>JAEEGF010787122.1_pt1 | contig 45082 bp, 41 predicted proteins | sample 9134171 | NCBI WGS metagenome assembly JAEEGF01 (sample SAMN16246542, study PRJNA631951) | gut metagenome | biome: gut microbiome; feature: rumen; material: AP-attached | host: Bos | place: Iran: Karaj | collected 2018-10 | reverse complement strand
GTCACCATGGATTTCGGATGCGTTTACCACGGATACTGCTCCGACATGACGAGGACCGTTGTTGTCGGTGAGGCTTCCAAAAAACAGAGAGAGATCTACGACGTCGTTCTCAAGGCTCAGACCACGGTCATCGAAGGCCTTAAGCCCGGAAAGCCCGGCAAGGAATATGACAAGATAGCCAGAGATATCATCACGGAAGCCGGATACGGCGAATATTTCGGACACGGACTCGGCCATTCCGTAGGTCTTGAGATACATGAGGATCCCAGATTTTCCGTAAAGGAAGAGGACATCATCGAACCCGGCACGATCATCACGGTCGAGCCCGGAATATATATCCCCGATTTCGGAGGCGTACGCATAGAGGACATGCTCGTTGTGACAGCCGACGGATATGAGGATTTCGCTCATTCGAGAAAAGAACTCATAGAACTGTAAAACGGATTTTAAAGCGGAGGCGGACATGGCGGAGAACAGGACATATATTGCCATAGATCTGAAATCCTTCTATGCTTCCGTGGAATGTGTCGAAAGAAACTTAAATCCGCTTAAGACGAATCTTGTCGTTGCTGACGCGGAGCGGACGGAAAAGACCATCTGCCTTGCGGTGTCTCCTTCGCTAAAAAGATACGGCATTCCGGGGCGCGCAAGACTTTTTGAAGTGGTGCAGCGTGTAAAGGAAGTAAACGCCGAAAGAGCAAAAAAAGCTCCGGGCGGCATTTTTTCGGGATCTTCCGCAAATTCCGACGAGCTTGATTCGGACGCTTCGCTTTCCGTCGACTATATAACCGCATCTCCCAGGATGTCGTTTTATATGGACTACAGCAGCCGCATCTATGACATTTATCTCAAATACATAGCTCCCGAGGACATCCATGTCTACTCCGTTGACGAGGTATTCATGGATGTCACCGGGTATCTTAATACTTACAAACTCACAGCGCACGAGCTTGCTGTAAAGATGATCCGTGAGGTCCTTTCGGAAACGGGGATCACTGCTACCGCGGGCATAGGGACAAACCTGTACCTGTGCAAGATCGCTATGGACATAGTGGCAAAGCGCATTCCTGCCGACAAGGACGGAGTGAGGATAGCGGAGCTTGATGAACAGGGATACCGCCGCATGCTCTGGGATCATACGCCGATCACGGATTTCTGGAGAGTCGGCGCGGGGACCGCGAGAAAGCTTGCAAAATACGGCATGACCACCATGGGAGACGTCGCAAGATGCTCTCTCGGAAAGAAAAACGATTACTACAACGAGGATCTGCTCTACAGGCTTTTCGGCGTAAATGCCGAGCTCCTCATTGACCACGCATGGGGCTATGAACCTGTGCGGATAAAGGATATCAAGGCTTACAGGCCGGAAAACAATTCTCTTGGGCACGGTCAGGTCTTAAAAGAACCGTACGACCATGAGAAGGGCGCTGTGATAGTGGCCGAGATGGCCGACGTTCTGTCGCTCAGCCTTGTGGAAAAAAGGCTTGTGACAGACCAGATAGTGCTTGATATAGGCTACGACACTGAAAATCTGAAAGACAACGGAAAACTTGCAGCATATAAGGGCAAAGTGACTTACGACAGATACGGACGTCCCGTGCCGAAACCTGCGCACGGCTCGGAAAATCTTTCCGGCTATACGTCATCGACCAGGCAGATCATGAAAGCCGCGTCCGCGATCTTTGAGCGGATCGCCGATCCCATGCTTACCATAAGACGTGTCAGCGTTGTGGCAAGCAATGTGATCCCCGAAAGGATCGCCGAAAAAAGAAAAAAAGAAGAGTGCTTCGAGCAGCTTGAACTTTTCCCGGACCCTTCCAATGACGAGGAAGCCAGAAAAAAGGCGGAAGAAGAGGACAGACGCGAAAGGAACATGCAGGAAGCGCTTATAGAGATACATAACAGATTCGGAAAGAACGCCGTCCTTAAAGGGCTGAACTTCAGGGAAGGCGCGACCACGATCGAAAGGAACGGACAGATCGGAGGCCATAAGGCCTGACCGAGGGTGATCAAGATTGGACAGAAATAAGAGGATACTGATATACAAGATATTGTTCGCGATATACGGCCTGATCGGCGTATATCTCCTTTTCGTACGTCCCACGACAAATTCTTACGGCTCCTATATCCAGAACCTCAGGTATCATCTGAATTACATCCCGTTCGTTCAGCTCATCAGATATGTCAAGGTCATAATGAAGGGCTACGGGTGGCCCGAAGTCCACATGAACCTTTTCGGAAACGTGCTTTTCTTTATCCCTCTGGGACTTTTCCTGCCCGCGATAAAAGTGCGGTTCAGGTATTTCCCACGGTTTTTCAGGATGCTCCTCATCATAGATCTTTCGATAGAGATCATCCAGCTTTTCACGCTGCGGGGCGTCTGCGACATAGACGACGTGATCCTCAATGTGACCGGCGCCTGCATCGGCTTTCTGTTCTCGAGACCCTTGAGACATCTGCGCCGGAGAATAGACAAAAAAATAGCGTCGAAACGGCATGATCCTGAAGAATCTGAAGAGGAAGTTAATGAGGCTAACGAAAACGTTAACGAAGACTGATACTTTTCTTAAATAAATCTAAATCTGTTGTTTCCGCCGAAGTTTAATGCTAAACTACATCCATCACCGAGGGGCGGAGGACTGTGATGAATATTCTTGCTCTTGATGACGAGCGGCTCATACTTGATGACATGCTCGTTGAGCTTAAGAAAATATTTGAAGATGATGAGGTCGTAGGATACGAGACATCCGATGACGCACTTAACTATGTGCTCGATCTTAAAGCACACGGGGAAGTGCTTGATTATGCTTTTCTCGATATCAATCTGCGAGGTATCACCGGCATAGAATTTGCAAAGAAGCTGAAAGAAGCCCAGCCGGATACAAAGATCGTTTTCTGTACCGCATACAGCGAGTATGCTTACGATGCGTATAAGCTGCACGCAAACGGATATCTTTTGAAACCGGTGGAAGCGGCTCAGATAATCGAAACGCTCGATGCCATAAACAAAGACTGGCGAAGCCAGGATCAGCTGGCACCGAAGGAAATAAGGGTGCAGACATTCGGAAATTTCGAACTGTTCATAGACAACAGGCCGGTTTCGTTCCAGAGAGAAAAAGCAAAAGAACTGTTTGCTTATCTCATTGACAGGAACGGCGCGGCGATCACCACGGGTGAGATAGTGAGCATCCTGTGGGAGGACAGACCAAACGACAAAACAACGCTCAATCAGGCACATGCGGTAATATCCAGCATGAAAAAGACGCTTAAAGAACTGGGCGCCGGAAACATCATAATAAAGACCTGGAATCATATCGCGGTCGACATTACAAAGATCAAATGCGATGTCTATGATTTTTACAAGGGTGATGTCATAGCCATCAACTCTTACAGAGGCGAGTATATGGCTCAGTACAGCTGGGCTGAGATGACAAACGCGGACCTTCTGGAAAAGAGCAGAAGATGATTTTAAAAATTTCTTTGATCTGTTGTACTTTTGTTGGACTGGTTTGGATATAATCGCCGGGTGTGGATTTTGAGTCCTAGGGATTACTTTTTAGACTTGACACAGAGGTACCTGGATTTGGTTATAATGTTAGTACAAAACAATAAAAAGGAATTGCGAAAGCTCATAAGCTGCGTGGCTTCCGTTTTCCCGAAGGACGTGGTGGTGGGGTTTGATAATCCCGACCATGCGTTAAGCTACGCCGAGAGCAAACAGGTCGACATCTGCTTTGCGGATGTTGAAATGGACTCCACGACGGGCTTTGCTCTCACCAGAGAGCTCAGGGACAGGAACGAGAACATACGCGTGAGCCTTATGGCCGACAATTCGGCATATGCGCTCGATGCATGGCGATTCCATGTGAACGACTATCTGGTAAAGCCGGTCACAAAGGATTCCGTGCTCCATACCGTTGAGGCCTGCAATCTTTAATACCGAAACCGTAGGGACCGTTACGCGGTCCTTATTTTATAAGCACGAGAAGGAAAAATGTTTCTTTAAGGAGGGGACAGAATGGAAGAGCGGAAACTGAAATGCAAGGGCGCTGCCGGACGAGAGATAACGCTTCACATGTTCGCGACAAGTGAGGAAAACGTGAAGGGCGCGGTGCTCATTCTTCACGGAATGGCGGAGCACTTCGAAAGGTATGCGGGTTTCTTTAAAGGCCTGAACGACGCGGGCTTTGACGCCTATACCTACGATCACAGAGGTCACGGCATAAACACTCCCGATGAGGATCTGGGGTTTTTTGGAAAGAAAAAAGGGTATGAGCTCGTCATCGAGGACGCAGTTGCGGCGCTTAAATACGTAAAAGAGAACAGGCGGGGCGGAAAGTGCTTCCTTTTCGGACACAGCATGGGTTCGCTCATAGCGAGGAATGTGATACAGCGCTTTGATGACATCGACGGCGCGCTCATCTGCGGCACGGGCTATATGCCGGCCGCGGTATGCAGTTCGGGACTTGCGCTCGCAAACATCGTGACCTGCCTCACAGGGCCGCGCCACAGATCGAAATTCCTGAACAACGTCATGTTCAACAACAAGGAATACAACAGGGACAGAAAGAGAACGCCGTTTGACTGGCTCACAAAAGACGAAAAGATTGTGGATGAGTACATAAAGGACAAATACTGCGGATTCCTTTGCACCGCAAGCTTTTACAGAGATCTCATCTGGATCACCGGCCATGCCGCGTCAAATATCGGAGCCACAAGAAAGGATCTCCCGATATTCATAGCTTCCGGAACGGAAGACCCTGTGGGAAGCTACGGAAAAGGCGTTGAGGCGCTTTACGCAAAATATAAGGAGCTCGGCTTCACCAATGTAAGATGTAAGCTTTACAAGGGTGACAGGCACGAACTCCTCAATGAATTCGATAAGGAACAGGTCATTCGGGATTTTGCCGGTTTCTTTTCGGAGGTTTAGGTCCCATAAATGAATAGAAATAGGTCTTTATCATACCGTTATAGATCTTGCGGTTTTTGTCCGGAGTAAGCCCCAGGGCATTAAGCGCGTCCTCATAGCTTGTGATGAGGAACATCGACCATGAATCAAGACCTTTGAAACTCTCTCCGATGGTCCTGTAGAGCGCGGGGAGAGTTTTTAGATCCTCAAGACGCTCGCCGTAGGGAGGGTTTGTGATGATGAAACCGTACTTTTTGGGGTTTCTCAGGTCCGCTACATCGCGCTGCTGGAAGTGAATGTGCTCAAGAACTCCGGCATCTTCCGCGTTCTGGCGCGCGGCCTTTATCACTTCGTTGTCAAGGTCATATCCCTGGATGTTCAGTTCACAGTCGGTGATGATCTTTGAGTTTGCCTCCTCGACAGCGGCATACCATGACTTTTTGGGTATCAGTCCGGTCCAGCTTTCCGCGAGGAACTCACGGTTCATGCCCGGAGCGATGTTGAGGCCGATCATGGCGGCCTCTATGGGGATGGTGCCGCTCCCGCAGAAAGGATCCACAAGGATGCGGTCCCTGTTCCAGGGAGTGAGCATGATGAGCGCCGCTGCGAGCGTTTCTTCTATCGGGGCCTTTGCGATCATTTTTCTGTAGCCGCGTTTGTGAAGGGATTCTCCCGAGGTGTCAAGCCCCACGGTAACAATGTCCTTTAAGATGGAAACGCGGACGGGAAAGGAAGCGCCGGTCTCGTTGAACCAGGTGGTGTGATAGTGTTCCTTCATGCGCTCGACCATCGCTTTTTTCATGACGGACTGTATATCCGAAGGGGAAAATACTTTACTTTTTACGGAATTTGCTTTTGCGACCCAGAACCTGGCGTCTTCGGGAAGATACCTTTCCCATGGGATGCTTTTTGTCCCCTGGAACAGGTCTTCAAAGCTTTCCGCGCGGAAAGAACCCACCTTCAGGAGCACGCGCTCCGCGGTCCTTAAAAATATGTTCGCACGGGCGAAGGCGTTCACATCGCCCGAAAAGCATACTTTTCCGTCTTCGACGGAGGTTATGGTGTATCCCAGGTCGGTTATCTCTTTTTTCAGGACAGCCTCCAGACCAAAATGGCAGGGGCAGATAAATTCAAAGCTTTCCATGTTTTTTCCTTTAATGATTTTTTTTCATTCTAAATGCAAAATAAACATAAGTCAAGGTTGACTTTTCGGCTTGTTTGATGGATTATAAGCATATGAAAGAAGAAATGCTGCTTAAAAAAATAACAAAGATAACGGTTGCATTGACCGCGATCGTGTTTTTTCTTTCCGCCGCCAGGGAGCTTTATGTGACAGAAATGGGCGGCACTTATGTTATGGCCGGGACAAGGAAGCCTGTGGAGCTTGAAGAGGTTCCCGTGCTTGATGACAAGCTTGAAACGGATACCGATGAGACCGTGCTCATAAGCCCCGAACCCGTGATCATATTTTCCGATGAAACGGAAAACACCAAAGAGGAAGAACAGCAGGTGAATGTCTGGGAAGAGTTTGCATCAACAGACACAGAGACCATAGAAACAAAGGGAACTACCGTCTATGACATGCTTTTCGGCGATGTCGCGGAAAGGATTATGAACGTTGCGGGAGAAAGATGCATTGTGATAAAAAAGCCCGCAAACAGTATGTTTTCCGTGACTGAAGACCTTCTGACCAGGACGATAAAAGTGAGCGCCGAATATGTAAAGGACAAAAACGACCTTTCACCTGCGGATGTATACAGGATAGACGGCGAAAAGTCGCTGAACGGCGGCTGGAACGAGGTGAGCTATGACCTTGTGGAGAACATGTCGATGACGTTCTCACAGGAAAACCGCACCGCGGACATCATTATGGTGACAAAGGAACACTGGTGCTTCAGGACATACAACATCGGCGGTTACTATGTCATTTCGCTTAAAAGACCAAAAGAAATCTATGACAGGATCGTTGTGATAGACGCCGGACACGGCGGAAAAGACCCCGGAGCTCCGGGCTGTGACGGAAAGACATGGGAAGATGATATAAACCTGGACATCGTCCTGCATTTAAAAGAACTCCTCGACAATGATCCTGATATCAAGGCCTTTTACACAAGGACGGCTTCCACCTATCCGTCGCTTGACGACAGAGTGGCCCTCGCAAACGGCGTTGACGCGGATCTTTTTATCAGCGTCCACTGCAATGCTTCCACGTCCAAAGAAGGAAACGGCACCGAGGCGCTCTACAGCACCACACAGGGCTTGGGAAACGGATTCAATTCCGAAAGCCTTGCAAGGCTCTGCGTGGCAAATCTGGCGTCTGCTCTCGGCACAAAGCTCAGAGGCATCGTTTCGGGAGACGACATAAGGATAATCAGAAATTCAAAAGTGCCTGTGACGCTCCTTGAAGTGTGCTTCATCTCAAACAAAAACGACCTGAAACTCATAAAAGACGAAAACAACAGAAAAAATGCCGCAAAAGCCATATATGACTCAATTCATGCGGCTTATGAATATCTTGAAAAAGGAAACTGAAGATGACAAAACTTATCTTTGCGACCGGTAACAACAATAAACTGAAAGAGATTCGGGAGATCATGGAAAACACAGGCTTTGACATTATCTCCTCAAAGAACGCCGGGATCGACCTCGACGTTGAGGAGACAGGCACCACCTTTGAAGAAAACGCTCTGATAAAGGCAAGAGCGGTGGCAAAGCTTTCGGGAAATCTTACGCTGTCGGACGATTCCGGGCTTGAGATCGACTATATGGACAAAGCGCCCGGCATCTACTCCGCGCGTTTTCTGGGACACGACACCGATTACGACTACAAGAACAACTATATATTAGACAAGCTTAAAGATGTGCCAAAGGAAAAGCGGACAGCCCGCTATGTTTGCGCCGTTGCCGCCGTGTGGCCGGACGGCCGCGAGGAAGTGGTGCGGGAGACATTTGAAGGCTACATAGGATGGGAGCAGAAGGGACACAACGGCTTTGGTTACGATCCGATCTTTATGGTGCCTGAATACGAAAAAACTGCGGCAGAGATAGGCCCGGAGCAGAAAAATGCCATAAGCCACAGAGGAAAGGCACTCAGAAAAATGCGTGAGATCCTCACTCAGGACAGAGGAAGACAGTAATGGCCACCATAAGTGTCTGCATGATCGTAAAAAATGAAGAGGAAAGACTTGCAAGATGCCTCGGGTGCCTTAAGGACATCGCCGATGAGATAGTGGTCGTGGACACGGGATCCGATGACGGAACAAAGGACATTGCAAGGCAGTTCACCGACAGAGTGTATGATTTTAAATGGACGGGTGATTTCTCAAAAGCAAGAAATCATGCGTTCTCATTTGCGACATGCGACTATATCTATTCCGCGGATGCCGACGAATTCATCGATGAAGATAACAGAAAGGCATTTAAGACCTTAAAAGAGCTTATTCTTCCGGAGATCGAGATCGTGCAGATGCACTATGTGAATCCTGCCGACAGGAACATGGCTTACAACGACCTTGACGAGCTTCGCCCGAAGCTTTTTAAAAGGCTCCGCACGTTTACATGGATCGATCCCATCCACGAAACCGTGCGCACCCTGCCCGTGGTCTTTGATTCCGACATAAGGATCATACACGAGCCTCACGAAAACCATGCGGGAAGGGATTTCAAGGCTTTTCTGAAGGTACTTTCGGAAAATGACGGACAGATGTCAGACAGACTGTTTTCCATGTATGCAAAAGAATTGTATTTCAGCGGCGGAGCAAAGGATTTTGCGGCGGCAAGGCCTTTTTTCGAGAAAAGAGCGGCCGTGTCTTACGGCGCGGAATATCTCGAAGCCCTCTGCGTTACGGTGAAAGCGGCGGCGGATTCCGGTGAAGACAGTGATATCATGGAATTTGAAAAGGATTATGCGAACTATCCGGTAAGGGCTGCGGAGATAGACCACATCCTTTATCAGGTATTCTCAAGAAACGGAAATAAGGAAAAGGCCGAAAAATACAAGGCTCTCGCGGGAACAGACGAGAGTTATGTGCGCCTTGATTTCGGATCTGTAAAAAATTAATGCTGAGGACACAGATTTTTGACAATATCGGGGTATAATGATAAAATCAATATTGTTTTTTTAAAAGACTGAACACGGGAGACATAAATGGACATAAATAACGGAAACAGGAAGGACGACGGCAACAAGAAGGGCAATAAGCAGACAAGGAACGGCATCATAATCTGCATCATTGCCGCAATCTTCATGCTGATCTGGTGGAGAGTGCTCAGCCACTCCATCGAAGACGGAACCACGAAGGAGATCACCTACGACCAGTTTGTGAACTATCTCGCAAACGGCGCCATCGAAAAAGTGGAGATATTCTCCGACAGCGGAAAGATCGTCGTCACTCCGAAAGAGCAAAAGATCAACAACTACACTGTAACATATTACACAGGCATCCTTGAAGACGGAAATGCGCTGCAGGCAAGATGCGAAGCCGCGGGCGTGAGCTACACGCGGATAAGCGATGACGGAAAATCCGCCATCCTTGCGACTGTGCTCGAATTTGTCATAATGTTCGGCGGGCTTTTCCTCTTCCTTTTCCTCATGTACCGCATGGCTTCGAGAAACGCCGGCGGAATAATGGGCGTTGGAAAGAGCAATGCCAAGGTCTATGTGGAAAAGCAGACGGGCGTCACGTTCAAGGATGTTGCGGGACAGGATGAGGCAAAGGAAAGCCTTACCGAGCTCGTTGATTTCCTTCACGATCCCGGAAAATATACCGAGATAGGCGCAAAGCTCCCCAAGGGCGCTATCCTTGTGGGACCTCCCGGAACCGGTAAAACACTGCTCGCGAAGGCTGTCGCGGGCGAGGCAAAGGTGCCGTTCTTCTCGCTCAGCGGTTCGGATTTTGTTGAGATGTATGTCGGAGTCGGCGCATCACGTGTGCGTGACCTTTTCAGACAGGCTCAGGCTGCGGCTCCCTGCATCATCTTTATTGATGAGGTCGATGCGATAGGTAAATCCCGTGACAACCGTTACGGCGGAAATGATGAGCGTGAGCAGACCTTAAACCAGCTCCTTTCCGAAATGGACGGCTTTGATACGTCAAAGGGTATCGTGATCCTTGCAGCGACAAACAGACCCGAAGTGCTTGATAAGGCGCTGCTCCGTCCCGGCCGTTTTGACAGAAGGATCATCGTTGACCGTCCCGATCTTAAGGGACGTGAGGAAGTTCTCAAGGTTCACGCAAACCGTGTCAACATGGGCTCGGATGTCGACCTGCACGAGATAGCGCTCGCGACCAGTGGTGCTGTGGGATCCGATCTTGCGAACATGATAAACGAAGCTGCGATCCTTGCCGTAAAACGTGGCAGAAAATATGTGATCCAGGCGGATCTTTTTGAGTCCGTCGAGGTGGTCATCGCAGGTAAAGAAAAGAAAGACAGGATTTTGAGCCGCGAGGAAAAAGAAGTCGTGGCTTATCACGAGACCGGACACGCCCTTGTGACGGCACTCCAGAAGCATGCGGAACCTGTTCAGAAGATCACCATTGTTCCCCGTACAAAGGGGACTCTCGGATATGTACTCCAGGCTCCCGAGGAAGAAAAGTTCCTCATGAAGAAGGAGGAGATCCTGTCCAGGATCGTCACATTCTGCGCAGGACGCGCAGCGGAGGAGATCGTTTTCAATTCGATCACCACAGGCGCTTCAAACGACATCGAGCAGGCGACAAGCCTTGCGAGATCCATGATAACCCGTTACGGAATGAGCGAAAAGTTTGGACTTGTACAGCTTGAAGACGTCGAAAACCGTTATCTTGACGGAAGGAGCGTATCAATGTGCGCACCCTCCACTGAGGCGGAGATAGATGTGGAAGTAAGACAGCTCATTGGAGAATGCTATGAAAAGTCCAAGGAACTCCTCAACGAAAACCGTCCGATACTTGACAGGATCGCAGGCATCCTTCTTGAGAAGGAGAGCATCACCGGCAAGGAATTCATGGAAGTCTACAACGAGATGAAGGGCATCGCTCCCGAGGGTGAAACGGCATCAGAGACCGGCAGCGTAACCGCAGATGAAATTTGATATCGAAGAAGAATTAAAAAAACTCCCGGATAAGCCGGGAGTTTATATCATGCACGACTGTCACGACACGATAATATATGTCGGAAAGGCGGTCGTGCTCAAAAACCGAGTGCGCCAGTACTTCCGGAACAACAAGAACCATACGCCGAAGGTGAGAAAGATGGTCTCACAGATCGCGTGGTTTGAGTACATTGTTGTTGATTCGGAGATGGAAGCACTCGTTTTGGAATGCAATCTCATAAAAGAGCATCGCCCGAAATACAACACGATGCTTAAAGACGATAAGCACTATCCGTACATAAAGATCACCAACGAACCGTATCCGAGAGTGATACTCGCGCGTGACAGAAAGAAGGACGGCGGCAAGTATTTCGGACCTTACACATCGGCACAGTCGGTGCACGACACCATAGACATACTGAAAAAGACCTACGGAATGCGAAGCTGCTCAAAGAAACTTGACGGTGGAAAGGTCTGCGAAAGGCCTTGTCTCTATCATTTTATGGGACAGTGCCCCGCACCCTGCCAGGGAAACGTGACACGGGAGGAATATGCCGAAAACACGGAAAAATGCGTATATTTCCTGAACGGGAATTATGACGTCATCACAAAGGAACTTGCAGCCCGCATGAAGGAATATGCCGAGAAGCTTGATTTTGAGCGCGCAGCTGAGATGAGAGACCTGAAGGCAAGCGTTGACAGGCTTTCGGAACAGCAGAAGGCCGACGAATGCGACAACGACGACAGGGATATCCTTGCGGCGCACGTGAGAGACGACAAGGCTGTTGTGGCGTGCTTTTTTATGCGTGAGGGTAAACTCCTCGGCCGTGAATATTTCTATCTTTCCGGAGTATCCGGGGACGAGAGGCGTGACATCCTTGACAGCTTCATAAAACAGTACTATTCGGGAACACCCCATATCCCGAAGGAGATCTATGTTTCCGATGAGCCGGAAGACACGGAGCTTCTTGAAAAGTGGCTTTCCGAGATGAAAGGCCGCAAGGTAACGATAAGAAATCCGAAAAAGGGCGATGGTTTAAGGCTCACCGAGCTTGCGATGAAAAACGCGGAGATGGTGCTCCAGAAAGACGAGCAGCGGCTCTCGGAACTTGAGCTGAAGACCACGGGGGCTTTAAAGGAAATAAAGACCTTGCTAAACCTTGACAAAATATATAGAATAGAGTCATATGACATCTCAAATACACAGGGCTTTGAAAATGTGGCGTCGATGGTGGTGTTTGAAGGGGGTCTCCCCAAAAAGACCGACTACAGGAAATTCAAGACAAAGACCATTACGGGCGCAGATGATTACGGAAGCATGCGCGAAGTCCTGAAACGCAGGTTTGAGCACTATTTCAGGGAAAAAGACAAAGAGAATGCCGACGGGACGGACTCGTTCCTTAGGCTTCCGGACCTCCTTCTTATAGACGGCGGGCGCGGACAGGTGAATTCCGTTCTTTCCGTGCTTGATGAGCTGAATCTTGACATCCCTGTCTGCGGCATGGTAAAGGACGACCGTCACAGGACGAGAGGACTGTGGTTCAACGACGAAGAGGTGCCGATAGACCAGCACAGCGAAGGCTTTTTCCTGGTCACAAGGATACAGGACGAAACGCACCGTTTTGCCATTGAATATCACAAATCCTTAAGGACAAAAGCACAGACCAGGTCGATCCTTGACGACATACCCGGGATAGGGGAAAAGCGGAGGATCGAGCTGATGAGGCACTATTCTTCCATAGCAGAGCTTGAAAAAGCCGATGAAGAGGAGCTTTCGGCGCTTCCCGGAATGAATGCGGCCGCCGCGAAAGCAGTTGTCGATTTCTTTAAAGAAAAGAAAGGTAACCCGAAAGGAGAACAGGATGTACACGGTTGAGATCACAAAGATGGTCGAGGCAATGGAACTGACAAATGCCACTCCCGAGATCGACATCTCGGAAAGAGTAGTCTCGGAGCCGGAGGTAAACCGCCCCGCGCTTCAGCTCGCAGGATTCTATGATTATTTCAATTTTGAACGCGTACAGATCATAGGAAATGTTGAGCATGCATACATGGAAACGCTTGAAGATCACGGCGTTGCGGTGTTAAAAAAGCTTTTCGGGTTTAAGATACCCTGCATAGTTTTCTGCAGAGGCATAGAAGTGTCGGAAGACGTGAAAAAGATCGCGCTCGAAGCGAACGTTCCCGTTTTCACGACAAAAAAATCCACTTCGGATTTCATGAGCGAAGTGCTCAGATGGCTGAAGGTCGAACTTGCGCCGAGGATCTCCATACACGGCGTACTCGTTGATGTTTACGGTGAGGGCATCCTCATCACCGGTGAATCCGGCATAGGAAAGAGCGAAGCCGCGCTTGAGCTCATAAAACGCGGGCACAGACTGGTGGCGGACGATGTCGTGGAGATAAAAAAGGTGAGCGACAACACGCTTGTTGGTTCCGCACCCGATATCACAAGGCACCTCATCGAACTCAGAGGCATAGGCATCATCGACGTTAAAGCGCTGTTCGGCGTGGAATCGGTAAAGAACACCCAGCAGATAGACCTTGTGATAAAGCTTGAGGAATGGAACAAGGACAAGGAATACGACCGCATGGGCATCGAGGACAAATATACGGAATACCTCGGGAACAAGGTGGTCTGCAACGAACTGCCCATAAGGCCCGGCAGGAACCTCGCGATCATCTGCGAATCGGCTGCCGTAAACCACAGACAGAAAAAGATGGGCTACAATGCGGCAAAAGAGCTGTACAGGAGAGTCACCGACAACATCCTAAAGGGTGGTAACAGATAAAAAGATAAAGCAGAGAGGTATGAGAAATGAGGTACATTTTCGGATCGGACATAGGCGGAACTACCGTAAAACTGGGGCTTTTTGACGAGGAGGGAAACCTTCTCGAAAAGTGGGAGATACCCACAAACAAAGAAAACAAGGGTGAAAGCGTTCCGGGTGACATCGCGGACGCCATAAACAAAAAGATCGAAGAAAGAAAGATAGACAGAGCCGATGTCATCGGACTCGGCATCGGAGTGCCCGGGCCCATAAAATCAGACGGCACGGTACTCATGTGCGCAAATCTCGGATGGGGCATATTCAACGTGAACGAGCGCTTTTCAAAGCTGCTCGGCTTCCCCGCACGCGCGGCGAACGACGCAAATGTTGCTGCGCTCGGTGAGATGTGGCGCGGAGGCGGAAAAGGCTGCAACAGCATCGTTATGGTGACGCTCGGCACGGGCGTCGGCGGCGGAGTTATCGTTGACGGAAGGATCCTTGCAGGCGAACACGGAGCTGCGGGTGAGATAGGTCACATGAGAGTGAACGACGATGAGACCAGACTGTGCGGCTGCGGCGGACACGGACACCTTGAGCAGTATGCGTCAGCAACGGGAATAGCTTATCTTGCGACCGAAGCCGCAAAGAAAAATCCCGGATCGAAGCTCGCTTCATTTGAAAAGATCACGGCAAAGGATGTCTTTGACTGCGCAAAAGAAGGCGATGAGACAGCGCTCGGCGTGATCGACGAGATGTCACGCATCCTCTGCCTTGCACTCTCACATGTCGCGGCAGCGGTAGACCCTGAGTGCTTCGTAATAGGCGGGGGCGTTTCAAAGGCCGGACAGATACTCATCGACAGCCTTAAGAAACACTATGGTCCGAACCTCTTAAACGCTCTTCAGGAGACGGATTTCAGACTTGCGACACTTGGAAACGACGCAGGCATCTACGGCTGTGCCAGGATGGTCCTGGATGTACGATAAACGGGAGATCAAATGGATCAGGGTTTAAGAGACGAATTACTGAAAGAACTGTCAAATGCGACGCAGGCGGAAAACATTACCGAAAATGAGCCTCTGCATCGCAGGACGACATTCAGGATAGGCGGGCCCGCGGCGTTTTTTGTGACTCCGGGGACCGAAGAAGAATTAAGGCATATACTGGATATCTGTAACAGGCTTAAGGTAAAGCTTTTCCTCATCGGGAACGGCTCAAATCTGCTCGCTTTGGATTCGGGCTTTGACGGCGTCGTGGTAAAGCTTGGTTCCGGTTTTTCCACGCTTTCCGTAAAGGATGAGATAAACGAAGGGACCGGACTTATCACCGCGGGCGCGGGAGCAATGCTCACGCAGCTTTCCATGTTTGCGCTGAAAAAAGGATTTACCGGCCTTGAATTTGCACATGGCATCCCCGGCACCGTCGGAGGAGCTGTGTTCATGAACGCAGGGGCTTACGGCGGAGAGGTTTCACAGACCATAGTCTCCGTAACCGCGATGAGACGTGACGGCACCGTTGTGACCTATACGCCGGATGAACTCGATATGGGCTACAGACACAGCCGTTTTTCGGATTCCGACGAGATCATCCTCGAGGCTTCTTTCAGGCTCAAGGTGTGGCCGAGGATACAGATAAGGGCTTTGATGGAAGGCTACAAAAAAGCCAGGATGGAAAAGCAGCCTCTCGATATGCCGAGTGCGGGAAGCACTTTTAAGCGTCCCGTGGGAGCATATGCGGGTGCGCTCATCGAATCCTCCGGACTGAAAGGCTTCAGGATAGGGCAGGCCGCGGTTTCAGAAAAACATGCCGGATTTGTCGTAAATCTCGGAAATGCCACTTCGGCCGATGTCCTTTCACTTATCGACCATATCAGAAAATGCGTTGAAGAAAAGCATCACATTCTGCTCGAGCCCGAGATAAAACTGATCGATTGACATGACACGGAGGCCTTTTTATGCGTTTTCTCATAGTTACGGGAATGTCCGGAGCGGGAAAATCCTCGGTCCTCAACATGCTTGAGGATTCGGGTTATTATTGCGTCGACAATCTCCCGGTCCCTCTGATAGAAGGATTTGCAAAGATCGCAGGGCAAAATCCCGCAGAGTACAACCAGGTCGCGATCGGCATGGACATAAGGAACGGCACGAGCCTTGAGGAAGCTGAGCAGGTGTTTGAGCGGCTCGGGGCTTTGGATCTGAAGGTCGAGATATTGTTCCTCGACGCTTCCGATGAGACTCTCATAAAGCGCTACAAAGAGACCAGGCGCACACATCCCCTTGCGGGAAACGGACGCATCGAAAACGGCATCGAAGAGGAGCGCCGCCGCATCGCCTTTTTAAGGGACAAGGCGGATTATGTGATAGATACGAGCAGGCTCCTGGTGCGTGAGCTCAAGGCACAGATCGAGGAGATCTTTTTTAACGGCGGCAACTTCAAAAATTTCATGGTGACGGTGCTGTCTTTCGGCTACAAATACGGGATCCCCGCGGATGCGGACCTTGTGCTCGATGTGCGTTTTCTTCCGAATCCGTTCTATGTGCCGGAGTTAAAACATCTTACCGGGGAAAATGCGCCTGTGCACGATTATGTGATGGCATCCGACAAGGCAAAGGAATTCCTTAAAAAGCTCGTGGACATGGTGGAATTTCTGATCCCCAACTATATCGACGAAGGAAAGAATGGTCTGGTGATAGCGATAGGCTGTACGGGCGGGCACCACAGGTCGGTCACTCTCGCGATCGAGCTCACAAAGGCGCTCCAGGCTTCCGGCTATTCGGTTAAAAAAGACCACAGAGACATAAACAGGTAATGTCATTCAACGAAGAAGTAAAAAAAGAATTGTCGTCCGTGAACCCTCTTTCAAAGCACTGCAGAAGGGCTGAGGAAGCGGGGATCGCGTTTTGTGCCGTAAAGCAGGGAAAGCATAACGGGAAAAATGGTGTTGACAAAAACCATACTGCTGAATTACAATCATTAACCGATGATCCCGAAAGCTTTGACGCTCTTAGGGAAATGATAAAGAAAACCTGCTGCATGAGGAGCTTCCTGAGGGGAGCGTTCATAAGCTCGGGCAGCATAAACAATCCGTCCGGCGATTATCATTTTGAGATAACCGCGCCGACGGAGAAAAAAGCGGAGTTTTTAAAAGATATCATGGCCTCTTTCGGATTAAACGGGAAAATATCCGAAAGAAAGAACAGACCCATGGTCTACCTTAAGGACGCGGATGAGATCTCCGATATGCTCAGCGTCATGGAAGCAAGCGTTTCCATGATGAATTTTGAAAACGAGCGCATATTGAAGAGCCTCAGGAACGACGTCAACAGAAAGGTAAACTGCGAGGCGGCCAATATCAGAAAAACTGTCGCCGCTGCCGAAAAGCAGCTGAAAGACATCAGTCTTATCGAGGAGAAGATAGGTCTTTTGGGACTTAACGATCAGCTTCGCGAAGTGGCGGAACTCAGGATGAGATATCCTGAAAAGTCGCTGTCGGAGCTTGGGGAGCTTATGGAGCCCAAACTTGGAAGGTCCGGGGTTAATCACAGGATGGAAAAGATAGGGGCCGTTGCGGATTCACTAAGGAACGAAGCGCAATGACTCTCCTGACAGCGGGAGGACAAAATGATCAAAAAACAGGTAACAATCGGAAAGACATCAAGGCTCAGCGCCGCTCCTGCGGCATTGCTGGTCCAGACTGCGAGCAAGTACACAGCAGGGTTCTTTGTGGAACAGCAGGACAAGCAGATAAACGCAAAGAGCATCATGGGAGTCATGACATTAAAGATAGTCGACGGCGAGGTGATGACGATCTGCGCCGACGGAAACGATGAAGCTGAAGCAATAGCTGAGGTTGAAAAACTCCTTACCGGGAAGTAAAAATGAATTTTACGCATCTTCACGTACATACTGAATATTCACTGCTTGACGGCTCCGCAAAGATCAAGCCGCTGGTCGAAAGGGCAAAGGAACTCGGGTTCGATTCACTTGCCATAACCGACCACGGCGTGATGTACGGTGCCGTTGCTTTTTATACGGCCTGCAAAGAAGCGGGCATAAAACCCATAATCGGCTGCGAAGTATATGTGGCGCCCGGCTCACGCTTTGACAAGACCGGGAGCAGCGCGGAAGACAGCGGCCCCGGAAACAGGTACCGCCATCTGATACTGCTCGCGGAAAACGATGTGGGGTATCACAATCTGTGCAGGATAGTCTCGATAGGCTTTACGGAGGGGTTTTACTATAAACCCCGTGTGGATGCCGAGATCCTTGAAAGATATCATGAGGGCCTTATCTGCACTTCGGCCTGCCTTGCGGGAGAAGTGGCGACATTTCTCAGACAGGATCTTTACGAAGAAGGAAAAGAAGCGGCGCTCAGGCTTGAAAAGATCTTCGGCAAGGGCAATTTCTTTCTGGAGCTCCAGGATCACGGGATACCTGAACAGAAGACCGTAAACGCATATCTTCTCCGCATGCATGAGGAGACGGGCATCGACCTTGTATGCACAAACGATTCACACTATATCAAAGCCGAGGACGCGGCGGCGCACGACGTGCTTCTTTGCATCCAGACTCAGAAAAAGGTGCAGGACGAGGACAGGATGCGCTATGAAGGCGGGCAGTTCTATCTTAAATCCGCCGAAGAGATGGCGGCACTTTTCCCTTATTGCCCGGAAGCACTTGAAAATACACATAAGATCGCGGAGAGATGTAATGTCGAATTTGAGTTCGGGCATTACAAGCTCCCCAAGTTTGATGTGCCCGCGCCTTATGACGCCTGGGGATATCTGCAGCACCTCTGTGAAGAGGGACTGAAAAAACGTTATCCCGTCGTCACCAAGGAGCTTAGGGACAGACTCGACTATGAACTTAACATCGTCCACACGATGGGATTTGTGGATTATTTCCTCATCGTATGGGATTTCATCAAATATGCAAAGGATCATGATATCCCCGTAGGTCCAGGACGAGGGAGCGGCGCGGGGAGCATTGCGGCCTACTGTCTTGAGATCACCGATATCGATCCCATAAAATACAATCTCCTGTTTGAGCGTTTCTTAAATCCGGAACGTGTATCAATGCCCGATTTCGACGTGGATTTCTGCTATGAACGCCGTCAGGAGGTCATTGACTACGTAGTTGAAAAATACGGCAGGGACAGAGTGTGCCAGATCGTGACCTTCGGGACCATGGCCGCAAAAAACGCGATAAGAGACGTGGGCCGAGCGATGGACCTGCCTTATTCGCAGGTCGACATGGTCGCAAAGCTCATCCCCAAGGAACTGAACATCACCATCAAGGATTCGCTTGAAAAAGAAAAAGAACTGAGAGAACTCTACGACAGCGATGAAGTGATACGATCACTCCTTGACACCGCGATGAACCTTGAGGGGCTGCCGAGACATACTTCCATGCATGCCGCGGGAGTCATCATATCAAACGCGCCCGTCATGGAATATGTGCCGCTTTCCTGCGGCGCCGACGGATCGGTCACCACTCAGTTCAATATGGTGGAGTGTGAGCATCTGGGACTTTTGAAAATGGATTTCCTGGGGCTTAGGACGCTTACCGTCATAAAGGACGCCGAAAACTTCATAAACGGCAATCTGAAGCCGGGCGAGAAGCCTTTTTCGATAAAGGACATAAGCTATGAAGACAAAAATGTCTTCGACATGATATCAAGCGCCAAGACGGACGGCGTGTTCCAGCTTGAGAGCAGTGGTATGACGAACTTCATGAAGGAACTGAAACCCACTTCGATAGAAGATGTCATCGCAGGTATCTCGCTCTACCGCCCGGGTCCCATGGACTTTATCCCAAAGTACATAAAGGGAAAGAACGACAGAAATTCGATCACTTATGATTGCCCGGAGCTTGAAGCGATACTTGACACCACTTACGGGTGCATAGTGTATCAGGAGCAGGTCATGCAGATAGTGCGTGACCTTGCGGGGTATTCTTACGGACGGAGTGACCTTGTGCGCCGCGCCATGGCCAAGAAAAAAGCCGAAGTCATGGCAAAGGAGAGAGAGAATTTCGTCAACGGAAATCCGGAGGAAAATGTTCCGGGCTGCGTTTCAAAGGGTATCTCTCCCGAAGTCGCCGATCACATCTGGGATGAGATGACGGATTTTGCGAAATACGCTTTCAACAAGGCGCATGCCGCATGCTACGCCGTCGTTTCCTATCAGACCGCATATCTCAAATACTATCATCCCGTTGAATTTATGGCAGCCCTCATGTCTTCGATTATGGACGACACGGGAAAGGTCACGGAATACATGATGACCTGCAGGCAGATGGGGGTTGCGGTGCTTCCACCCGACGTAAACGAGAGCAGCGTAGGGTTCACCGTGAACGAGAACAGCGTGAGATACGGTCTTTCCGCGATCAAAGGCGTGGGAAGACAGGTCGCCGATGACATAAGACGCGAACGAGAAGAAAACGGGAGATACGCTTCCTTCTACGATTTTGCAAAGAGGACCGTGAACATAGGGCTTAACAAGCGCGTCGCGGAAAATCTGATAAAAGCCGGCGCTTTTGATTCCGTTCCGGGAACAAGAAAGCAGCTTCTCACCGTTTTCCAGGTGATAATGGACAGAGTGCAGATCGAGAACAAGCGCGAGATGTCCGGGCAGATGTCGCTTTTTGACCTGATGGAGCCCGAGGAGCGTGAGCTCAACGAGCCTCAGCTTCCCGATGTCGGTGAATTCACAAAGGATGAACTTCTCGCATACGAAAAAGAGGTGCTCGACCTCTATGTAAGCGGTCATCCGCTTGAGAGCTACATTCCGCTGCTTAAGAAACACTGCACCGTAAACTCGCTCGACTTAAAAGGCGATGAAGAGACGGGAGAGGCAAAAGTCACGGACGGGAGCAATGAGGTCATAGGAGGGCTGATCTCGGAAGTGACGAGAAAGACCACAAGGACAAACCAGACCATGGCTTTCATAACACTTTCAGACCTCTACGGAACTGCAGAGATAATAGTCTTTCCGCGTGATTACGAAAAAAACAGACAGATACTTGTCCCTGACGAAAAAGTGCTGATCAGGGGCAGGATTTCCTCGGACGACCGCGGGACAAAGATCATCGCGTCCGATATCAGGAGACTGGACGATTTCCCGGGAAAGCTCTGGATCAGATTTAAAAACAGAGCCGCATACGATGCGGAAGAGGCTGCGCTTTTTGACCTGCTTAAGGACAGCGACGGAAATTCTTCCGTCGTGATCTATCTTGACGAAGAAAAGGCGCGCCGTGATCTGCCGAAAAACATGACGGTGGATCTCAAAGGAGATCTTTTGGAAGTGCTGGTAAAAAGATACGGAGAGGAACAGGTCAAGGTCACATATTGAGGATCGTGGCAGGTTCACCCATTCAGGACCATTCTTTAGGAGGGTTTGGGATGAAGCATATCAAAACAGGCATTTTTATCGTCTTTCTGCTCGCAGGTGTCTCACTTTTCGGAGCATGCACGCTTGAAGATGTCGAGGAACTGATCGACCAGGTGGAAGCGATCATCACGCAGGCGCCGACCGGAGAAGCATTCCTGTGGGACACTCCGACACCAACGGTAAAGGCGACTTCGACACCGAAGCCGACAGCGACGGTTCCTGCGGCGGCAACGTCAACTCCGGGACCCACCAACACACCGATGGGAACAGGAACCACTCCGACAGCCGCGGCAACTGAGACACCCACACCGGAGGTGGCCGTGACAACTGCCCCGGGACTTACTCCCGTCGCAAACTCGGCGACGGACAAGATCCCCAAAAAGAGCGACAAGGCAACACCTGACTTTAAAGCTCTTGCGCAGAAATGTTCGCAGGATTACGATGTTCCACGGGTGATAAAGCTCATAGTCGACACCCTGATAACCGACGACATGACGGATGTTGAAAAGATAAAGATGATCCACGACTATCTGATCCTCACTACGACCTACGATCATGTGAACATAAGCGCCGGCACTGCGTCAAACAGCGTTTACAACACCTACGGCTGCATCATCGGACACAGATGCGTATGTCAGGGATATGCCTATGCGTTCATGGACATCATGACGTATCTTGGGATCGACTGCGTGGAGCTTTCCGGAGGCCATCACGCGTGGAACGCGGTGAAGGTCGGAGACTTCTGGTATTACATCGATCTCACCTGGGACGATCCTTATGACGGTGGAAGATCAAAACCGAGCAAGAACGTGTTTTACGAATTTGATTATCCCCATTACAACTATTTCCTTGTGACAGAGGAATTCCTCACAAAGAACCATACTCTGGACAAGGCCTACAACAGTGATTACAAGCTCACCGACCTTCCGGAATGCTTTGACGATACCTTTATGAACGTCGAATGGGAGAGGCCGTGATGGAAACGGTAATAAATTTTACTAAAAAAACGGAAGCATTTATTTACAAATCGCCTCAGATGTATTAAAATACACGACTTGAAAAGACATTAATGGACTTATGATCCGGAGGAAAACAATATGGCAGAAAACATCAAAACTATCGGAGTGCTTACCAGCGGTGGCGACGCACCGGGCATGAACGCGGCAATACGTGCCGTTGTCCGTACCGCGCTCGCAGACGGACTCAACGTAAAAGGCATCAATCGTGGTTATTCGGGACTCCTTGACGAAGATATCGTTGAAATGAACGCAAGCAGCGTTTCCGATATCATACAGAGAGGCGGCACAAAGCTCTACACCGCAAGATGTAAGGAAATGATGACCCCCGAAGGTCAGGATAAGGCGGCCGAGATATGTAAAAAACACGGCATCGACGGCGTTGTTGTCATCGGCGGCGACGGCTCTTTCCAGGGCGCGCGTACACTCGCCGCAAGAGGCGTAAACACCATCGGTGTTCCCGGCACGATCGACCTTGACATTTCCTGTACCGATTACACCATCGGCTTTGACACCGCGGTAAATACGGCTATGGAAGCTATCGACAAGGTGCGCGACACTTCCACGAGCCATGAGCGTATCTCGATCATCGAGGTTATGGGACGCCGCGCAGGTTATATCGCTCTCTGGTGCGGTATTGCAAACGGAGCCGAGGAGATACTTCTTCCCGAGCTCGACAACTATGACGAGAAGAAGATCATCGCAAACATCCTTGAAAGAAAGAAAGCAGGCAAGAAGCATCATATCATCATAAATGCCGAAGGCATCGGAAGCTCTTACCGTATGGCAGACCGTATCGAAGCGGCTACCGACATCGAGACCAGAGCGACCATCATCGGTCACATCCAGAGAGGCGGAAGCCCTACGGCAAAGGACAGAGTATATGCATCCGCAATGGGCGCTATGGCGGTGGATCTTCTCTGCGCAGGAAAGAGCAACCGTGTCGTAGCTTACAAGCACGGTGAATTTGTTGATTTCGATATCGAAGAGGCACTTGCCATGAAGAAGAACCTCGATCCGTTCCTTCTTTCGATGTCCAGCAAGCTTTCCAGATAAGTCCCTGCTTAAAAAATTTGGCCAATACACGCTCCGGTATTTGAAAAAACGGCGGTTTCGTGTTATAATGATCTCAACCGATCTTTTGTATCTTTCGGTGGGAAGGAGAACGCTATGACAGTCGGAGCCATTGGAATGACATATGGTTACGGATATGTTTCCGGAGCGACCATGGGCGCAGCCCGCACGGCAGCGGTTTCAGGCATGCAGGGCTCAAGCGTTACTCCTGTGGGCGCGGTTCCCGAGGCTTTTTCCAACGCACAGACGGAAAGGATAAACAAAAATCCTTTTCAGATGGCCGAGGATGTCGAGGATGCCCGTAACATCATGAAAAACAGTGCTTCAGAAAAGCTTAAGAAGCGTCTTGGCTTTGAAAAATGCGAGACCTGCGCCGAACGCGAATATGTTGACGGTTCAAATGAAAGCGATGTTTCTTTCAAAACACCGGCACACATAGATCCCAGCGCAGCCGCCTCCGCGGTCTCAGCCCATGAACGCATGCATGTGGCAAATGCGATCCAGGAGGGCAACAAACCCGACGCCAAGCTTGTTTCGGTGTCTGTATCGCTCCACACATCTATCTGCCCGGAATGCGGAAGAGTGTATGTGTCGGGAGGCGAGACAAGGACACAGATGAAGCATACTGCCGATCATTCGGACATAAAGGACGCCGAAATGGGGCTCCTGACCGGAAAAGCACAAAAACCTGTCGCATGACCGGTAACAAAGTATACTAACGGACGGCTTGCTCCGTCCGTTTTTTAAGAGTGCGCCTGACGGCGCACGTTTTATGGAGGAGTTTTTAATGGATATCAACAAACAACTTGCAACTGAGCTCGGGATCAGACGCGAGCAGGTGGATGCGGCTGTTAAGCTTATCGACGAGGGAAACACCATTCCCTTTATCGCGCGTTATCGTAAAGAGGCTACCGGCGCACTGAACGACGAGGTCTTAAGAAACCTTGACGAGCGCCTTAAATATCTCAGAGGTCTTGAGGAAAAGAAGGAACAGATATTAAAGAGCATCGAGGAGCAGGGGAAGCTTACCGATGAACTCAAAAACCAGATCCTTGAGGCACAGACCATGGTGCTCCTTGAAGACCTTTACAGGCCTTACAGACCGAAGAGACGCACCAGGGCTACCATCGCCCAGGAAAAGGGACTTCAGCCTCTTGCGGAGATCATCCTTGCCCAGGAGGTTACCGAGGATGTTGCAAACATCGCGGCGGCCTATGTAAATCCCGAAAAGGAAGTAAACAATGTTGATGAAGCCATTGCAGGTGCGCTCGACATCATTGCCGAGATCATTTCCGACGAAGCGGATTACCGTACCCGCATACGTGAGATGACTTCGGAAGAGGGCGTGATCTCATCTTCCGCAAAGGACGAAAAGGCAGAGAGCGTATACGAGATGTATTACGATTTCTCAGAGACCGTAAAGACTCTTCCCGGACACAGGATCCTTGCGCTCAACAGAGGAGAGGCCGAGAAGGCTCTTGTTGTAAAGATCACCGCTCCCGAGGAGAGGATCCTCACATATCTTGAAAAACAGGTCATAAAGAAAGACAATCAATATACCAACGAGCTCTTAAAAAAGACTGTGCTCGATGCTTATGAGAGACTCATCGCGCCTTCGATAGAGCGCGAGGTGAGGAACGAACTCACCGAAAAAGCCGAAGACGGCGCGATCAAGGTGTTTGGAGAGAACCTGAAGCAGCTCCTCATGCAGCCTCCCATTGTCGGACACACCGTTCTCGGATGGGACCCCGGCTTCAGAACGGGATGCAAGCTCGCAGTAGTGGACGCCACAGGTAAAGTGCTCGACACCGCGGTAGTGTTCGCGACACTTCCCGGCATGCACAAGATGGATGAAGCAAAGGCGATCGTAAAGCGCCTTATCATGAAATATCATGTAACGCTCATTTCCGTCGGTAACGGCACGGCTTCCCGTGAATCCGAGCTTTTTATCGTAGATCTCTTAAAAGAGATGAACGTGCCCACAAAGTACGTCATAACCAGCGAAGCAGGCGCGTCAGTATATTCAGCCAGCAAGCTCGCTACCGAGGAATTCCCGGACTATGATGTTGCCCAGCGTTCCGCCGTATCCATCGCACGACGCCTTCAGGATCCGCTCGCGGAGCTTGTAAAGATCGAGCCCAAGGCTATAGGCGTGGGTCAGTACCAGCATGACATGAACCAGAAAAAGCTCACCGAGACACTTACAGGTGTTGTAGAGGACTGCGTTAACCGCGTTGGCGTGGACCTTAACACCGCATCTCCCGCGCTCCTTGAGTATGTATCCGGCATCACAAAGGTCATCGCAAAGAACATAGTGGCTTACAGAGAGAGCAATGGTAAGTTCGTTACCCGTGAGGACCTGTTAAAGGTCGCAAAGCTCGGCCCCAAGGCATATGAGCAGTGCGCAGGTTTCCTCCGCATAATGAACGGCGCAAATCCTCTCGATTCCACTTCGGTGCATCCCGAGTCATACAAGGCCGCTACGGAACTCCTTTCAAGCCTAGGCTTCAAGCCCGAAGACATAAACAAGCTTCGCGCTGAGCAGCTTGCCGCGGCAAAGAACAGAAAGGCCGCCGAAAAGGCCGCAAAAGAAGCCGCGCTTCCCAACAAGGGAGACAGAAGAGTAAAGCAGGATAAGCCTAAGGAGATACATCTTTCCAATACAAATTCCGTATTCGGCGCAGCATTCGCGCAGGCTATGGCAAAGGCGGGAAAACCTCTCACGGCAGCTCCCGCAAAGAATGAAAAGCAGGAAAAGAAAGAGGCTCCCGTTGCCGTAAACACCGGAAACGAATCCCTTTCTTCCATAAGCAGCATGATCAAGGACAAAAAGAAGCTTGCGGAGGACCTCGGGATCGGTGAGATGACACTTACCGACATCATAAAAGAGCTTGAAAAGCCCGGCCGCGATCCGCGTGACGAGATGCCCAAGCCCATCCTCAGGAGCGATGTCCTTGAGATGAAGGATCTCACAGAAGGCATGATCCTTAAAGGCACTGTGAGAAACGTCATAGATTTCGGTGTTTTTGTCGACATAGGCGTGCATCAGGACGGCCTTGTACACATTTCACAGATAACAAACAAGAAATACATAAAGCATCCTCTTGAAGTGGTGAGCGTCGGAGACATCGTGGACGTAAAGGTCCTGAGCGTCGATGTTCAAAAGAAGAGGATACAGCTTTCAATGATCATTTAAGGGGTACAGGATGGAACCTATCCGTTTTTCGGTAAAAATGAAAACGCTCTATCTGTTTGATTTTCTGTATGTCAACTCGTACAGCGGATTCAGGGCGGTGATAAACTACACATTCAGCGGCATTGCCATTGTGGCGCTGATATTTGGCTACGGCAGCACGCCGATAAGCCTTATCGCGCTGATCCTCCTCGCATCGCTTTTTACCGTGATCGAGCCTCTGATGCTTTTGTTCAAGGCATTCAGACAGGTAAAGCTCAATCCTGCGTTTAAAAATGAGATAAACTACTGCTTTGAAGAAGAGAAATTTACCGTATCCCAGGGCGAACAGTCACAGGAAGCGCCTTGGGAGATGGTGCTTCTCGCAAAAGAAAGCTTCAAGAGCATCATACTGTTCACAGGCAACAACAACGCCATTATCCTTCCCAAGGACTGCATAGGCGACAAGCAGAACGACTTCAAGCTCCTTTTAAAGAAGGTGCGCCCGAACGAATCCGAGAAGCTCAAGACAGTCTGAGGAGAACAGTATGGCAACGAAAAAATACATATCCGAATCTCCCGCGGATACCATGGCCGTGGCATGCGAACTTGGAAAAAAAGCCACAGGCGGAACGGTATACTGCCTCTCGGGAGATCTCGGGACGGGAAAGACCGTTTTCACAAAGGGCTTTGCAAAGGGCCTCGGGATCACTGAGCCTGTGGTGAGCCCCACATTTACCATCCTTCAGATCTATGAGGACGGAAGACTGCCGCTCTACCATTTTGACGTTTACCGCATAGACGACGTGACGGAAATGGAAGAGATAGGCTACCGTGACTGTTTTTACGGCGACGGCGTTTCCCTTGTGGAATGGGCGGAAAACATCGAAGAACTCATCCCGCCCGAAGCTGTGCGCATAAAGATATCAAAGGATCTTTCAAAAGGATTCGATCACAGGATAATAGAGGTTTCCGAATGATTACCGTACTGGCTATTGAATCCTCGGCTCTGGTGGCGGGCATCGCCGTTGTGAACGAGGAAAAGGTTACAGCCGAATATAACGTGAATCTCAAGCTCACGCATTCACAGACGCTCCTTCCGATGCTTGACGAAGTGGTGAAGATGACCGGAACGGATCTGTCACAGATCGACGCGATAGCGGTCTCCGGAGGACCCGGAAGCTTTACCGGCCTCCGCATAGGTTCCGCCACCGCAAAGGGACTGGGACTCGCACTCAAAAAACCGATCGTTGCCGTGCCCACCACACAGGGGCTTGCAATGAACATTTTCGGTTTTGACGGACTGATCTGCCCCATAATGGACGCAAGACGTGACCAGGTCTATACCGGTATCTACAGAAACACCCGGGAAGGATTTTCGGTGGTTTCCGATCAGGAAGCGACAGGGATAAGAGAGATAGTCGGAAACTTAAATTCCCTCGGTGAAAAGGTGATCTTTCTTGGGGACGGAGTCCCCGTTTTCAAAAGCGTAATAGAAGAATGCGCAAAAGTGCCTTTTTCCTTTGCGCCCGAAAATCTGATGGTTCAGAGAGCCGGAAGCCTCGGACTTCGCGGCATTCAGCTTTTCAAAGAAGGAAAAGCCGTAAACGCGGCAGATCATGCCCCCGATTACTTAAGGCCCTCTCAGGCCGAAAGGGTAAGGAATGAAGCTTCGAAACATGACGATTGACGATCTGGATATCGTCTCGGCAATTGAAAAGGAGTGTTTTTCTGTCCCGTGGAGCAGGGATTCTTTTGAGGGCTCCCTTATGCAGGACAACTATGTCCTTGTCGTCGCAACGGATGACAACGATGAAAAGGACATTCTCGGATATTGCTGTTTTTATCATGTTCTTGATGAAGCGGAGATCGCAAATGTCTGTATAAGACCTGACGCGAGAAAGCATGGACTCGGCTATTCCATGATGAGGTCCGTCGTCGACATCGCAAAGAAACTCGGAGTCTCCACCATGTACCTTGAGGTAAGGGAATCCAATGCCGCTGCGCAGGCACTCTACAAAAAACTCGGGTTTTTTGAGAACGGAAGAAGAAAAGGTTTTTATGAGCTTCCGCATGAGGACGCTCTTGTAATGAGGTATAATATAAATGCTTGATATTTGTCTTCTGGGCACCGGCGGGATGATGCCGCTTCCCAAAAGGTGGCTCACGGCGCTCATGGTGCGCTACAACGGAAAGTGCATATTGATAGACTCCGGAGAAGGCACTCAGGTTGCGGTACGCGAAGCGGGACTCAGTTTTCACGACATCGATGTGATCCTTTTCACACATTTTCACGGTGATCACATCAGCGGTCTTCCCGGACTTCTTCTCTCCATGGGAAATGCCGACAGGACAGAGCCTGTAAAGGTCATCGGCCCCAAAGGACTTGAAAAGGTGGTATCGGCTTTAAGGATCATCGCTCCGGAACTCCCTTTTGAATTGGAATTCGAAGAGCTTTCCGGCGCAGAGGAGCATTTTTCTCTCTGCGGCTTTGAGATAACGGCATTCAAGGTGAACCACAACGTCGTCTGCTATGCGTATTCGATAGACATAAAGCGTGCGGGAAGATTTGACGCGGAGCGCGCAAAGGCGCAGGAGATACCGCTGAAACTCTGGAGCAGGCTCCAGAAAGGCGATATCATCACCGAAAACGGAGTGACTTACACTCCGGAAATGGTGCTCGGACCTGCGAGAAAAGGCCTTAAGGTCACATATTGCACCGATACACGTCCGACGGACAGGATTGCGGAAAACGCAAAAAATGCCGATATATTTATATGTGAAGGTATGTACGGCGATCCGGAAAAGAAAAAGGACGCGGTACAGAAGAAACACATGATGATGACGGAAGCCGCGGAACTCGCGGCAAAAGCCGAAGTTAAGGAACTTTGGCTCACACATTACAGCCCGTCGCTTAACAGACCAAAGGACTATCTTCCCCTTGTCACAAAGATATTCCCGAATACTGTGTGCGCAAAGGACGGACAGAGCGTTTCACTGAGATTTGAGGAAGACGGGGCGGATTAACGTAAGGCTTTCGCAAAAGGAGGCGTTCATGAAAAAGTATCTCGGACCGGCTGTCGGAGCACTTATCCTGATCGGTATAGCAATCTGGATCGTTTTCTTTGTCATCAACAACAAAGAGCGCGACAATGTTTTTTCGGCAAAAAAGAGCAGTACGGAAACGGGTGCCATCCTGGAAAAGGATCTTGACAGGTTCTATCCTTCTTCCGTGCGCGAGGTCGTGCGCCTATACTTAAGGATCAACAAGGCCTGCTACAGCGAGAGCATGACTGAAGCCGACTTCGGATACGTCCTGAAAAAGATGCGCCAGCTTTTTGACGACGAGCTGCTTTCGGTAAACCCCTACGATACCCAGAAAATGGCCTATTACGATGAGGTGACCGCGTTTAAGAACGCAAAGAAATCCATGACTCTGTACAAGGTGCAGAAACAGAGTGACGCCGTAAAATGGACCGCGGAAGACGGCACGGAATATTCCTCCATCATCGGTTACTTTATGAGCAGCACGCCGAACGGTTTTGAATATACTTACGAAAAATTTCTGCTTAGACTCGAAAAAGATACAGGAAAGTGGAAAATACTCGGCTGGGAAGCAACGACCCCTGTCGATATCGGAGATTGATCGAATGAGTGACGATAAAGATGTAAAGATACTTGCGATAGAATCATCGTGCGATGAGACTGCCGCCGCGGTGGTAAAGAACGGCCGTGAGGTGCTGTCAAACGTGATCTATTCGCAGATCGACCTGCACACGCTCTATGGCGGCGTGGTGCCGGAGATAGCATCAAGAAAGCACATAGAAAAGATAAATATAGTGATAGAAAAGGCTTTGAGCGATGCCGGTATGGAGCTTCGCGAATGCGACGCGGTCGCGGTGACTTACGGCCCGGGACTTGTCGGAGCGCTTCTCGTGGGCGTTGCCGAAGCAAAGGCAATGGCATATGCCGCAGGCCTGCCGCTTGTGGGAGTGCACCACATCGAGGGTCATGTTTCCGCAAATTTCCTTGAGCATCCCGATCTTAAGCCCCCTTTTCTCTGTCTGATTGTCTCCGGCGGACATACACATCTTGTGATAGTTAAGGATTACGGAAAATACGAGATACTCGGAAAAACGCATGATGACGCTGCGGGAGAGGCCTACGACAAGGTGGCGAGGGCAATAGGACTCGGCTATCCCGGAGGCCCAAAGATCGACAAGGTCGCAAAAGAAGGAAATCCCAAAGCGATAGATTTTCCGAGAGCAAAAGTCGACGAATTCCCATATGATTTCAGCTTTTCCGGATTGAAATCCGCAGTGCTGAACTATCTCAATCAGGCGGAAATGAAGAACGAGCCCATTGTACAGGCGGATGTGGCCGCATCCTTCCAGGCTGCGGTCGTGGATGTCCTTGTTGACAGAACGATCCGCGCCGCAAAGGAATACGGTTTCAAGACCGTTGCGCTTGCTGGAGGCGTTGCATCAAATTCCGCATTAAGAGCGGGGATGAAAGCCGCATGCGAAAAGAGAAAGATAGAGCTTATCTATCCTTCACCCATATTCTGCACGGACAATGCCGCGATGATCGGCGCCGCGGCCTATTATGAATACATGAACGGCGTGAGGAGCGGCCTGTCGCTCAACGCTGTGCCAAACCTTAAACTTGGGGAAAGGTGACAAGATGGTAAGTGCCGTTGTTCTTGCGGGCGGAAAAGGTACACGTGTCGGCGGAGACACTAAAAAGCAGTATATCGAGATAAACGGACGCACTGTGATAGAATGGACGCTCCATGCTTTTGAAAAGAGCGTTGTCGACGATATCGTGCTCGTCTGCCCTGCGGGCGATGAAGAAAGCCTTAAAAGACTCATCGGAAAAAGCGGGATAAAAAAGTGCCGCACGGTTGTCACAGGCGGCGCAAGCCGTCCGGAGTCGGTCCTCAGCGGGCTCAGAGCTTTAAAAAGCGACTATGTGCTGATACATGACGGGGCTAGACCCTGCATAGAGCCGGACGTGATAAACAAGGCCGCAGAATATGTAAAAAAGGTGGGCGCCTGCGTGGTGGGCGTGCCCGTAACAGACACCATACATCTTACCGACGAAAACGGCAGGATAGTGTCTACACCCGAACGCAGCCTTTTATGGGCGGCGCAGACTCCTCAGTGCTTTAAGTACGACTTGATCCTAAACGCATACGAGAAAGCCATTGCGGCGCATGATGAAAGCCTTACGGACGACGCGATGACGTTTAGAAAATATGCAGGTACAGATGTTTACATGCTGCAGGGGAGCAGGGATAATATTAAGTTTACCACCAAAGAAGACGCGGAAAGGATAGCCGCAATCCTAAATAAGTAAATTGATACACCAAAGTTAAGGACACAGCGATGTGTCCTTTTTTGTATGTCCTTTTGTTGAATAAACCCGGCGATAGTGGTAAAGTATAGATTACGTAGCATATACACTTGTTTTTTTTCTGACTTGGGAGACTTGAACATGAAAAAAACAGAGAACCGGAAGAAAGGCGTTGCTTTTTATATCGTTTTTTCTATCATACTGCTTTTGATGCTTGCGGTGCTTGAACTGAACAAAAACACCGTTGCGGGATTCATTTTGACGCTGGTGTTGGGCGTGCTGGTAATCTGTGACTATGTGTTCCTTTTGAAGCAGAGGCATGTTTTGCTTAAGCTTCTCATCTGGCCTGTCTGGTTCGGTGTATTTGCACTTATTTTGTTTGTTACTTGGCCGCCTGTGCGCTCTGTTTCGGCGGTGACATATAAAAACCCCGTGAAGACTGATGTTGTGAGAGTGCAGAACGGCGACGTTCAGGGCGTTTTGAGCAAAGACGGCAAGATAGAGATCTATGCCGGGATACCTTACGCAAAGCCGCCTGTCGGGGAGCTTCGCTGGAAAGAACCGCAAGATCCGGACAACTGGGACGGCGTGCTTCTTTGCGATCATTTTGCTCCGATGAGCATGCAGCCCACAAATCTGCCGATCTATGATTCTCTTGCTCAGATCATAGGTTATCATGATTACAAGATCTCGTTTAAAGATAATTACATCGCGCCTGTGAGCGAGGATTCACTGTATCTGAATATCTGGAAGCCTGCGGGAGACACCGGCGGTCTGTCTGTTGTGGTCTATGTGCACGGCGGATCTCTTAAGACCGGGCAGCCGTGGTATGAGGATTACAGCGGGGAAGGCCTTGCACGTGAGGGCGTTATTGTTGTAAACATGGGCTACAGGCTCGGCGTTTTCGGCTTTTTTGCGGACAGCGAGCTTGCAGCGGAATCATCGCACGGTACCACGGGAAATTATGGCCTTTTGGACCAGATAAAAGCGCTCCGCTGGGTGCAGGACAATATCGAGGCCTTCGGAGGAGATCCCGACAATGTGACTCTTGCCGGTGAATCGGCAGGATCGGCTTCCGTAAGCGCACTCTGCGTGTCTCCTCTCGCAAAGGGACTGTTTGTGAGGGCGGTACTCGAAAGCTCCACAGTAGCGCCGGTAAGCCCCACACATTCCTTCAGGCTTATGAGCGAAGCACTGAAAAGCGGCAGTTCCTTAAAAAAGAGATACGGCTGTGAGACTGTTTCGGACTTAAGAAAATTAAGCGCAAAAGAGCTGGTCGGCGAGGCGGAAACACAGCACCATATCACCGTGGACGGATATGTCCTTACAAAAACACCGTATGAGAGTTACCTTGCCGGAGAGTTCAACGAAAAGGAACTCTTACACGGATACAACAGAGACGAAGCGGATGCTTTCCTGATATTCGGCGGCGCTTCGATGAAGGATTACAAGGAACTGGTAAGAGCGTATTTTGGCGCCTACACCGACAAGGTGCTTGAACTTTATCCTGCGTCGACCGATGCCGAAGCAAAGAAATACTGGAGCGAGATCTGGGGCGCGATCTTCTTTGATTATCCTCATTACTGCCTGAACCGCCTGGAAGCCGAGAATTCGGTGCCTGTTTATCAGTACTGGTTCACAAAGGACAACGGAAGACTCGGACCATGGCACAGCGGCGAAGAAGTCTACCTATACGGGAACATTCCCGCAAAGTCAAAACTATACGATTCATATGACAGGGAATTAAGTAAAGCGATGCTTTCTTATTTCGTCAACTTTGCAAAGACCGGAAATCCCAACGGCGACGGGCTTCCCGAATGGGAACAGAACCTGTATTCCGAGGATGTGATGGAATTCGGTGAGAATTTCTCGATGATAAAAGAAAAGAAACACGAGCTCTTTGCGATACTTGACAAGTTGCAGGGGTTCAGCCTGTCGGAAGGCAGAAAAGATGCCGAATAACGTTCATAAACGGAGGAGAAAATGAAAAACTGTAGTGTGACAAGTCCTGAGGTTATCGATGATATTGAGTATAAATACGACTCTTTTGACAACGGAAAGGTTCTGCACGGAAAGAAAAAGGGACATCTTCCGGCAATGGGCTGGAACAGCTGGAATGCGTTCGGGAGCGGCAACACAGAGGCACTCACAAAAGAGATCGCGGACAAGATGATCGAGCTCGGTCTCGATAAGCTTGGCTACAGGTACATCGTGCTTGATGACGGCTGTTACAAGCCGGAACGTGTGGACGGAAAGCTTTCGAACGAAGAGACCAAGTTTCCTTCGGGATTCAGGGCTCTTTCCGACCATCTCCATAAAAAAGGCTTCAAATTCGGCATGTACAACGATATAGGAACACGCCTCTGCGCAGGCGCATATGTAGGAACCTGCGGCCATGAAGCGGAAGACGCAAAGAGCTACACCGAGTGGGGCGTTGATTTTCTTAAGGTCGACAACTGCTATTACCTTTGGGACAATGCCACGTTTTCCGAAGCGGCGAACGCAAAGTATGTATTTGCTCCCGCCATTGCTTCCGTCAAGGTCTCAAAGATCGCGGATGACAGCGGCAAGCCATACGAAAAAGTGTTCACGGCGGGCCGTGATATGTTTACGGCGGGAGAAGGCGTCTGCACGGAAGAGATCGAAGGCAAGGTATATTTCACACATATAGGTACCTTTGACGGCACAGGCCCCATGCGGACTCCCGTGAGGCCGGAGAGCGGCGAGGTCTGCTTTTTGCTTGACATCGATGAGGGCCGTTACAGTTTTTCGTTCGACTGTATATCGGGGCAGGAAGAAGGCCGTGGAAGCTGGCTTCAGATAGCCGCGGTAAGGGACGACGAAACGAGTGACGTGATATATCTGTTTGACGGTGAGTTTACGGGAGGAGAGCTTGAATTCTCTTTTGAAAAGGGAAAATACAAGATACGCCTCATGAACCACAGAAGGCAGGAAAACACGCTCTATTCCTACGCAAAGCTCCTTGAGGGGCTTAATGAAGCCGATCCTGAGCACGATATCATCTATTCTCTCTGCGAATGGGGAAAGACTCAGCCGCAGAACTGGGCAAAAAAGGTCGGGGATTCCTGGAGGATCCTTAACGATATCTCATTCCATGTAGGTTCTGACGGAGACCCCGGATTTACCTCCTGGACGGACGGCTATACACCCGCGGTGACAAGTCAGTACAACAAGGCTGTGGTAATGGATGAGTTTTCGGGACTCGACAAGGGATGGAACGATCCCGACATGATGGTCATCGGAATGGGCGGCCTGGACACCGTACAATACAGGACGCACATGACCATGTGGTGCATGATGAATTCTCCGCTTATGCTCGGGCTTGACCTTCGCCGTGTTCAGAAAGGCGACGAGATATATGATATCATCGCAAACAAAGAGATCATCGCGCTCAACCAGGATACTCTCGGGATACAGGCAAAACGTATCTACTGCAGCCTTCTTGAAAAGGACTTCAACAAGGAATACGTTACGAACAACAACAGAGTGGACATCCTTGCAAAACCTCTTTCTGACGGCAGTGTGGCTGTAAGCTTTATAAATGTGAGCGATCATGTAAAGACCGCAGGACTTGAGATGTCTCTTTCAAACATCGTAAAGGCCTTTGAAGGAAAAGCAGATCTGTCCGGGCTTTTAAAGGCTTCCTGTTATGAGATAAAGGATCTTTGGACAGGCGAAGTGAAAAAGAGCACAGCCAGGGTACTCAAGACCGGAAGATTAGAGCCTCACGACCAGCTGACCATAAGGGTATGGGGAAAATGAAGATCTTTTCGAAAACGGTCCTTTTAAAAAAAGAGGCTGCAAAAGAAGCGTACGGATACATAAAAAACGTCCTGAACGAAGAGGACGAACAGGACCTTATGCGCGCCGCGGTGCTGAAAGATCTCTTTGACTGCGGGCGGTGCGTCATGAATGTCGCGCAGGTCTATCTGAAAGGGATCATCCTTCCGAAAGAGGAAAGACTGTTCGGAAACGATGAAGAACTTGACGAAGATGAGCTTTTAAAGGCTGAGGAGAGGATATTCTTCCCGGAAAAAAGACGTAAGCCTGCCATTTCCGTAAGTATCCGTGAAATAAGACAGGCAGATATATCAGAAGTAAAGAAGGCGGGAAAGGCCCGCATCATCGATGTGAGGTCTGAAGAAGAGTTTTCCCGCGGGCATGCGGAAGGCGCCGAAAACATACCGCTTGAAAGACTCATCATAAACCCGCACCTCATCGGAAACGATATTTATGAACCCATTGTTTTTGTATGCAGCAAAGGTTTAAAGAGCTATAAAGCAGCACTCACCGCGGAGGAAGCGGGATACAGGGACATTGCCTATGCCAAGATGTGATGTGTGTTTCAGACAATGTGAAATAGCGGAGGGGCTCACCGGGTTTTGCGGAGCGCGCAAATGTGAGAACGGAACGGTGATCCCTGCAAATTACGGGAGGATCACGGCAGCGGCGCTGGACCCCATGGAAAAGAAACCGCTGAAAATGTTCATGCCGGGAAGCAGGATATTTTCCATTGGGTCATATGGGTGCAACTTAAGGTGCCTTTTTTGCCAGAACAGTGACATTTCCTGGTCGGACGAGGCTTTTGGACTTGCTAAGGTGACTCCTTATCATTCTCCCGAAGAAGTTGTGGAAAGAGCAGCAGAACTAAAACAAATGGGAAATGTCGGGATCGCCTTTACCTACAATGAACCGCTCATAGGCTACGAATTTGTGCGGGATACGGCAAAGCTCTCTCATGAAACGGGACTTGCGAACGTTCTTGTCACAAACGGCACTGCATCCGAAAAGGTGCTGAATGAGATAAGCCCCTATATAGATGCGATGAATATCGATCTCAAGGCATTTACAGACAGCTTTTATAAAAAGATCGCGGGCGGCGACCTCGACATGGTAAAACACTTTATCGAGGGAGCGGTACGTACCGCACATGTGGAACTCACAACGCTCATAATCCCAAATGAGAATGACAGCGAAGACGAAATGCGCGCTTTGAGCGCATGGGTGGCATCTTTGCAGGATAAATACAAAAAGACTATTCCGCTCCACGTCACAAGGTTTTTCCCAAGATTCCACATGACAGACAGAGATGCGACACCGGTCGGGACCGTAAAAAGACTCGCGGAAGTCGCAAGGGAAAGGCTTGACACAGTGTTTACGGGAAACATTTAAGATTCAGGAGGCGCATATGTCGATCACGGCAGCATTCATGGTACCGCATCCGCCGATGATAGTCCCGGCCATAGGACAGGGAAGCGAAGAACGGATAACAACGACCGTCCGGGCTTATGAGGAAGTCGCAAAAAGGATAGCCCGGATAAGACCGGACACCATTATCATTTCCAGCCCGCATTCCGTAATGTATGCGGATTATTTTCACATCTCGCCGGGAAACAGGGCATTCGGCTCGTTTTCCGATTTCCGCGCGCCGGAGATCAGGATGGATCTTAAATATGACGAAGAGTTCACGGCATATGTTTCAAAGCTCTGCAGTGAAAAGTCGTTCCCCGCGGGAACGCTCGGTGAAAGAAAGCGTGACCTTGATCACGGGACAATGGTTCCGCTCTGGTTCATACTTAAGGAATACACCGATTTCAAGCTTGTCCGCACAGGACTTTCGGGGCTTGACTTGTTTAAGCACTATGAGTACGGGATGATACTTAAGAAAGCGGCGGATGATCTTGGAAGACGCGCCGTTTTTGTCGCGAGCGGAGACCTTTCACATAAGCTTCAGACCTACGGGCCTTACGGCTTTGCCGAAGAAGGCCCCGTGTATGACGAACGGATCATGGATGTGTGCGGCGCTGCCCGTTTCGGAGAACTGTTTGATTTTGACGAGACATTCTGCGAAAAGGCGGCGGAATGCGGACACAGATCCTTTGTCATAATGGCGGGAGCGCTTGACGGAGAGGCCGTAAAGAGTGAGAAGCTGTCTCATGAGGACGTTACCGGAGTGGGATACGGGATATGCAGCTTCGATGTGACGGGGCAGGACGAGGACAGGCATTTTCTGGACAAAAAACTTAAAGATATAGATAATGAGCTGGAAGAAAAGAAAGAAAAAGAAGACGCATATGTAAGACTTGCAAGGGCTTCCGCGGAATATTTCGTAAAAAACAAAAGACAGATGCGGGTGCCGTCCGATGTGCCTGAAGAACTGCTGAAAACACGGGCAGGCGCATTTGTTTCGATTCATAAACTCGGCCGTCTTCGCGGCTGTATCGGCACCATTCTTCCGGTAACGGACAATCTGGCGGAGGAGATCATAAGGAACGCTGTGAGCGCGGTCTCCGAAGACCCGAGGTTTGACGCTGTCCGTCCGGATGAACTGAAATGGCTTGAGATAAATGTCGATGTGCTGACGACGCCTGAGCGCATTTCATCCAAGGCTGAGCTTGATGTGAAGCGATATGGTGTCATCGTGCAGCAGGGCATGAAGCGTGGACTGCTGCTCCCTGATCTTGACGGGGTGGACACGGTGGAAGACCAGATAGACATAGCAAGAAGAAAAGGAAACATCGCGCCGGACGCGGATGTTGAGCTTTTCAGATTTGAAGTAGTGAGACACAGATAAGAGGGATATTTATGAGATGGAAAAAACTTACGCTTGAGACCACTACGGAAGCGCTTGATTATATGGCTGCGATAGCGGACGAGGTGGGGCTTTCGGGCTTTGAAGTAGAGGACAATGTGCCTCTTACGGAAGAAGAGGAAAAAAGTCTTTTTGCGGTGATCCCGCCCGAACTTCCGCCCGATGACGGAACGGCAAAGGTGATCTTTTACATAGATGAGGATGCCGACGAGAGAAAGGTCGCAGAGGATATAAAGGCGGCGGTCAGCGATTATGAAGGGATATTTGATCCCGGCCCCATGACCTTTACATATTCGGAGACTGAAGAAAAGGACTGGGTCGACAACTGGAAGCAGTTTTTCAAGCCTTTCCGCGTGGACGATCACATCCTGATAAAGCCCACATGGGAAGAGACCTGTGATGCTGCTCCCGACGACCTTGTGATAGAGATAGATCCGGGCACGGCTTTCGGGACGGGAGCGCACGAGACCACAAAGCTCTGCATCGCGGGGCTTAAGGACTATCTAAAGCCGGGTGACAAAGTGTTTGATGTGGGGACAGGCAGCGGCATACTTTCGATACTTTCCATGAAGCTCGGAGCATATGGCGCGATCGGAACGGACATAGACGACAATGCGGTGCATACGAGCGTTGAAAACACTTTGATCAACAGCATTCCCGCAAAATACTCCGGAAAAGAAGACGCAAAGCTTGAAGAGGGCAGAGTGTGCTTTACTACGGGCGATGTCATGGAAGATGAAAAACTCAGAAAAAGGATAGGAGAGCATTCCTATGACATAGTGGTCGCGAATATCCTGGCTCCGGTCATAATAGAACTTTGCAAAGTCGCAGGCTCTTTCATGAAAAAGGACGCATATTTCATAACGAGCGGCATCATAAATACAGCTGAGGAAGACGTAAAAAAAGCGCTTCTCTTCAACGGCTTTAAGATCGTCGAAGTGAAGCGCATGAAAGACTGGGTGGGCTTTATTTCAGTTTTATCCTGATGTCTCCGGTGTCGGTGGAAAGATCGCATCTTCCGCCTGAAGTGCTGTCGGGAACACTTATGTGTCCTGTGTCGGAGTGAGTGATGAACACTTTTTCCGAAAGGAGAGTGCCGTTTATGTCTCCGGTATCGGTCACTACCTTGATATCCGCCGCGTCACAGTCATTAAGATCGACCTTTCCTGTGCTGCGCTTGATGTTCAGGCTTTCCGTGAACACCGCATCCGTGAGTGTTATGTGGCCCGTGCTCCCCTCTGAAGTGAAGGACTTTGCGGTGATGTCTGTGAGGACGCTCTTTCCGGTGCTCACTTTTACATAAAGTCTTCCCTTGCAGTCAAGTGAAGAAACGGTGACTTTTCCGGTAGATACCGTGAGATCGGCATTTTCCGCGCTCAGATCGGAAAGGTCGATGTCTCCCGTGCTGAGCTTGATCTTGAGGTCTCCTTTTGACGAAGCGCGGCAGGTAACATCACCTGTGCTTCCGTTAAAAGCGATATCCGAGAAAGTGAAATCCGACGGGACAGTGATATCGCCCGTGCTGAATTTTACATCGAGGCGTTCATATTCTTTTTCGGGAAGATATATGTAAATGTAGGCATCTTCAAAGGAAAATGTGGGTGAAATGTGGTCGTACCACTTTCTGTTTTCGGTCGTTGTTATCTCAAGCGTTCCGGACAAAACATTTGCCTCGGGTGTTTCATAATCCTGAATATAGAACACAACCTTGCATTTTCCGTCTGTCGAAGGCTTAAAGGTTATGTCTTCGGTATCCGTGTCAACATCGATGTTACTGAAATCGTCGGTTATATCAAAAGTGTATTCCTTGTATTCCACGTTTCCAATCTCCTTAAAATCCCATTTTCTGGTGCTCATGATAACTACAAAGATTACCGCTCCGAGCACGATAAGAAGGACTGCGGCTATAAGCCAGCCCATTGATGACTTTCTCATCTCATTTCTCCTTTCTGATGAACATTCTCTTTATTCCCGAAGCAATGACTCCGGTGAGGATCGCCATGGCTTTGGTGAGCGCTATGCTAAGGAACACGAACAGTATCGTCAGGCCGACCAGCACAAGGAATGCGCTGATGAGCAAAACGCCTGTGATGCCGTGGCCCAGGCACATCAGGATCACTCCTGCGGCAAGTGAAGCCACGGATGACAGCCCGATGCCGACAACAGTCGCCCAAAGCGCGAAGACGATGCTCCAGATCACAACGTAAAATGACAGTATTATGATGAAAAAGCTTAACAGAAGCGGTATCCATACCGGAGCGCCTATGATGATAAGTATGATCGCCCATGCAGGCATGCTGCGCTTTGAGGATACGCGTTCCTTTACGATCTTTGAAAGAGGGATCTCGGACAGTGTCTGTGATACGATGCTGTCAACAGAGTCCATGCCTGCTACGGCAGCCTCTTCCGTAAGACCTTCTTCGATGCGGTCGTCGATCATCTCCGAATAAAATGTCAGACGTTCGTTGATGTCCTGCTGCGGCAGACCCGCTAGACCCGCTCTCAATTGATCGAGAAATTCCTGTTTACTCATTCCCTTGATCCTCCCTGGTCACAAATCGATAGATAGACATGATTTCTTTCCATTCGTCTTTGAAGTCGTCAATCCGCTTTACCCCCACATCGGTGATGCGATAGTATTTCCTGAGCCGGCCCTCGTGCTCGGCGCTTCTCACTGTGAGCATCCTCGCTGCTTCAAGTCGTTTGAGAATGGTGTACAGTGTGGATTCCGACATTTCTATGTAGGGCTTCATGTCCTTTATTATCTTGTAGCCGTATGAATCGTCATTTTTTATCGCGGCAAGGACACAAACGTCCAAAAGACCTCGTTTTAACTGAACATCCATGTCATACCTCCTTTCATGCAATACTCTTTTTTGCGAGATACATCATATCACGAAGTATTTCTTCTTGTCAAGTATTAAATTATGTGTTATGATGTTTAAGACGAAAGGAGCGAGATGCGAGATGACGACAGTGTTTTACGGCGTTGTGTTTGTGCTTTCTCTTATATGTTCCGCAGTGTATGTCCATTTTTGGCATAAGCATTTTGACGCCAATTTCAATATGATATTTACCATTGTTCCGCTTTCCTGCCTCGGGTATTTATTGTTTGCCCTTGCAAAAAATGCCGAAAATGCCGTCATTGCCGTTCAGATAAGCTACATAGGCGGTTGTTTCCTGCAGTTTTTCATTTTGGAGAGCATAATCACGCTCTGCAATATCAGTGTCAAAAGATGGATGCGTACAGTGCTGTTCTCGATGAGCGCGTTTGTCTATGTTTCCACGCTCACCATCGGATACCTTCCGGTATTTTATAAAGAAGTATCTTTTGAAAAAAACGGAAATACCGTGATACTGAACAGAGAATACGCCTTTATGCATACCGTGTTTTATGTGCTGGTGTTCCTGCTTTTCTTTTTGGGGATAGTCGCGATCATCTATGCGCTCCTTAAGAAAAACCAGGTTCCGAAAAGAATACTTCAGATACTACTCATTCCCGATGTCGTCTGTATGGTGAGCTTTTTTGCGGGGAAACTGATAAGGGATAAAGTGGATCTTGTCCCATTGGGCTACCTTATAGCGCAGATCATGTTCCTCGGGATAACCTTCAGGATAAACCTGTATGACGTCGCGGAAACCGTGATAGATTCGATGGTTCGGGAACGCGGCATCGGCTATGTTTCCTTTGACTTCATGTACAGATATCTGGGGAGCAATGACATTGCCTCGACTCTGATGCCGGAGCTCGCCGGCCTTGCGGTGGACGAACAGCTCGGCTACAAGCCCTCACTCAGAAAACTCAGACGCTATATCGACGATTTCAAAAGAGACAGCAAAAAGCAAAAGCATGTCTTTACACTTCATGATCCAGACGGAGATCCTGAAAAAGACAGGTATTTCAACGTGGATATAAACTATCTTTACGACGGGAGCAGAAAATGCGGTTATGTCGTGACATTTACGGATGATACATCAAACAGAAGATATATAAGACTTCTTGACTCTTACAATGAAAAACTTCAGAGGGAAGTCGCTTTAAAAACAAGCCACATCACAGAGATGCACGACAATCTCATCATGAGCCTTGCGATGATGGTTGAAAGCCGCGACAATTCAACGGGCGGACATATCAAAAGGACAAGTGAGGGCGTGAGGATCCTTGTGGGTGAGATAGTGAAAGAAGGAAAACTTGACCTTTCAAAGGAATTCTGTCAAAATGTGATAAAGGCTGCGCCCATGCATGACCTTGGAAAGATCGCGGTAGACGACGCGGTCTTAAGAAAACCCGGGCGTTTCACACCGGAAGAGTATGACATGATGAAGAAACATACGACCGAAGGTGCGCGCGTTATACATGAGATACTGCTGAATACTGACGATGAGATGTTCAAGTCCATCGCGGAAAATGTGGCGCATTTCCATCATGAACGCTGGGACGGCTCAGGGTATCCCAAGGGACTTGCCGGAGAAAACATACCGATAGAGGCAAGGATCATGGCGATAGCAGATGTCTACGATGCGCTCGTGAGCAAGCGTGTTTACAAAGAGGCCTTCGATGCTTCAAGAGCTGACAGCATCATCATGGAAGGTATGGGAACGCAGTTCGATCCGGGGCTTAAAAGTGCCTATGAAAAGGCCCGGCCGAGACTTGAAGCTTATTACAGAGACCAGGAGGAAGCATAGATGAAAAAGGTACTTGGCATCATATTCGGTGTGATCTTCGCTGTTGCGATCGTAGCAATGGGCGCGTTGATAAGGCTTGAAAAGATGACCGAGGTGCTGAACGATGAACGTTCACAGATAGCATCTGACGAAAAATACAAAACACCCGTAAGTGTGGAAGGCGTTGAAGTCATAGGACAGGAAGTGTCCTGCGGTTATGCCGTGATCGAGATGTTTTCGGGCTGGTGCGGATCGGACATCACTGAAGAAAAGCTTTTTGAAGAATACGGAAAAGTCGTGACATCGACAGGAAATGCGTTCTGCAAGGAAATGAACAAGCGCTTTCCTCAGTACGTGACCACGATGCATAAATATCTCCCCGATACAAAGCTTATCGACATGGTCTACGACTCGCTCGCAAACGGGATCCCGGTGCCTTTTGAATGGGCGGCTCCGATACAGGGGCAGTGGACCTTGCACTATTCGCTCGTCACAGGGCTTGACGTGGCTGAGGACACCGTTACGATAGCAAATCCGTACGGATATTACGAATATATCTCACTCAACGAATTCCTTGACAGGACAAGCTTTGAGGCGTTTGAAGACATGCCTCTTTATCTGCAGCTTGCTTTTGCGTTTGGGATATTTGAAAAAAACACCGTTTTCATCGCAAAATAAGAAACAGCGGTCCTTCACATTCGAGGGACCGCATTCTTTTTATTCTTCTACAAGGTTGTTTATCCATATGCGTTTTTTTAGGAATATGGCTCCGAGCCCGATCTTAAGCACATCGGTAAGCTGCACGCATATGTAGAGCGGGATTATCGGCATCGGCGTAAGGGCGCTCAGCATAAAAGCGATGGGAAAAGCCACGAGCATTATGAAGACCGAGTCGAAGATAAAGGTTATCACCGTTTTTCCGCCGGATCTCAAAGTGAAATATGCAGTGTTCAGGAAAGCATGCACAGGAAGACAGCAAGCGTTTATGCGAAGCAGGTTTGCCGCGAGTTCCCTTATTGCCGGTTCTGTTTTGTAAAGCTTTGGGAAAAGTGGCGCGCATACCCATTCAAGAACACCGAACACTATGCATATCAGGATGGACAAGGTGATGAGTTTTCTGTCCGTTTCCACGGCTTCTTCGTTTTTGGAGGCTCCGAGGAGGTTCCCGATGATTATCGCGACCACGGATCCCATTGAGATCACCATCACGTTGAACAGGTTAAATATGGTGTTTGAAATGTTTACGGCTGCCACAACATCAAGGCCTCGTGTGGAATAGCGCTGTGTGAGAGCGGACATTCCGACGGACCACAGAAATTCATTGAGGAACAGCGGTGTGCCGCGAAGAAGTATCTTTTTTACAAGTTCCGCAGGTATCGCAAAGGATTTGTAGAGTCCTTTTATGAACGGATTCTTTTTTACATTGGCGTGTGACCATGTGACGATGATCGCAAATTCCACAAAGCGGGAGATCACGGTTGCAAGGGCGGCGCCCACAACTCCGAGCTTTGGAGCTCCGAAATGACCGAATATCAGCACATAGTTAAGGGCAAGGTTGAGGACGGTCGCTGTTATGCCCGCGATCATCGGAACCGTTGTCTGTCCGGTCTCGCGAAGCGTTCCCGAATATGCATTCGTAAAAGTAAAAGGGACGAGACCTATCATCATTACCGCAAGGTACTGCGCGGCGTATGAAAAGATGGCTTCGGGGTCGAGGTTAACGTCGGTCTCCGTCATAAAAAGCCTTATCAGCGGATGCCCCAAAAATCCAAAGATCAAAAGGCCGGCGCCGAGGATGAGTGTGGATACAATGAGTTTAAAGCGCATGGTCTGACGCACTCCGTTGTGATCGCCTTTTCCGTAATATTGCGCGGTGTATATCCCGGGGCCTGAGATGGCTCCGAACAGCGCAAGATTGAACACAAAGATCAGCTGGTTCACGATGGACACGCCCGTCATCTGTTCGGTGCCGATAGCGCCGACCATTATGTTGTCAAGAAGTCCCACAAAGTTTGTGATCATGTTCTGGATTATGATCGGAAC
>JAEEGF011974043.1_pt1 | contig 45116 bp, 30 predicted proteins | sample 9134171 | NCBI WGS metagenome assembly JAEEGF01 (sample SAMN16246542, study PRJNA631951) | gut metagenome | biome: gut microbiome; feature: rumen; material: AP-attached | host: Bos | place: Iran: Karaj | collected 2018-10 | reverse complement strand
AGATAAGATCCCTTAAAGACGATAAGGTAGATAGGTTCAAGGTGTAAGTGCGGTAACGCATTGAGCTGATGAATACTAATAGATCGAAGGTTTATTCTAAAAGATGTTTAGCGAATAATTCTTGTAATCTGTATGAAGTTTTGAGGTTGCTATAACAACCTTTATGTTTTATATTCCTCGATAGCTCAATGGTAGAGCACTCGGCTGTTAACCGAGTTGTTGTAGGTTCGAGCCCTACTCGGGGAGTTTTTTTATAGGCAATAAGCCGATGTGGCTCAATTGGCAGAGCAGCTGATTTGTAATCAGCAGGTTATCGGTTCGAGTCCGATCATCGGCTTTTTATCTTTTTAAGATATAAATACAATTTGTGTGTGTAGCTCAGCTGGATAGAGCACTTGGCTACGGACCAAGGTGTCGGGAGTTCGAATCTTCTCACGCACGCTTAACCCTTAGATAATATCTAAGGGTTTTTTTATATTAAAAATAAAGCCAGATAAGCAAAATTGCTAATCTGGCTTTAAATAACTAATTATAAATACTATTATTCATCCTTTTGTTCAAGGAAAGGAAGTAGATACTTATGATAAATCATATCTAATATTGCAACAGTTGGAATGGCAAGAAGAATACCTACAACTCCTAACATTTTTCCTCCGGTTACTATACCAATAAGAATCCATAGTCCTGATACTCCAAGTGAATCTCCGAAAAGCTTTGGCTTTATTACATAGCCATCTAATGTTTGAAGAATTCCGGTAAAAATAAGAAAAACTCCAGCATACCAAGGTTCAACCAATAGCAGTAGGAAACCACCTATAACAGCGCCAATGGCTGGTCCAAAAGTAGGAATAATATTAAATACTGCTACGACAACTGAAACAAGACCTGCATATGGTAATCCAACAATACCCATAAATATTGCATTAATAATGCCAACGACTAAAGCATCAATTAGATTATATACAATGTAGCAATTAAGGATTTTATCACTTTGTTTTATAATATATGAAACCTTTTCGTATTGGTCTTTAAAAACAGCTTTTAAAAATCTTGAGCCACCAGATTTTAGTTTGTCTTTTTCAGCAAGGAAATAAATAGATAATAATAATGCTATAAAGAATTGAGCAAATGCCACTCCTACATCTGCAGTTGTGGACATGATGGTATTCATATTCTTTGCAGCGTATTCCTTAATGGTGTTTAGCAAATCAGTAGATGAAGTAACAAAACTGCTTAAATCAATAACAGAACTTGAAACACCTATGGATGTTAATGTACGTTGTAGACCATCAACATATCCGTCAAAGTTGTTTGTAAACATTTTTAAACTTGATACTAGTTGAGGAATAACAAGAACAGCAAGTAATACAAGTAATGCTATTACCGTTATTAATGCACAACCGTTCCCCAATGCAGCTTTTGTTTTTTCATTTTTAATTTTAACAAATACCTTATTTCTAAAAAGCATTGCTAACGGATTGATAATGTAAGCTATTACTGCACCAAAGAATACCGTGGAGAAGAAACCTATAAACGTTCCTAACAGATTTAGAACTGCACTTAGTTTTATTAGGAAGACAAATAGTATTACACCGATACATATTGATACAGTAAGTGGATACCAGGATTGGTCTTTAAATTTTTTCATAGTACCTCCGATATGTTAATTTACTTGTGTATATTTATAAGTAGTTTTATATTAATAATATAATATTCTTTAGGAGGTAATTCTATATGAAAATTGCGATGGCGAATGATCATGCAGGAACAGAAATGAAAAATGAAATAAAAGCATATCTTGAAAGTAATGGCTATGAAGTAGTAGATTTTGGTACTTATGATGGCGAAAGCTGTGATCTTTCAGACTTTGTTTACCCAGCGTCTCTTGCAGTAGCAAAGGGAGAATGTGATAGGGGCATTTTCTGTGACGGTGTAGGATACGGTAGTGCGCTCATTGCGAATAAAATAAATGGTTGTTATGCTGCAGTTTGTCAGGATCCACTTTGTGCAACCCTTGCAAGACAGCATACAGATTCAAATATCCTTTGTTTAGGTGCTAAAATTATTGGTGGCCTAATGGCTATGGAGGTTGTAAAGACTTGGCTTAATACTGATCCATTAATGGAAGAGAAGTATCGTCGTCGTGTACAGAAGGTTTGCGATATCAATGATAAACATTGCGTGCCAGTAAAATAAATATTTTATCAATAAAAAACTAAGAGCAGTGGGTTATCCACTGCTCTTTTTGTATATACAACATTATAGTTGCGCACAATACAACTACATGATATATTATATGTAACTATTTAATATGGAGTTATATGGAGTTAGATAGGGATATATGAAAAAGAGATATAGAATTTTAAGTTTATTAATGGCAGCTACAATCGCATTCACATCATTGGATGTTTCTGTTTATGCTGCAGATCTTCAGAATATAAACAATGAAGAAATAACACAGGAGGAGAATTTAGGTTCATCATATAATCAGGGTAATGATAATGGTGATATTACTAATACTGACAATACAGATCCAGTTCCAACGCCAGTTGTAGAACCATCATCTACACCTGAAGTGCCTGAAGGTGGAAATACAGATGATCCATCAGACCCAGCAGATTCATCAGACCCTGCAGATCCAGATGATCCAGCAGACCCATCAGGGAATGAAAATGAATCAGGAGACCCAGAGAATACTGAGGGTGAAGAAGGTCTTGACGAAGAGCTTTTAGATGAAGAGCTTCTTGATGAAGAATTAGAGGAAGAGGAAGAAGACGAGGATGAATTAATCGTCACTTTCGAGCGCTTCAGACCAGTTAATACTGACTATAAGCTTGCTTTAGACAGCTTAAAGGAATTATTCCCTACTAAAATTGTTGCATACACTAATAAAGATAATGAAGTAGAGTTTGAGATTACAGACTGGAATGATTTAGATAATTACGACAAATTATTAGGTAGATACTATTTTGAGCCTGTTTTTGAAAGCGACTACGAGTTCGATGAAGGTGTCGTTATCCCAAACCTTGCAGTTAAGGTTAAAGATGAATCTGAAGGTGCAAAAGGTTATGTTGATTTTGATGTGCAGAAGGCATCTGCAGATGAAAATAGTGTAGCCTATGAGAATTTAAAATTACCAAGCGAAAACTCTGATTCTTATTATAATGCTTTTGAATCAGGCATGGTTCCTGAGGTACGTGATCAGGGTCAGGAGGGAGCTTGCTGGGCATTCTCTACAATGGCAGCCATTGAAGCTAATTTGATTAAGCAGAATATGGCTTCTAGGGATGATATTGATTTATCAGAGCTTCAGCTTGCTTATTTTACAACTCACGGTTATGACGATCCTAAGGATTGTAGAGATAGTGATACTTATACAATTGGTAATACCAGCGTCGGTTATCTTGATAATGGTGGTAACTCTACTATTGCTTCACAGGCTTTATTAAATAAGGTAGGTGTAGTAGAAGAGGTTTATGCTCCTTATTCAAAGGGCTCATCATATACTCTTGATGATAGCTATGCTGTAAGCAAAGATTTTGCGGAAGTAACAGATGCAATTAAGGTAGATATTTCAAATGTTAAGGCAGTTCAAAATGCTATAAAGAAATACGGTGCTGCAGTGGCATCTATCTATGCCACACAGGAAGAAGAAGATTATTTAGAAACAACTAAAGAAAATGGAACGGTAGTTAGTGAGAAGCAGGTTGGCGTTCGTTACAGTGCTACTCATAATTCATATTATTCATCTGCAAGCTTAAATTCTAATCACTCTGTAGCTATTGTTGGATGGGATGATTCTTTTCCAAAGGAGAACTTCCACGAGGATTATCAGCCGGAGTCAGATGGCGCTTGGTTAATCCGTAATAGCTGGGGACTTGATGGATATGGCTTTAGGGGATATTTCTGGATGTCATACTGTGACAGATCCTTGCTTAAAGGGGAAACTGTAACTGTATATTCTGCAACAACAGATATGTATGACAATGTTTATTCTTACGCATCTGGTGTTCAAGGAGGATATTACTCTCCTAATACAACTGGAAGCTTAATGACTGCAGAAGTTGAGTATTCTGTAAAAGCTGGAGAATCAGTAGAGGCTGTAACAGTAGAGGTTGATAATACAAATTCTTCAGTTTCAGTAGAAGTTACAGATGGAAAAACCACATCAACAGGTACTCTTCATAATGAATCTAAAGGTATATATACTATTAAGTTAGATAACCCAATTCCGGTTACTTCTGATTCTGACATAAAGGTTAAATATACTATTCAGGCAAGTGCTGATGAAAAGCCTCATATATTATATGAAGGAAGTCTTAGTAATTATGGTGATATAAAACTTAGCCATAATGTATCCTGTGACAAGGGATTCCTGCTTAATGGCTATCAGAGAGTTGATTCAGATGCCAGAGTAAAGCTCTTAACAAACAATACGGGTATTGTTGAAAAGGGTACATTAGAGGTTACTAATACACGTGTGTTTGACTACGCAGGTACAACACACCAGATTGAGTTAGCAGATGGTTCTGTTACTACAAATCCTTCAGATATTACTTGGTCAGTTGTAGATGAAAACAAGGCAACTGTAGATGAAAACGGTTTAATTACAGTTGGAAACCAGCATGGAAAGACTGTCGTTATTGGTCGTTATACTGACTCACAGGGATACGACTATCAGGTATCAGTGCTTGTTGTTGTAAAGGCATATAAGATTGATTATGTGTTAGGAGATGGAGTTTACAAGACATCACTTCCAACAAGCTATTATCCTGGAGATAGTACGGGTTGTACGTTACCAGAGACACAATACTCAGCTTACCATCCTGTAGCGAAGAATGGATATAGATTTGCTGGATGGTATTCAGATGCTGATTTATCAACAAGAGTTACTTCAGCGTCATTGGTTGATATGACTGGTGATATAACACTTTATCCTAAGTGGGAAATTGCCAATGCTCGTATTGTATTCTATGAGCCTTTATCAGACGGTTCAGGTTATAAAGATACTACACGTTATATAACATACGTTAACACTACAAAGACACCATTTACTATTCCAGCTAGTGGTACATATGATCCTAATAGCTATGCACCTAACGGAAAGAAGTTTGATTACTGGTCACTTGATTCAGAGGGAAATGAACCAGTTACAACTATCACAGAAGATAATGCAAGCTTTGTTCCTAAGAAATATAGTTATGGATATGTAGTAAGTGCTTCAGATATTGCTTTATATCCTCAGTACAAGGATTTAGACAGTTCAGAAGTACAGTTCTATGCTACTGGTGGTACTGTGTCTATTTCGTCAAAGTCTTACCCATTTAATAAGGCATTTGGTAATTTACCAGTTCCTACCAGAAAGGGATATTCATTTGCAGGATGGTATTCTGCAAAGACAGGTGGAATAGAGTACAACGAGGTTACGGTAGCTACAGAAGCTAATTACACTATGTATGCTCACTGGACAGCTTGCTCATATAACGTTACTTATGATGCAAATGGGGGAACTGTAGGTACTGCAGGAAAGACAGTTACTTATAACAGCACATATGGTACATTACCTACTCCTAAGAGAGCTGGTTATACATTTAAGGGATGGAGATTAAATTCTGAAGACGGAGAGACTATTCAAGATCTCTCAACAGTAAAAATAGATGCTGATCATACATTAGTAGCTACTTGGACAGCTAAGAGTTACACTGTATACTTCAGAAGTAATGGTGGAACCAGTGTTTCTTCGAGAAGTGTAACTTATGGAGCCGCCTATGGAACACTACAGCAACCAACTAGAGCAGGTTATGATTTTAAAGGATGGCATCTTGGAAGTGTTGATGGCGAGTTAATTACAGCAGACAGTATTGTTAATTCGGCAGCTACTATTTATTTATATGCATCTTGGGAACCAAAGACATACACTATTACATTCCGTCCAAATGGTGGTACTTGTGATATAGAAACCATGACCGTAGCTTACAATAATGCATACGGTGAATTACCTGTTCCTACAAGAGCTGGCTATAAGTTCAATGGATGGTTTGCAAATACAAGCAATACTTATACACAGTACACAGCAACTACTAAGCATACCTCTTATAATGATATTGCTATGTATGCTCAGTGGACTGCATTACAATACACAGTTACTTATGATGCAAATGGAGGTACTGTAAGTGTAACTGGTAAGAAGGTTACATATGATTCTTCTTATAGTTCTCTTGCAAATCCTTCAAGAGAGGGCTATACATTTAAGAATTGGCATTTAAATGCAGCTGATGGTCCAGTTGTTAATTCTGGAACAATAGTTTCAATCGCAGCTAATCATACCCTCGTGGCAGAATGGGCAGCTAAGCCTGTTACTGTTTCATTCAATTCAAATGGTTCAAAATATGGTACAGCAATTAGTTGTACAGTTGGTAATGCTTATGGAGAGCTTCCAACACCAACAATGACGGGATATGATTTTGTGGCTTGGCATATTGGTAGCACAACAGGAACAGTTGTTACATCAGATACAATTGTTTCTCAGCGCTCAGCTCATACATTGTATGCTAGCTGGAAAGCAAAGTCTTACACAGTAACATTTGATGCTAAGGGTGGAGTAGTTAGCCCTGAAACTAAGACTGTTACATATAACGGTACATTTGGAACTCTTCCAACAGCAACAAAGGAAGGTTATACATTTGTTGGTTGGTATGATGTAAACGGCATCAATCAGTATACAAATAATATGAAGGTGGTTAACGCCACAGACATCACTATGTATGCTAAGTGGGCAGGTAAGTCATACAGTGTTGCTTTCAATACTAATGGTGGAAGCAATGTTGCATCTAGAACTTACATGTTTGGCTCTACATACGAGTCCCTTCCAACACCAACAAGAAAAGGTTACGAGTTTACTGGATGGCATTTAGGCAGCCTTAATGGTAAGGCAGTTACAGAAGAATCTGTAGTTGAAGTGGCAGCTAGTCATACATTATATGCAACATGGTCACCACTTTCATTTACAGTAACATTTGATGCAAACGGTGGTATCACTGATGCTGATACAAAGACAGTAACTTATGATGCTGTATATGGCGATATGCCTGAAGCTGAGAAGGAAGGCTTTGTATTTGATGGATGGTTCACAAGCGCAAATGGCGGAACTAAGGTTTCAGCAACTACTAAGGTAGCGATCCTTGATGACCAGACATTATATGCACATTGGATTGCTGAAGATACTAAGACTATTTTCTATAATGGCCTTGGAACAGCAGGTGCTGGCGTACAGTACAAGACTGTTGTTATAGGCAGAGCTTACGGTGAATTATTACAGGATGTAGTTCCTGGATATGAATTCATTGGATGGTATTCTGAAACACTTAAGAGAATCGTTACAAGTAGCGACATTGTTCAGAATAGCAGAAACACAGAGTACCTTACTGCTAAATTTAGAGCTATTGTTAATACTATCAATGTGACATTAGATTATGCTGATGGTAGACAACAGACTGTGCAGCAGTATTCTTGGACTGGTGGAGTAAATGGCGATGAAATTATTAGATTAAGCAGCGCAGAAGGTGAATTGCCAATTCCACAGTATAGTGAGTTACCAATTCCTACAAGAGATGGCTATAATTTCGTAGCTTGGCATGTAGGAAATGTAGATTCTACTATCGTAAAGAATGGTGATGAGATTTCACTTGTAAATGGTGACATCACATTAGTTGCTGAGTGGAAGGAAAAGGATCCAGTAGCAGCTCCAATTATCACAATCCAGGATACATCTAATCCTGACTTAAAGAGATTAGCTGGCGTGGATGAAGATACAGTTGGTACAAATTCTGTAATGAATATCAATACAGAAACTGATGGAGCTGAGATTTACTATACAAAGAATGCAACTGTAGCAGATACAGGATATACAGATGCAAACAGTGCTTCTTGGACTAAGTATGATGCAGACGCAGGAATTACAATTACTGAAGACAATTCAGGTACATTCTATGCAGTTGCTACAAAGGCTGGACTTAAGAGCAGTACAGTAGTATCTAGATCTATTTCTGTAAGAGACTTAGATAACGACGCAAGCCTGATTGCTAACGAGGAAGATAGAGCAGAGTACTTAGAGAATAAGAAGAATGGAATCTGGGTAGGCGGTCTTGGCACTACAAGAGTATACAATGGTGCAGCTTATAAGCTTGTTCCTGATGTAGACTTTAGAGTATATGACGGCGTTGTTCTTCTTCATAATAAGACTGATTACACATATGCGCTTAAGAACAATGTAAATGCAGGAAATGCTACTCTTACAATTACAGGTAGAGGTAATTATAAGGATACTTTACAGTTTACATTTGTAATTGATAAGAAGGACTTCAGTGAGGCTACATTTACTCTTGCAAAGGATTGCTATCAGTACACAGGCAAAGTAATTAAGGCTGGAGTTACTGTAAAGGATGTCAGAAATGGCAAGACATTAACATTAGGAAACAATAGAGAGTACACACTTACTTACTATGATTTTGACGAAGAGACAAATAGCTATGTTGCAGCAAATACTAAGAAAACAGTATCTGGTAAGAAGGCTGTTGTAATCACAGGTAAGGGCAACTATGTAGGTTCTGAGACACTCTACTATCGTGTAGCTGATAAGAATCAGACCTTGAATGGCGCTTCAATCAAGGTTAATACTAAAGGAATCGAGCTTGGAAAAGATACTCAGTTAACTAACGACAGACTTACAGTAACAGTAAATAGAAAAGTTCTTACACAGGAACAACTTGCAGCTTGTACAATTACATACAAGTATTTAGGTACACCTGCAAATTCTGACTACAGTCATGGCGATGATACTTATGGTGATTATATCTATTCACCAGGTAAGTATTCGATAACAATCGTTGGTGATGCCGGTGAAAATGAGGACTCTTTATTTGGTACAGCTACAGCTACATTCTCTGTAGGTGGCGGTAAGGCTATCACAACAAGAATGAATAAGGCTACTTTTGTTTCTAAGGTAGACTATACAGGTAACGTTATCCAGCAGAATTACAAGTTCTATGATGGAACAGATCCACTTGTTGAAGATATTGATTACCTTGTTGTAAGAGCAGATGGTACAAATGTAGGAAGCTACAAAGACTTCGTATATGGTATTGGTAAGTACAAGGGTAAGCTTACATATTCTTACTCAATTGTAGGTAAGCCAATCAGTACAAGAACAACAAAGGTAGATATCACAAGTGAAGCTGGTGACAAAATCTTTGAGTTTAAGAATGATGCATACGATCTTGATGCGATGAATGTTGTAGTTACAATCGATGGCGTAGAAGTTGATGCTGATAACTACACTGTTACACTTCCTAAGGATATGACTAATGTAGGCACAAAGAACATTACAATTGTAGGTAAGAATGCTTACACTGGTAAGTTTGTGGCTAGAAAGGCTCTGACAATTTCTCAGGTCGATGTGGCTACATCTGATAAGGTTGAGCTTGTTTATGATTCAGATGTTGATTATGTCAAAGGCGGAGTAAAGCAGGTTCCATCAGTTGTATTTAATGGTGAGACACTTGATGCAAAGACAGTAAGTGCTAATTTCGCATTCTCATACACAAACAACACAGGTCGTGTTGCTAAGAATGATAGTGATGTAGTTAAGATTACTGTTAAGCCAAAGAAGAACTTCAAGGCTAGCACAGCACTTACACCACTTGAGTACACAATCAATAAGAGCGATATTAATGAGACAGCAATAACTGTAAACGATATGGTTTACAACACAAATGCAAACAAGGTTAAGTCGTCTGTAGTACTTAAAGATTCATCAAATAATAAGGCTTTACAAAACAATGTAGACTACGAAAAAACAATTCGTTACCAGTATGCTGAAATCAACAGCCCTATTACTCAAAAGATTAAAAAAGAAATTGTGACAGTAGATAGGGTAGTAGGCGATGATATTCAGTCAGCTGATATTATTCCTGTAGGAACAAAGATCAAGGTAACTGTTACAGGTAAGGGCAACTACTATGGAACTCAGACTGCAGTTTATCGAATCATCAGTAGTCAGTTATCAAAGGTTGGAGTTTCTGTTAAGAAGGACTCTAAGCTTGCAGCAGGATACGATTATAATGGTAAGGAAAGATTCATTTCTAAGTCTGATTTAGTTGTTAAGAATGGAAAGAATGAATTAACATCTGAGGACTACGATATTGTTTCATACGTAAATAATGTTAAGAAGGGTAAGGCTACTATTACATTACGTGGTAAGGGCAACTTTGGTGGAACAAAGACTTACACTTACAACATCAATGCTAAGTCTGTAAGTTACTCAGTAACATTTGATGCTGTTTCTCCAGCAACAGGTACAATGAAGAAGGCTGTTGTTAATAACAGCACTTACAAGTTGCCAAAGTCAACTCACAAGATTAATACAAGGCAGTATGTATTTGATGGCTGGTATTATGATGAGGAACTTACTGAGCGCGCTGGTGCAGCAGGTGAAACTATTGTACTTTCAGAAAAAATAGAACCTTCTGAGACATTAAATCTATATGCTAAGTGGAAAACAAAATAATTTTTGAGTAACACTTTAAAAAACATCTCAAGGCAGAGCAATTTGGCTCTGCCTTGTTTTTGTTTGTGCAAATGATTAATATATTTATAAAAATAGAGGAGAAGACTATGCGAAAGAAAGAACTGGCCCTCATAGTAATAGATAGATTAAAAAAAGAATATCCATATAGTGATTGTACCTTGGATTATGACGATGCCTGGAAGCTGCTGGTTTCTGTGAGATTGGCAGCACAGTGCACTGATGCCAGAGTAAATGAAATTGTTCCATTATTATATGAGAAATTTCCTACAATTCAGGCCATTGCTGATGCAGATGTGGCTGAGGTGGAAGAGATAGTGCGTCCTTGTGGTCTTGGAAAATCAAAGGCAAGGGATATTGTGGCATGCATGAAAATGCTAAGGGATGTATACGATTGCAAGGTTCCAGATACTATGGAGGATTTATTAAAGCTTCCAGGTGTAGGTAGAAAATCTGCGAATCTCATTTTGGGTGATGTATATGGCAAGCCAGCTATTGTTACAGATACACATGCCATACGTTTATCTAATAGAATTGGTTTGGTGGATGGGATAAAGGACCCTACCAAGGTGGAAATGGCTCTAAGGAAAATTGTTCCACCAGAGGAAGGAAATGACCTGTGCCACAGGCTTGTGGATCACGGTCGTGCTATATGTACAGCCAGAACAGCACCATATTGTGATAGATGCTGCCTTGAAGATGTGTGCAAAAAGAAAATCTAAAATAGGACTGTGCGTACCTTTCTTTGTAAAAAAGATTACAAGAATTCAATAGGATGCATATTCTTAATGTGCTCAGCCTGGGCAAGGATTTTCTCCTTCCAGTCATCATCCTGGGCTTCTAATTGGTAGGCGTGATAGCCATATTGCCTTCCCATAGAACAGATGATAGTTTCATCATCTACATGAAGGGATATTCTGTAATGACTTGGTACCTTTTGAGGAAGAATAGTTGTATGGTCTTTTTGAACTTCTCGCAGGTGCCGCTGAGCATTAATGATTCCGTCAAAATGAACCTTATATAATTTGAAGAGCTGTCTAATGTATTCTTCAGATCTATAAGAAGACGTATATACCCACACTTCGTAGCCTAGACGTTGAAGCTCGTTGATTAGCTCTGGGGTGCCTAGGCGAAGTCGTTCTTTAAAAATTTTGTTAAAGGGAAAAATGGGGGGCTTTTCTGTTTTATGTGTCTGAGGTGAAACAAATAAAACCTCATCTAAATCGAAGGAAACCCTCATTTTTTGAGGTGAATCATGGTTCTTCATTTGTAGATATATCTCCTATAATATTAATTATATCCTTTGACCAGGTGGAAGGATCATTAATTAGGAATTCGCAAAACTTCTTTGATCTGTTATCAATCATCAAAACTCCTGCATTATCTATATGAAGAGTATAAATATATTTGTCAACGTAAACAGATTCTAGAGATTTTCTATCCTCCTTATTTTTTCTGTTATTTGTACCAGTAACTACGTTGGTAACGTTTGAATGATACATTTTAAATAAAATAGAAAGATACTCTCTTGAATAAAAATTCTTACTGTAAATCCAAATATCAAATCCGTTTTTCTCCAAGGCTCTAAATAGAGCAGGGATTCCACGACGTATACGTTCTTTAAAAATTTTATTAATAGGAAATGGAAGAGGGCGTTCCTTTGGTGCATTATCAGAGTTGACAAAAACTACCTCATCCAAATCAAGGGTAACACGCTTGTTATGTTTAGAATGTTGAATGATTTCCTTGATTTCCTGGTTGTGCATAACATTTACGATATGAATAGGGATTTTCTTATAACCAAGTCGCAGTGCAGCAGCCCATCTGTGGTGACCATTAATAATCATGTATCCATCTGGATGGATTTTCTCCACGATGATAGGATCTTCCTTGTTGTAATAATCAGAAGTAACCCTTTCCATATTGAGATACTTTTTCTCGTATTCAGAAATAATCCTGTAGCTTGGTCCAACTGAAGGCATACAGAATTCATCATCAGGATTAGGATGCAATTTATCGCAAGCACATTTTTTTATTAACAAACGGGAAAGTAAGCCTGCTTTGATGGGCACAGCAACACCATCGTACTTTGAAACTTCATCAGCTATATACTGATCAAAATTAGTTGAACAAACATCCATAATTAATCACCTAAATGCTTAAAAATATTAACAGACAATTTTACTAACTGATACATTAGCATATAAATGTGAACAGAAAGTTTTCATAATGTTAATTCTGATACGGTAGTTTGCTATCTTGATAGCCTACTAATGAGCTAAAGTTTTTAGAGAATTTTTAACGATTGCGTAATCTATTGCTAGGCAGTGATAGCGCAACTATAAAAAAGCACAGAAGATTTACAATATTTTGTATAATATGATGAAATGTGAAGAATGTGTGAATATTTTGTTGAAATTGACGCTTTAACGTGATAGTCTAGCATTACATGACATAACGATTAGGAAGGGCAATCTACATACCAAATCATTTAGATTAATAGCGGGTGATTTGTGTAGGTTGCTTTTTTGCGCTTTGTCAGTAATTTATTAAAGGAGGAGAGGATAGGTAATGAAAAAATTGGCTCGTAGAGGGCTCTCTTTAGTTCTGTCATTTTTAATGGTAGCTTCCTTGGCATACACAGATATTTCATTCATTTCTAATGCCGAAGAGACCAATCATGTCTGGACTAAAGTAAGTCTATCCGATATCACATCTAGTGATTCTATTGCCATCACAATGACAACATCCGATGGCGAAACCTATGTATTACCAGCTAATTCTGCAAATAAGGCACCAGCAGCTGTTCTTGGAACTGTTGCAGATGGTTCATTAACAATCGCTGAGGGAAGCGATAAGGATTACGCTTGGACAATTACAAAGAATACTGTCACAAAGACAGAGGTTATCCCTGCTGAGAATAATACAGAGGCAGAGGTAGCTGAAGTTAAGGAAGTAGTTTCAGAGGAGACTGCTGCTGACAATGGAGAATCTAAAGAGGACGTAGTTTCTGAGGAAGTTATTCCAGCGTCTGAGGAAAAGGCAGAAGAAGCTGCCGAGACTAAGGACGAGGTAAAATCTGAGGATGAGGCTTCTAAGGAGAAAGAGGAAGAAGCTCCAAAGTCAGAAGAGAAAACAGTAGAGGTTACATACTATACAATCGGTAATGGTAGTGACTACCTATATACTACTGCTGCTAATAATGGCATTAGAGTAGGAAAGATGCCAAAAGACCAGATTGGTGCCCAGTGGCAGGTTGGGGAAACAGGATATCTTTCAGCAACAGATTCAAAGGATGCTGTTCGTTTCCTAGGTGTTTACAACAAGGCTGACTGGAGAGGATATACACTTGGTAAAACAGGTGCTTTCCCAAACAATATTTCAAACCAGACACTTGGTTTCTACAAGCTCACATCAAAGGTAGCTGGTGATGAAGCATCAGTTAGTGCACCAAAGGCTTCTGTCGAAAGCGGAAGTGTTGTTGAGTTTGGCGCAGAGGTAGAGCTTTCCTGTGCAACTGAGGATGCAGCAATCTATTACAACCTCAATGGCACAGAGAATTTCAGTAAGTATGAGAATCCTATCAAAATCACAAAGGATTCAACAATTTACGCATATTCAGTAAAAGATGAAGTTAAAAGTGAACAGGTTGCATTTGCATATACACTTGCAGCTGGAACAAAGGTAACAGACATTACAAAGCTTACAGAGGAGCAGGAGTTTGTTCTTACATTTAATGATGAGACTGCTCTTTCAACAACAGCTTCAAAGCCAGATAAGAATGGCAACACAAAACTTGAGGGTGTTGAAGTAAAGCTCAACGACGATAAGCACCTTACAATCGCTGATGAGCAGCTTGCTATTGCAAAGCTTAAGCTCGTTAAGTCTGAGACTGAAGGTGAGTACTACATCACTTCAGATATTCTTGAGGGTGATGTACTTACAACAAAGTACCTTACAACAGGCGCAACAGGTGGCAACCTTACTTTTGAAGTTGAGAAGAATGACTACAGCCTTTGGGCGGTTGAGCCAGAGGAGGATGGCACATTCCTCATCAAGAATACTAAGGCACTTTATCACGACAAGAAGAAGGATATTGATAAGCCACAGTACATTGAGTTCTACAACAAGCTTTTCACAGCTTACAGCTATTTAGCTGGTACAGATAAGAAAGATGCATTTATCCTTTCTGCTTACACAGTACCTGCTGTTGATAAGCCGGTAGATGTTCCAACTGAGAATACTCTTGGAAAGCTTCTTACAAGAGAGCTTTACGATGGAGATCAGGTAGTTGTTTATTATCCAGCAGGCAAGAAGCTTATGACATCAGAGGCTACCACAAATGGCAAGCTTAAGGATGTTGCAGTAGAGCCAGCTGAGGATGGCACACTTGAGACAAAGGATTTAAATGCAGCCGTGCTTAGAGTTGCAATCGACGATAATGGATATTATTCATTCAAGACAGCTGATGGAAAATATCTCACAGGTACTGTTGAAGAAAAAGAAGTAGATGGTAAGAAAAAGACATACGCAAATCTTATTCTTGCTGAGGAGAAGACAGATAACAGCCTTTGGACTGAGGAGAAAGCCAGCGAAGACGGAAAGTATTACTTAAAGAATGCTTTTGCAAAGAGCGGTTCTTATGTTCAGGCACTTGAATATTACAGTGGCTTCTCACTTTACGGCTTCAAGGAGACATCAGCATATGAGTTTAGCTTTTATGCACTTGAAGAAGGTATAAAGACAGTAAAGTATGAATATGATGATGCAAGCTTTACAGTAGCACAGTGGGCAGGTAATGCACACTATGATGAGGTAGAGTCATCTGATAAGTATATCAACGGTGATTTATATAAGACCAACGATATGCTTGATACAAATGCTAAATATACTGCAGTTGTAAATGGTGAGGTTTCAAAGCCATGGACATCAGCTAAGAGTACAACAACAGGTTCTACAAGCTATTATATGGGCTCTACTGGTGTAGCAAATACTGCAACAGATTATATGCAGCTTACATTCCCATCAGCAGGCTATGGCAATATGTCTGTTGATTTCAGAATGAGAGCTTCAAATACTGCAAGTGGTGCATTCCAGCTTCAGTATTCTACAGACGGAGAAAAATTTACCAATCTCAAAACTGGTACATATTCATATAAGTACACAGCTTACAAGAAGACTGGTGAAATAGGTGAAGATGGCAAGGAAAAGACAGAGCCATTCGAGGTAAATGGTTCTGGTGATATCGTAGATGGTATTGCACGTACATCACTTGCACCAACCTACTACATCACATTCCATTTTGATATTCCAAATGCAGCAGCAAATGCTGAAAAGCTTTACGTAAGACTTGTTCCTACAGGAGATAAGTCTGCTAAGGGTGACAAGGAGCCAGCAAAGGGTGGTGTTATCCGTATCGATGGTATTACTGTAAAGGGTAATCCAATCGTAAGCAATGAAGTTACAAGCTATGTAGTTGCAGATCCTGTTACTGGAGAGATTTCTGCAGAACAGAAGGTTACACTTACATCTAAGACTGAGGGTGCAGATATTTTCTACTCAGTAAATGGTGGAGAGTTTGTTAAGTACGATGATGAAAATAAGGTTAGCTTTACAGAGCTTCCTTCAACAATTCGTGCTTATGCTACAAAGGAAGGACTTGCAAAGTCTATCACTGTAAATTATCAGTACACACAGGCACAGGTTGCAGCAGTAAAGGCTACACCAAACGGTGGTGCTGTTATTGAAAATCAGAAGGTAGCTCTTAAGACTAAGACAGAAGGTGCAAAAATCTTCTACAGATATATGACTGAGGAAGAGATTACACCAGAGGAAAAGGTAGAAGAGCCAAAGACTGAGGATTCTGCTGAAGAGCCAGTTAAGGAAGAAAAAGAAGAAGAGCATGATGATTGGATTGAATATGAAAAGCCATTCACTCTTGAAACTCTTCCAGCTCAGATTCAGGTAAAGGCTGTAAAGGACGGCTATAAAGATAGCGCTGTTTCTACTCTCAAATTCACAAAGAAGGAAAATGAGAAGTACAACATCTACTTTGGTCAGGTTCACGCACATACAAATATTTCCGATGGTGCTGGTACACTTGAGGAAGCTTTACAGCATGCTTCAAAGGTAGACAATCTTGACTATATCGTAATTACGGACCACAGTAACTCAATCGACAATGAGAAAGAGTCTAAGATTACTGAGAACGTAGATAAGTCAGAGACAGATGAGTGGACATACGCTCACAATCTTGTTAAGAAGTACACTACAGACAAGTTTACTTGTGCATACGGTTACGAGATGACTTGGTCAAATGGTCTTGGTCATATCAACACATTTAATACACCAGGTTTCCAGAGCCGTACACAGACAGAGTACTCAACATACGCTACAGCATTACAGAATTATTATGAGGCTCTTAGAAAGGTTCCAGATTCTATCAGCCAGTTCAATCACCCAGGTACAACCTTCGGTGATTTCCAGGATTTTGCATACTACTCAGAAGAGAATGATGCATTAATCACAATGATTGAGGTTGGTAACGGTGAAGGCACAATTGGTTCTTCAGGTTACTTCCCATCATACGAGTATTACACACGTGCCCTTGATAAGGGATGGCATGTAGCTCCTACAAACAACCAGGATAACCACAAGGGTAAGTGGGGAGATGCCAACACAGCACGTACAGTAATGCTTGCTGATACAAATGATGAAAATGCTATTTACGATGCCATGAGAAATTATCGTATATACGCAACAGAGGATAACGATCTTAGCGTATACTACACACTTGATAACAATATCATGGGTTCAATCCTAGAGAAGGATGCAGTAGGCGATAATGTAGAAATCAAGGCAGAAATCAAGGATCCAACAGATAAGAAGATTGGTAGAGTTGAAGTAATTGTAAACGGTGGCCAGTCAATCCGTATGGAAAATGTTTCTACTAATGAGGAAACAGTTACATTTGAGGTTCCTTCAAGCTATTCTTACTACTACTTAAAGATTACTGAGGATGATGGTGATATCGCTGTTACAGCTCCAGTTTGGGTAGGTGAGCTTGAGGCTTGTGGAATCAACAAGACTTACACAAACACAGTTCTTCCAGTAAAGGGCGAAAGCCTCGATATCAATGTTGATTTATACAACAATGAGGATAAGCCATTTGATGTTACTTACATCGACGTTGTTCTTAAGGATGTTGACGGAAAAGAGACAGAGGTTGCTTCACTTTCAGGTGAGGAGGCAGGTCTTGCTACAGTAAATCCACAGGGCACAGGTACATTCAAGACAGACTTCGTATACAACGAGGCTGGACAGGTTACCTACGAGGTTACAGTTCGTGGAACCTTAAACGGTATGCCAAAGGTTTACACAGATAAACTTACACTTAGCTATGCAGTTCCAGAGATGGTTACAGATGTACTCATCGATGGTACACATTACAATGATTATGTTACTGGCTACTATGGCGGTAATATGTCAGCATTCGTATCAATCTGCGCTAAGAAGAATATCAGAGCTCAGGTTGTTACAACAGAAATTACACCAGAGATGCTTGAGAAGTGCTCATTACTTGTAGTTTCTGCTCCTGCTAAGAAGTCAGGTACAGCAAATGCTGGTGACTACACAGTTTCACACTTTAGCGATGATTTCATTGCTATGGTTAAGGACTATGTGGCAAATGGCGGTTCTGTAATCGTATGTGGTCTTGCAGATTACTCAGATACAACAGACGGTCAGACAGCTACAGAGCAGAACAAGCTTCTTGAAGCAATCGGCTCTACAATCCGCATGGGTTCTGATGAGGTTTGTGATGATACAAACAACGGTGGTCAGGTATACAGAATGTACCCAACTACTTACAACACAGATTCAGCATTATTTGCTGGATTAAGAGATGGCCAGAAGTACAGCCAGTACTCAGGCTGCTCAGTAGATATTTCAAACGCTAAGGCTACAGATTTTGTAGACGAGGCACAGTGGCTTGTAAAGGGCTTTGATACTACTTACTCAGTAGATTGCAAGGATGCTTCAGGAAATCCTCAGCCAGGCACACTTGATAACGGTGTTAAGGGTGCAAAGAATGATAACCTTGGCGATGTTACATTCCTTGCTACACAGCACACAAAGGCTGGTGGTGACATCTTCGTAGCTGGTGGAGTATTCATTTCAGACTTCGAAGTAAAGGCAGAGATGGACAACAACGATTCTCTTCCATATACAAACCACACAATCATCAATAACATCCTTGAGGGTGTTACAGTAGAGCTTCCAACATCTACTATCGCACAGGCTCGTGCAGGTAAGATGAACGAAGTATTCGCAGTTGAAGGTTATGTAACATCTGGTACAGACAACGAGTACACAACCTTCTTCGATACAATTTATCTTCAGGATGAGACAGCTGGTATCGACATATTCCCATATGCTACACCAGGTCTTAAGATTGGTACAAAGATGCGTATCGTAGGTTACGTTTCTCAGTATCAGGGAGATAAGGAGCTTAAGGTTATTTCATCTAAGATTCTTGATGATGAGCCTTACGTATGGGAGTCTAAGGAAGTAGATACCAAGACAGCTATGGATTATGATGCACTTGGTGGCTCACTTCTTAAGACAACAGGTACAGTTACAAGAGTGGCATATGGTTCTGATGGCAAGACAGTAGAAGAGTTCTGGCTTAAGGATTCAACTGGTGTTGAGGCAGCTATCTTTATCGATGGTTATATCAACTCTGCTACTACAGGCAAGAACGAAGTTGCACAGTTTGTAAAGAAGGGTGCAACAGTTTCAGCAGCTGGTGTTCTTTATATGCATCCAGAAGGGGATTCTGAGGTATCAGTGCCAGTATTCAGAGTTCGTAATTGCGATGATATTGTCCTTGTAAAGGCTGCTCCATCATCAAACAATGGTGGAAACGGTGGTTCAAGCACACCTGCTCAGAATATTGCTAAGGTTATTAACAATATTAATAAGGCAATTGACAATGCTGTTGACAAGATTCTTGCTCCAATTGAGAACACACCAGTTGGTCGTGTAGTAAGAAATGTAGTTAACAGATTTAGAGCTGCAAGAGATGCTGCTTTAGGAGTAAATGAGGAAGCAGCTGAGGAGACAACAGAGGAAGAGGTAGCTGCAGAAGAGGAGCAGACAGAATCTGCTTCAGAGGAAGCAACTATTGATCCTGAGCCTCAGGAGCAGACAATTGAAGATACCGAAACTCCTACAGCTGGTGATGAAAAAAATCCATTCCCAGTAGTGCCAGTTGCAGCAGGATTTGTTATAATTCTTGCAGGCGCCGCAGCTATTCTTGCTAAGACAGGAAAGCTTGCAATATTATTAAAGATTTTTGGTAAGTAAAATGAAAAAAGAACTGATAATTAAAATAGTATCAGTTGTTGTATTTATGGCTCTCAGTGTTGGCGTGATTATCTACGCCAACACCGACAAGCCAACATATACCATTACAGAGAGCTCTGGCGTCGAATATGAGACCGCTAGGGTTCTTTCTGTTTTAGAGGATAATACAACTGTTGATACTGAAACAGAAAACGTAAAAAAAGGAAATTCTGAGCTAGAGGTAGAGCTACTGACAGGACGTTATAAGGGTGATGTTTGTCATGTGACAAATTTCTATAGTGCTCTTTACAACGTAGATGTGGCTAAGGGAGATAAGGTCAGCGTCAGAATAGATACTACAGGTGTTGGAGAGTATCAGGTAAGTATTTACAACTACAATAGAATCCCACTTATGATAGGATTAGTGCTGGTATTTTTCGCAGTATTGGTAATCTTTGGTGGTAAACAGGGATTGAAGGCATTTCTAGGCCTGGCGTATACGGTAATCGTGATTGTATTTGTATTGCTTCCACTTGTACTTAAGGGATTCTCTTCAATTCCCCTTACTATAGCAATAGTGTTTATTACATCAGCCATATGCTTCCTTTTAATTGGTGGAGTACAAAAGAAAACTATTGCAGCAGCTATTGGTTCTTTGGCAGGTGTTTTGATTGCAGCAGTACTTGCAGAGGCAGCGGCTAAAATAGGTGGTGTCACTACTTTCCAGATGGATGAGGCTGAGGCCTTGTTATTAGTAAAGTCAACAAACCCTATAAAGCTACGTGGCTTGTTTATCAGCGGAATCTTGATTGCAGCAATGGGTGCGGTCATGGATATAGCTATGTCTATTTCATCTGCAATCAGCGAAATCCATGAGGCTAACACAAAGCTTGGTTTTAAGGACTTATTCAAGGCTGGGATGAACATTGGCCGAGATGCCATGGGAACAATGGCAAATACCCTTGTGCTTGCATATGTTGGTGGCGCACTTAATATGATGGTTTTGATATACTCTTATGGTGTGTCCTTCAATCAGCTTATGAATACAGATTTTGTGGCTATAGAAATGATTCGCGCTATCGCCGGTTCTATAGGAATCATTGGAACAGTTCCTTGTGTGGCTGCTGTGGCAGGATATTTGTATTCAAAGAAGTAATAATAGAAGAGGTACATTACAGACACTTTAAATGATTACACTGGAGGAGACATAAGAATGGATTCAAGAATCAAAGGGAGTATACGTTTTATTTTTATTAGTTGGCTTATATCAGTATTATGCTACTTACCTTTTATAACCAATTACATTACAAATTCTATTGATGGCTTGTGGCAGGAGACATATCATCAGGCTGCCGATTGGGAATTTTCCACCGGAAGATGGGCTTGGCCGTTTCTAGATAAGGCTCGTATGGGATACGCTTCGGAACCATTTAATTCATTTTTAGCACTACTATTTATTGTGATGGCTGCATGGCTAACTATTACTTTATTTACAGAAGTAAAAACAAAGCATTATATGTATGTACTCATCGTTTCAATTAGTACTACAGTTTTTTGCTTTTTATCTTACAGATTTCAGTCTCCTTCATTTGGAGCTGCAACACTTTTGCCAGTAGTGGCTGCCTGGTTTTTTCTTAAAGAAGAGGATGATAAGAAAAAACGATTAATTGCAGATGGGATAGCTACATTTTTACTTATAATTACATTAGGTCTGTATCAGGCTAATTTTGGAATATTTTTTGTAATAATTCTGGCGATCTTTATGCGTAGTCTATTAGATGCAAAAGAGGAAATGGGCTTTAATATTATTCGTAGAGCAATCGTTTCAGGGCTTGTTTCTTGCATAGTATATAAGGTGATTTGGGAAATCGCATTAAAGCTTAGAGGAATTGAGGTAGCTGATTATAATGGTGCAGATGCATCAGTTTTATCTATGATTAAGAATATACCAATTGGTATAGCTGAGGCTTATGGAGGCTGGACCCTTAGAAGATCTACATTTGATAGTTATTATATTTTTAGACCTGTTAGATTATTAATTTATCTTTTCATTTTTGGATTATTAATTCATCTTGGAGTAACTAAATTAAAAGGAAGAGGTAAATCTAAGGTTTTATATTTTGCTGCATTATTATTAATGCCACTTGCAGAAAATGTTTGCATGCTTTTAGCCCCTGGAGCAGGTGGAGTTGCTATTCAGATGACTGCACCAACTGTTATGGCAGGTCTTGTTGTTTTATGCTTAGTTGATTCTTACGAGGTTCGTTTACAAAAGCCTATAGCTATAGCTGTAGCACTTTTATTATATGGAAACATCTACTGCGTAGGAACCGATTTGGATGCTATGGTTCAGGGAACTAAATCCATGGAATCTGTAATGGATAAAGTGGTTACATCATTAATTAATGAGGACGCTTTTGACACAGAAAAACAATATGTGTTTGTTGGAAATATGTCTGACAATCCACTATTTTATAAGAATGAGTTATGGGATAGAGCATCTGAGTACGCAAAGGGCGGTCGATTTTTGCCAACAGGTTATTGTTTGATGGTTAGCTATGCAGGTACCTTGAATCGTATAGGAATTAAGCTTGATGTAGCAAATGAGGAAACATACGAAAAATACTTAAAGGATAAAGATATAAAAAAGATGCCTTGTTATCCAGAGGAAGGCTCTATAGTAGTTGATGGAGATACGGTTATTGTTAAGATGTCTAACGAGTATCAAGTTGACTGAGAATAATGCAGCGGAGTAATCCGCTGCTTTTTTATTGACAAAAAAAATAAATTGACAATTACTTAGGGTTTGTCTACACTAACATTGGTTAGCAATTGATAACTTTTTATAAGGAGGACTATATGAAAAAAAGAAGTACATTCTCCTGGGTAATTCAATTTGCAGGGAGAAAGCGAAGTTATTACATAGGCAGTGTGCTGCTTGCTATTTTAGGTGTTGCATTATCCTTTATTCCTTATTTAATAATAGCAAGAATAGTTGGGGAGTTAATTTCTGGAAATAAAGATTTTAGCTACTACATGAATCTGGTTTTAATTATGGGATTATGCTGGGTTTTAAGAGTGGTTTTTCACTCTGTTTCAACATCTTTATCTCACATTGCTACATTCAATGTGTTAGGTGGGATAAGAACTCAGCTTTGCAGAAAGCTTTCTACAATTCCACTTGGTTCAGTTTTGGATGATAACAGTGGTACATACAAAAATATTATTGTGGAACGAGTTGATTCTATGGAAACAACTTTGGCTCATATTGTGCCAGAATTTACGGCAAACATTCTACTGCCAGCAGTCATGTTCATTTACATAATGGTTTTGGACTGGCGAATGGGTCTGGCAAATCTTATATCAGTTGCAATAGGCATTTGCTTTGCAGCAGTCATGATGGCCAAAAGTCAGGGCGAATTCGAGGTTACATTACAGAAAACTAAATATTTAAATGATACAGCTGTTGAATATATCAATGGTATAGAGGTAATCAAGGCCTTTGGAAAGACGGGAAGTTCATATGAAAAATTCGTATTAGCAGCAAAAGATGGTGCAGACTGTTTTATTAATTGGATGAGAAAATGCATCTGGTTCCAGGCAGGAACATTTTCATTTACTCCAGCTACATTCCTTGGTGTACTTCCAGTTGGATTACTTCTGGTAAGAAATAATAGTTTGACAGCAGAAGAGTTTATTACCTGTGTGATTCTTTCAGCAGGCCTGATTTCACCACTTATGATTGCATTTTCATATATGGATGACATTATGAAAATGAAGGCTATATTTGGCGAGGTTACTGAAATTATCGAAAGAGCTGATATGGTAAGACCGGACAGGTTGACAGTAAAGCCAACAGGCGCTGATATAAGCCTTAGAAATGTAAAGTTTTCTTATAAGGATAAGGAAATATTACACGGCCTTAATATGGATATCAAACAGGGCGAGGTCAATGCATTTGTTGGACCTTCAGGCTCTGGAAAGAGTACAATTGCCCGCCTTATTGATTCTTTGTGGGATGTTGATGAAGGCGAGATTACATTTGGCGGAGTAAACATTAAGGAATTACCACTTGATTATTACACAAGTCAAATTGCCTATGTGGCACAGGATAACTATTTGTTTGATATGTCGGTAATGGAAAATATCAGACTTGGTAAAGCTGGTGCTACAGATGACGAGGTCGTTAATGCGGCAAAAGCCTGTGGCTGCCACGAATTTATATTAGGTCTTGAAAATGGCTACTACACTGTAGTAGGTGGCGCAGGTGGACATCTTTCAGGTGGAGAGCGTCAGCGTATTTGTATAGCAAGAGCCATGCTAAAGAATGCACCGGTGGTAATAATGGATGAAGCTACCGCATATACGGATCCAGAAAATGAAGCATTGGTACAGGAAAGCGTGGCAAAGCTTGTTGCGGGCAAGACTCTTATTGTAATCGCCCATAGACTTTCTACTATTATGGATGCTGATAAGATTTTCGTAATTAATGATGGAAATATAGAGGCTGAAGGAAATCATGAACAGCTACTAGTCCAGTGTCCTCTATATAGAAAAATGTGGGATGCTCATTCTATGTCAAAGGATGATGACGGTGTGGATTCGGTTTTAGGTTCTGAGACAAGAAGGGAGGCTGCTCATGCTTGAGATGTTAAGAAAATTCTTCAACTTTTGTGATGAGGAAGACAGAAATAAATTTTATAAGGCAGTTGCACTTGGTGTTATTGATGCCATATTTGGTGCTATGAGAATTCCTGCGGCATTTTTTGCAATAGATGCAATTGTAAATAAGAACATTACCGTAAATACGTTTTTATATGTGATTGGTTTTATGCTCTTTGGCACAGTTGGAAAGATGGTTGTTAATAGATTCTCTCAAATGCTTCAAACAGAGGGTGGCTATAATACCTGCTGTGGTAAGAGAATCGAAATTGGTGAGCATCTAAGATATTTGCCAATGGGATATTTCAACGATACCAGCCTTGGTCATATCACATCTGTAACAACAAATACTTTGGAGCAGACTGGTGATATTGCAACCAGAGCAATCATTATGGTTTTGCAAGGGGCTATTACAACAGCCATAATTGCCCTTGGAATGTTTATTTTTGATGTACGTATAGGAATGATATCAGTAGGTACTATTTTGATTTTCCTTGTCATCAATCAATATACAAACAAGAGCGTAGCTAGGGTGGCTGGTGAGAAAATTGAAGCTGATAAAGAAATGGTTGGTGTAATTCTGGAGTTTATTCAGGGTATCTCTGAAATCAGAAATTACAACATTCTTTCTATGAATAGTGCAAAGCTTAATAAATCTATTGAAAGAAAGACAAAGGCAGATATTACTGCAGAGCTTTCAGCAATTCCTATGGTAGGTGTGCAGATGCTTATCTGTAAATTGGCTGGTGTTGTAATAGCAGGGGCTTCAATCTATTTTTATCTTACAGGTACTATGGAGCTTACCTACTGCATAACAATGCTACTTTGTTCATTTATGGTATTTGAGTCTCTTGATTCTGCAGGAATTTATACGGCTCTTTTAAAGGTTATTGGAAAGGGCGTTGATTTGGTTAATGAGATATTGGCTGTTCAACAGATGGATGTAGATGGAGAGGATATTCAGCCTGAAAATAGAGATATTCATCTGGAGCACGTCAGCTTTGCCTATGAGGATAGAACTATTATTGATGATGTAACTCTTGATATCAAAGAGAAAACTACTACAGCTATCGTTGGACCATCCGGTGGTGGCAAGACTACTATAACATCTCTAATAGCAAGATTTTGGGATGTAAAATCTGGAAAGGTTACTTTAGGTGGAAGAGATGTAAAGGATTATAGTTTTGATTCATTAATGGAGAATTTCAGCTTTGTTTTCCAGAAGGTATACTTATTTGAGGATACCATCGCAAACAATATCAGATTTGGTCGTCCAGAGGCTTCTATGGAAGATGTGATTGCGGCGGCTAAGAAGGCTTGCTGCCATGATTTTATCATGTCACTTCCGAATGGATATGAGACAGTTGTTGGTGAAGGTGGTGCTACATTATCAGGTGGAGAAAAGCAGCGAATCGCCATTGCAAGAGCCATTATGAAGGATGCGCCAATCATCATTTTAGATGAGGCTACCGCCAATGTGGATCCGGAAAATGAAAAAGATCTTACAGAGGCAATAGAAAACCTGACCAGGGAAAAGACCATCATCATGATTGCCCACAGATTAAAGACTGTAAGACACGCTGACCAAATTGTAGTAATTGATAAGGGCAGGATTGTGCAGCAGGGTAAACATGACGAGCTTATGGCTCAGGATGGAATCTACAAGAATTTCGTAAGTGGTCGTAAGAAGGCTGTCAGCTGGAAGATAGCTTAGGTTATTGCTAAAGAATGGAGGATGAGAATAGTATTATGAAAGCAGATTATAAAAATTGGATGCCACAGGGAATGATAAATGGTTTTGCAGCATCAGCGGTAGTGTGTTGGACTTTATTTTGGATTATTAATAATTTCAATCTATTAACAATTCAGCCTACAAGAAGCATTGTGAGTGTTGCATTGCTAGTATTATGGGTTCTTTTCTTGCTTATGACAGTTTGGATGTTCCTTATGCATAGAGCGTTTTCATATGATGGCAAGAGGCAGATGTCTAAGCAAATAATTCAGGGTGTTTCATCTTATGTTAACGTTCCTGATGGTGGAAAATGTCTTGATGTAGGTTGTGGAAGCGGTGCACTTACAATTGCCTGCGCCAAGAAAAATCCTAATGCTGAGTTTGTTGGCATAGACAGATGGGGCAAAGAGTATGCATCCTTTAGCAAGAATCTTTGCGAGAACAATGCCAAGGCTGAGGGGGTATCAAATGTTTCCTTTGGTCAGGGAGATGCAACAAAACTATCTTTTGCAGATGAGACTTTTGATGCGGTAACAAGCAATTACGTTTACCATAATATCCCTAGCAAGGATAGACAGGCCATCCTCTTAGAAACTCTAAGAACTCTTAAAAAAGGTGGAACCTTCGCAATACATGACATTATGTCTAAGGGCAAATATGGGGATATGGAAGCCTTTGTAAAGCAGTTAAAGGATATGGGGTATGAGGAAGTAAAGCTTATAGATACAACAAATGGAATGTTTATGACCAAGTTTGAATCTACCTGGATGGGATTGTCTGGTTCTGCAATTTTGGTAGGAAGAAAATAAGAAGGTGTGTAAAAATAGTAAAGAGGCGCCATCTAATGATGGAGCCTCTTTGTCTATAGTCTGAGCACTCCGAAGAGTGCTTTTATTTATGAACGAATATTTACAGTTTTTGCAACACCGTTTTCGATTTCTACTTCAAAGAATAGCCCGGAATCTAGTAGACCCTTGAATATTTCTTCAAACTCTTCACGTGTCTTTTCCTCAGGACCAGCTTCACCACCATATAACAGGTACTTTGTGTTTTCATCAACTTTAAATGTGTTTACATCACCAGGAACCATTCCGATTGGGTCCTGAGACATATCGTTCTTGAAGTTTAAAGTACCTTCCAGTGTGAATGTGTCTCCATCTAAATGTGCATCATAAATTATCGCACGTATAACGCCATACTCATCAGGTTCACCGCTGAGCTCCTTATTTGATGCTTCTAGATACCCACACCATACTTCTGTCTGTGCTGTGGCTTCAGAGTCTTCTTCTACATCCTCTGTTGTTTCTTCTGAAACAGTTTCTTCAACTGACTGCTCCACAGATTCTACAGCTTCAGATGTTTCTGGGGCAGATTCCTCTTTTCCGCAGGCGATTGTAGCTAATCCCATGCAGAAAATCATAGATAATACCATAATTCTCTTTTTCATTTTCTAACTCTCCTTATTTTTGGGCATAATTTTATTCCCCCCCACGACCACTAGAGTAATGCTTTTGTGGTAAAAAAACAACTAAAGAAATCTTAAATTTTTGTATGACACATTTGAGATTCAGGAAGAGAATGATGCACAGAATGACGAAGCCCGTATGCAGGCATTTTTTCTATAGTTTGTTTACTTGGTTACATATAAGACAGTCTGGAAAACTTGCTTGTAGAGTCATTTTAAAAGTCGTGCTACTATAACAAGGCTGATTTTTAGAAATAGAGGTAATATAAAATTGATTATAGAGTACGACGTTGAGATATTAAAAAATGAGGAAGCCGAGGACAAAGAGTATTTCTTCGAGGCGGAAGCTTCAAGCATTGATGAATTAATTGCGTTTAGCAGGACTATCAATATTAATGATCCTGATGAAGCAGGTATTTGTGTTTACAAAGATGATGTCACAGGAAAATATATTGTTCCATTTGTTGCAGATGGACCTACATCACCATTAAACTATGGAGAATTTCTCAACATAAAATCAGTGGATGAGAAATACTGGAACATTGAAGAAGGTAGGACATATATAACAAATTTAGGAATGCTTGCGATGATTTCGGTGATAGCTTAAAATGATCCAGCAACCCTTAAAAAGGGATTTGAACGAATGCATGCAATGCAAGATTGGGCAGATACTCATCCTGAATATAAGGATAAGACCTGGGATGTCATCAACACCACGAAATGGTTCAATATATATTTACAAATAATTTGATTGTCTATATAATGAAGACAAGAAAAGGTGCTAACCGATTGACGGTTAGTCTATTCCGTAAAAAGCTTAGTGATCGCTTAGTCCGGCCAGACTGTAAGCGGTCATTTTTTCTAGGCTTTTTATAAAGCATTCAGCAAAATTTCTATGTCCATCAATAGAAAAATGAACTCCATCAGAACCCATAGCAATATTCCATTCACTAGCATCGAAGGTGGTGATGTCATATTGTTTTGCTAGTTCGAGGAAGCGCTGGTTCATTTCTACGCAGCACTCATGGTATAGCTGCATTTCGGGTTCCATTACTTTGATGTAAGGTGGAGCTATTAGGATGAACTGAGCTTTACAGTTTTCTTTGACATAGCTTAGGATTCTATCAAGCTTTGTCACAGCTAGCTCTACGTTGGGATTGTAGGTTAGCAATATGTCATTGGTACCAAGCATCATGACAAAGATATCCTCTGCTGAAAGGTCAGTGAGAAGGTTGGTGAAGTAGCCATACTCTATCAATGGGAGCTGGCGACCGTTCATTCCTTCCTCGATGACATCAAAGCGGTCTGCTAGGGCGTTGTGAACAATAGTAGTCCAACGTTCATCCTCAGCATATCTGCCTCCAAGGAAATTCCTTGGATCATATCCGTATGTATTTGAATCACCAAATAGAATTAGTTTTTTCATAGTTTTAATCTCATTATTAATCCTTTCTAAACACCAAGTAAAAGCCTTTGCTGTACGAAGTTCTGGATCTTTGAAGTGGTTTCCTTCATTCCATATAAGTGTAGTTTCTATGTTTTGTCCGGTAAGAATTGAGTTAAGCTCACGAATGCAATCACCTACTTTTGACATTGTTGGATTCTTAGCTTTTTCTTCTTTATCCCCAAGACTAAGATATATAGTTTTGGTGAGCGGAGTGTTTGCCTTGGTGTAATCCACGAAGCCTGGGAACCAGGCAGAAGGAGACGCAGCAGCTATACCTGAAAAGATATTGGTTTGATAACAGCTCCATAAAGCAAAGAGTCCTGCAAGAGAGTATCCACCAAGGATAATTGGAATATCTTCCGCAAAATCAATTTGAGGTAAAAGTTCTTTTTTAATAAATGAAAGAGTATCACTTGCACCATTACCAAAACCTTCTTTTCCAAATACGGGATCTGCTACCCAAGGAGATAAATCTTTATTCCAGCTTTCTACAGGAAAGGCGACTATTGCAAAAGGAATGGTTACATTTTCTGAAATATAATCTATTTCTTCAGCAATCATTTCATTATCTCGGCTATCTATTGGTTGTATAAGTAGAGCGGATGGATTTTCATCAGCATATATTAAACATTCTTTAGAACCTATTTTGAGAACTGTTTTTATCATTATGGCAGCTCCTTTTATCTCTCGAATAATATCCTCACATTATAAATCATATGTGTTGAAAAATACAGAAGCCCTTTAAAAACATCGCATTTTGAGGTAAGACCCACATAATAAGCAGTTATGTCATCAACTTCATTTGTAATTTTTTGATAATTGTATTCATCTGTTGACAGGTCTGAACAGGTAAGCATAATGTCGTTGCTCATGTTCTTGTTAACATAATCTAAGACCTCCTGTGTGATTCCTAATTCTTCATCGGTTGTATATAAATCAGGAGCACCAAATGTATGAAGAATCTCGTGAGCATAGACTGCAGGACAAGTTACTGTTCCTTCATCTATATTATATAAGTAAACAATTTCGGAATCGTATGGCATCCCATCGTAATAATTCCTGGTGCAGCTGATAGCGGTGTTACTTTCGTCTGAATCTACGTAAAGCATATATACTACATTTGTAGCATCATACTTTTGTTTCAATGTACTTTCATCAATATTACTAGCAATAAATTCCCAGACAGTCTCATCAAGCTCGCCATTATCTACCACTTCTGAGCTGTTTATGTTTTTATCAAAAGTTATACTATATTCCAGATCCTTCTTATTGCTAATAAAAGTAGCTTTTTTATCATACTTTGATGCAACATCCTCAAGATAATTGCAGGCAATATCTAGATAAGTGTAAATGGTGGACTTCTTCGCAATATCCTCTTTGGCATTCCAGTTTGTGTTGGTATCATTAGCAAAGATGCTAACGACAATTGTGTTGCCTTCTAGTGTTAGGGCAGAGCCTTTGTTTACATCTTTCTTTTTTATTAATGTGAATGCTGTAAAAGCAATAATTAAAGCAGCCATCACAAAACCAAATACTATAATTCTTTTCTTATTCAAGGCAGTTCTCCTTTCAATGCAGGAATAATATCACGATAGTTTCCAAATGTACTTGAAATTTAGATTTCTTTAGAAATAAATAAGAATGCTTTATCTTGATTTTGATTCATAATTAATTAATGAAAAAGAAACAAAGAGCTATAAGCCATTATCTTGGGAATATTAAGGTATTAATGGTATAGGGCGGAGCAAGCAGCTCCGCCTTTAGTGTATTATTTTGAGCTAGGGTATGTGTAATAGTAGTTTAATTCCTCAGTATGATGTATGGTATGTTAATATTTGTTTCAATCGCTTTATGTAGATTCCTCTGGTATTATTGTTGTTCTTTGTTCTTTCCTCTTATTAATATAGTGGTTTTTATAGGTATGAAGATTTACAATAATTAATAGGATGAAGGAAAGGGAGAAGGGGCATGATTAGTAAGCTTTTAGCGGAAAAGTTTATTGAACAAGTAACAGAATACACTTCATATAATGTAAACATTATGGATGAAGATGGTGTGATAATAGCAAGCAGAAACAGTGAGCGTGTGGGGCAGTATCACGAGATTGCTTACAGGATTGTTCATGGGGAAGAGGACATAGTTGATACTACAACCATTGAGCAGTTTCCAAACGTTCTTCCAGGCATAAACATGGTAATAGAGATGGATGGAAGGCGCGTGGGAGTAGTTGGTGTTACTGGAGAGCCAGAGGAAATCAGACCTGTAGCAATGATTGTAAAAATGGCTATTCAGTCTATGCTTCGATATGAAAAACAACAAGAAAAGGCCAGACTACGTGAAAACCGAAAAGAACGTTTTATCCATATGTTAACTGAGGTTGAGTATGCGGATTCACAAGAAATCCGTGAGTTGGCTGAGGAACTTGGATATCCTGAAGAGAGAATAAGAATACCTATCTTAGCCATTATGGATGGGGTTAATGCATCTGACTTTTTGGTGCATCTGAAAAAGAGTCCTTATCATACTCTGAAAGATGTTTCTTTGGCTCTTGATGAAAAGAGAGTCATCATATTTAAGACTATGCCTGACACAGTTAGTGAACTGTTCTCTGATTACAAATACATAGTTGGAGAGTATTTAAGTCCAGTTCTTAGATGGATGAAAGAAAACGATACTCAGGCAAAGTTTTATATTGGTAGTTTCCAAGATTCTTATGCACGCTATTACTATGCATACAGACATTGCAGATGGTTACAGGAATATATAAAAACAGATGGCAGCTCTGTTTTCTTCTATGATCATGTAGGGGAGTATTTGCATTTCATTACTCCAATGAGAGATATGGCTAACATGTTTTATATCTTTGAAAGCAAATTCCCAGAGGGAAAGATTGATGATTTCATAGAGACAGTGGGAGCTTTAATTAGAAACAACTTTAACTTTAATAAAGCTGCCCAGGAATTATTCATACATAAAAACACATTGGTTTATCGATACAATAAGTATAAGGAATTAATGGATATCGACCCAGTGGCAAAAGCTTCTGATAGAAGCTTTTTAGAGAGTTTCTACACCTATTTGTATAGGAAGAGGAACAAATACAATATATAATGTGTTGTGTTCTCAACACAAAAAATTAATACTCTTTTTGTAATGATAGTACATTAAATTCTATATTACCCTCTCTATTCTTTTTTGTTGATGTTTAACAAAGAACCCCGAATTATCAAGCTTTGTTAAACTGTTTACAGTTACATATATTGATCAAAATAGTGCATTACAGATATGAAGTGGCTTCTTAGAGCCCTTTTCTGATGATTTTTGGTACAACAAAAAGAACGTCTTTGTTTTTTCCTTTATGAAGGCCTTCTTGTTTCCCTTATCACCTACAGTAACTAACCTCTCATGTCTACCAGGATCACCGGCCTCTGCTGGGTCCTAAATTCCTTCGTACTGTTTATCCGTAGTAGGGTGCTGCTCATGCTCCCATTGCAGGGTCATTGCCCTATAAAAAATGTCAACGCAGCTACTAGCTCTACTTTGTTCTCTATATTTTGCCATTCCTGTATTCAGCACCAACTATTGGCGGACGCTTCCTGTTTACAAGTTTCTTTTTGACTAGGCAGCGATCAACTCGCTATTTCTATGGATATCCGTCATCATTTTGAATCTGTCATAATCCATGCCCTTTGTTAACACCGCGTAAAATACGCGAATCAGTTTGCAGCTCACCGCCATCATGGCTTGTCTGCGTTTTAGCGGATTCTTAACACGAGTAACATAATAATCATAGATTTCTCTAAATTCATGGTTCCTTGCTAGCAATGGCACCATTACTTGATAAAGAATTCTTCTCAATTTACGTCTTCCTCGTTTGCTAATCCTTGTCTTTCCTTTATGCTTACCCGAACTACTTTCCACTAGTTCTAGACCTGCATACTTTTGGATTTGTTTTGGTGATTTAAAGCGTCTTATATCACCAACCTCAGCTATAAATCCAGCTATTGTAACAACTCCTACTCCTTTAATGGCGAGTAACTTCTCCACATGTGATACTTTCCGAATTACATCTTCAAGTACCTTATTTGTAGCCTCTAATTGCGAAGCCCACAAACGATGCTCTTCTAGCAGCATAAAGAACTCACTTCGTGCACCGATGCCTCCTTCTAGTCCAATACTATTGTGTGCCGCCTCAACCAGGGTCGCTGCCCTATCTTTACTCACTCCACGGCCTCGTTTTTTAGCATCTTTCCAGATTTGTTTAACACCATCCACTCCAAGCACGATGATATCTTGTGGCAATGGTGCCTTTTCAAGAATCATCAAACCACATACAGCATCAAATCTTTTGTATATTCCCAGATACTCTGGGAAGTGTATTGCAAGCCAACGCTGAATTCTATTCGCAGAAATATTATGCTGCTTCATAATTCTGTCGCGGCTGTATACCAAATCTCTAATCTCGGCATAAATGCCTTCAGGTACATATGGCTCTGAATATCTACCATCTATAACCAGCTTTGCTATTGTTTTTGGATCTTTAGCATCTGTTTTCTTTGGACTGTTATCATCTAATTCCTTTATCTTCTTAACAGAAAATGGATTTACCATTACAAGCTTCTTTTCATGGTCATTCAAATACTTTGCTAACGCAAACCAATAATGACCAGTTGGCTCGCAGCCCACTAAAACTTTGGTCTTCTTATTTTCATGCTTTAATGTTTCAGTCCAGAAATTAAAGGAATTGAATCCTTCTAAATCATTGTGAAATACAAATACTTTTCTTGTTAATTCACGTCCTCGGTTGTCAAAAGCTCTTGCATAATGAGTTTGACTTCCTATATCTACACCAATAACTAATGTCTCATCTGTTACTTGTTCGATTTTTTCATTCTGTGTATAATTCATTTGGAACCTCCAGTGTTTTGATTGATTTGTTACATCCGCCAAGATGCATCTCAATCTTACCTTGAGGTTCTTTTTTATTCAATTGGTGTTATTTATGAATTACAGGAATGCTCCCTTATCATAAAAGTATCTTATAAACGCTTTAAGAAGGGAGGGCGGTTCCATGACTGGATTTCCGTTAATTATCATCTTTATTTTGGCAATCGTTTTAATGATTGTCATGATCTCAAGGTTCAAGATTCACCCATTTATTTCAATTATGTGCATCTCTTTGGTATTAGGTCTGTTAGCGGGCATCCCTATTGTTGATGTCACATTAGAGGACGGAACAACAAAGGCTGGTATAGCTACTGTAATAGGACAGGGCTTCTCTGGTACATTCACATCTATTGGTATTGTAATTATCCTTGGTGCTTTAATTGGTAGCATCTTGGAGAAAACAGGTGCAGCTTTAAAACTTGCTGACATAGTAATTAAGATTGTAGGCAAGAATCATCCTGTACTTGCTATGGAACTTATGGGTTGGGTTGTTTCAATCCCAGTATTCTGTGATTCAGGTTTTGTAATCTTAAATCCTATTCGTAAAGCACTTGTAAAAAGAACAGCTACATCTTCTGTTGCAATGACAGTTGGTCTTGCAGCTGGTCTATTTACATCACACGTATTTATACCTCCTACACCAGGTCCAATTGCTGCAGCAAATACACTTGGAATTGGTGACAATTTACTTCTTGTAATTGGACTTGGTATTGTTTGCTCAATCTGTCCACTTATTGCAGCATATTGCTATGCTACATTTATTGGCAAGAAGGTTAAGGCTGATGATGAATTTGATACAAATGCTGTTAGCAAAACATACGAAGAATTAGTTGCTGAGTATGGTAAGCTTCCAAATGGATTCTCAGCTCTTGCACCTATTATCGTTCCTATCATCCTTATGGCATTATCTTCAATTGTTACAATGGCTAAGGTAACAGGAGCTGGTGCTAGCATCTGCAAGTTCTTAGGAACTCCTATTATCGCTCTTGCAGTTGGTACAATCTTTGCTGTTATTCAGCTTTGTGGAGCACAGAAAATTAATGAGTTTTATGATATTGTAAATGATACTTTAAAGACTGTTGGTCCTATTCTTTTCATTACAGCTGCAGGTGGTGTACTTGGTAAAGTTATCGCTTCTTCTGATATGGTTAACTACATTTCAGAGCATGCTACAGTACTTTCAGCAATGGGTATCTTCTTCCCATTCTTGCTTTCAGCTATATTAAAGAGTGCTCAGGGATCTTCTACAGTAGCACTTACAACAACAGCTGGTATCGTAGCTCCACTTCTTCCAGTGCTTGGATTTACTACACCAGCACAGATAACACTTGTATGTATGGCAATCGGAGCAGGCGCTATGACAGTATCACATGCTAACGATTCTTACTATTGGGTTGTTACAAACTTTGGTGAGATGACTCCAGAAAGAGGTTACAAGACCTGGACAGTAGCATCGCTTGTTATGGGTATTGCAGCTATAATTGAAATAGCTATTCTTAGCCTATTCATACATTAATAATGTGATTGAGGAAGTTTTATGAATCAGAAATTAAGGAATGATATTGATTATATTGTTGAAAACACAATAAAAGAAGTTCTGCCTGATGAGGCGGTTACTAGAGCTCTTAACAATTTCTCTTATGGAAAAGGTAAAGTGATTCTGGTAGCCGCTGGAAAGGCGGCTTGGCAAATGGCCGCAGCAGCAAAAAAGGTTCTTAAAAGATTAGATGGCGGCATTGTAATAACAAAATATGATCATGTTAAAAGCAATATTGAGGGGATACAATGCTTTGAAGCAGGACATCCAGTGCCTGATCAAAATAGCTTTGATGCGACTAAAAAAGCTATTGAATTAGTGGAAGGCTTATCAGAAGATGACACAGTTATCTTTTTGCTTTCCGGTGGTGGAAGTGCCCTGTTTGAATTGCCATTAATTTCTGGTGAAGAACTACAAGACATTACAAAGCAGTTACTTGCTAGTGGTGCAGATATAGTAGAGATAAACACTATACGAAAGCGTCTTAGTAAAGTAAAGGGTGGCAGATTTGCTTTAGCATGCGCTCCAGCCAAAGTATTTAGCATTGTGCTTAGTGATATAGTTGGAGATCCACTTGATATGATAGCAAGTGGCCCGGCATATCCTGATTTTTCTACATGTGATGAAGCAAAAGAAATAGTTCGTAAATACAATATTAAGCTTTCTAAGGAAGCTGAAGAGCTATTAGATAAAGAAACTCCTAAAGAATTAAATAATGTTGAAACTCACATAACTGGATCTGTACGAGAGCTTTGTAGAGCTGCTGCTAGCAACAGTGGAAAGTTAGGTTATAAGCCTATTATTCTGACAGATGAGCTTTGCTGCGAGGCGAGAGAAGCAGGAAGTTTTCTTGCTAGCATCGCAAAGACAAAAGCAAAGGATAATGAAAGGCTTGCCATTATTGCTGGTGGAGAGACAGTAGTTCATCTTACTGGTACAGGTAAAGGTGGAAGAAATCAAGAACTTGCGCTCAGTGCGGCTATAGGAATAGCTGGAAATAGAGGCATTGCAGTAGCATCAGTTGGTAGTGATGGAACAGATGGCCCAACAGATGCTGCTGGAGGCTATGTTGATAACGAGACTTATCAAGAATTACTATCTAAAGGAATCAACATACATGATGTTCTAAAAGATAACGATGCATACAATGCATTAAAAGCAGTTGATGGTCTGATAATAACTGGTGCAACAGGAACGAACGTAAATGATGTTGCTATAGCACTGATTGATATAAAATAGATAAAACAATTAGACTGGCTTCGGCTGGTCTTTTTGTGTTATGAAAAAGTTTTACTGACATTTTAAAAAATTAGCCCGTATAATGAATTCAATCATATAACTTTGTCCAATAACTTACCCTTCTGTGTTATATTTAAGTTCAAGTCATTTTATTTGAGTTCAATTTATGCTATAATTGAACTCATAATATAGTGAATGAACAAATCGAAGGAGATTTCATTATGAGAAATTTTGATTATAAAAAACTGAGCCGGCAAACGTGGGATAATGACATCTTGCTTTTATGCTCAAAAATTCATGAATGTAAGGGAAGGCAGGACTTATTTGTTCGTCAGAAGCCTGCTCAATTAAATCGTCTAATTGAAATTGCCAGGATTCAAAGTACAGAAGCATCTAATAGCATTGAAGGAATTGTTACAACAAGTACAAGAATTAAGCAATTGGTTAATGATAAAACGACACCAAAGAATAGAGATGAGAAAGAAATTCTTGGTTATAGAGATGTTTTGAACACTATACATGAAAGCTACGAATTTATAGATATATCTCCTAACCACATTTTACAGCTGCACAGAGATTTGCTAAAATATGCAGGTTTTACATATGGGGGCAGTTTCAAAAATACTCAGAACTATATCAAAGAAACACGACCAGATGGAAGCGAAGTGATCAGATTTACACCAGTTCCACCATATGAGACGCCTAAAGCAATAGAAGATATTTGTAGGAGTTATACAGAAACTGCTGCTTTAGAGATTGTAGATCCGTTGATATTAGTACCCGCCTTTATCTGTGATTTTCTATGTATTCATCCATTTAACGATGGTAATGGTAGAATGAGTAGGTTATTAACATTGCTGTTGTTTTATAAAAATGGATATGCTGTTGGAAAATATATCAGTATAGAAAAGCAAATTGAAAAGACAAAAGATGTGTATTATGACGTTCTTCAGGAAATTGATTACGGATGGCATGAAGAGAAAAATGATCCAACACCATTTATAAAATATATGTTACAGGTAGTACTTGCATCATATTTAGAATTTGAGGAGCGTGTTGGTGTGATGGATGATACAGGTGTAAAAAGTTCCTCATATGATGTTGTTAAGGCGTATGTAGAAACTAAAATTGGAAAATTTACTCCAGCGGATGTTTTAGCCAATTGTTCTGGCGTAGGTCGTACATCGGTGTTTAATGCGTTAAAAAAGCTAAATGAAGAAGGCTTTATAGATAAACACGGTGAAGGAAAAGGGTCATTCTATGTACAAAAGAGTGAATCTATTTGGTAAGTTCAAACTCAAGCACAAGAGTTCAAATGTAATGGCATTTGAACTCTTGTGTTTGAAATATATGTAATAACATAGAAATGATTTTAGGAAAGGAGGATATTGCTTATGTTCAATACCTCAAAATACCTTCACGAGGTGGAGGCCTAATTTCAAACCCGGGCTTAAGCTAAGCTTGCCCGTTTATTTATATTTGCTGCATGGCTTCGGCTGTGCAGCTTTTCGATTAAAAAATGTGGGGAGGAAATTATTACATGAAAACACTTATAGTCTATTATTCACATGAAGGAAATACTGATTTTGTAGCAAAGAAAATTGCAGAGAAGACAGGTGCTGATACACTAAGATTAATTCCTGTTAAAAAGTATCCAGAGAAAGGATTTGCAAAATTCTTTTGGGGTGGAAAGAGCGCAGTTATGGCAGAAACTCCTGAATTGGAACCATATTCAGTAGATTTAGATTCTTATGAGCAGATAGTATTTGGTTTTCCAGTTTGGGCCAGCAATATTACTCCACCTCTTAGAACATTTATCAAAGAAAATTCTGATATTAAAGAAAAGAAAATTGCAGCATTTGCTTGCCAAAGTGGAAAAGGTGCTGAGAATGCTTTTGAAAAATTAAAAGACAGCATTGGCATAGTTACATTGACATCTACACTTATTCTTATTGATCCAAAGGATAAGCCTAGCGATGACAATGATAGAAAAATAGAGGAGTTTTGTAAGGAAATATAAAAATGGTAATAGGTGTTAGTGCTTGCTTATTAGGCGAAAACTGTAAATACAATGGTGGTAACAACATCAATGAAAAAGTCATAAATTATATCAAGGAACATGAGGTTATTCCAGTATGTCCAGAGGTTCTTGGTGGGCTTCCTATTCCAAGAGAGCCTGCGGAAATAGTGGATGGTGTGGTTAAACATAAAGATGGTAGTTCTGTAGATAAAGAATTTAGAACTGGTGCACAAAAAGCTTTAGAAATTCTAAAAGATAGAGGCGCTGAGCTTGTAATTTTACAATCAAGAAGTCCTTCTTGTGGTGTTAACACTGTTTATGATGGTACATTTTCTGGAAAATTAGTATCTGGTAATGGTGTGTTTGTAGAGTTACTCAAAGAATATGGAATAAACGTATTAGATGTAGAAAATCTTGGATAATACTATATGGAAATACTTCTCCACAATATCCCTACATCGGGATAATCCACATCAAAAACAATAAATCTAGACATCAATAAAACCTCTCTGTAACCATATCAAGTAAGGCATATGGTATCAATTCTTCAGGATTTTTGGAAGGATTAATCCAGTCTTCAATTTTATCCTTTGGTAGCATCATAGGCATCCTGTCATGAATCTTACCAAGTTCTAGGGTGGGTTCTTTTGTAAGAATTACAAATACAGGATAGCCTTCTTCAATACGATATAGGCCACACAGCCAAGTGGTAGAGCTACCATTCGGCTGAATAGCATATTTATCACCAGTTTTTATTTTTCCATCAGGACTCTTTAAGTGCTCCCATTCATAGTAGCATGATGCTGGAATGATGCATCTGTGAGACTGCCAGGCATCTTTAAAAGTAGGTTTTTCACCAGCTGTTTCAAGCCTTGCATTAAATAAGGTTCGTTTATTATCTCTGGCAGTGAATCCCCATTGCATTGGGAATACACATTTTTCTCCCTTAGAATTAGGTGCTATTACTGGGACTATATCTGTAGGGCGGACTTCGCCATCAGTGACTAGTGGTCTTGCGTGGGTGTCTACAAATTTAGTGGTGAGACGTGAGCTCTTTGCAAGCTCTATTATTTCTTTTAATTCTGGTTGAGTTATATCAAGTGCATATCTGGTACACATAGTGAATCTCCTATGGATATTCCTCTGCAGGTACATGTTCTAAGTCGGAATAATTGGCTTCAAAAGAGCGTTCTGTACTTGCGATTCCTTCGTTAAATCCTTTTAGTGCATCAAAAGGGCTGAATATTTTAGCACGTCTGGATAAATCCATGGCAGGATGTTTGATTGAAAAATCATCAAAGGGTGCGTGCTTCGGCTTGCCTCTTTCGTACACTTTTTTGTATCTATCATTAATCATATCATTTCCTTTGTTACAGTGACAGAAATAGAGGAACATTGAATTCAGGCTTTGTGTCCTCCTATCTGTTCATTTCTTTCTCTAGTAGTAGCTCCTTCTAATAGATTAATTCCCTTTAAAATGGCATTTGCTCCATATCTAGTCCTCACCTCTAAAAGTGCAGAATGAATGAGCTGCTCTTTGTTGAGCGCTTCATAGTCAGTGAATAAATCCATTTGAAAATAGCCTCCATTGTTTTGAACATTACAAGCACATATGCCAAGTCTGCGAAATAATATTCTATGGTCAGTTTTCTTTATAACATCATTCATGATGGCTTCAATTACAAGCTTAGAAGTGTTTGTCGCATTACGGAGATTTACCGTGCCATTAGAATGTGCTGGGTGGAGTCTTCCATACCAATCTATTGCAAGTGGGCCATCATAGTGAGGGCAATAATCAAGGCTTTTGTAGTCGTAGCTTACCCACCAGGTGAATTTGGACGATACCAGATTTTTCTTGTACATGTCACAACACAGGATATCAATCATCTCTTTTAGGACAATGCACGCTTCTTCGTACTTATATGGTCTAGGCAATACTTGTCCATTGGAAAGAGAGTGGTTATCTGATTTGTAGTTTTTAATATCATGCATTGTAACAGGTTCGATTCCCCAGGCATGATCTATTAATATCTCTGCATCGATGCCAAAGGTTTTATAAAACCACTCCTCATCTATTTGCGAACGTTCTGCAACATCTCCCATGGTGTACATCATATTTCGTTCCAAGCGACGAGCTTTACCATTTCCTATTTGCCAAAAGTCTGTGAGAGGCTTATGTGGCCATAGTATAGTCTTGTATGAATCTTCAGTAAGAGCAGCTATGCGGACGCCATCTTTATCGGCAGGAGCTTTTTTAGCTACGATGTCCATAGCTACTTTTGCAAGATATAGATTTGTTCCAATGCCAACAGTGGCAGTGATGCCAGTTTGTTTGAGTACATCTCTAATCATTGTTATAGCCATGATGTGAGCAGGGCTTTGGCCAGATTTTATAGCTGCAGTTTCATAAAGATGCAAGTAGGGGGTGCAATCAATGAAACTCTCATCAATGCTGTAAACATGGATGTCCTCTGGGGCTACATATTTCAGGAAAATACCGTAGATTCTGGCTGAGACTTTTTCATATTCAAGCATACGAGGAACTGCTGTTATATAGAGTATTTTGGTATGGTGAGCTCTTTCGTATCTTTCTATGGCCTGCTTTGCTTCAAATAGTCTAGGTCTACTCGGAACGCCTATAGCTTTAAGGGCAGGAGAGACTGCAAGGCATATGGTTTGGTCGGTTCTACTTCCATCAGCGACTAGAAGATTAGCTTTAAGAGGATCTAGACCTCTGGCAACGCACTCAACAGATGCATAGAATGATTTCATATCTATAGCTATGTAACATTTTGGAATCAATAATTGATTACTATCATCCATTAGCTCACACCTATCAATTCTTCTGGTTTCATGTTTCTGTCATCGATGTAGATGTCGCAGGTAATCTTTCTGCTATTGTTACCATAAAGCTCGATGATTTCTGGAAGATTATCATTAATTGCATCAAAAATAAGTCCATGCTCTAGACACCATCTGGTGGCATCTTCTAGAGGCTTTCCAGCTCTACAAGTCCAAAGGATAAGCTTATTACCAAGAGATTTTTGCTGTTTGAGATATTGGATTAGTGGAAGATTAGGTTCACCAAGTTCAGGCCAGTTGCTGAAGCATAAAGTATTATCAAAATCCACTGCTATTATTGCATTTTTAAGTTCCATAGGCCGTTCCTCCTTTTAGAAACCGAACATAATTTCCGAAAATATGTTTGTGTTATTGATAATACACCCGAACACTATAGGGGGTCAATCGAACATCGAAAATTTGTTCTGAAAAATTTGTGAAGGAGATAAAGCTACTAGAATCAGGACGCTTTTAAATTGATAAAGATTTGGGCTCGAACAAATGCAACTTGGTTGCATATATTGACGTGTAGGTTGCATGTTGGTATAATATGCAACAGTGTTGCAATTAATTCAAAATAGAAGTGAGGTCAATATGTCAAAGAGAGAAGTTCCAGTAGTATTAATAACAGGTTATCTAGGGTCAGGAAAAACCACTTTAATGCAGCATTTATTGATGCAGGAAGAGCGCAAGGTGGCATTAATTGTAAATGATATGGGAAGTATCAATATTGATGCATCAATTTTAGGTAGGACAAACAATCAGGTGGCGCAGGTGGAGATGGTAGAGATGCAGAATGGATGTATTTGCTGCACTTTAAGAGATGAGTTTATGAACGAGATTGAGCGTCTTGCTGAGGATGAATCTATTGAGGCAATATTCGTCGAAGCATCCGGAATTAGCGAGCCATCATCTATTGCGGGAGCATTTGTTAATTATGAGGAATCTACAGATACACGAGTGTATTTAAAAACGTTAGTTTCAGTAGTTGATGTTGATAGAATATATCGCGAATTTTTAAATGAGTTATCTGAAGAAGATGATGTGGAAGATGGCGACGTTATAAACTTGATTATTGATCAGATTGAGTTTTGCAATATTATGCTTCTAAACAAAATAGATTTGCTTTCAGATAAACAGCTTGAGGAAGTTAAAACATCTCTTAGAAATATTCAGCAAGAAGCGGAAATGATTCCTTGTGTGAATGGAGATGTTTCTCTGGAAAAATTATTGGATAGAGAAGATTTTGATTTTGATGATGTCCTTGCTTCAAGTAGTGTGCAAAGAGCGCTTAATGAATGTGAACCAGATGATGATAAGGCATGTGTTGATGAATACGGAATTTCATCATTTGTTTATGAAGAAAGAGCACCTTTTAATAGGGAGGCATTTAACAAGCTGGTTGAAAATTATCCGGATACATTGATTCGTTCCAAGGGATATATTTGGTTTTCAGACGATGATAAACATATTCAGCTCTTTGAACAGGCTGGAAGAAATGCATCAATAACCGAGTTAACGCCATGGGTTTCAGCGTGGCCACAGGAGGAATTAGACGCGCTAATAAAGGATTTTCCTGATATTTGCGATGATTGGGATGAAAAATATGGAGATAGAATTAATCAGGTTGTTTTTATCGGAAAAGGATATGAAAAATCAGAAATTCTTGGTTTGGTGGAACAGTGTATTGATAAAGAAAAATGGGCATAGACTATGGCACGTATATATTTCATAAATGGATTTTTGGATTCAGGTAAGACTACATTTATAAAAGAACTATTATGTCAGGATTATTTTCAGATTCAGGGGAGAACACTTCTCATAGAATGCGAAGAGGGCGACGAAGAATATACTGCTGATTTTTTAGAGGAACATAATGTAGAAAAAGTGTCCATTGAAGATGAGTACGAGTTTACACCTGAACACTTGGCGGAAATAGAAAAGAAGTACAAGCCTAAGCGGGTTATTATTGAGTTTAATGGAATGTGGAATAGAAAGAATCTTGAATTCCCATGGTATTGGGAAGAGCTAGTTGAAATTAGTATTTTTGATGCCTCGACATTTGAGATGTATTCTAGAAACATGAAGTCGCTGGTTGCCGACCAGGTGAGAAATGCATTAATGACAATACTTAACCGGTGCGATAATGTACTTGATAAAATTGGCAGTTATAGACGTAGTCTGAAGGCGGTGAATTCGCAGCTTAATGTTGTTTTTTATGATAAAGAGGGGGAAATGAGTTCTCGTCTTGATGAGGATTTGCCATATGATATAGATGAAGATGTTCTTACAATAACTGATGATACATATGCCACTTTCTATATTGATTTAATGGAAAATGTTGATAGATATGTAGGTAAGCAAGTAAATCTCCAGGGGATGGTTATTAAAAAGTCTAAAGATGTAGCATCATCATTAATATTAGGCAGATTTGCAATGACATGCTGTGCAGAGGATTTATCAATGTTTGGTTTTGTATGTGACTATGCTAAAGCTGATACATTAGAATTGGATGATTGGGTAGAATATTCAGGAATAATAGATAAAGACTATATGGAAAAATATGATTTGTGGTATCCTGTTATATATGTGAAAGAGCTAGAACACAGTAATCCTCCAAAGAACAATTGGGTGGATGTTGTATAAATAATATGAGGGTGCAAATGAAAGCAGAGTATAAGACAAAGGCTAGGACTGTATTATTCGAATTTTTACAAGAAAATCCAGATAGAGGTTTTACCGCAATAGACTTATTAACATATTTGCAATTAAATATTGAAGGTGTTAACAAGACAACTGTATATAGAAACTTAGATAGACTATGTGAACAGGGAATCATCTATAAATATAGAGAACCAGAGCATGAAGGCTGGTTTTATCAATATTCAGCAGAACACGCCAATTGCAATACGCACATACATGGGAAATGTTCTGTATGTGGTAAATTGTTTCATATTGAAGATGATTTTGTAAATGAATTCGAAAAAAACGTAATGGAAAACTATGGGCTTAAAATTGATTTTGGTAAAACAATAATTGTAGGTGTTTGCCAAGCTTGTAGTTTATAGATGAAATAAATATGATACTATTAGATTTTTCAAGCAAGACATGTTAGCTGGCTGAGAAAAATGATGAACTCATTGAAAAGCGTCACTTCTTATGTTACAATCGGGAAGGTTTTGAAAATCAATCTGGTTGTAACGAAGGAGAATCGTTTATGGAAAGCTACAAGTCAGAATTTATAGAGTTTATGGTGGAGGCAGACGTCCTAAAGTTCGGTGATTTTACATTGAAGTCAG
>JAEEGF011034551.1_pt1 | contig 45153 bp, 43 predicted proteins | sample 9134171 | NCBI WGS metagenome assembly JAEEGF01 (sample SAMN16246542, study PRJNA631951) | gut metagenome | biome: gut microbiome; feature: rumen; material: AP-attached | host: Bos | place: Iran: Karaj | collected 2018-10 | reverse complement strand
AGCTCCATTACATTGTCCAGATAGTCGGTGGTAGTCGGGACTACTTCTTCCGGCGGATTGGCGATGATATGGATCGTGCGTTTTTCATCGGTAACGGGGAGGAACGTCTTGAAAGTTCCACCGGTGATGTAGGATTTTCCATCAATTGTCGTTGTTGACGTAGACAAATGGGAAGCGGTAATCCAGTTCTGCACATAGCCCTGACCGGAACCGTAGACACAAAGGTGGATGTCAAAAGCTTCCGAAGCAAGCGGGCCTTCGCCCATCGTTCCTTTCGTTGCTACAGGGATAGGTTCCGGGAGCTGGACGGAGAAAACCACCGCCACGCTTTCGGCATCGGGTACTTCAGTATTGCCGTTGAACATTTCGGGCTGGCAGGCCACCAGACCCATCATAAGCGCAAGCGCTGCAAAATATTTCGTTGCTTTCATCGCTGATACTGATTCTATTAACGTTCGTGCATATTGGGGTGATAGTAGTCGGCCCAGTGGGCTTTCCAGTTCGGCGTTACGCCATCTTCAGACATGGCCTTTTCCCAGTCGGTCATCATATCCGGCGTGCGAATCTTATCGACACCGTCAGTGGGCTCGTCACCCCAATACCAAAGGTCGTAGACCATTCGGATGTAAACAGTTCCACTATTGCTGTCCGTAAAAGGATATATATTACCGCCTGTGCCAACATGAATCTTTCTTCCGTCAGCAACACGATAATAGCAGTTGTCAGCGAACAATCCAGGCAACGTGCCATCCGACTGCAGTTTCATCATAAAGGCGAACTCGGCCTCAGTAGGAAGGCGCCAACGACCGGCCGGATAACCAGCTTCCTGATACATAGCACAACGCTGGACGATGCCGGTGCCGTCGCTGTTGTTCCAAGGAACACCTCCGGTAATATTCATGTGCGAGGATACAAGCAGGCGCGGGGCGATGATATTCTGGTCGTCGCCATTTTGGGACGCAATCAGGATCTTAAGCGGCTCCTCCCAGGCTCTCGTGACGTCTGCGGCGTCTTGATACTCAGTACCTGAGGCTGTGCGTTTCGCTTTATCACTATAAAGATAGGGTTTGAGAACAAATCTAGGGGTGGTGCCTGAGGAAGTCGTAGATTTGTAATGCTTGCTGGCGGGGACGCGCGGGTCGCCAAGACGATATGACTTTGTTGTAATGTCACCATCATTGCCACCAGCACGCACTTTATATTTGTTGTTTTCCGCATTGAAAGCGGAAACGGAAACTACCGTCAAGAAGAAGTGGTCAGCTCGTACGGAAGTGTTTCCGCCAGAATAAAGAGACCCATTGCCACTATTACCTGAAGTGGGTGTCCATGTGGTGCCGGAACGCCAATAGTCAATATGGGGCATATATGTATTTCCTGTCGGATGGTGCTTATATCCTGTAAGATTGCCGTCAGCATCGCAGACGTCTTTTGTTCCCAAATTATAATAACCGTCCAAGAATGCGTTCTTGGAATTTATGGTATTGATTTCGATAGCCGGATGCTGGATAATGGTAACTTCGGCTGTGCGGCCTTCTTCGTTCTTAAGCAGGACTTTGATGGTGCGTATAGTGAAGACATCCGTCAATTTGTGTGTGAATCTCACATATTTTGCGAATGGCTCAAGCTTATATTCATTCAAGTCCTTGGCGGCATCTGTCGGTTCTCCATTGTATTTATTAACATTCAGCGACTGATTGTCGGAGTCCTTGTCTTGCGGCAGGGTCATTTGGTAAACCGAGTCGGCCACAGGGTAGCGGAAATGATAGTGCGTTCCGTTGGTAGAACCATAGAAATGATAGGAAACTTCCGTGAAAATGGCGCTGACTGCGGAGTTCGAAGAGAACGGAATGTCTACGGTTTCATCGCTGTACAGGATGAACTCCCTTTTCGGCACGTCGAAGAAACGCGCGGCAGCCATACCGGAGCCGCCCTTCCATTCATTGACAGCCCATTCGTGAACCGTGTAGTGCGCGGGATCGACGACGACATATTCGTTCTCGGTATCGATGACATCGAGGTTCACGTCGACGACGTAGCAGGTATTGCGGTCGATGGTGACGGTTCCGTCGGTGGCCGGCTTGGGGACACAGATCTTATAATAGAAGTTGGCCGTACCACGGACGTTGCTCCACCAGGTTATCTGGATCTTGAAGTACGGTTCGCCGTTTTCTCCTCCGGTCCAGGTCTGCGGATAGGTATAAACATCGCCAATGCTGAACTCATATTTATAATCGGGATCCGTAATCGTCAGCGGATCGGTGACAGTCAGCGGATTGGGCGAAATCGGATAGTTCGTCGGATAGCTGAAATACTGGTAGTTGTCTACGGCTGCGTCAGGGATGGCGCTGCGCTTGACCGGCGTTGCGCCCACCGTCGAGCGGTTGTTGAGGGCGTTCACATAGTAGGCGCGGAGGTCCTTGAGGACCGGCGTCCACTTTTCGTTCTCACCGGTCATGCTGCCGGGCACGCTTGCCGGAATGGTGAAGTTCAAGGCCAGTTTGGAGGCGATGCGCGTCAGGCCGATGTCGACCGTGCGAGCCTCTTCCACCTCGGCGGGCGTGAGTTCGGTCGTGTAGGTGTTGCCGGTCTTATTGTAAGAGTCCATCACCATATCGGTGAAGAAAGTTACAGCGCCGGTTTCGTTATCGACGGCTGTGACAAGTTTGGACTCGAATTCGAGGGCTTTCAGCTGATCGAGCGTCCAGGCTCTGTTGTGGGCGATTTCTGTGGGGAAGTTCGCAATGATATAGACGTAAGAGGTCACTTTGCGAAGTTTCACGAAATCTTTGCCAATACCCGTCTCGAACACTTTGCTGGAACCTTCGGCGCGGCCCTGCATGGTCCTGTCGATAAGTTCGGTGCCGTTGGCATCCTTGAAGAAGAAGTAATCGAAGTGATCGATCTTCGTTTCGCGGGTGGGTTCGGCTTTGGTCTCGGGCTCGTCACTGAAGAGGGAGATCGTCAGGCCTTTTGTATTGAGCTCGACATTCTCGTTGGGATAGCAGCCCGGAGCGAGGAGCGCGGCGGTAAAAATGGCCGCGATAATCAGGATATATTTTTTCATATGCTTCATCTCCTATTTAGATTAGCGGGTCTACAGTCACGAAATAATGGTAGCCGCGGATGTCGAAGAGCTGCGTCTCCGAGTCGATGTTGTAGGTAACGCCGCCGGAAGTGACGGTGGTGTTGAAATGGAGCGACTTGTTTGCGGTGGTGGTAGGGGTAATCTGGAAGGAAACGGTCCGTGTGGTTCCGAGGTCCTCGATATTACCGCTCAGGTTGCCCGTGACCGTGAAGCTATCGGTATCGCCGACCGGGGTGATCGTGTAGGTGCCGGTTTTGGGCGTGATGATCTTGAAGCTGACCGTGGCGGTCTTGCCCTGCGGGATAACCCAGTACTGACGATATTGCTTGCCATAATCCGGATCGGACGGATCGTCTCCTTGGTGCTTGTCAAACACGTTGAAAACGCCGTGGTTCACGCCTTCGTCGTCGATGTCAGTGGGCTGCGGCTTGACGTTGAACTGGCTGCTCTGGGGCATGAGGGCGGGGGTTACGGCTGTCGAATCCCAAGCGGCGGCGACGCCGTTGATGGTGATGGTCTTGAAGCAGATCTCACCCTTGACCTGGACAGCGTCGATCTTGGCGAAGTTTCCGGCAGGGAAGGTAAGGTCGGCGTCGGTCTTCTTCAGGACGAGCGTCCTGGAGTAGCGAGTTGAGCCGTTCACCGAGAAATCGACGGTGAGTTTAGGGTTGGTGTAAGCCCGAGGCAGCGTGAAGAAAGCAAGCGTCATTGCCTGAGTCGTCGTAACGCTCTTGCCGGTCGTGCCGAAATCAAATGTGATCGAAGAGTTTCCGCTCTCATAATCGATGGCGCTGTTGGGCAGGAAGTGCGAGCCGGCCGGGAGCTTGTTCAGGTCGTAGTAGCACATACCGGTCACATAATCGGTGGCCGTGCCCGACGAGAACGTGACCGAGTAAATTGTCATGTCGCCCTCGTAGCTGAGGAGTTCGAACTCGTAGGTGGAGAAGGCGGGATAGAAGTCGAGCGTCACGTCGCCGCCGTCCGGAACGGTCTGGATGGCCAGCAGGGGCATCTTGGAGACGTCGTCACGGACACCGGTCTGCCCGCTGGTGCCGGCATCGGGGATTTCGACGGCAAAGCGGAGATGATATTTACCATCGGAGTCCGGCAAAGTCGAGCAGATCTGGACGTCTTTCGGATAGGCGCCATAGAAAGTGGCGGTCTGGTCGCTCATCCAGGTGAGGCCGTTCGCTTCGACGTTCTTCAGCGTAGCTTTGCTGACGTGACCGGACGTGGTGATGGCGTCGATGGAATAGTCTGAATAGCTATAGTCCAGTCCCTGAGTCGGATCGGTCGGAACGGTAGCTGTGCCTGTGGAACCCGATACCGTGCCGGTATTGGGTGAATAGATGCGGAGCTGATCGCCGCTTACCCAGTTGATCGTCCAATAATCGGATGCCAGCCGACCATTGGAGGTCTTCGTCAACTGAGAGTTGGCCGAACTGGCCGTGAATTTCACTTTGCGACCGCCTTCGTTCATCAGGGTGGGATCGCAACTCGACAGGACCGTCAGTACGACGGTCAGCAGGAGCGTGGAGAATAATGCTTTGTTCTTCATGGCTAGTCCTCCCAATCGTGGTTAAAGCCTTCCGTGTTCCACTCGTAGGTTTCGACCTGCTGACCCTGCGACGTTACCGTCGCCTTGTCAACGATGGAACCCACGAGAAGCGCCTCGTGCGGGGCAAAGTCCACCAGCCGGAGAATGGCTGGTGCTGCATAAGTTTTTTTCGTACCCATCGTGTACATGCTTTGTTATATTGTTTTGTTTTATTTCAATTTAACATGTGTGCATTATCCTTTGCAAGATATGACTTGCAAAGATACACCTCTTATTATTAACTGCAAAGAAAAAATAAAAAAAAATGCAATTGGCTATGAATCTGCCAACTGCAACCACGATTTAGGAACTCTGGCGCGAGCATAAAGAACACCTAAGAGTTCCACGGCGACATACCATTTGCCCGCATCTCCGACAATGCGGCCCCTGACGCCCGCGAGGGGGCCTTTGACCACTTGGACGGGTGCGCCGAGGGTGAGCGGACGCTCGGTCGTAACCTCTTCGAGCGAGAGGTCGAATACCCTTCGGAAGTCGTCCATTTCGCGGTCGGGAACGACCATCAGGCGGTGCGTGGCGTGGTCGAGCATATAATCGGCCTGGACGCCGCGGAAATGGATCAGGTCGAGCGCGTCTTTTTGGGTGGCGTGTACGAACCCCAGGCAGTTGACGAGCGGTCTTTCGACGGTGCGGCCTCGCGCTCCGCGCGTTTTCTGCGTCGGGATGAAATGTTCGACGCCCAATGCGAACAGCCGGTCGCGGACGCGCAACTCGCGCCCGTGCGTCATACGGAGCACATACCAGCAAAGAGGTTCTTCCGCCATCAGAATCGCTTGCCTGCCACAATACGCAGGAAGGTCAGGCCGAGGACGCGGATATCCGTCCAGACGGAACGGGTGCGCAGATAGTAGAGATCCATGTCGAGACGGGTGAGCATCTTCTCGAGCGTGGAGGTGTAGCCGTTGTAGAGGGTGGCGTAGGAGGTGATGCCGGGACGCATCTGGTAAAGGAAGCGGTAGCGGGGATTCCGCTCCATGATCTTGTCGATGTAATAGGCGCGTTCGGGGCGGTAGCCGATGAACGACATGTCGCCTTTGAACACGTTCCAAAGCTGCGGCAACTCATCGAGGTGATGCGCCCGCAGGAAGCGGCCTACGCGCGTAAGGCGCGGGTCCTCTTCACCTTCGGCCAGCTCGGGTACGCCCGCGGCCTCGGCATCGGTGCGCATGGTGCGGAATTTATAGATCTTGAACGGTTTGCCGTGCAGGCCGATGCGCTCCTGCGCATAGATCACGGGGCCGCCGTCGCCCAATTTGACGGCAATGGCGCAGATGAGGGCCAGTGGTGAAAAGAGGATGATCAGGATGCCGGAAACCAGCAGGTCGAATGCGTGCTTGATCACATGGCCAACCGTCGACATGGCGTCGGCGTGGTATTCCTGGGAATCGTCGGTATCGGTGTTCGCGTCAAGAGATCCTTCTTCGTCTTCATCAGCCATCCGGTCTTTGGGGAAGAAGATGCAGTCAATGCCGCCCAGACGCCACTGTAACTGGTCGATATCGTGATTGTTCTCGAGGTAGCAGACCAGCCTGTCGGCCACGATGCGGCCGGACATGGCACGATCGCGGGTTGTCAGTGCGACAACCGTATAGAGACCGGTTTTTTCCAGTTCAGCGGCCAGACGGAGCGAAGACTCGCCGGTGCCCACAACCAATGCGGTTTTGCGCTGCGCGGTATCCTGCACGCGGATCGGTTCCCGGGCGAGTTGCCGGGCGGCAAAGCGGCTTGCGATCAGCAGGAAGGAAGTCATCAGGAAATCAGAGAGCAGAGCCATCACCGCGTAGGCCGGAGAAGGGAGGCGGATCCATCCGAAAAGCAGCACAAGCCCCATGATCATTTCCTTGATGGCCGCGGCCAAAACCAGGCGCCCCGAGGAGCGGGCCGTGAAATAGCGGCGTACGTCGCGCCAGGTGCGGGTAAATGAAAAGGCGAGGAGCACGGCGACCAAAGCCACCGCAATCCAGGTGAAGAGCAGGGTGCTGAATCCGGGAATCGGCTCACTCAGCCAGCGTACCAGCAGAATGGCCAAAAGCGAAGCCGCCGTTGACAAGGCGAGGTCTTCGGCGACGATTACGCCGATGCTACCGAATTTTTGTCCGCTCTCTTTTTTCATCAGATTATCCTAGGGGCCGCAAAGTTATGGGATTTCTTTGAAATACGCAAACATCTGTCGTTTTAACACTTCCGGAAGTTTCCGCACAATAGCGACGCTATCGTGGCGATTGTCTCCCGTGGCGCGTAGCGGAGCGAAAAGGGGAGGCGGTGGAGGAAGCGGGCGAGCGTGTTGCGCTTGCGCTTGCGCTTGTCGGCCTGCAGGGCTTCGGTGCGGGCTTCCGCGTGATGGCCGAAGTTGCCGCCTTCAAGGATGATACGGAGCAGAGGCTCGGATGAGACTCGTTCGTCGGCGAAAAGTGTTTCGTTGAGACCGAGATGCTCGGCCAGGAAAGAGAAGAGGAGGCGGTTCCAGCGTATCGTGCCGGTTTGGCGGAAGATTTCACGCATCTCCTTCGGATCAATGGACGGGGAAAGCGTCTGCCAGGCGGCGGCCAGGTCGCAGCATTGGCGGAGGCCGACGCCGGGGCCAATGGCATGTTTGAGGATGTGGCTGGAAAGAAGCAGGATCGTCGCCTCTGGGGTGCCGACCGCCGGCAGTTTGCGGGCGGAGCAATGGAGGTCGAAGTATCGGTCGTGAATGTCGATGTCAATCCCGCTTCGACGGATGTGACGGGATCCGTCGGGAGCGACTTCTCCGCCCAGCAACGTCAGCGCTCGTGAATACTCTTCCGGAGGAAAATACAGGTCGATATCGCCTGAATAACGAAGTTCGGGATGGGCATAGTAGGCAGCGACGGACTGGCCTTTCAGTACCGTGGGGTAAAGACCGGCAGCCGCACATTCGGCGAAGAGTTGTTTCGTGACGGCGGCTTTCGCCTGGTTTTCCCGGGCTAGTCCTCCGGCGACCGCCATCAGGTCGATGACGATATCACCCGGAATCCGGAAGTCGGCCGGCAGATGCGTAATCGCCCGGTAAAGCAGACCTGAAACGGTCTGCCGCCGGGCGATCTCGACAAGCGCAGCCCACTCGGCTTTGCCGAGCGCGGCTGCCACCGCCAGTTCGCTGTCCGCGAGCGGCTGTTCCCACAGCCCGCTCCGCAGCAGCGCGAAAAAGAGGGGATTCATCGCCCGAACAGCCGGAAATGACGCCGGCGCTGGGCCTTGTGCTTCTCTTCCCGAATGCCGGTAATCATTTCGTGGATTTGACCCCAGTCGGGCAGGCCACCGATGTTGCGGTCGTCAATATATACGTCGGCCACAACCTTGCAGGACTTGCCAGCCTTGGTGGTAAACAGTGCTCCCGGAGGATAATTGCTGTTGACGGCATAAAACTCCAGCCCCCGTTCCCTACAGAACTTAAGGGCCTCTTCGAGCAACTCTCCGTCGCGGGAGGTCCACAAAATCAGTTTGTGGCCCTCCCCTGCGAGGGTTTTGAGCGTCTCGATGGCAAAGGGGAGTTCCTTGCCGATTGCCGGATACTTATGCTCGACGATGGTGCCGTCGAAATCAACTGCAATAGTCATCGGCTATCTGTGTTTTCTCCGGATACGATGTTTCTTGTCATCGTCTTCGCCGTATCCGTAACCATAACCGTATCCGTAACCATAACCGTAACCATAACCATAACCATAGAGGCCGTGATAATCGGTGCCGTTGAGCACGATACAAGGGTTATGGAGCGTTTTCTGATCGTAGATCCTGTCGAGGGCGGGCAGGTTTCGCTGGTCAATCTGGCCGCTGCGGATCACGAAGAGGTTCATGTCCACAACGCTCTGTGCGACAAGCATATCGGCCACTGCGGTGAAAGGAACGCCGTCGAGGATGATGAAGTCGTAGTCACGGCGCAGTTCTTCGATCAATGCGGCAAATCGCTGACGGCCCAATAATTCGGCGGGGTTCGGCGGAATGTGGCCGGCAGGAATGAAGTCAACGCCGTCGAGTACATCTTTGTGGAGGATATCATTCAGAACGAGGGTCTCGTCATTCAGATAGTTACTCAATCCCACCGTACTGTGCTTGAGCGCGAATTTTCCTGAAATCGTCCGCTTGCGAAGGTCGATGTCAATCAACACCACTTTTTTCTTGGCATCAGCCAGACAGGCAGCCAGGTTCGTGGTCACAAAGGTTTTACCGGCCGATGCATTGAACGAAGTCGAGGCAATCACGGGATGCTGGCAGCCTTCCGGTTTCATATAGTTGAGGTTGGTCGCCATCAGACGCATCGATTCAGTGAGATTCTTGTTGCCGGAATGGCCGTAAGCCGTATATTTCGGATCCTCTTTCTCGCCGCGTTTCTTCTTGGTCTTGACCTTCGGCAGCTCCGACAGGAAGGGAAGCCGAGTCCCGTCTTCCAGGTCTTTACGGGTGCGGATCTTCGTGTCGAGGAACGTTTTGGCCACAAGGATTACGCCCGGAATCAGCAAACCAATCAGCAGGCCGATTAGGAGAATACGGTTCCTATTGGGAGCAATGGGTGTGTATGAACCCGAAGCCGAGTCGATCATACGGGCATTGTTGTCCACCATCGACTGGGTAAGTGCGTTTTCCTCGCGTTTGTTCAGCAGATAGAGATACAGGCTCTCCTTAATTTTCTGCTGGCGCTCAATGGACAGGAGCTGGCGGGCTTTCGACGGCATGGCCGTGAACTTACGGAGGGATTCGCGTTCCAACGCTCCCAAGTCATTGCGGCGAACATTGAGCGTAGTGAGCAGGTTATTGATCGAACCCAGTATGCTTTGCCGCAGGGGAAGGAGTGTTCCTTCTACCTGCTTGACAGCAGGGCTCTCGGCGCTGGAAGCTTCCAGTAAACGTTCGCGCTGCAGAAGTAAAGTGTTATACTGGGTGATTTCGTTGCTGATTCGAGCGTCGTCGAGACCGGTATTGACCGGAATCGGCTCATAAGATTCGAAAGAATTAGTAATATAATCACGGAGGTACTCAGCCAGTTTGATTTGGGTCTCAACCTTTATGATCTCTGAATTATAGGCTTTGTTTTCGCTGAGGTACTCGTTAGTAGCCTGGTCGACGTTCATAATGCGCTCCGAAGTCTTGAAACGGGCAATCTCGTCTTCCACGCCACCGAGTTCCTCTTGGATGATGAGAAGGCGCTCATTGATAAACTGGGCTGTGTTGACGGCGATGCGGTTCTTTTCTCGGATAGCGTCCTCGTTGTATTTTTCGACCAGTGTGTTGAGGATGTCGCAGGCACGTTGGGCCGAATAATCTTGCATGGAAAGCCGTAAGATTGTGCCGTTGCTTTGCTGAATCTGGAGCCTTGACAGGAAATCCTGTGCAGCACTCATTACAGGACGCTTTGTGATGGTAACGGGCTTGCCGGCAGATTCCCCATTGTAGTGGGTGGTTGGGGAAAAGACAACACGCGCGCCATATACAGGTATTGTGTCGCCCAGAGATACAAGGGCGCTGCGTCCATCATTCAGGTCGATACGGATCTTGTTGGCGTCGACCGTAGTAGCTGTCAGCTGAAAGGCTGACGGTGTCTTCTCGTCACGGATAATCATCATTCGGACGGGCGACAGGTTGTATAACTCAACTGTTCTCAGTTTGATGGGGACTGTGTAATTGATGTCTGCTTCGAGTGTTTCTACCACCTGGCTCATCAACTGAGAGGATCGTAACTGAAGAATCTCATTGGTCATATCTACCCTGTTGATCATCGAGCTGTAGTTGGCCATACTGGCAGTAGATTGCGCGCGACTCGGGTCTTTGATAATGACCGTCGCTTGGCTGCCATAGATGAGCGGTGTCTTGGCGTACCGCCAGTATGCATAACCCATGCACAGAATTACGCAGATCACGAACCAATACCAATGATTCAGCAGGTATAGAAATAGATCGACGAGATTAATTCGGTTCTTTGTATCTTTTATTTCTTGCATAGTGGTAAAGAATCTGAATTAATTAAGTTTATATAGCAACAAGAAGGAGACAACCATACTGATGAAAGAAGTGATTGTGCCGAACGCAGAAATGAAGTTTCTGGACGATTGACTCATCTGCGATCCCTTGTGCTTGATATAGACTACATCATTTTGTTGCAAGTAAAAAACGGGGGACTCAAAGAGCGCGTTTTTCTGCAGGTTTACAGCATAAGCCCGACGGATGCCGTTCTCAGTGCGAATGACGGTTATTTCCTTGATATTGTAATTCTCACCCATTGTACCACCCCATTTGGCAATTGCCTGGAGAAGATTGAGGCTTTTACCTTCGGCGGGAATGATCGTTGTGTTTTGTTCGCCAATGACGATTACCTCAAAATTCTCGATACGGGCATTGACTACGGGTTCTCTAATATAGCCCCGGCTGATAATTTCATCCGCAATCATCTTCTCGACTTCAGAGATGGTCATACCTTCAATATGTAATTTACCTAATACGGGGAAGTTGATGTTTCCTTCATTGTCAACCATATAGGTAAGAACCGGCTGTTGCATCTGCTGATTGGCCAGATCTTTCAGCGTTAAAAGCGTATTGAACGGAGCTGATAGTTGGGGGTTCTCGGAAAGAACCTGAATGCTCAAACGGTCTTCCGGTTGAAGTACTAATTCAGGAGCTGGGCGGGCCGGGTAGTCCCGGTTATACTCCATATCGAGCAGATAGCCCAGCGTACGGGGGGTGGTGCAGCTGGCCAGCATCAAAAGCAAAGTGATGACCAAAGGCCATCCGAGTCGGGAACGGTTATTCATAATGTTTTAATATTATATCAATCATTGATTGGCGGGTGAACAATTTCAAAAAGCGAAGATACGCACTTTCTCCGTATTTTTCAGCATTTTCCGCAACTTCTTGAATGGCGGCGGCATATTCTTCAGGCTTTCCGGGTGTGACATTGCGACCCGAAACCCCGTCTTCATTAACCCAGGACACGCCGGAGCCCGGAATTCGTGTGGCAACGACGGGTTTGTGGCAGCTCATGGCTTCGATTTGAACGATGCCGAACGCTTCGGTTTTCATCGTGCTGGTCAGAACGAAGCAGTCGCACGCGCCGAACCACACAGGGAGGTCTTCATCGGGCACATAACCGATCAGATCGATGCGGTTTTGGAGGTTCAGTTGCTGGATTTGTGATTTCAGTTGCTCGCGAAGCGGACCGGTGCCTCCAATGACAAGATGGTATTTTTCGGGGAGCAGCGCCATGGCCTCAATCAAGAAAGGATAACCTTTGTATGGGACCAGTCTGCCGATGCTTAATAATAGTTTCTGATCCGGGAATCGGGATTTGAATCCAGCCACCTGCGTCGGATCGGGTTCCAATGCATCGATCCCGATGGGGACATACGTACACTTGTCTTGCGCCTTTGTCAGATCCGGGGATTCATGCACATAGACCGGCGTAGTTCCGATAATTTGTTCGGCACGCCGGATAAGCCAGTTCTGGAGCGGCTTGTAGAAGAACAGGAAAAAGCGCTGCGAGAGAATGTCGCTGTGCCAGTGCAAAATCACACGACCTCGATAACCGCTCAACCGCATGGCCAGGGCTGCCATGGGGTCGGGGTGGTGAATATGGATGATGTCGTATTCCGATGCGTGCTTTCGCAGCCAAAAGATCATCTTGGGGGCGATCATTGTGCCGGCCACCTTGCGCCAGGAAGGCATTACGAAGACGTTCCCATGGTCATTGAGTTTCACGACCCGCTCTTCCCGCGAAGGATCGGCACTGGCGCAGAGCATGTCGCAGTCTATGCCTCGAGCTGAGATACCTTCCGTGAGCATCTCCATGACCTTTTCCACGCCACCGCGGATGGGGTAGAACTTACCGAGTTGCAAGATCTTCATAGAGCGAGAGATAATCGTGGAAACGCGCGTCTTTGCCGAAATATGCCTCGGCGTGTTTCCTGCAAGCATTCTGCCAAGCCTGAGGTCCTGTCTCCTTGATGTGGCGGAGTGCTTTGAGGAGTCCTTTCACATCGCCCTGTTCCACGACCAGGCCGGTTTGGGACGAAAGGGTCTCCGGACTGCCTCCGGTACGATAGGTCACAACGGGGGTTCCGCAAGCCTGTGCTTCCAGATTGACCGTGGGGTAATTGTCTTGCCAGGTTGGATTGACCAGCGCAGACGCTTCGGTGTAGAGCGTTGCCAAGGCTCTGGCATCCTCCGTGCGGGTAATGTGAATCACACCTTCCGGTAAGGTCTTTCGTTGGTTGTCGGACATTTGGCCGACAACCACTAATTGTTCCTCATCTTCCAATATACGAGCCAATGCAGCAAGGTCGGCCAATCCTTTTTCCGGGAGCCAGATGGATGCGACGGCCAAATAAAACCCGGGGTGGATGATTCCATAGCGAGTAAGAACCTCTTTGTCTGGCCGGGGTTGGAATGTGTCCAGATCGATGCCATTGGAGATGACGCGGCAAGGGATGTCCCGAAGAAAAGACTGGGCGATTTGGTGCTGCATCCATTGCGACACGGCCACGATCGTCAAGTTTGGAATGGCTGTCAATGCCGCCTTTTTATCGCGATAATTCTTCTTCGAGCGATCGAATCCGTAGCTGGACGGAAAACTGTGCTTTTGCGGACAGTCGTGGCAGCCGGTCCGCCAGCGGTCACAACCGGCAGCGGCATAGTGATAGCAGTGGCCGGTAAAAAGCCAGCAATCGTGTGCCGTCCATATCACCGGTTTTCCTCTTTCAGCGAGGAAACGACAAAGCATCGGGTAATTGAGGAAATAACCGTGGACGTTGTGGATGTGTACAATGTCGGGATCGATAGCCCGGATTTGCGTGATCAGTTTTTGGGTGGCGCCGCGGGAGACCAGCCCGTGGGCGTCGAAGAACCTTGTCGCAAACCAATGGAAGGCCAGATCCAACTTGTTGCCCACAGGAAGCAGATTCGAGCTATGGGCGGGCACACCGTCGCGGGCGCGGCTATAGGCTATCCAACTCTCCCATCCTGCATTAATTGCCAGTTCGCCGAGGGTACGCATAATTTTTCCGGTGGAAGTGCTCGTCCGGACGACAGGGTTGATCTGCAGGAGTTTCTTCATGGCTTATTTTCCTCCGATCAAGACACCTGTTATGCGGGGTAAATAGCGACGCATCAAATAAAACAAGCCAGTCATCAAGGCGAGTACGATGACGACACTGAGTACATAGCATCCCAAATAACCCCAGCTGATGCTCGGGTTGAGAACTGCCACGAGTCCTTTTTTAACGCCAATCAGCAAAAGATAGTGGTATAGATAGATGAAATAGCACCAAGCTCGCGATGCAGGCGTAACATTTACAGGATGTCGCTCCATCCAATTGGACAATCCTTTAATATGCAAATTTCGGATGGCTGGCCAGGCGCCGAGGGTGAAACAGAAAATGGGCATGGGGCCAATATGAAAAGCCCATAGCGCTCCAAGGGCAATTACGCCAAAAACACGGGTATATCGGACAAGCAACCACACCAGGGGTGAAAGCAGGCAGCAGACCATCAGCTCGCGAATGAACCAGAGCGACAGATTGATGGGACCTGTCCAAAAGACGAAGACCGGGTCATATAGCTTGTCCCCAAAGTACCCGGAAACCAGAGACGGCGCATATCGCCCGGCAGCCCAGTAGCAGCCGAAGGCTATGATGACGGCAATCAGGTAGGGAATCAGCAAGGTGAAGACTCGGCGCTTGAGTTTTGCGCCAAAATAGCCGGCTGTGGGTTTTTCGGGGCAGTTCAGGAAAAACAAATAGCCCGATAGCACGAAAAACAAAGGGACACAAATCTCAGTGATAGCCGTAATTCCCCGTGTGACGTTTTGAAACAATGGCAAATCGCGGCCCACTTCCGCCCAGGTGGCGTGACGGCACACAATACCTACCGTCAGGATTACCTTGAACAGGTCGATCCAGGCGCTGGATGCCGGATTCTTTACGCCAGCAGTTTTTGGAAACACTCCGTCCATTGTGCCATTACGGTTTCTTCGCTATATGTTTCTGTGACTTTCCGCGCTTCTTTCCCAAGGCGGGCTCTTAGTTCGTCGTCGCGCATCAGCGCTTCCAAAGCTTGCGCCAATGCGGGGCAGTCGCCTTCCGGTACAATCACGCCGTTTTCTCCATTGCGGATGATGTCGCGCGGGCCGCACGGATAATCAAACGTTACCACCGGAAGGCCGCAGCCCATGGCTTCGATCATTACCATAGGAAAACCTTCGTAATGGGAACTCATCGCCAGCAAGGCGCTGGCGGCATATTCCTCAAAGATGAGAGTAGTCGGAGGTTGGATCTGGGCGGAATCTGCGATGCCGAGAGTTTCAATCTGCTGCTTCAGCATCGACTCCCATTCTCCCTGTCCGAAGATGTCGAGATGCCAGGTTTGTCGCAGGTCCGCGGGCAAGAGTGACCAGGCTTTGAGTAGCCGGTCAAATCCCTTTTGATAATCGAGCCGGCCAACGGCAATCACGCGGCGACTATTTGCGGGATTAGCCGCAACCACGGGCAACTCCAACGCCGCATTGGGAATCACGGCCAGATTGGGCATAGCACCCCAGTATCCGGCATCTTCCTGCGTGAGCACAACAAAGCGGTCGAATCGCTTGACGATTTGCCGATCCTGCCAACTGCGGAACCGATCGGCCAGTCCGAGCAGGCCATGGCGGTTGTACTGTAGGCGGAAATATCGGTTGTAATGCAACTCCAGGACTTTTTTGCTGCCGTCCTTGATGCGGGGGATGAAAGAAGATTCCGAAGGATAGAGCGACACCACGATGTCGGCTTTTTCTTGACGGAGCAACGTTTCAAGACGCTTGCGATGAAGCTTGCGTCGGCGGAAATAGCCGAGAATCTTGACAAGGGGATTTCGCTCGTTGTCAGCCGTATAGTTGATGTTCAGATCGATCATCCGAACTTCGGGCGGGAACTCGTAGAACGGCGGAAGATTCTGCTGATCCGTCGTGATCACGGCTAACTCATATCCTCCTTGCCTTGCGAACCAGCAGAGCTTGTTGCGCAAGACACGTTCCATCCCGCCCGGATGGTGAACCGAGGCTATGCAGTAGAGAATTTTCATGAAGTTGCCGATGTGGCAGCGCTCAAGAGTCGACCATCTCGACTTTCCGGATCAGGATCGATACAGAAAAGCAGAGCATCGACCAGGAAGATGTCTGTCGCTACTTTTGCCCATACAATGAATGTGATGGCTGTCAGGAGAAGAGCCGTAAACGCAAATCGGTGAAATTTACTGATTAGCGACAGATGATTGAAAATGAAATAGATGGAGAAAATAGTCAAGCCGATGATTCCACAGTACAAAACAAAATTGCAGTATCCGATATCGGTATTCCATTCAAACAGGCCGTAACGGCCATAACCGATAAGCCAGCCTTGGGAATCTTCCGGCCAGATCCACATAGTGTCCATCAAGATATCTGTCGAGTGCGTTCGGAACTCTCCGGTTTCCACCCAGTTGAAAAAGCCCTCAAAGCCAAATCGAAAATTGTCGTGAAAGACATCACTCGCGTTATAAAGATAAATGCTTATACCGACAGCGGCGCCAATAAGCAAAAACAATAATAAGGAGAACCCGACTTGGAGACGCGAGATAAAACCTCCTATTTCTACCTTGAATGACCCCCATGCTATGAATACCAATCCCAAAACAGCTCCAACCATGGTTGTTCTGGCGATCATGCAACCGATGACAGTAATGATGGTAAAAGCTAAGAACAGAGTCCCTGACTTGACCAGATTTCCCCGAACCCGGCTTTCCAGAGCCAGTTGATGCGCTATTAAAACGAGAACTGCCGAGAAACGAATACCGGCAGGATCCAAAGCACAGCCAATACCGTATAAGCGATTGTCCCGTTCATAGAAATCATATCCTTGTAAAAACAAACGCTTGACGAGAGACTCGACGGCGGGTACATTATCAATCAGGAGTGCGATGATGCACTGTGCTACGCAGATAATGGCCAAATATCTGGTAATCAACATTAAGTCGATGCGATCGTGAACCATTCTCAGGAGCGTGATTGCGCCGTAAGCTCCCGCAATCCAAGTGACAAATGAGATGAAATAGGTGACGTACGTCTTGTCATTTGTCCCGTTGATAGTAATGGCTATAAAGCACCAAATCGAAAAGAGCAAGGCAAGAAAAGCGGAAAACAGGACGCGCCTCGAAAGAGAGAACGTATGCTCTTTAACACACTGTATTCCAAATGCAATAACACCAAATACCGCCAATATCATCTTTGAGTTGGCGATGGGAAAAACTCTCAAGATGAAGTCCCAAAAGAAGGCGTCAACTACAATGGCGCAAAAAACGGCGAGGAGGAATTTCTTCATCGCTTATCGATATAAAATGCCATAGACAAATTGATGGATGAGGCGGTAGTAGAGTTTGACGCCCATCCAGCATCGGTGGGCGGCCATTCCCTGCAGAAAGCGGGTGTGAGCGGGGAGTGCCTTGTTGGTGGTTGCCACCCCATTTGCCTCGGGCCACCAATTGTACCAAAGTTCGTAATCACGACGATCGTCACTGATCAGCAACGGTCGTTTCAAGAAGAGTTTCAACTGCAAGATAGCAGGCTCCAATATCTCTGCGTAGGCAGAATCGCGGATGGCTGTCTCAACCGCTGCCAGATTGGTTTCAATCTCTGCACGTCGCCTGTCGCTGAACTGTCGGCTTAATGAAGTCTCACTGACGGCGTTGTATCGATAGAGCGGTTCGTGTAATTGAACAACGTGCTTGGCTTTGCAGAACGATTTGATCATAAACTGCATGTCTTCACCCATGTTGGAGCCATCGATAAAGCGGATACTGTGTGATTGGAGGAAGTCGCGTCGAATCAGAAACAGCCAAAGATTCCAGCGCATGGTGCCGCCCATCAGATTCTTTACGGCTTGAAGCGGCGTGTCATAATCGGCTTGCCGCATTGTCCGACCATTCTTTTCAAAGCCGAGAATCCAGTCCCAACCCAGGATATCGTGCCCATCCAGCCTATTGGAAGCCGTTTCGAGCGCTTGAGGCTCCAAAGTGTCATCGGCGTCCACAAAACCGATGTAATCCCCTTGGGCGGCTTCCAGACCCCGATTCCGGGCGGCGGCTACGCCCTGGTTTTCCGATTGACGCACAATCGTTATGCTCAAACCGCTATTCTTTTGAAAACCCTCCATCAAAGCCGGTGAACTGTCGGTACAGCAATCGTCTACAAAAACGACTTCCAAATCGCGACAAGACTGCGAAGCGATGCTCTGCAGTGCACGAGGAAGCGTCGCTTCCGCATTGTAGACCGGCATGATCAGGCTGAATCTCATTTCGTAGACAAAGATACGATCTTTTCGATGAATGCCTTGTCCCGGCTATTGAATTTTCGGGCGAACAGAGCGGGAGAGGAGGCGAGGGTATCGTAGTCGGCCGCTGTCCAGTCGAGCAACTGCCAGGTTTTAGCGCCCGGGACTTCCCGCCAGCCGATGCAACGCAGGCAGCCGGCACTGTCCGAATCCGTGTTGAATAGATGTTCCCGGTATGGGGATATCCAAGCCAGCGTCTGCATCACGCTTTCATCAGGGACGAAAGTGTTGCGGAATGTCCGGATAATCCAATCTTTGTTCGATAGAAAGTATTGGACCATGTCCTCAGTAATGCTGACCCACTGCGAGCCTTTTTTGAAAGGAATGTCTCGGTTCCGGCGGATGTGCAGCAGCTCCTGAAGTTTTATGAAGACAGAACGGATTATACTGTAGACACTACGTTTTCGGCCGAAGTGCTCCGGAAACAGATGCCAACGTTGGGTGCGTCTGATCAGTTCGGGTGTTAAGTCGGTCAGCGTATAGCCGATAAACTCTTTACCGGCATTTGCATCGCAGAAGGCGTGGATATACTCCTGACTCTTGATGGGCAAATCTACGCCCGAAAGGAGATGATAATATTGATACGGGCCGTGTTTGGCCGCTTCTTCAAACAAGGCGAATTCCGCCTCTACCATCCTGAATCCGCCCCAGCGAATGTCAATGCGCTTTTCGATCATTTTCAAACCGGCTTGAGTGGTGTGGAGCTCCGGCAGCACGGCAACCTTTTGATCGATATGTACGTAGATATCGTTGCGCGGATCGTCGAGACAGCCGATCAGGGTTTGCAGCAGCCAGAACTCGTTGTGAGCCAGGATCAGGTAGGCGTGTTTCATGCGAAGCGTTGTTTAAGGCTTCTCAGGCCATCGGCCAGGCGACCGAGCGGCGATCGGTACAGTTTCCATCGCCGGAGCATCTTCGGATCGGGCGTCCATTCTGTCTTGATTTCGTCGGGCAGTGTGTCATAAACCCGCCACCAGGCGCCAAATTGCAAAGTGAACAGATTCCAGGGTTTTCCGCCCGTGTAATGGATCGTCGCTTCCCTTTGAACCTGTTCCCAGAGGGCCTCACTTCCATATTCCCGGATGAAATCGGGCTTATATTTGGGAATGAAGAAGGTGCGAATGCCATTGTAAAGCGGGCTAAGTGGAAGAACGTGCCCCTGACACACCTGGTTGAGGGCATCCTGGTCAGGGAATTCCAGATAAGGCACTTTGCAGGCTTCCAACAAGCGCGCCGATACGTTTTCTTTGCGCATCTGCGCAAGATTCATCAGCAGGAAACCGGAGTTGAAATAGCGGTTCGGATCGCATCCCAAGGCGCGGAACCGTTCGGCTTGTTGTTCAATGGGTGCTTCGAATACGACGCCCAGCCAGTTATCGCCCAAATCAGTATTCTGATAGAGTGTCCCAATGTCTTGCCGAACAATCACATCACAGTCGAAATAAACGATCGTATCGTATTCAGGAAGAAGTTCGGGGAGTAAAAGCCGGAATGAGGCCGCTTCGGTGTACCGAGGGTCGGTGTAGATACCCTCGAGCCGTCCCTTGAGCGGGATGTATCGGAAAGACAATCGCCCGTCGCCAAGCCGTACCAGTTTTTCCTGCATCCGTTGAGGGATGGATTCCGTCACGAGGCAGACTACTTCAAAGTCTCCGGCCGATGCATTGAGCAAGGATTGCAGCATCGTGGCGGCTGGCACAAAGTAATTGGGCGTGAATGCGATGGCGAGGGGAGTGATCATCGGGTAGTCAATCGCCGTTTGATCCAGCGAAGAATCATCATTAGTTTATCTTTTTTCGTCGCTCGTCGGCAGAGTTTCAAGTACGCAGGAATGCTTCTGGCTGGCAGGTATTGAATGACCAGATTGAAGTAGTCATACACGCATTTCTTGTGTAAGTAGTCTGGATTGACGATGGCATAGAAATCCTTGTCGGCAAGATTGTCTGGTTCGGGCCAGTCGATATGCTCAATCCATTCAGACAACGCAGAGATTGCCTCGATCTTTTCTTTGAAGCGGGATGTGTCAGCCGAGAGATGGGTGTTCGACTGCCGGAAGCAGAACAACATTTCCTGTGTGTTTGCCACGCCATTATACGCTTCTCGAATGGGTGTGGCGATGTCGCTGCCGAAGGCGCAGGGGAAATTAATGAAGCCTTCCCGATCCAGCAAAGCCTTTCGGCGGAACATAAAATTACCGATACACGTGAATGAGATTCCACGAAGCCAGGCATTCAGATATTCATATCGACTGGTATACTCCGGGAGTATGGCATCATCAAACAAATGGTTTCCGTTTTCGTCAATCTGTTCGACGGAGGCGTGGATTAAATCAACCGCAGGGTATTTTTCCGCCAGGCGTACACACTCTTCGCAGAAGGTCGGCCGATATACATCATCATCAGCCGCCAGCACGACATAGTCGCCCGATGCAAATGTAAGGCAGTGATTCCATTGCTTCACCAGGTCGGCGCCACCAATGTTTTCCGCATTACGAATGTAGCGAATCCTGCGGTCCCCGAACGATTCCACGACTTCTTGAAGAGGCTCTGGCGAGCAGTCATCGACAACGACCAATTCCCAGTCGGTATAGGTCTGCCCTACAATACTGGCAACTGCTTCCCGCAGAAAGCGAATGCGATAGGAGGGCATGAGGAATGAAACTGTCATATGCTTTTATAGGGTGTGAGCAGGAACGCCAACTACCGTGACGTTGGGCGTGAGGACGTCTTTGACTACAACGGCGCCGGCACCGATCTTGACGCCGTCGGCAATGCGAATGCCGCCAAGGATCTGAGCGCCTTGCCCGATATCTACGTTATCGCCGATGACGGGTGAATCATCGGGATACCCACCGGTGCTTCCGATACAGCAGTTGCCATGGATTTTGCAGTTGCGACCGATTCGGGCTTTGGGATTGACGATGATGGAGCCGTAATGCTCAAGTTGAAGCCCTTCCGCGAAGCAACCTGCGCTGATGATAAAGCCCAAGCGGGATCCAAGTCGGTTCTTTCTGGCCTTATACCAATAGGCCAGGAGTTTCTGCGGTTTGGTAAAGGTGTATTTCTCCTCTTTACGTAGAAATCGCAAATACCTTCGGATATAATACTTTTCAGGCCGGATGAGCCATTCGAGGATGCGTTCTTTACAGGTCATGCTTTTGTATCGTTTTTCTCTTCTGTCAAGTCTTGAAATAGCGTCATCCACTGTTCAATGATTTGTTTCATCTCGAACTGTTTTGACTTCTCCAGTGCTGCCTCGCCCATTTCCTTTCGGATGGTTTCGTTCTCAATTAAACAGGTGATCCTGTCTGTCAGCTTGTCCTCATCACCCACTGGGATAAGGAAGCCGTCCTTGCCGTCTGTTATGATTTCTTCCGGGCCGTAAGGGCAGGCATAGGAAACCACGGGTAAGCCACACGACATGGCTTCGGTCAGCACCATGGCGAAGCCTTCGTATAATGAACTGAAAGCGAAGATGGATGCCTGGGAAAGCTTGGCCGGCAGGTCGGCGGTCGCGCCCATTAAAAAGACGGATTCCTCCAATCCTTCTGTGTGAATCGATTGTTTCAGATTGTCCCTTTCGGCACCGTTACCCCATATTTCCAGTTTCCAGTCGGGATGCTTTCGGCCAATCGATTTCCAGGCACGAATCAGCGCGTTGAAATTTTTCAGGCGGTCAAGCCTTCCTGCAGAAACAACGGTTTTGGCCGACAGGTCTGACAAGGGATTCCCGCTCGAAGTCAAAGGGTTGGGGAGCACAAAGACTTTCGGGTGGTTTTTCCAATAAATCTCTTTGTCTTTGCGGGTAAGCGTAACGATCCTGTCGTAGCGGCGAATCAATACCTTGGAATCCAAAAACTCACAAAAGATGGCGAACATCTTTTGCAGCACACTGTTCGCCTCTGCCCGCCTATGGGCACTTTGAAAATGAAGTTCCCTGATAAAGACGGCCCTGGAATGCTTTGCGAGAGAGGCGAGAATGTTTTTTTCAGATCTGTCGGTCGAAATCACGATATCGGGACGGATCTCTTGCAAAGCTTTGCGAAGCTTGCGTTTATACGTTCGCTTCAGTCCCAACAGGATCCACAGTCGCGACAACCTCGTTTTTCTTCTATTGGCTTCCCAGTAGTTCACGTCCAGATTTAACAGGTGAACGCGAGGATCCAACTGGAAAAAAGGCGGCCGATCGTTGACCATGACGAGAATCCAAACCTCGTTTCCGGCAATGTCGGCCAATGCGTTAGCCTTGGCGATCGTTACGTGTTCGATACCGCCGCTATCGCAAATGCTGTCGGTGCAATAAACGATTCTCATCTATTTGTAGGTCAATTTATGAATGGGAATTCGCCGGATAATATCTCCCCGCTCCATAATCGTGAACTTCGGATCATTGATTGACTGCTGGAGGTAGTGAGGCAGCGTATCGCTGACCAATGGCATCGAATTGGGAATGCCATATACGTCGCAAAGAATCTGGAAAAAGAAATAGTCGGGGAGTGAGTTGTGATCTTTCCACCAAATCAACATCAGATTACAGAGGTCCGAGACGGTACGGCTCCCCTTGTGCGCGAAAAGGATGCTGTTGAGAAGATTGACACGGAATCCTTTCGCCCAGCCGAAATAATAGGCATAAGTATTTCGCCAGTAGGCTTGATTCGGCTCGGCAGGATCGCGTCGGAAAGCAAAGAAGTCACACCATGAATACTGCTCCGGGATTGGGCCGGTAAGTAGTACCGTGGCATCGAGCCATACGCCTCCGTAAACCTTCAACAACATCAGCCGGAGCAGATCGGCAAAATGAGCGTGCGAATAATCGCGTCGTTTTTCGGTGACGAAGTCAGGCAAATCAAGATACTCATCCAGATTTGCATCGGTAAGGCGGACGATCGTGTAGTCTTCGGCCCAGCGTTCTACAGAATCGAGGCATTGCCGAACCACGGTCGGTACGTTGTCGTAACCCTGCGCCCAGTATTGCCAGATGATTCTATTGGTCCCGATGTCCTTCTTGGGCTTGATATCGAAATCCACGGGATTTGCCCGATACTGGGCGATTAAGTCCTCACAGATTGTTGCCACGTGACCGTGCGTTGCCAGAATCTTCCATTCCCGCACTTTTCGCCAAATGAAGGTACGCGACAGGTTCATTGTTCTGCGAATTTGCGGGCGAACAAATAATCGGATTCGGCGAGACTCGGGTAGTCTTGCAAAGAGAAGGTGGCTGCCTTGTCACGGGCAATCTCTCGCTTGAGGTATGTGTCGCTGTTGAGGATACGCTCCTTAAGCGGCGAGGCCAAAAGCTCGCTCGGAATGAAATACTCGTCACCGCAGAAACTCCAGCGGTATGTCTTTAAAATACGCCGCTTTCGGCTCAGAATGTAGCGCACGGCCTCTTCGCTCAGACTGAGCCAGTTGCTCGCTTTATAGAATGTGCGGTCCAGGTTTGTCTCAATATGAAACAACCGCTGGAGCGCGATGGCAGTTTTCCACCCGAACTGACTCAGCTTCCGCCGGACCTGGTTAGCGGCAGTATAGTTTTTCAGGAACAGATTGTATCGCCGAACCTTGAGGGTTTCCTGATAGGGCGTATCCTGGCACAAGCCGGTCAGGACAGACTTGCCTTCCGCCTTCTTGAAGAAAGCGTCGATTTGCGCCATCGGCTTGAGAGGCAGCGTTGTGCCGGAGATTATGTGATAATAGTCGTAGGGACCGTTCTTTGCCGCTGTTTCAAGCAATGTCATTTCACACACAATCTGAGAAACGCTTCCCCAACGCACGTCCACCCGATCGAGTTCCGGTAATACGAATAACTGGCTATGCTCAACAGATATCCGGGGAAGCTCACTGACTTTTCGGTCGAAGTGAATGTAAATGTCGTTCCCCTCGCAGTCAAGCATCGATACCAGCCGCTGCAGGACTCCGAATTCATTGTGCGCGATAATAAGCCAGGCGTGGGTCATCGGTTGTCGGTTCGGGTGATTTTAAGGGCGCGTTCCCATACAAAGATACGCAGTTTGTCGATGAGGATGAACAGGAGTGCCAGAACGACAATTATGCATAGTAATAGTGCGTAATAGGCCGGCAAAGAGAAGTTTTCTTGTATATAGCCAAACAACTGATGATACTGACGGGATGCCAGGGTATTCTCGTGGAGAAGATATATGGCGAAAGCGGAAGATGCCAACCAGTTAATCGCCCGGCTGTGGAATTGCAGCTTCGAAAAGAATAGCAGAAAAAACAACGCTGCAACAATCGCGAAGGGTGAGTCGTAATGATTGAGATGAAATCCCATCCCGAACCATTTGTAGCCGAACCAGAGGCCGACCATGGAAAGAATAGAAACCGTCACATAGATAGCGAGATCTTTCCATTTGTTGAATGAAAACAGCTTGCCGGGATAGAGGCGGACATAGCGGGCCAGGAGATAAAGACCGATAAAGGAGAGGGTCGAAAACCCGTATGCGAAACCACCGGTATTCAGCAGGAACCCAAAGATGAACTCTGTAGAAAAGAAAGCAATGAGAACACCGGAGAATACCTTTTTTGATGCCTGGGCGGCGAACGTGTTCAAGACAGGAGAAACAACGTATAGAACCAGGTATGAAACGACAAACCAATAACCAGAGCCAAACAAAAGATAAGGGAGCAAATCCTGTTTGAATGACACCGGATACCCGAGGCAAAGGAATACTAAATAACAGAGAGAGGAAAGAAACCACACCTGAAACAGTAACTTCACGGCCCCTTTGACGGATGCCTTTATCCCAAACCATCCGGAGATCATGACAAACACGTTCACGTCGACAAGGCAGAGCTGATTGACAAAAACCTTTATTACTCCCGGTGTTCCATCCAGATCTGTTTGTTGGACATAGCCGATGGCGTGACCAACCATCACCATCAACATACAGATGATGCGGAGTAGCTCAAAATTTGATTGACGGGTCGTTGAATTCATAGGCTGTTGTTATCTGCTTCTTCCTCCACAGAGGAACGCCAGGGTACGGGGCATCAGGCGGTTCAGTAATCTATAAAGCACCAGACAGACGGCCAGGACGATGATTGGGACGAAAAGGAATTTGATCCAAGTGCCGAGAAGACCTTCGCCAAAGATCCGCACGAACAACCCTTTCGTCCATCCCAGGATATAGATCTCGTGGGCAGCGTAGATGAAGAAAACAGAAGCGGATAGTTTGGTAAGACGTTCCCGTCGACCATCGTTGTCAATCAGCCAGTTGCAAACGTTCAAGAAAGTGATCATTCCGAAAGGGTAGAATGCGCGTAGGAGCCATTCGTGCCAGGGCTTGTCCACAGAGGCGGTGGCTCCTATGATAAGGATGATGGCAGCGATGGCCGCAAACACTTTGATGCTTTTGCCAATTGAGAGGAAATGGAACCGGTTGATGCTCATCCAGGCCCCCAGACTAAAGAAAAAGATGGCGCGAATCGAAATCGTCTGAGGCTTCCAGGGACTAAAGTAGATCAAAACCAATAAAGCGAGGGAAATCCAGGGCCATTTCTTGTAGATAGGGTAACATAATGGCGTAATCAGGGTCATCACGATCATATCGAGCATAAACCACAGCGGAAAATCAGCCGGGCCCGAGATATACCAGAATAGCGGCCCCTGTTGGACGGTAAGCATTTCATCTTGCGAAAGAGGGATTCCAAACAGGGAAAAACCATAGTTCTTGAGAAAAATCGCAACAACGGTCAATGTATTCCAGCATAGATAGGGGATCAGTAAAGTCCAAATCCGACGCTTCCATTTATCAACGGTCCATTTAAAAGAAAACCGCCCCTCTTCCATATTCCAGAAAAAGAGGAATCCCGAAAAGAAAAAGAACCAGCAAACGGCAATCGGACAGAGGTGATGCGAAATCATTTCCGAGAGAAACCCGTAAGGCGTGCCGATTCCAGCATAGGCTCCGACAGAGTGCTCGTACAGAACCAATACGATGAGCGGGAAGCGCATCGCACGGATTAATTGAGACTGCCTGGCTGTCAGGCTGTTGAGGCTCTCTTCCAAAGGGTTGGAATATGTTTGGCCAAAAAGAACAGTCCGGCCATTCCGAGGGTGACCAAATAGACGGCGGCTATATACCATCCGTCCGAAGCGATGAATACTTTGTCACCGCGCAGGGCTGCAATGGCAATGCCATGGAAAAGGTAGATTTCGTAAGAAACGATGCCAATGAATCGAATAATAGGATTCCGGATTCTCTCAAGTGGCAGTATGGAAACAATCAGGGCGCAGATCAGGGGCACTACAACATAGCACAAAATCCAGACGTAGGGATTTCCTGTAAGGTAGAAGGCGGCGAAAAGAACAAAAAGCCCTGCCAGTGAAGCCCAGAAATGGATACGTCGCTTACTCATCCATTTCAGCAGAGAACCTTCCAAATACGAATAAGTAGCCCCTGTGGGGAAAGCCAGTGTGTGGACCCACCAATTGCGGGCATAGCCCAATGAAAGTGTCAGGCCTATGAATAATATGGCTCCCAACCATAATGCGGCCATTCTCAATCTGATGGGGAGAAAACGGTTTGATAACCAGAACAATACGTATAGGAAGGTAATTTCGATTACATACCAGAGCTGTGCCAAAGGAGGGGCGCCGTAGCGGAATGTCAGATAAAGGTCATGCAAATAGCTGCGTTCTGGATCAGGTATAATGATATAATAAAGAATCAATGCAATAAGCGCAGGCCACAGCACTTTCCAAATCCGTCGCGAAAAAAAAGACTGAAGGTAGTTTTCGCCCTTCTCCCTAAACGATTTGGCGAGACCATAACCGGAAATAAACAGAAATACGGCAACGGCACAGGCCGCCAGCTCCATAAATGGTTGCAAGTAGCGGGCTCCGACTGGAATCGCCAAATGTCCGGCCACGATCAGCAATGCGCAGAGCGCTCGGACCGGCATCATTTTGTCGAGAGAAAAAGCGTTCATCGGACCCGTCCTCCTGTCAATAGCGAGAGCGTCTTAGGGGTGAAACGTCCCATCAGGCGATAAAGGAAAAGGCAGATACAAATGGCGATTGTCGGCCTGAGAAACAAGTCCAGACACTCCATCCATTCTCCGTGGAAGGGCAATAGATGAAGGATTATCCAGTGCGAAAAATCGTGTAAAATCAGAATATTGTGGGTCGCAAAAATGAAGAAGCTGCTGTTTACCAGTAAAGGTACGGCTTTGACGCCTCTTTCTGCAGCCCGTCCGGCCAGCAGGAAAAATACAACGGTTCCGGCAAGTACGAAGAGGCTGCTGGTCATTCGATACAGTTCCGGGAGCTCTCGGTATGTGAGCGTCAGGGCAACAAGCGAGAGGACGGCCAGTGCCACGGCCCAAATTTTCACCCGTCCGAATTCCACGAGCATATTTCTCTTTTCCATTCTGAGCCAGGCGCCTGCCGTGAAGAAAATGACTCCTTCCGGAATGTGCCCGATCAGGACAAAAATGACCGTCAGCGCTAGAAGACCCCAGCCGCGAAGGTATTTGACAAATAGCCAGACAAGCGGAGCGACCACCACAAAAATCATCAGATAGCGGATGAACCAAAGGGGCCCGTCGAAAGCGACGCCATCGGTGTAATCCCAAAGTCCGCCCATCGCGGCAATATGGTCGAAGAACCCGGGAAATGTTTCCCCATGGATATGGGCAAAGAGCCAGTGATAGCCCCAGATGGCTACGGCGGCAATGGCATTCCAAAGCAGGTAGGGGATAAGCAAGGTCCGAACCCTTTTTTTGAGTTTGTCGAGCCAGATGCCGGTATCCCACTTATCCTCCAGCTTGGAGAAAAACAAATAGCCCGAAATCAGGAAAAAACACGGAACGGCAATCCGGCAGATTCCCCGGCCCAGTACAATGCAGAGCGTAGAATAGATTGGGTGCAAGCTTCTCGCACCCAAAGATGCCGTATGCAACAACACGACCAATGCCGCCATAGGGAAGCGCAGCAGGTCGATTGCACGGGATTGGCAATCAATAGGGGAGGTGTTGTCCAAAGTCATTTATGAAGCAGATGTCGCTTCACGAATTGAGCGAGGATCTGGCTGCCTCGCCGCGTCAGGAGAATCAGCCGCGTCAAAGGACTCGTTGGAGAGTTGAGCATCGATTGCTCATGTTTCTTGACAGGCGTATCACATTGTGCAGCATCCTCCCGAAGTTGTTTCAGAAAGCCAGAATCCTTCAAGCGGGAGCGTTCCTGCGGGGAACCTTTCAGCAGTATCTTTTCAAGCATCCCCAGGCCATTGGCAACAATGGCTTGGCGATAAGCAGGTTTGGGATTGTCTGGCAATGTATCCCGGAGGGTGTTGTAGAGTATCTGTGTTTTATCCACAGTCCAGCTATACCCCACGGAATAGCTTCCTTCGTTTCGATTGTAATCGTAAACTTTTTTATTGACGACGGTTACAGGTTGCTGTGCACGGAAAGCCACCTTGATGTTCTGAATCATGTCTTCGCCGAGTTTGATGGCGGAGGAGCCGCACATCGTATAGTCATCCAGCAGCGATCTTCTATAGAGTTTTGCCCACCGTGTACAGAGGATGGGGTCGGACTGCAGCATTTTGATCCGCCACTCCTCAATGGGTATGTGAGTGACCGAATTGTCTCCTTGCCAGGAAAAGCCGACGATAATGTCGGTTTCATCCCGGCAGAGTTCGTGCAAGGAAGAGAGTGCATCAAGCGGCAGGGTATCGTCGGCATCTACGAAGGCAACCCATTCTCCGCAAGCGTGAGCGACGCCGTCTTTGATGGTCGTCTGTTGGCCGAGATTGGTCTCGTGCTGGAAATACTTGATGCGGGTATCCTTGCTTGCGTATGATCTGCAAAGTTCCGGTGAACGGTCGGAGCTGGCGTCGTCATAAAGGATGATCTCGAAATCCTGAAAGGTCTGGGAAAGGACACTGTCAAGGCATTGACCCATATAGGTCTCCTTATTATAGGAAGGGATGATGACGGAGATTTCGGGCATAGTCTTCAGTTTGCTGTTCGTTCAATGATTTCCGTAAACCTGATGCTGCTGTTCTTCAAGGTCATATCTTTGGCCATTTCCCTCGCTTTCTTTGCGAGAAGGATTCGCTGGTCCGGGTTCTCAATGAGATACAGAATGTTTTGAGCCATTGCTTCCATATCACCAGGAGGTGAAATCAGGGAGTTGACACCGTGAACGGCCAATTCCCGGTAGCCCTGAATATCTGTGCAGGAGACGGCCTGTCCGCATGCCATTGCTTCCAGGATGGGGAGAGAGAACCCTTCGCTGTTAGATGTTGCGATATAAATGGCCGCCGTATTGTTTATGGTGTTGTGGCTTATCTGATCCGGTTTCTCCCTGTAATCGATCCAGTCAGGCAAGTCGTCGGGCCTCTTGGAGATGCCGAACAGATACACTTTGATGTCCGGGTGTACCTGATGCACTTTTTCCAGTGCATCGATGCCTAATTTCGAGTTTTTCAGTCCGAGTGGCGAGTACATCATTGAAATGGCAAGAGGATCACGGGTTTCGATAGGTTCGATGAAGGTAAACCGGGAAGAATCGTAGCCATTCAGACATAATTCGCAGGACGGATCTACCGCGCTGACTTTTTCGTATAGCCATTTTGCGACGACGATTTTTTTAAACGGATAAGCGTAGGTCTGCAACAGTTGCTCTTCCGTGATACGCCAGTTTTCGTATCCCTGGATCAAGTAAAACTTGTTGCGGTTCTCTACGGGATAATCCAATAGGTATGGTGTGGTGGTAGCGTCGGTGGCAATGTAAATGTCGGCCTTCGGAATGTTTCTTTTGTGGAAAGACCAGACTTTCTTTTCTTGAATGCCCTTTGAGAGAGGAAACCACCCCCTGCAGGTATTCTTATTGCCAAGTGAGCGATAGATGAAACGGACAATCGCGTATAGTTTGCGCGCCTGTTCGACAAGGAATTTTTCCCGGCTCGGGGAAAAGATATTGTTGACGATACTCACCTGGTATCCCAGGGAATTCAGATGGTTTGCATGTGAAAAAATCACCCGGGCTCCCCCTCCTGGAAGATCAAGCCTTCCGGGAAGAAGAAAGCAGATTGATTTTTGATTTGCCGCAGCCATCTTGTGTCGCGAATTCTTAATGCTTGACTGGATTGTGTAGCGCCATTTGAACAACCGGGGCATCCGTAGCATCAGCCACCCGATCAATCGGTCTTTCCGTTCCAGCAAGTGGCGGTACTTATTGAACTCGGAGAGGATAAAGGATCCGTTTTTTTTTCGGAATTCCTTGAACTCTGGCGTCCCGATCAGATCGGGGAACCAGAAATGCGTGGCCGTCAAAAGAGAAAGATTCTCTTTCCGGAACCAGTCTTTGTCGCTTTTATCGACATAATCGTCGACGAAAGCGGATAAATGCTTGTAAACGTTCAGGAGGCCTTGTGCCGACTTGATTCCGCCGGAATACATAAAGGAGTTGTCGTGCTGGCGGTAGGCATAGAAGGGTTCGTTGATTTGCAGCAGTTTTCTGCACCCATACTGGAGAACACGGCAGAAGTATTCATCTTCGTGCCGGGTCTTCTCCGGAAAATACACAAAGGGTTGGTCGAACAATTCTCTGCGGAACACAAATTCCGGCGGGCACACAGATATGTGTCCGCTTCTCAGCAAGTCTTTGCCGGAAATGGTTGCCCCGTTCTCAAATACGAGGGGCGTCGACAAGCTGTTTCGCGTTTCGCCGAAATAGTTCTGAAGGGGCGCATGGATGCCATCCAGATCATCAGGAATGTGCTCAAGGATGTTCATTACTGTAGGAAGGGCTCCTTCCAGCAACCAGTCATCGCTGTCGATAAACCAGAGAAACGAGCCGCTGGCATATTGAACACCCGCCTTTCGCGCCACACTGACACCCTGGTTTCGCTGATGGAAGATATGAATGTTTTCGTGCCCGATGCAAAACCTCTCTACGAACTGCGCAGAATTGTCGGTGGAACCGTCATTCACTACAATTATTTCATATAGCGTGGGATCAACGTCGTTTTCTACGATAGAACGGAGACATTGTTCAATGTACTTTTCCGTGTTGTAGAGCGGAATGATGATGGAAAGCTTGGGCATGGCAGAATCAGAGCAGTTTACCGATTGAAGGGAATCTCGTGGACACAAGATCCTTCGTTTCTCGATATGCATACAGATTGAACGTCTTCGACAGGAACCAGTAGGTAAGCGAACAGACAATGACGGATACGGCTATGGCAAGAATGCTGTTGGGAATAAAGCGGGAGAAAAGGAGTGCTTCGGCAAGGACAATGAGCGAAAGACCCATATAAGGGGCGATGGTCTTGATTTGTTGTCCAAATGTGTACCCGAGGATTCGTTTCGTATAATAGGTATTCAAATAAAGAGCGATGAAGCCATAAACGGCCTGTCCGATGCACATCACGGTGATGTTGAAGAAGACCGTAATGAAAAGAATACCGAAGGCAATGGATTTCTTGATGATTTCGAGCCGGAGAACCAGGTCAGACCGCCCCTTTACGTACAGGAGATTCAAATTGATGGTGGTAATCATATTTGGCAGAAGCCCGAAACAAATGATCTGCATAAGCGGAACACAGGGCAGCCACTTGTCTGTCAACAAGAACTGAACTGTAGGTCGGGCACAGCCGCATAAGCCCATCAATACTGGGAACACGATGAAACTGGCGAGCTGGATGTATTTTTCATAAACACCCAAAAGCCGGGTGTTGTCGTCTTGGATTTTACTGAGCACAGGGAACGCCACCCGATTCAATGCGCCGGCAATGGTGCCGTTAGCTACACCGGGGAACTTGCCTGCCTGAGAATACAATCCTACATCGGCTGCAGTAAAGCGTTTCCCGATGACGAGAGGGTATGAGTTGTCATAGATGATGCTGATAAAAGAAGCCGCCAACATTTTTGAGCTGTACGAAAACAAGCGTTTGAACGATTCCTTCGAAAATACCAGTTTGGGGAACCATCTCACAAAAGCGATCGTTGCGATTGTCCCCGTCAAGGCGGAAGCCAAGGTCTGTACGACCAGAGCCCAAGCTCCCATTCCCCGATAAGCGCAGAACACACCCAAAACGCCCGATACCAGTACTGTGATCAAAGAAATGATTGTTTTGGATTTGAAGTCGACACGGATGGTCAACCAAACGCCGTGAATGGAAGAGATGGATCCAATGATTAGCAAAAGGGAGGTAACCCGGAGGAGATTCTTTAGGATGGGCTCTTCGTAGAAAGAAGCTATATAAGGGGCTATGACGAAGAGAACAGCATAAAAGAAGAAACTTAATGTCAGATTTATCAGATAGACCGTCGAGTAGTCTTTCTCGCTGGGGTCCTTAGTCCTTACCAGCGCCCCTGTCAGGCCTCCGTCAATGAACAGTTGGGAGATGGCAATAAAGACACCCAACATTCCGACCAGGCCATAATCAGTCGGGGTGAGCAACCGGGCCAAGATGACTCCAATGACAAAGTTTACACCTCGTGTCAAAATCTGTTCGACGAAACTCCAGGAGACGCCGGTAATCGTAGTTCGTTTGAGATCTTCAGCCATTAGAATGCAAGGTTATCCCCATAGAGAGACAACGAACTCCTGATAGATGTTTTCAGCCACCGTTTTATTCCCGGGAGGTAAAAGTTGGGTTTCTCTGAAGCGGTTTCTTTCTTCGAAGCGGTAATCTTCTCCTTTCAGCACGATCGTATCGAGAAAACCAACAATATCATCTTTGCTCTTCCCTTGATAGTGGGCAAGGATAGCCGCTCTGCCAAATTCATTCAAGGGTTCGAGAATCTTGCTCAAATCTGACGAAAGAAACAGCACCGGCTTTCCGGTGAAATGATACTCGACCGAGAATGAACTGGAATCGTGGACCATAGCATCGGAAGACTTGAACAGATCGATGTAATCTCCGGTTTCCAGTTGTGTGTTTGTCCCGGTGGCCCATTTCTGATAATAAGCATCCGCTCTCGCTTTCCCCCAGCCCGGAAAATCATAGAGAACAGATAGTAGTTTGGGATGTGGCTTAAAAGCAAATTGAATGCGGTCTTTATATTCGGAAGCAATCTCCAACATGGCTTCGCTCAACCAAGTAAAGGAGTCGCGATGAAGAAGCCCCCCCTCCGTAATGGCGGAATGAGGTGCCCAGATTACTCGTTTCTTGGTTTTTTCCTGCTTTTTCCAAACATCCTTTTCCAAGGGTTTCGTAAATTCGTCGGCCAAGGGATCTCCTGTTATGACAATGTTCCGTCCGGCATTATACAACACGGGGGTGGCTTCCCGTTTCCGGGATTCTGATTGGAAAAACACGCGCCAGGCGACATTGTTCAATCGATTGTGATAGGCCCAGGCTTCTTTTGCCGTTAACATCGCATAAGGGATGTAACACGATAGCTTGTCCGAGAAAAACTGGCTGTCGAGATCGGTCAGGAACAGATTGTTATACGGTTGCGGATAAAAGATGATGTCGGGATCGATTATCTGACGAAGTACGGTGCCTGGGTGAGCCTCTTTGGAAAGATCAAGAAAAGGCATCTGATGCGATTCGAAGAAACAATGAAGCGTATTCATTGATTCTTGTTTTTGATTCTCGGAAAAAGTCGGGAACGGATAGGTTACCAACTGGACACGCAAACGTGCATCGGCTCGCATTCTATCATAAATGCTCTGAAATCGCCACATAGGCAGAGAAGATACGATAAAGACTACTTTCGCATATCCCCGTTTCCGTATCTCCTTGACAAGCTTTTTCTGCCTGTACTCCGACAACGGAATCAGATAGAGCTTATAATAAGCCGGCTCAATCCACTGTCTGAAAATAGAATCCAAAACTTCAGATAATTATTGTTTGATATTGCTCAAGATCCGAAGCGTCTTGGTCAGTGTGTCTTTGATAGGTGAGAATACCGTCCATCCCAATTGCTGTAATTTGGATCCGTCGAGTCTTGCCTTTGTGGCCTTGCTAAATCCGGCGGATTCAATCTCATCGGGAAGTTGAAAGACGACTTCTGTTCCTGCAGCCTGGGCCAGCAGCCTGGCCAGATCTTTAAGGCGGATATCGTATGATGAATCTGCAATGTTGTAAGCCTCGCCATCATTTCCTTTCAAGAGGACGGTCAATAGCCCGGACACGGCGTCGGCTACATAAGTGTAGGAATAGTATTGATCTCCTTTGCTTTTCAGTACAATGTCTTCGCCATTCAGGCAGTTTCGTAAAAACTGGGATAGCGCCTTTGTGTCAGAATCGAGCAATGTCGGGCCGAACGAGCGGGTCAGTCGGGCAATGACAGCATCTAATCCACGCTGCTTGCGATATGCCTGGCATAAAGCTTCTCCGCAACGCTTGCTTTCCGGGTAGCCGGCACGGAGAGTGTTGCAGTCAATATAACCCAGATAGGATTCATCGAACAATTCCTGGTCACCCCGATTCTCACCATAGATCTCATTCGATGAAGCAAACAAAAACCTTTTAGCGGAGACACGGACTGCGATATCCAGCATGTGCTGAGTCCCGATAATATTAGTCGTGATGGTTCCGATCGGGTCGGTGGCGTATGCTACGGGATGCGTGTTGCTGGCCAAATGCAAAACAAAATCGCAAGACTCGTTTTCCGGGAAGGGAATGCCGGCGTTGACGTCTCCCTCGACAATCTGTAAAAAAGGACAATTCCGCCAGCCGGAAAACCGGGAAAGGGCTTTCTCCCGGTTTCTGGAAAGAGCGAAGACAGTACAGTTCAGATCATACTCCTGGTTCCTGAGCATGATGGCTTCGATCAGACAACTACCAATCAGTCCAGTGGCTCCGGAAATAAAAAGGGATGTGTCTTGCAACTTTTCCCAGGGAATGAAAGGCGCCGTAGCAATTGCGCGCAAATCATTCCGATAGAGAGGGTGTGCCGCCAGTCCTTTCATCAGTGTTGACGCTCTTTTTCAAGATATCCCTTGAAAAGTTCCAGGTCATCTTGTGTGGTCAGTTTGATGTTCTTGTCGGATCCTGCCGCAAAATGGAGCGTTTCCCCAAGTTCAACCATCATGGTGTTGGTATAGGAAGATCCATAGATGCCAATCTCTTTCTCGAAAGCCTCGTGGTAGGCCCAATCTAACTTGCCGAATTGATAGGCCTGGGGTGTGGCAACCCGCCGAAGCGTCTCGCGGGGAATATATTTACGGGTCGTCGAAGGGTCTGCTTCGTTGACGATGAATATCTGTTCGTTATAGGGCATTGAAGTGACGGCGTTGCCTTTCTTGATGGCCATCTCAATCACATCGGTCAGAACGAATTCATCCACCAGCGGCCTGATGCCGTCGTGGATGACGACAATATCATTTTCTTTGCACTTGCCTTCAAGATTGAAGACACCGTTCCGGATTGACTCCTGGCCGCTGCCGCCTCCCTTGACAATCCACTTGAGCTTGTCGATGTGGAACTGTCGTGCATAGGCCCAGACGACTTCCTGCCAGCCGTCGATGCAGACGACCTCGATGGCATCGATCAGGGGATGGCGTTGAAACCCTTCCAGTGTGTAGAGCAGGACCGGCTTGTCGTGGATGGTGATGAACTGCTTGGGGATGCTTTGCCCCATACGGGAACCGGATCCGCCGGCGATAATGATGGCGATGTTCATTTCTGCTGGATTCTGTTGATGATAGACCCCAGGGTCATACACGAGTCATAGAATAAGTATTTGATCGGCCTGCGTTTGCCGGCTTCCCTGAAATCACGTATAAAATAAAAGGTACCGAATCTCTTGAATTCCTTGGCGTCCAAGACGGATTCATACAGTTCTTCGCTGATTTGTTGCAATTTTGCATCGAATTCCCTCAAGTCTGATGGATTGAGGTCATGCGGTGCGAGAAGCAGATAGTGGCGATAAACCGTTTGTACAAAAAAGGAGACGAATGATTTGAAAACCGAAGCGTTGTCTCGGGCGAGATCTTGTTTGAGGGTTTCAAACTGTTGGGCCAATCCGAGAACCACCTGATTCTCCATCCACATATTACGCTTTCTGTAAGCAATGTCAACGGACTGTCCGGCCCGCCCCTTGATATAGCAGTAGATTGTTTTCGGTAGATAAACAATGGAAGAGACGTGGCAGACGGGCAGTGATACCCATTCCAGATCGGTATAGGAAATACCCTCGGTTTGCCGGTAGCTCATTTCCTTTAGCAGATGCGTCCGGTAAGTGATGCGAAAGTGATCCAGACACGAAATGCCGGACTCCGACAAATCGCGAATATTTAAGGGTTTGCCGGGCTGAAGCGGAAGGGTCCACCGGTCAATCTCCAGCCCGTCGTCATCTCTGAGAACACAGTCGGTAAGAACCAGATCGGCATCAACTTCTCTTAAATAAGCGAGATATGCCTCAAAATCGGGGCAGAAATAATCATCTGCGTCAAGGACTTTGATGAACGTACCACGGGCTTCTTCTAGTCCCCGGTTGACACAAGAGCCATAATGGCCGTTTTCTTTATCGACAACCCTGATTGTGCCGGGGAATCGATCTTCGTAGGTGTGCGCTATTTCGGAAGTTCGGTCTTTTGAACCGTCGTTGATGATAAGAACTTCCAGATGTTGCATTTTTTCATCACCGACAATGAGAGAAGAAAGGCACCGGTCGAGGTACTTTTCCATATTGTAGGCGGGGATGACGATGGTGAGGAGTTTATCCATTGAAGAAACCGTTAAGCACTTTCTCTACGATGGGTGCCATATCATAATATTTGTACTCTGCCAGCCGGCCGCCGAAAAGAACATTTTCCTCCGCGTCGGCCAGTGCTTTATAGCGCAGGTAAAGCGCGTTGTTCCTGGCATCATTGACAGGATAGAACGGCTCCATCCCTTCCTGCCATTCCATGGAATATTCCCGGGAAATGACGGTTTGGGGATTGTCGTAAACGGCCTGGCCGAAAGATTCGAAATGCTTGTGCTCGATTATCCGGGTGTAAGGGATATTGCGGGCCGTGTAGTTGACGACCGCGTTGCCCTGATAGTTGGGGCAGGGCAAGATTTCGTTTTCAAAACGGACAGTCCGGTATTCCAGCTTCCCAAAGCGATAATCGTAGAATTCATCGATTTTTCCGGTAAAGAGAATGGTTTCCGCTACGCTCTCCCAGTGAGGCCGGTCGGCAAAGAAATCGACACCTGTACGCGTCTCTATCCCTTCCAGCAATCCGTCGATCAGTTTGTTGTAGCCCCCTTCCGGAATACCTTGATACTTGTCGTTAAAATAGTTGTTGTCGTAGACAAATCTGACGGGAAGCCGTTTGATGATGAAAGCCGGGAGTTCTGTGCAGGAACGGCCCCACTGTTTCTCGGTATAACCCTTGACCAGTCTTTCGTAGATGTCTCGGCCGACCAATAGCAGCGCTTGTTCTTCGAGGTTTCTCGGCTCCTTCGCACCTGCAGCCTCCATCGCGGTGCGGGCCTCGGCGCGCTGTTCCTCGATCTTGGCCTGTGCCTGCGCTGGCGTGATGACACCCCACATCTGGTGAAAAGTGTTCATATTGAACGGCAGATTGTAGAGTTCATCATTATAATTGGCAACGGGAGCGTTGGTGTAGCGGTTGAATGGAACGATACCGTTCACAAAGTCCCACACCGCCTTGTTGGAGGTGTGGAAAATATGAGCTCCGTATTTATGAACGTGAATGCCTTCAACGTCCTCGCAATAGACATTCCCGCCCAGATGAGGCCGCTTGTCAATCACCAGACAACGTTTTCCTGACTGTCGGGCCCGGTATGCGAATGTGGCCCCGAAAAGGCCGGAGCCGACTATGAGGTAATCGAATCTTTTCAAAGGGTTCTGTTTTTTGTTTTCGGAAGGAAGGTCCTTAAGCGGGCAAGAAAGATCTCGGTAATTAAAGTGAACAACGAATTTGAAGAGGCTCTTCTAAGCGCACGGAAATAAGTGAAAGCCGAAATCTCCTTTGCCTCACGGAGACAACGATAGAAAGGCTTGAGATGGAAGAAAATGGCCGTAGAATAATTTTGTGCCGTTTCCTTGTCCAATTCGTTCATCCAGGCAACCTCGTTGTTTAAATGATCAAGATTGACGCCTGATTGAATGTCGTTGTATGTCCAGGAGCCGGGACGTTGATACCGGTAAACGCACATCGGCTGAGGAAGGAAGTGAACGGGGCCCCGGAGGGAACAAAGAATCTGTAACGGATAGTCACCAATATCGGCCATTCTCATCCACGCGGGGGTATCATTCAACACATCTTTACGGAATAGCAGGGAGGCAGTCGCCAGATAGAGGCCTCCATAACGGATAACTTCATCGGTGGTCAGATCGCACGCGTCCTGATATTGGCAGCCGTTTATGGCCAATTCCCCATTTCTTTCCCAATAGGCGGCGTGGCAGCACATCCAACACCCGGAATGGGCTTCCATATAATCCACCTGTTTCTGGAGTTTCAGGGGATCGGTCCAATAATCGTCTCCCTCACAGATGGCTATGTATTTCCCTTTTGCCCGGGGGAACTGGATGTCGGCCCAGAGATTTTGTTTGTGATACTGATTCTCCGTCTCATAGATGGGGCGGATAATATCTGGATACCGACTTTCGTATTCACGGATAATAGCGGCAGAATTATCTGAGGACGCATCGTCATGAATGAGAATCTCGATGGGGAAATTCACTTTCTGCATGATAAAACCGTCGAGCGCATTCCGGAGGAAAGCCCCGTGGTTATAAACGTCGCATACAATGCTGACCGAGGGGTTCATCACGCCTCAGCAGTTTTTATCTTAAGGATCCGAACAATGTCATCGAAGGATTTCATCTCACCGATCTCTTCCGGCTCCAAGGAGATATCAAACTCACTTTCCAACTCGACGGCGAGATTCAACTGTCCCATCGAATCCCATTTCTCACACGTTGCTTGGGAACAGGTGGCATCAACTGTATCCAGTTCAAAGAGGTTCTTCAATATTTCAAGGATTCTGTCTTCCATATCAATACTCAATTAAGTGACTGACTCTGCATGCGTTCATTGTTATTTCTGCCACGCCCCAGGACAGACCGGCGCCAAAACCGGCCATCATCACGCGGTCCCCGTCTTTTAGCTTGTCGTGCAATTCGCTCACGATTGTCAACGGGATACTGGTGGAAGAAGTGTTGCCGTAGCGGTCGATGCAATAAGGCACACGCTCCGGATTAAATTTCAGTTTTTTTACGAAGAAGTCGGTCATAAACCGATTGGCCTGATGAAAAATGAGCCAATCGACAGTATCAAGCGCAGTACCTGTCACATCCGCCATCTCCTTGATCGTCTTGGGTACACGCCTCAAGGCGAAGTTGAACACATCCATCCCATCCATGTAAACTTCCAACCCGTTGTGGACGTCGCCATTCTCGTTTTTTACCGCGACGAGAGATTCCGCATTGACGGGATTGCGCATGCCGTCGCGTATAATCACGGAATCCCGCCCGGATCCGTCGCTGCGCAGGATGAATGCGGATTCCCCGAAGTCGCCTTTTTCTACCAGCGTGGCAGTCGCGGCATCTCCATAAAGCGGCCAGTCAACTTTATCGTGTCGGTTGACGATCTTCGAGAAGGTCTCCCCGTCAAGAAGCAGCACACGCCTGACATCGGGCAGAGACGCGTAAGCATAAGCGGTGGAGAGTGCGAACACGAAACCAGAGCAGCCTAGTGACAAATCCATGGCCATCGTATCGACAGGCAACCCCAGGCGGTCTTGTAATAGCGGTGCCGTGGCTGGAATCCGATAGTCTGCCGTCTGGCTCATAAAGAGCAAAACATCGATACTCGCGGGCTCAATGCCATTGTCCTCCATTAGTTTTAAAGCCGCCTTAAAGGCCAGGTCACTTGCACATACGTCTACATCGGCGATTCTGCGTTCGCGAACCCCGATGCTGTCGATAGTTTTCTGTATCTCCTCTTCGGGAATCAGGTATCCGAGGTCTTTGTTATAAACCACGCTTTGTGGGACACAGGCAGACATAGCCCGAATACCTACATTGTTATATTTGATTGTGGCCATGAACAGATGGAATCAATGCACAAGGGAACAACCGCCATCCACCATGATGCTGGCACCTGTAATGAAAGAAGCCGCATCACTGAGAAGGAAGGCTACAGTACGGGCCACTTCTTCGGGAAGGCCGTAGCGTCCAAGCAAATAGTGCTTCTCAATATCCTTTTGATAATCGGCCTCAGAAATCGTTCCGGATGGTTCCGTCATGGCGGTGCGGATCATACCCGGGCATACGGAGTTCACACGGATCTTTCTGGAAGAAAAATCGACGGCACACGACTTGGCGAATGCATTGATCCCTGCCTTGGTGATATCATACACGGAATTGGCGAGCGTATGGGTGGAAACGCCGCCGACAGAGGCGGTAAAAACATAGGAAGACTCTTTGTTGAGCTTCTTCTTCTTGTGCAGTTCCCGGGCTAATTTCACGTGTGATTTGACATTCGTGTCAATGACATCGTCAATCGCGTCGTCTTTCAGGAATTTGATGGGGCCTTGCCCTTTCTGGATGCCGGCATTGGAGAAAACGCCGTCTAACTGGGGTGTTTCTTCAATAAGATGAGCAAGCCCTTCATCCGTCGTGATATCCGCTATGATATAGCGGTGATGTTGCCCTTCCGTGACATCGAGCGCGCGGAGCGTTTCCTGTAATCGTTGCTCGTTGCGAGCTGTCAGAATAAGGGAAGCCCCCAGCATAGCGCATTCGATGGCCGTGGCACGACCAATCCCACTGCTAGCACCAGTAATCAGGATGGTTTTTCCGCGGAGGGAGTATGGATTGTAGTCCGTCATTACGCTTTTTTCGATTTGACGATGTTGAACAAATCCTCGACAGTCAGGGCTGCGCGCATATCGTCGCCCCTAAGCTGCACGTCGTACTCCTCGTCCACCATTGCGATAATGGAAAGAGCGATCAGTGACGAAAACTCATCAAGCTCATGGAATACGGTATCGGCAGAAATTGCGGAAGGATCGGTTTCTTCAAACTGATCGGCGAAATGAACGATGAATTCTTGGAGTTTCATAGAAATAGAGAAATTATAATCTGCGGGCAGGATTGCCATATACGGTTTCTCCATCTGGGACTTTCTTGATCACGACAGCTCCCGCTCCCACCATACAGTTGCTTCCGACGTGGATTTTGGGCAGAATGATGGCACCTGTCTGAATCGTGGACAAGCCTCCCAGCATTGAATGGCCTCCCATGAAAGACCTCACGCCCAAATGACAAAAATTGCTGATCTTGGCATCATGACCGACATTTGCGCCGGATTGGATTGTAACGAAATCATTTACGACTGTATCACACGAAATGTCAACGTTCTGACAAAAAACACAACCGTTTCCGATAATTGTATTCCTGCCGATCGATACTGTGTCGTGGATGATATTTATGAAAATGCCACTTTTCTTAAGGATGATGTCGACATAATGGGATTTCCATTTCGCATCCCCCAGGGCACAAGTAAAAACATCGTCTTGTTGTGGCACATACTGTTCCACGCTTTCTATGATGGGTGGATAGCCGGCCATCCCATCCAATGCGTCCTTCTTGTCATCAAGAAACCCTTTGACTTCAAATTCGGATCCATAGCCGATGCAATGGGGAAGCATATTGAATACTTCCCGTCCAAAGCCGCGGGCACCAATAATCAGGAGTTGCTTCATGGCAATGCTATCAAAGCGGTGATTCTGTCAATATCTTCCGATGTCAATTCGTGATGAATCGGCAGGCATATGACGCTGTTTGCCATAGCCGTGGCGTTGGGCAGGTTTTCTGGACTGGCGCTGTCGAGACCGCAGTATGTCGAGAAGGTGCTGATGAGCGGGTAAAAATAACGACGACCATAAATATTATGGTCTTTCAGCTTTTGGTATAACTCATCCCGGGTCATTCCATATTGTTCTGCATTTACGAACACAGGAAAGTATGAATAGTTATGACGGACATTGGGCATATCGTCAAAGAAGCGGATTCCGGGAATGATCTTCAGATTCTTTCGATATTGGACAGCGATCTTCCGGCGCTTTTCGATAGCTTCATCTACGCGACGCAAATTCAACAATCCATATGCGGCACGAATTTCGTCCATCTTTCCGTTGATGCCAGGCCCAACCACGGTAACCTCGTTCGTGATTCCAAAGTTTTTGAGGTTGTCCACCCTTCTTTTCATTTCCTCGTCGTGAACGATCAGAGCGCCGCCTTCAGCCGTGTTGAACACTTTGGTGGCATGGAAACTCAGCGTCGACATATCTCCTTCCTTCAAAATCGAGTCGCCGTCTTGCTCAACACCAAAGGCATGCGCCGCATCATAAATGACCTTCAATCCGTACTTGTCGGCAATCTCTTTAATTTGCCGCATGTCGCATGGGTTGCCATAGCAGTGAACGGGCAGGATGCAGGTTGTCGATGGGGTAATGGCAGCCTCAATTCTGGCTGGATCTATATTTCCTGTCAGCGGGTCGATGTCGACGAAGACGGGTTTGCAATGGTTCCACCAGATAGAATGGGTCGTGGCTACAAAACTAAAAGGTGTTGTAATGACTTCCCCGGTAATCCGCAACGCCTGCAAAGCGGTCAACAAAGGAAGTGTCCCATTGGTAAATAGACTTATATAAGGAACTTTCAGGTAATCACTTAAGGCTGTTTCAAGCATGTTGTGGTATCGGCCGTTGTTGGTCACCCACTTGCAATTCCAAATATCTTTTAATAAGTCTTGAAATACATCCAGGTCGGGAAATAATGGAGACGTAACCGTGATAAGATGGTTGTCCTTCATATGATGTTGGCCTTTGTCTGGGTCGGATAAGAAAAACAGGCGCACACAAAGCGGGTGTGCGCCTGTTTGTTAGACAGAAAGTATGTCCGAAGCTCGATTACTTGAAGGTAACGACCACGCGGCGGTTCTGCTGGCGCACTTCATCGTCGGTATTACCTTCGGTGAACTTGCCTTTGCCGTGGCCAACTGCAGTCAGTCGTGCCTTGTCAACGCCCTTTTGGACCAGATAGTTGAGTACCGAATCGGCTCTGCGCTGCGAGAGGCGGAGGTTGTAGGCATCGGTACCGCGGTAATCGGTGTAACCGTCGATGAGGGCGGTGCGTTCAGGGTTGTCATTGAGCCAGGCAGCGATCTTGTCGAGCACCGGGAACGCTTCGTTGCGGAGGGTCGACTTGTCGAAGTCGAAGAGGGTGATGCCGGCAAGTTCATCGTTGAACTCGCTCGCTTTCTCCTTGATGACCTGGATGTAGACCGTATCGATTTCCTTCTCGTGAACAACAACGGTGTCGCGGACGTAACGGACGGTTTCAACAGGAACGGTAACAGTCTGGGCGGATTTGCCGCCAAGGTTGACGCGAAGGCCAAGGGTGACGCTCAGGTTCATGCCCGGGAAGCGGCCACCGTTGGTGAAGGCCTGGTTGTTGAAGCCCGTGGCCTTGAAATCGGGAACAATGGCGACGCGCTTGCTCACCGTAATAGGAAGGGCGACACCGACACCACCGGCGAAAGAGCCTTTGTTGATTTTGGCATAGCCGAGGTGGACGTAAGGGATGAACCATTTCGCGGCACGGAAGAGCATGTCGCCATGGACATAGGTGTACGGATCTTTACCGAAGGAGGTAAATACGTCGCTGGTGCCAAGGCCCTGATAGCCGACGCGGAAGCCACCCCACTGATTGAACCATTTACCGGCGTACACATCGACGGCGAAGCCTGCGCCTGCGCCGGAGTTGTTACGGGTGACATACTGATGGCCGTTGAAGCCAAAGTTCATACCGCCGCCAATACCACCGAACCAATAGGTTTCCGTGTTGACGGGTTTCTGGACGTCCTGACCGAAAGCGGTAAGGCTGCATCCCAGAACAAGGAACAGAACAAGAATTTTCTTGATATTCATATGGGTTAAGTTTTATTGTTTCAAATACTAGAGGTGGAGCACCACACCGAGGGAGATGTGGCCGCGGAGATCGAACGGGAAACCGGCGTAGCCATTCAGATAGTCGACAAAACGACCGGTCGGCATCAGGCCGCTGTAATAGTCGTTATACGCTTCTCCGCAGATGTCGGCGAAGATGCCAAAGTTCTCGGAGAAATCGTACTCAGCAATGAAACCAACACGGAAACCGAACACAAGGTTGCGATTTCTGAGCTCCTGCCACTGCCAGGGGTGGAAGTGGCCGTCGTTCTTGGGAGCAAATAGGTTGGCTTCGGTGGGCTTAAAACCGAAGGTGTAGCCGACGCCGAGACCGCCGTAGAATTGGGGGTCGAAATTGGATTTCTTTCCCTTGACGCCATTGGTATGGAGTACGAAATCAACGAAACTGTTGACGCTCTTGAACGTGTAGGGGAAGAAACGGTCATCGGACGCGCCGGGTTTATTGTAGCCGATATTGGTCTGATACACGTTTCCGGCGCCCGGATTGTGGTGGGTGTAACCCACATTGAGGCGCATACCGAAAGCGTTGGTGAACTGATAGCCGAGGGCTGCGGAACCCTGCCAGCTGATCAGGTCGAACGGGCTGGCGAAGTATTCATACGCAAAGGAGTTGTCGCTACGAGAATACACAGGCCCACCCTGCAGGCTGATGCTGAAAGGCTTCTCCGGAACATTGCCGATATTCTGGGCAAACACGGAAGTCACTCCCAGAATCAGGCATGCGAGAATTGAAGTAAGTTTCTTCATACGTTTATTATGGTTTTGTTTTCTTTGTTCTAAACGCTTAAATACAAGCCAGGTCCAAGGCTCCGCCGTCGGGACGTCGTTATGCGAGGCACCGAAAAAGCGGATATTTGTATCCTAACTTCATTTAAGGCCGCAAGTTATGCATTTTTTTTCAACCGGACAAAGAAAATAAAAAAAAAGAAAGCCCACCGGTTTCCGGAGGGCTTTCCAAGGGGGTCAGACCTGCTTTAGAACGCGTAGCGCAGACCCAGGGAGGCACCATAGTGGAAGCCCACATAGGAGCCGAAGAGGCCGTACATCGGGCGTACGTCGAGCGACAGCTGGATTGGGGCCGGGAACTGGTAGTCAATACCGAGCTGGCCACCGACACCGAGGCCGAAATGCGATTCGCTCAGGTAGGCCGTCACACCGGGGCCCACATAGGCGCCGAAGCCGCCGGCCAGGAACC
>JAEEGF011294284.1_pt1 | contig 45180 bp, 39 predicted proteins | sample 9134171 | NCBI WGS metagenome assembly JAEEGF01 (sample SAMN16246542, study PRJNA631951) | gut metagenome | biome: gut microbiome; feature: rumen; material: AP-attached | host: Bos | place: Iran: Karaj | collected 2018-10 | reverse complement strand
ACAATGGGGGTTATCCATATCTGAGTTTTGCCGTCGTGTGCTGATCAACCGGCCGATCAAAAAACTACCGGTCATCATTCACGATGAAAGAGAGATCAACCAGGAACTGCGGAACATAAACAAACTCGGCAACAATCTGAATCAAATCGCTCGATATCTTAATGGAAGTGGCCAGATGAATGAGACGCTTTCTCAGGAGATTAGAAAAACGCTCACGACGCTTGATCTCTCAATTCATGATTTCAACAGTGCGGTCGAAGTTGAATACGGCGAGAGCAGTTAATTCGCTGAATAGTTTAATTTGTGAGGAGTAGTTTTTCATGAACCCGCAATTATCAAAAACAGCAAAAATAAACACATCTCTTTTCCGACGGCCCGCCGTCGCTGCGAAAATGAACTTGAAGCCATAATGAAAAATCGCAAGATTTAATCAAGTGAGGGTTTGGGGAAACGCAGTCCCCAACGAGATAGCCGGAGAAGGCAAAACTCATTTTTGAGTTTTCGTATGCCATAGGCGTATCTTGCTTTAGAATTGCTGCGCATAAATCTTTTGGAAAAAAGCTGTCGAGTGCTTGCAATTGTTACCCCGCAGGTTGGGGTTAGTGAGGGAAGAGAGCCGTTCCCATCAAGAAATAAGGAGAGAACACATGGCAAAAAGAAAAAAGGACGATCCATATGACCTGTGCACCTGTTATGAGCCGAGCGAACCGGTGCCGGAAGAATTCATTGATCCGGGTGATCGGGAGCCGACGCTTGCGGATACCGCGTTCTATTTAACAGATGAAAATGGCGTCGAGTATTATTGCTGCGGAAATACCAAGATCAAGATCACGGAGCATTTCGCAGAAGACGGAAAAAGCATGGGCGAGCTTTTGGAAGATCTCATCATCCGCGAAGCTAAGAAAGCAGCCAAAGATTAACGCTTTAAATCGTTAAATTCCACAATTGAATCTGCCCCTCGCTTATTGTATAATTCCATCAGGAAGTATTGTAAGCGTGGGTTGTTTCACACGAAGGAGGCTTACTATTTGAAGCAACCATACAATACCGCACTTTACATGAGACTCAGCCGTGATGATGAGAAATACGGCGACAGCGTTTCTATCGAAACACAAAGAACGATCCTACGACAGTTCGCAAGCGACAATAATCTCCATGTGGTCGATGAATACATCGATGACGGATGGAGCGGAACGAATTTCGAGCGTCCTGACTTCAAGCGCATGATGGACGATGTGGAGGCCGGGAAGATCAACTGCATTGTCACAAAAGACCTTTCCCGCTTCGGGCGTGAGCATGTGATGATGGATTATTATCTGGAGTTCATGTTCCCGGAAAAACACATCCGCTACATTGCCGTCACAGAGAACGAAGACACCGAAAAAGGCCTGAGCGATTTTGTTCCCTTCAAGAACCTGTTCAATGAGTGGTTTGCCAAGGATACCAGCAGAAAGGTAAAAGCGGCGTTAAAAGTAAAGCACGCAGCCGGGGAAAGAACGGCTACTTATGCTCCCCTCGGATACAAAAAGGACCCCGACGCGAAAAACAAGATCGTGATCGACGAAGAAACCCGATGGGTCGTTGAAAAGATTTTCGATCTTGCTGCCCATGGCTGCGGCGCGGCCAAGATCGCCCGGGTGCTGTATGACGAAAAGGTTCCGACTCCGGCCTATTGGCATTACATGCGTCAGGGGAAGTTTGATTACGTCTTCGCAGACGCCCCGGAGGACAAAGCGTATTCCTGGTCCCTTGCCATCATCCGAGCAATTCTAAACGACGAGACCTACATCGGCAACACGATCCACCACAAGCAGTCGACCATTTCCTATAAGAACAAGAAGGTCGTTCAGAATCCGAAGGAAGAATGGGTTCGAGTCGAGAACACGCACGAACCGATCATTTCAAAGGATTTGTTCGACCAGGTGCAGGAGCAGATTGCCACTCGGCGCAGGATGCAGAAGGATGCGACGACGCAGATTTTTGCCGGTCTGCTCAAATGTGCCGACTGCGGATGGTCAATGACTTTTGCCAGGAACGCCAACGCGAAGAACCCTTTCGGTTATTATGTCTGTGGGAGGCATAGGGCGTATCGCTATAAGGGCGGAGAATGTACCAGGCACTATCTTCGGTACGATGTGCTGTACGCCTACGTTTTGGAACGAATCCAGCATTGGGCGAAACGAGCCAAGAAGGATGAAAACAAGCTCCTGGAGGATCTGCTCAAGTCCGGAGATCGGGAACGTGCCGCTACAGTCAAGAAGCAGACAGCCGAACTGAAAAAGGCGGAAAAGCGCAAGGCCGAGCTGGACAACATGTTCGCCAAGATGTACGAGGATTGGGCTGCGAGTCGCATCACGGAAAGTAACTTTAACATGCTCTCTCAGAGGTATCAGAAGGAGCAGGAAGAGCAGGAGCAAAAGATCCAGGACTGCAAGACCAAACTGGCTGTAGGACAGCAGACGGTTGAGGACGCCCAGAAGTGGGTCGAGCTGATCAAGCAGATCGGCGTGCCAAGGGAACTAACTGCGGACCTTCTGAACACTCTGATCGAGAAGATCATCATCCATGAAGCAACGGAAGACGACTTTGGCTTCCGACAGCAGGAAATCGAAATCATCTTCCGTTTTGTTGGCAAGATCGATTGAAATGTAAAAAAGTATCCTTAACTAAAGGAAACGGGGGAGGGTATGCCCCCCTTCACGTTCAATCCACGCAAGAATGGGAACATTATTCGGAAGTTCCCATTCTTGCGCTGTCAAGCTGTCGACATGTTGTCGACAGCTTGACAGCGCGGAGAGCTTCTCTCCGCGCTGTTTTTGTATCCGTCTATATCCGTGTCGAAATGAACCGATCAGCGGCCGCCGCCGGGGGGCGGGCTGCCGGGAGGAGTCCCTCCGCCGGGACTGCCCGGGCCGCCTGGCCCGCCTGGCCCGCCGCCGGGAGGCACGATTCCGGGACCGCCCTCCAGACCCTTCCCGTAAATCAGCGTTTCCAGGGTGAGCGTCTGGCTGAAGCTCCCGGCGGTGACGGTGTAGCTTTGCCCCTGTTTCAGCTCCGGACAGCTCAGCACCACCGTGGTATAGCGCTTGTCCGGCGTATAGCGGATCAGCGCCTTCCCGGAGCTGTCCTGCAGGCAAATGCTGCTGCCGGCCGGCTGCTCCCCTACGTTCAGGAGAATGCTTCCCTGGGTGGATTTGCTGCCGAAGTTCATCGCCATCCCAGCGGAGCCCGCCGCGACGATGATCCCGCCGGTAATGGTACCGGAGCTCCCATAGTCCAGGGCGCCGTTGTCCTCTCTCACCGGGCCGCTCACATAAATCGCGCCGCCGGTGATCAAAAGATCGCCGTTGACGTCCAGCCCGTCTCCGCCGGCGTTCACAAGCAGCGTCCCGCCGTTGATGGTCAGGCTTGCGCCGCTGTCGTCGGCAAAGGGGCTGCCGCCCAGCGGATCTCCGCCCTTGTCCGGATCCTTTCCCAGAGAGGCGTTAATCCCATCGTCGAGGGAGAAAATGCTGATGCTGCCGCCGTTGATGGTGATGTCCCGGGCCTCCAGCCCCTCCTTGCAGGACACGACCTGGATGCTGCCGCTCTCCACGCAGATGCTGTTGTCCGCGTGGATGGCGTCGTCCTCCGTCTGCAGGATCAGCTCGCCTCCCGTGACGCGGATGCTGTTCGCAGCGTGGATGGCGTCGTCAAGCGCCTGAACCGTCAGGCTCCCGCCGGAGATTTCCAGCTCTCCGCCGCCGTCGCCGTCGCCCTCGGCGATCAATCCCTTTGTCCCGGACTGGATATACACCTTGCCGTTTGTCAAGCGCAGCCCGTCTTTCCCGCTGAGCCCTTTTTTGGACGCCCTGATGTTCAAAGTCCCTCCGGAAATCCGCAGCGTGTCCTTGCTCAACGCGCCGTGCCCGCCGTCGCAAAGGATCGTCAGCGTCCCGCTGCCGCCCAGCGCCAGATCGCATTTGGCGTAGATCGCCGCGTCCACCTTGTCATCCTCCTTCTGCGGGAAGCCCCCGGTGGAGGAGAGGCGGTTCACGCTGCCTTCCGCGGCCTCGACGACCAGGCAGGCCGCGTTTTTGGCAAAAATGACGGCATGTCCGCTTTTGGTCAGATCCAAACCGTTCAGAATGAGACAGACTTCGGCGTCATCGGGGGCGTCGATCAGGATCTGCCCGTCGGCTCCGCTTCCGCTGAGAACATAGGTGCCGCCCTCACTGATGCGAAGTGTTTCGCCTGCGTTCGGAAGCTGCAGCCATGTTCCGGCTGAGTCCGGAAGCTTGCCCTTCTGCGCCTGCTGCTCCAGATCCGGGGCGACGATCGTGACCTGCGGCTGCATGACAGACTCCCCTTCGTCGTCAGGGGCGTTTTCTCCCTTCCCGCAGCCGCACAGCAGCGTCATCGTCAGCGCAAGAAACAACGGAAGAATTCTGCTTTTGCTCATTCTGCACCTCACGTCAGAAAAGATGATAATTGGGCAGGGGGCCGACCGGAATGTCCCTGTTTGAAATTATAGTTCCGTGGGGTCGTCTGCCTGGACGGAGAGGGAAATCTCCAGATTTCCGTTGCGGCAGCGCAGGCCGTCGATCAGCGCTTTTTCGCCGCCGTTCTTTTTCAGGAGGATTTCATAGGTCAGGCGGTTCAGACTGCCCAGGTTTGCAGTCTTCACCCGCAGAAGCTTGGCCTCACTGGTGTACTCCGCAAACAGGTCGTCGAAGATCCCTGCGTATTCCAAGCCCTCCGGCATGGTAATATGCAGGAGCCTGCGCAGTTCTCCGCCCCTCCCGGCCCCAAAGCCGAAGCGGGCATACAGCGAGCTCACCGCGCCGAGAATCAGCGTGAACAGTCCGGCCAGGGCAGGGCAGCCCATTCCGCAGGCCAGGCCGATGGCCATGACCGTAAACACGGCGGAGATTTCCCGCCCGGTTCCGGGCGCGGAACGGAAGCGCACCAGAGAAAACGCACCCGCAACGGCGATTCCCGCGCCGATGCTGCCGTTGACCATCAGGATGACCACCGCGACTACCGCGGGGAGCGTGGCCAAGGTTACGGCAAAGCTCCGGGTGCAGGGGTGGAAGCGCTGATAAATCAGGGCGTAAACCGCGCCTAAAAGGAGCGCTGCCGCCAGAAGAAGGAGAAAAGTGGAAACCGTAACGGTCTCGCCGCTATTATACAGAGTTGAAAACACAGAATCAAGCACAGAAAACACCCTTCCTTTCCATGTAAATGGTCTTGTACACTTCCCCGTATTTGGAAAACGAGGCTTGTCGGATCTGCAGACGATCCAGCAGCTCGCTGAGCCAGAGGGGGATCGAGTCTGCGGTTTTGACCTCGAACAGAGACTGCCCCGGCAGAAGAAGCTGCTGTCCGCCGATCGGCGCAGTCAAGCGCGTATCCTCTTCGCGCCAGCGGATATTCCGGTCGAAGGTGGCGCGAAATCCACTGTCCTCTGCGGAAAACCATGCGCTTCTGTCGTAGCAGAGGTACACAGCGGGAAAGAGTTCCCCGTAAAAAACCCGGAAGTAATCCAGCTCTCGGCCGATCTGACTGTCCTCCGGCAGAGGAGCCAGCCCTGCCATAAAGGCGCAGGCGCTTAACTCTGGGAGAGAGATCCTGCGCTTATAGACCACGCCTTTGTATTTCTTTTTCAGTTCCAGGAACACGGGGTCTCCCTCACGAACGCGGCCATAGCTGCGCATGCGCAACTTTTCCTTATAGACGGGCTTCTCCAGGGAGGCGCGCGCCAAACGATAGTTGGGCGTATCGTAATAAATGTTGCAGATGGTGCTCTCTCCGTGCGGATCGGGGATCATGCGGCTGCGGAATGCCTGCTCCAGAGCGGCGCGTTGCCTGGGATCCAGCAGATATTTGACTTCCCGCCGCTGGAAAGTATCGTTTACCATTTTTCGCCCTCCTTTCTTTGCTGCGCCGCAAAGCGGCGCGTCGAAAAGCTTTTTGGCTTTTCGCCATCATATAGTCGTTATGAGCGTCGCGCAGACGAATCGATAAATCATTTGGTATCAGACTCATCGTTTGCCGCCACATACAAGCGATTCTGTGATGGTATTTGCCTTGCTCTGATCCCAATCCTAGACCGCGAAACTTAGAAGGAGCTTAGGCGAAATCCTTTTTGTGGAAAGCCGGTGGTTGACGGAGCGGGAAAAAGCCGATACAATAAGAACAAGACGATGAACGGAGGAATTGCAAATGCTGAAATCCCAAGTGCGCGCCGGATCCTGGGTGTTGGAGCAGGATGAGGAACTGCTGGCCTCGCATACCATGAGCCAGCCCTTTGTCACCGCCATTCGCCGGGAAAAGAGCTACAAGGAGAATCGCGGCACCTACCGGGAGGAGATAAAAGAGATCGCCCGCGTCCCGCTGGACAAGGTCAAGCGGGAAGGAGAGGAGATCGTCTTCTCCGCCGAGGGGCACAGTCTGCGTCTGCGGCTGGAGGCCAGGCCCCGGGGCGTGGAGCTGTTTTTTTCCGGTGAAGCGGGCTGGGCCTATGAGTTCTCCCTGCCGGCCGTGGAGGATGAGGGCGTTTTCGGCGGCGGGGAGCAGTATCGCAAAACCAATCTCCGCGGCGAGCGGGTAAAAAACTTCGTATCGGAACACATCAAGGCGACCACCATTCTGGAAAAGGCCCTGGTGCCCCGCGCTCTGTACCGGGAGAAAAAGCACAGCAGCATCGGCAGCTATGCGCCCATGCCTGTTTTCGTCACCGACCGCGGCCGTCTGATCCGCTTCGATACCGACGCGGACGGCTGGGCCGAATTCGGGAAAGAGGTCTACCGCTTCCAATACGACAGTTGCCCCAGATCCCTGACCCTGCAAAAGGGGGCAAGCTTTCAGGAGCTGTCCGCGCTGCTTTCCACCCAGATCCCCAATCGGCAATATCTGCCGGACTGGTGTCTGGACGGGATGATCATCGGCGCGCAGGGCGGAACGGAGGCCGTGCTGGAGAAGGTGTTTTCTCTGCAGGACGCGGGGGCGGAGATCTGCGGCGTCTGGAGCCAGGACTGGTCCGGCTGCAACAAGACGGTCATGGGCTATCAGGTCTGGTGGAACTGGGAAGCGGACGAGAAGCTCTATCCCGATATCCGCGGCATGATCCGGAAGCTGAATGAACGGGGCGTCAAGTTCCTGGCCTACATCAATCCCTATCTGGTGAAGGACAGCCGCCTCTATACCTTCTGCAAGGACGAGGGCTATTTGATCACCCGGCGGGACGGCAGCGTCTATCACATCAAGTCCACCACCTTTGAGGCGGGCATGCTGGATCTGACCAACCCGGAGGCCGTGCGCTACATCAAGGACGTGCTCATCAAGAAAAACATGCTGGACTTGGGCGTTTCCGGCTGGATGGCGGACTTTGGGGAATATCTGCCCCTGGACTGCGTGCTCCACGACGGAGAACCGGCCAATCTCCACAATCTCTGGCCTGTGCTCTGGGCGAAGATCAACCGGGAGGCCATTGAGGAGTACGGCGCCAAGGACGCCTTCTTCTTCTCCCGCTCCGGATACACAGGCATCCAGACTTACGCCCCCATCCTCTGGAACGGCGACCAGCACACCGATACCACCCGGGATTACGGGATGCCCTGCGTGATGCCGGCCAGCTTCTCCCTGGGCTTCTCGGGGGTGACCATGATCCACTGTGACATCGGGGGCTTCTTCTCCTTTATGAAGCTCAAGCGGGATGCGGAGCTCTTGACGCGCTGGATGGAAATGTGCGCCTTTTCGCTGCTGATGCGCAGCCATGAGTCCATCCGCCCCTGGGCCAACGCCCAGCCCTACGACGAGGAGGTGCGGGAGTATACCGTGCGCCTTACCCGGATCCACAAGGCGCTGAAGCCCTATATTGCCCGCTGTGTGGAGCTGGCCTCGGAGGGCTTGCCCGCCATCCGTCCGGATTTCTGGGAGGACATGGACGGAGAGGATAGCCGCGATCCCTACGCCTACTTTTTCGGGAGCGAGATGTTTGTCTGCCCGGTGCTGAAAAAGGGCGCGGAAAAGCGAAAGGTCTTTCTCCCCCGGGGCAAGTGGGTGCATTTCTGGAGCGGCAAGACCTACAAGGGGGGCAGAAAGCACACCGTGCCCGCCCCGCTGGGCCAGACGCCCGTGTTCTACCGCCAGGACGGCGTGTTCGCGGAGCTTTTCCGGGACACGGCCCGGGAACTGGGCAACTGAGGAAAACAAGAAAAGAGGTCGGCCTTTCGGGCCGACCTCTTTTCTTGTCGTTCAATAGATATTCAGTACTTGTACACCGCAAAGCCGAACATATCGGCCAGTGCCTCCAGCGTCTTGACATGGTTGCCCTTCATCACCACAAAGTGGGGCTCGAAGCCGTCCAGCACGCTCTTTTCCACGATCTCGCGGCTGTCGTTGTCGGTACGGATGACCAGGGAGGTGCCGATGAACTGCCGGGGCTTATCCAGCGCTTCTCCGGAGGTGATGAAGAAGCGGAAGCTGCCGTCCGGCTCCCGCCCGATGCGGAAAACGGTGGCGTCGGGAAAGGCCTCACAGCCAAAGTTCATGGCAGGGCCGATCTTGCGGTTGGGGTGCACGCCGATCTCGGCGCCGGTATCCTTCCGGGCCAGGGAGCAGGCCGCCGCGCCGCAATGCCAGAAGGTGACGGTGTTCTCCCACTCGTCCAGACTCACCGGATCCCCGAAGAAGACCGGCTCGCCGCTGAGCTGCATGCCGACCCACATGGACAGGGCCCCATACACGTCGGCCTCGCAGGCGGCGGCCACGCCGTCGTCGTTGAGCATCGACAGCACCGTGCAGACCGGGGTGCCGTAGGCGGTGAAAAAGTCCGGCCAGCAGCGGCTGGCCAGGGCGCCGATGCCATGGGCGTTCACGTAGTCGCTGTATGCCTTGTAGAGCCGGGCGTGATCCAGGCGGTTGCGCGCGGGCGTTTTGTCCAGCCCGCAGGTGGCGCGGGCGGTTTTCTCCAGAAAGGCGGCGCAGTCCTCGTCGGAAAAGCTCTTTGCCGTGTCGATCAGCTCCCGGGCCTCGACGGTCTCCAGCTCCACGCCGAAGACGCCCATGAGCTCTTGATCCAGCGCCCGACCGAAGCCGAAGCCCTGAGGCGTGTGGCCGATGGCGGCCAGCTTCAGGCTGCGCATAGCCTGCTTGACCCGTGCGGCGTCCACGCAGGCGCGGATCGCGTCCTCCAGATCCAGCTCCTCCGGCGAGCCGAAGAGGTAGGAGAAGGGCCGCTTGTCGAAAGCGCGCAGCGTGTTGGCGGCGGAATAGGCGCCCGTCAGGGAGTTGAGGCGCAGTCTGCCCCCGTCGATCGCCGGCTCCCGCAGCGTCCAAAGGAGCATGGGACAGTCAAAGCGCCGGAGCACCTCCGCCATATAGGCGGCGTTGGCGAAGGTCAGGTTCTGGAACACGATCAGATCCGGCTGCAGTTGGTCAAGATAGGCGCGGAGCTTGTCAAGACTGAGAAGCATCTCCTCGGGGCAGACAAAGGCGGGGTCGATTCCGCACAGCAGCTCCCGACTGGCCTCAAAGGCAGCCTGGGCGCTCTCCAGGTGGAAGGTGGGCACGCCCACCGGAACATAGACAGGGGTAAAAGCTTTCATGTTTCACCTCACGGGAATGGATTTCCTGAACATCATATCCCCAAGTTCCCCCGCTGTCAAGGAGATAGCAGTTGACAAAGCAGGGACGGGAGGGTACAATTTTAAAGGTATGACTTGAGAACAAAAAGGAGGGACTTGAACTTGAACCAAGATCTCAGAGAAATCTGCAAGGATATCCGCTGCGACATCATGACCTGCATCGGCCATCTGGGCGTGGGGCATATCGGCGGCTGTCTCTCCCTGGTGGAGCTGCTGGCCGTGCTGTATTTCCGGGAGATGCACATCGACCCTGCGAACCCCAAAATGCCCGGGCGGGATCGGCTCATCTGCTCCAAGGGCCACGCGGGCCCGGCTGTCTACGCTACGCTGGCCAACCGGGGCTACTTTGACAAGGCGGAGCTGCTGACCCTGAACCAGAGCGGCACCCATCTCCCCAGCCACTGCGACATGAACCTGACCACCGGCATCGATATGACCACCGGCTCCCTGGGCCAGGGCTTCAGCTGCGCGGTGGGCATCGCCCTTGCCTCCAAGCTGGAGCGGGACGGGGCAACCATCTATGCCATCGTGGGCGACGGGGAGAGCCAGGAGGGCCAGATCTGGGAGGCCGCCATGTTCGCCGCCGCCAAGAAGCTGGATAATCTCATCGCCTTCACCGACTACAACAAGCTGCAGATCGACGGGCCCGTGGCCGAGGTCAACGACATCGCGCCCCTGGCGGAGAAGTGGGCAGCCTTCGGCTGGAACGTGATCGACGTGGAGGACGGCAACGACGTGGATCTGGTGCTGGCCGCCGTGGAGCACGCCAAGCTGGGCCGGGGCGGCGAAAAGCCGACCATGGTGATCCTGAACACCAAAAAGGGCTGCGGCGTCAAGTGGATCGAGGAGCTGGGCGCCGGCAACCACAACACCAAGGTCAGCGAGGAGCAGGCCAAGGCCGCCATCGCCGAGATCAGAGGGGAGGTCTGAACCATGGAAATGAGAGCTGTTTATGCCGAATGTCTGGCGGAGCTGATGGAGCGGGACAAGCATGTCGTTGTTCTGGACGCCGACCTCTCCAAGGCCAGCGGCACCCGCAAGCTGTATGACCGCTTCCCCGAGCAGATGTTTGACTGCGGCGTGGCCGAGCAGAACATGGCCTCCATCGCCGCGGGCCTGGCAAGCTACGGCTTTAAGCCCTGGATCGAGAGCTTCACCCCCTTCGCCACCCGCCGCATCTGCGACCAGATCGCCATCTCCATCTCCTACGCCAGGCAGAACGTGAAGATCGTGGGCACCGACCCGGGCATCTCCGCGGAGCTCAACGGCGGCACCCATATGAGCATGGAGGACATCGGCGTGGTGCGCTCCATCCCCGGCCTCGTGATTTTCGAGCCGGTGGATCAGGTGCAGCTTCGCGCCGCCATGCCGGTGCTGGCCGCCTTTGAGGGGCCGGTGTACATGCGCCTGTTCCGCAAGGAGCAGCCCGTGATCTTCCCCGAGGACTACAAGTTCGAGCTCTTCAAGGCCGACACCCTGCGGGAAGGGAAGGATATCTCGATCTTCGTCTCCGGCATGGTGACGAAGGACTGCCTGGAGGCCGCGGAGATCCTCAAAGAGCAGGGGATCGACGCGGAGATCATCAACGTCCACACCATCAAGCCCGTGGATCGAGAGACCGTGCTGGCCTCCGCCCGGAAGACCGGCGCCGTGCTGACCGTGGAGAACCACAACATTGTGGGCGGCCTGCACTCCGCCATCCTGGAGACCCTGGCCGAGGAGAAGCTCCCCGTCTGCGGCGTGGGCGTGCCCGACCGCTTCGGCGAGGTGGGCAAGATCCCCTATCTGCGGCAGGTCATGGGCCTCACGGTGGAGAACATCGTGGAGCAGGCCAAAAAGGCCGTCAGCCTGAAGTAAAGCAGAAAACAGAAATGTAGGGGCGACCCTTGCGGTCGCCCGTTTTATTGCCGGGCAGGATGCTTCATTCATCCGCTTTGCGGGAACCTCATCCGGCCCTGCGGGCCACCTTCCGCCTTGCGGTGCCCGAAAAACGCATCGGGCTTACGCTTTTCCTCGCGTTTTTCGACCGCTGCGGAAATTGCGGGCTCCCTTCGTCCGCCACCTGGCGGCGGGAGCCCACAATTCCCCGGGCGCGGGGAAGACAAAGCTGAAAGGAGAATCCCCCACCCGCCTTGCGGCGGGAGCCCCCTTTAGGCAAGGGGGCTAAAGAGGAAAGGAGATTTGAAATCATGAAAATAGCCATCGGCAGCGATAAATCCGGCTTTTCCGCCAAGGAGGCCGTGAAGGCGTATCTCACCGCGTCCGGCGCGGATTTCGACGATCTGGGCACCCTGGATCTGGAGCATGTGCACCCCTACTACGAGGTGGCGGGCAAAGTTGCCCCCCTGGTGCAGAACGGCAGCTACGACCGGGCGATCCTGATCTGCGGCACCGGCGCGGGCATGTGCGTGGTGTCCAACAAGTTCAAGGGCGTGTACGCCGTGGCCTGCGAGGGCGTGTACTCCGCCAAGATGGCCCGGGCCATCAACAACGCCCAGATCCTCTGCATGGGCGGCTGGATCGTGGGGCCGGAGCTGGCCGTGGAGATGACCAAAACCTTCCTCAGCACCGAATGGTGCCAGGATCTGGAGGACTGGCGCGCCGCCAATATGCACAGGTTCGCCGCGCAGCTCTCCGCCATCGAGGACGGCATCTACGGCGCGTGAGCGCCGGGCGTATCCGGAGAGCAGAAAGCGGGAGGGCTTCGCCCCTCCCGCTTTCTGGTTTTGCGCCTGCGTCCTTTCCGTTCTTGCATATTCAACAATTGTATTGTATAATCACTATGAGCGCACATTTTTGAGTTCGCTATCTGAAATATGAGGGAGAGAATATCATCATGGCTGAACTGAGACCGAAAATCGTCAAGCTCTGTCATATCGTCGGAGGACTGACCGGCGTTGTGAACAAGATCGACGAGAACGCCCCCGAGTACTATTCCCTGGCCAGCATCGTCACCGACGACGAGGCTGACGTGGCCATTGCCGCGGGCCTGCGCAAGGAGCGGGACGCGGAGTACCTGGCCAAGAAGACCGGCAAATCCGTGGAAGAGGTGGAAAAGCTGGCCCAGCACCTGGCATGGATCGGCGTGTTCCGCTGGACCAAGGACGAAAACGGCAAGAACAAGTACTTCATGCAGATCTTCGCCCCCGGCATCATGGAGATGCTGGTGAACAACCAGGAGCTGCTGGACACCCATCCCGAGGTGGGCCGCGCCTTCGAGGAGTACACCCGCATCCGCATGGAGACCATGTCCCCCCTGATCCCCGAGGGCTACGGCCTGATGCGCGTGGTTCCCGTGGAGAGCGCCATTCAGGACATCCCCGATGTGCACCCCTACGAGAAGCTGAGCTACTACCTGGACAAGTATGACACCTTCTCCGTGTCCCCCTGCTCCTGCCGCGCCTCCCGCTCGTCCATCAACGACGGCTGCGGCCACCTGGCCGAGGAAATGTGCGTGCAGATGGGCAAGGGCGCGGAGCACTACATCCGCACCGGCCGCGCCCGGGCTATCACCCGGGAGGAGGCCAGGGAGATCATCCTCCGGGCCGAGGAAAACGGCCTGATGCACGACATCCCCAACATCGAGGAGGCCGGCGACAGCGCCGCCATCTGCAACTGCTGCGCCTGCGCCTGCTTCGGTCTGCGCGTGGGTCTCATGTTCGGCGCCCGGGACGCCATCCGCTCCAACTTCCAGGCGGAGGTGGACGAGGCCAAGTGCGTGGCCTGCGCTCAGTGCGTGGAGGTCTGCCCCGCCAACGCCCTGAAGCTGGGCCAGAAGCTCTGCACCACCGTGAAGATCGAGCCGGAGAGCTATGTGAAGCTTTCCGAGCACATCATCACCAAGAAGGCCTGGAACCCGGACTACCGGGAGAACCGGGAGGACGTGGTGCCCACCGGCACCGCCCCCTGCAAGGTGGCCTGCCCGGCCCACGTGCCCATCCAGGGCTACCTGAAGCTGGCCGCCCAGGGCCGGTATAAAGAGGCTCTCGAGCTCATCAAGACCGAGAACCCCCTGCCCGCGGTCTGCGGCCGCATCTGCAACAAGCGCTGCGAGGCCGAGTGCACCCGCGGCGGCGTGGACGAGGCCGTGGCCATCGACGAGGTCAAGCGCTTCATCGCCGACCATGAGCTGCAGCCGGAGCACCGCAGCGTGCCCAAAATGGTCAACCAGACCGGCAAGCCCTTTACCGAGAAGATCGCCATCATCGGCGCCGGCCCCGCGGGCCTGAGCTGCGCCTACTACCTGGCCCTCAAGGGCTACCCCGTCACCGTCTTCGACCGGAACCCTGTTCCCGGCGGCATGCTCACCATGGGCATCCCCAACTTCCGCCTGGAGAAGGACACCCTGAACGCGGAGATCGACATCATCCGGGAGATGGGCGTGGAGTTCAGGTGCGGCGTGGAGGTCGGCAAGGACGTGACCATCCAGCAGCTGCGCGAGCAGGGCTACAAGGGCTTCTACCTGGCCATCGGCGCCCAGAAGTCCGCCAGGATCGGCGTCCCCGGCGAGGAGCTGGAGGGCGTGCTGGGCGGCGTGGACTTCCTGCGGGAGGTCAACCTGGGCCATTTGGTCAAGCTGGGCAAGAACGTGGCCGTTATCGGTGCGGGCAACGTGGCCATGGACGTGTGCCGCACCGCCGTGCGTCTCGGCGCCGAGAACACCTACATCATCTACCGCCGTTCCGAGGCCGAGATGCCCGCCGATCCCGAGGAAGTGGGCGAGGCCAAGGAGGAGGGCGTGCAGTTCAAGTTCCTCAACGCCCCCGTGGAGATCCTGGGCGAGGACGGCAGGGTCAAGGCCCTGAAGGTGGAGCGCATGACTCTGGGCGAGCCGGACGAGAAGGGCCGCCGCAAGCCCGTCGGCACCGGCGAGTTCGAGGAGATCTCCGTGGACACCGTCATCGGCGCCATCGGCCAGCGGGTGGACTTCGGCTCCCTGGATCTGGGCGAGATGAAGCTGGACAAGAAGGGCTTGGCCGAGGCCGATTCCCTGACCTACCAGACCGCCCAGCCCGACATCTTCGTGGGCGGCGACTGCTACACCGGCCCCAGCTTTGCCATCAACGCCATCGCCGCCGGCAAGGAGGCCGCCATCAGCCTGCACCGCTTCGTCCATCCCGGCCAGACCCTCACCATGGGCCGCGACCGCCGCGTCTACCGCGCCCTGGACAAGGAGCATGTGCAGCTCACCGTGGGCAGCTACGACAAGGAGCACCGGCAGGAGCGGGGCTACAACGCGGAAAAGGCCAAGACCTTCGCCGACGCCCGCGTGACCTTCACCGAGGAGCAGGTTCGCAAGGAGACCGCCCGCTGCCTGGGCTGCGGCGCCACCAAGGTGGATCCGTACCTCTGCATCGGCTGCGGCATCTGCACCACCCGCTGCAAGTTCGACGCCATCCACCTGAAGAAGGTGCGCGACTGGCACGCCGGCACCTTTGAGAGCATGCCCATCAAGGCCGCGGCCGGGCTGGTGAAAAAGGCCGGCAACATCGTCAAGCGCGCGGTGACCAAGTAATGCACGAGTTAGGCATCTGCGACGCCCTGCTGAAAATGGTGCGGGGCATCATGAAGGACGAGGAGCTTACGCAGGTGGATCGGATCACCGTGGAGATCGGTTCCCTCAGCGGCGTGGTGCCCAGGTACATGGCCGACTGTTGGGTGGCCGTCTGCGACGGGACGGAGCTGGAGCGGACGGAGTTCGTCATCGAGGAGCTGGCCGGCACCGCCAAGTGCCTGGACTGCGGCGTGGAATTCACCGCCGATCTGAATGATTTGAGCTGCCCCAACTGCCGGGGCAAAAAGCTGCTGCCCCTCACCGGCAAGGATCTGACCCTGAAGGAGATCCTGGCGCCTTAGTTTAGAAAAAGCACTGTTCAAGCCAAGGCTTGAACAGTGCTTTTTGAGTTTTGAGAGTTGTCAAAGCGGGAGAAATCCGCTATAATCAAGGCGGTGATGCACATGACGAATTACAAAGAGCTCAACGGGCAGCTTCAAAGTCTCATCGAGGGCGTGCCCTATCGGATCGCGAACCTGGCCAACGCCTCCGCCCTGCTCTGGCAGGGGCTGGAGGGGCTGAACTGGGCCGGCTTCTACCTGCGGGAGGGGGACAGTCTGGTGCTGGGGCCCTTCCAGGGCAAGCCCGCCTGCATCCGGATCCCCTTGAGCCGGGGCGTCTGCGGCGCCGCGGCCCGGGGGAAGAAGACCCAGCGGGTGGAGGACGTCCACGCCTTCCCGGGCCACATCGCCTGCGACTGCGCCTCCAATTCGGAGCTGGTGGTGCCCATCCGCAGCGGGGGAGAGGTGGTCGCCGTGCTGGATCTGGACAGCCCGCGGCTCGCTCGCTTCACGCCGGAGGATCAGGCGGGGCTGGAGGCCTTCGCGAAGATCCTGGAGGACGCCTGGGGGGACATGCGATGATCGAGAGAGTGGATTTTGCCCGTGCCAAGGCGATCCTGGACGCCGAGCCGGAGGCTGTGCTGCTGGACGTGCGGGAGGAGGCGGAGTATATCACCGGCCACGCGGCGAACGCGGTGCTGCTGCCGGTGGACGAGCTGACGGACGAGCGCGCCCTGGACGCGATCCCCAGTCTCGACACCCCGGTGCTGGTCTACTGCCGCTCCGGCTATCGCAGCACCCTGGCAGCCCGCAGGCTGGAGGAATACGGGTACGAGCGGATCTATGATCTGGGCAGCCTGATCGGCTGGCCCTACGGGCTGGAATAATGCGATCTCCGGTTGCTTTTTTGAAAAAATGGGGTATAGTAAGAGTGTAGACAGCAAAGCGTCCGAAGGAATCAGAAAAACAAAAGAAACAGGAGGGAAAACGATGGGTAAATTTGTAATCAAGAACACCAAGGCCGGCTTCCGCTTCAATTTGCTGGCCACCAACGGCCAGGTGATCGCCACCAGCGAGAGCTATGGCACCGAAGACGCCTGCCGCGCCGGCATTGAGAGCGTCCGCAACAGCTGCCTGGGCGGCGTGGAGGATCAGACCGTTGAGAACTACGAGGTTCTGACCCACCCCAAGTTCGAGGTGTATGCGGACAAGGCCGGCGAGTTCCGTTTCCGCCTGAAGGCGCGCAACGGTCAGATCGTGGCCACGGGCGAGAGCTACAAGCAGCTCCCCGGCTGCCTCAACGGCGTGGACAGCGTCAAGCGCAACGCCCCCGACGCCACGGTGGAGTTCGAGGCGCCCGTCAAGGCCAACGCGCCCGATACCGCCATGCTCAACTGAGATCGACGAAACGGCAAAAGCTTACGGAAATTCTTGAAGGCGGCCCCTTCGGGGGCCGCCTTTCCGCATCCGCGGTTGACAGAAAACGAGAGGACGCGTATAATCCAAGCGAGAAAAAGAGGGAGGATGCGCCCCATGAGCTATGAAATCGTAAAACAGCAGGATCCGGAGGTCTATGCCTCCATGATGCGGGAGCTGCAGCGTCAGCGGGATCATATCGAACTGATCGCATCGGAGAACTTTGTCAGCCCCGCGGTGCTGGAGGCCATGGGCAGCCATCTGACCAACAAATACGCGGAGGGCTATCCCGCCGCCCGCTATTACGGCGGCTGCCAGTATGTGGACGAGATCGAAAACCTGGCTGTGGAGCGGGCGAAAAAGCTCTTTGGGGCCGAACACGCCAATGTGCAGCCCCACTCCGGCTCCAATGCCAACATGGCGGTGTACATTGCCCTGCTCCAGCCGGGCGATACCATCCTGGGCATGGATCTGACCCATGGCGGCCACCTGACCCACGGTTCCCGGGCGTCCATCTCCGGCAAGTACTTCAAGGCGGAGTTCTACGGCGTGGATCGAGAGACGGAGCGGATCGACTATGACAAGGTGCTGGACAAGGCCAAGGAGGTTCGCCCCAGGCTGATCATCGCCGGCGGCAGCGCATATCCGCGCTTCATTGACTTTCAGACGATGCGGCAGATCGCCGATGAAGTCGGCGCCTGGCTAATGGTGGACATGGCCCACATCGCGGGCCTGGTGGCGGCGGGCCTGCACCCGAATCCCGTGCCCTACGCCCATGTGGTCACCACCACCACCCACAAGACCCTGCGCGGCCCCCGGGGCGCTCTGATCCTCTGCAAGGAGGAGCTGAAAAAGAAAATCAACAGCGGCGTGTTCCCGGGAACCCAAGGCGGGCCGTTGATGCACATCATCGCGGCCAAGGCCGTCTGCTTCGGAGAGGCGCTGACGCCGGAATTCCGGGCCTATCAGGAGCAGATCCTGAAAAACGCCGCCGCCCTGGCCGACGAGCTGCGAAAGCGCGGCGTGCGCCTGGTCTCCGGGGGCACGGACAATCACCTGATGCTGGCCGATACCATGAGCCGGGGCAAGACCGGCCACGAGGTACAGGAGCTGCTGGATCTGGCCAACATCACCGCCAACAAGAACACCATCCCCTTCGATACCCAGTCCATGCGGCAGACCTCCGGCATGCGCTTCGGCACCCCGGCGGTGACCACCCGGGGCATGAAGGAGGCGGAGATGCGTCAGATCGGCGCCGCCATCGCCCGCCTGATGGACGAGGGCGAGGAGGCCGTGCCTCAGGTGCGGGCGGAGATGATCGACCTCTGCCGCCGCTTCCCCCTGTATCTGGAGCTTTGAGTAGGACACCTGTGCGAGACGGAAAAAATCTTTTGAAAAAAGAAAAATAAAGCTTGACCTTGCCGCCTGCTTGTGCTAATATAATCGGGCGGCAAGGCCAAGGGCTTTGTTTCATAATACAGGAGGGGCTTTTTTGAAAGCTTCCTCTGAGGAGACCCGGGTGTAGCGCAGATGGTAGCGCGCTTGAATGGGGTTCAAGAGGCCGCTGGTTCAAATCCAGTCACTCGGACCAAAAGAACAGGGGGACCAAAAGGTCCCCCTGTTCTTTTGATGTGTGCGTTTGTGTGTTGTGAACCAGCGGCCTCTTGCCAATTCAATCAACGGCCGCGAAGCGGCCTGGGCGGCGTCCATCGCCGCACAGGCCGCTGGTTCAAATCCAGTCACTCGGACCAAAAAGAAGAGGGTGTCGAAAGACACTCTCTTCTTTTTGGTATTTGCGGCAGGTTCGAGAACCAGCGGCCTCTTGCATTTCAATCAACGGCCGCGGAGCGGCCTGGGCGGCGTCCATCGCCGCACAGGCCGCTGGCTCAAATCCAGTCACTCGGGCCAAGAAAAAGGCTTTATTTCGAAAGAAATCAGGCCTTTTTCGTCACTTTTAATTGGCATTATCCGTACATGCGTACATCTGTACCGAAGAGCCGGTACGCTGGTACGCAAGTACGGATGTTTTTTTTCATTTACAAAATGGCGAGGGGAAAGAATCAAGAATGGGGGAAAAATGGATAAATTAAAAACTGGAAAAGAGGAAAAGGAAGGGCTTTTCTTGCCGCGTTTTCTATGATAAAATAAAAAAAGAAATAGCAAGCAGGAGGGCAGAGAAATGAATCACGAGTGTTCGCGGCAGGCGTTTTTGCGGCGTCTGGAGGAGCATGAAGACGAACTGAAAGGCCTTTTTGAGGAGCTGTATCAGAATGACCGGGAGAGCTATGAAAGCTTTTTGCTCATGCTCCGCCACATGTGGGAAGAACGAGGAGAGAGACTGCAGGATCTGGACGCGGAACGGGAGAGCAACCCTGCCTGGTACAAGGGCCACGACCTGGTGGGCATGCAAATGTACGTGAAGGCCTTTGCCGGGACTCTGCAGGGTGTCCGGGAGAAACTCGATTACATAGAGGACTGCGGCGTCAACTACCTGCACCTGATGCCCCTGTTGGAGAGCCCTGAGGGCCGCAGCGATGGAGGCTACGCCGTCTCCGACTTCCGAAAGGTCCAACCCGAGCTTGGCACCATGGCGGATCTGGCTGCACTGGCGGAGGATTGTCACAGACGGCACATCGCCGTTTGCCTGGACTTTGTGATGAACCACACCAGCGAGGACCACGATTGGGCGCGTCGGGCCAAGGCGGGGGAGAGAGCGTATCAGCAGCGCTACTTCTTTTTCGACGACTGGGAGATCCCCATCCGCTTTGAACGCACGGTTCCCCAGGTTTTCCCCACTACTGCGCCGGGGAACTTCACCTGGAACCAGGAGGCGCAAAAGGTGGTCATGACCACCTTCTACCCCTATCAATGGGATCTGAACTACCGCAACCCGGCGGTCTTCCGCGACATGACGGAGAATATGCTTTTCCTGTGCAACCAGGGCGTGGATATCATTCGGCTGGACGCGGTGCCCTATATCTGGAAGGAGCTGGGCACCAACTGCCGCAACCTTCCCCAGGTTCACAGCCTGGTACGGATCATGCGCATCGCCTGCGAGATCGTCTGTCCCGGGACGCTTCTTCTGGGTGAGGTGGTGATGGAGCCCAGCAAGGTGGTACCCTACTTCGGTACGGTTGACAAGCCGGAGTGCCATCTGCTTTATAACGTGACCACCATGGCCAGCACCTGGCACACCGTTGCCACCAAGGATGTGCGGTTGCTTCGGCATCAGCTGGGTCAGGTTTTTGCGCTGCCGAAGGAATACGGCTTCCTCAACTATCTGCGCTGCCATGACGATGTCGGCTGGGGCCTGGACTATGGCTTCCTGCGCTGGTTCGGCATGGAGGAGGTTCCCCACAAAAAGTTTTTGAACGACTATCTTACCGGTATGTGGCTGGGAAGCCCCGCCCGAGGGGAGCTTTACAACAATGATCCGCGTCTGGGCGATGCGCGCCTGTGCGGCACTACCGCATCCCTCTGCGGCGTGGAACTGGCAAGGGAACGGAACAATGGGAGTCTGCTGGACTGGGCGCTGCGGCTGGATGAGATGCTCCATGCCTATATGTTCACGCTCAGCGGCATCCCCGTTCTCTACAGCGGGGATGAGATCGCCCGCCAGAACGACTACAGCTATCACGACGATCCGCACAAGGCGGTGGACAGCCGCTGGGTTCATCGGGGCGATATGGACTGGGAAGCCGCCGAAAAGCGGCACGACCCCGAGACGGCGGAGGGGCGGCTCTTTACCGCCCTGCGGCTGCTGGAGAACCTGCGGGCGGAGCACCGGGCCTTCGACGGCGCGGCGGACACCTGGATCGTGAACACCGCCAATGACAGCGTGCTGGGCATCGGCCGCTACTATCAGGGAGAGAAGCTGGTGGCGCTTTTCAACTTCGGGGAGCGGGAAGCCAGCATCTATACGGACGAGTTGGGGGACTTTACAGATTTGCTCAACGGAGAGCGCGTGGACAAGCGGGCGGTGCGCCTGCCGTCCGGCGGATTCCGCTGGATGATCTGCGACTTTAATCGGGAGGGTATTACATGAACAGCAAGCTGATTTTTCTGGATATCGACGGTACCCTGACCACGCCGGGCAGCAATATCCCGCCCCAGAGCGCGCTGGAGGCGATCCGGGCCGCGCAGAAGGCGGGGCACAAGGTCTTCCTTTGCTCCGGGCGCAACTACGACATGCTCAAGCCGCTGCTCGTTTATGGCTTTGACGGGGCGGTGGCCAGCGGCGGCGGCTACGTCTTCGCCGGAGACCGGGTGCTCTATGACTGCCCGATGACGGAGGAGCAAAAGGATCGCGCCCTGCGGCTCTTTGCCGAGGGCGGCGTGCTGCGCACCATCGAGGCGAAGGACGCAAGCTGGTGCGACGAGGGCATGGGCGAATTCCTGCAGCAGTGCTCCGGCGGCAACAGCGAGCTGCTGCGCTGGCGCGAGGCGCTGGAAAAGGATCTGGGCATCCGTCCCATGAAAGAATACGACGGACGACCGATCTACAAGGTGGTCTTCATGTGTGCGAAGGCCGAGCAGTTGGCTCCGGCCATCCGGGAGCTGGAAGGGGAGTTCTACTTCCTGGTGCAGGATCTGGCGGGCGCAAACTGCCTCAACGGCGAGCTGATCAACCGGCAGTTCGACAAGGGCACCGGTATTCGGCGTCTCTGCGAGGCGCTGGGCTATTCCGTGGAGGATACCATCGGCTTCGGCGACAGCATGAACGACCTGGAGATGATCCAGACCGTCGCCTTCGGCGTCTGCATGGACAACGGCAGTCCCAACCTGAAAAAGCAGAGCGACCTGGTTTGCCCCGCCGTGGAGGAGGATGGCCTGGCCTGGGCCTTCCGGAAGCTGGGTTTGGTAGAAAACACCAAAAAGAAAGACTGATTTTTGGTCCATTCGGAAAATGCTCCTTCCTTTACTTTGTCACCGTTTTATTGTAAAATGCTTGTGAATACAGCGGTCGCCGTCCCGGCGGCCGCAATTTGGAAAAGGAGAAATGATTATGGCACTCGACTACCGTAAATGTGCTGAAGAGATCTTTTCCCACCTGGGCGGAAAAGAGAACATCATCAGCGCGGCACACTGTGCCACCCGCCTCCGCCTTGTCATCGCAGACAACAGCAAGATCGACAAGAAAGCCCTGGAGGAAGTTGAGGGCGTCAAGGGCATGTTCGATTCCAACGGACAGCTCCAGCTCATCATTGGCACCGGCACCGTCAACAAGGTGTATGACGAATTTCTCGCCGTCACCGGGCTGACCGCTGCCTCCAAGGCGGACGTGAAGGCCGCCGCCGCCTCTCGCATGCCCCTGTGGAAAAAGATCCTGAAGACCCCCGGCGACGTGTTCGTCCCCATCCTGCCGGCCATCGTGGCCTCCGGTTTGATGATGGGCCTGGTGGAAGCCATCCCCAAGTTCTGGCCCGCCTTCGGTGACACCGGCTGGTTTGCCTTCCTGGACCTGGTGGCCAACACCGCCTTCGCCCTGCTGCCCGTGCTGGTGGCCATTTCCGCCGCCCGCGTCTTCGGCGGCAACATCTTCCTGGGCGCCGTCATCGGCCTGATGATGGTGCATCCCGCCCTGCTCAACGCCTGGAACGCCGGCAAGGTGAACGAAGTAGCGCTGAAATTCAATGAGCCGATCCCCATCGAATATGTCCGGGAAGGGATCGAGGCCGCCGAGCTCACCGATGAGGAGAAGCTGCTGCTATGCGACGGCGACGTCGAAGCGTATCTCCGCAGCCTGGATACCTTCGACGGGACCGAGGCCGACGGCCTGATCTCTCCCTCCCTGCTGAACAATATGCCGACCTACCAGCGCCCATCGGAAGAGAAACCCGGGAAGATGGAAGACTACAGCCTCTCCGGCAAGGTTTGGGAGAGCATCAACGCCAAGCATGAAGTCGGCGAAAACGGGATCAAGATCCAGAAGTGGAACCTGTTCGGCGACTTCGGCATCGCGCAGTCCGGTTACCAGGGCCACGTCATTCCGGTCATCCTGGCCGTCCTGTTCATGTGCTTTATTGAAAAGTGGCTGCACAAGGTAGTCCCCGAGATGATCGACCTCTTTGTCACCCCGCTGACCACCGTCCTGCTCACCGCTCTCGTCACCTTCACCGTCATCGGCCCGGTGTTCTCCGTGTTCGAGAACTGGGTGCTGGCGGGCGCCCAGTGGCTCATCAAGGTGGGCTACGGCATCGGCGCGGCCATCATGGGCGCCATCTACCCGCTCACCGTGGTCATGGGCCTGCACCACATGTACAACGTCATCGAGGCCGGCATGATCTCCTCTACCGGCGTCAACTCCTGGATGCCCATCGCCTCCGCGGCCAACTTCGCCCAGTTCGGCGCCTGCTTGGCCGTGGCCCTCAAGGTGCATAACCAGAAGACCAAGTCCGTGGCGCTGCCCTCCTCCCTCTCCGCCTCTCTGGGCATCACCGAGCCGGCCATCTTCGGTATCAACTTCCGCTTCATGAAGCCTTTTGTGGCCGGCATGATCGGCGGCGCGGTCGGTTCGCTCTTCGCCTCCTGGATGCACGCCGCGGGCGACGCTGCCAAGGCTTTCGGCGCCACCACCTACGGCGTCACCGGCATCCCCGGCATCCCCGCCGTGAACAACGTCCCCATGTACCTGTTGGAGCTGCTCATCGCTTCGGGTATCGCCTTTATCATCACCTGGATCATCTGGAAGGAAGACAAGCCCGAGGAGAAAAAGGCCGCTCCCGTGGAGGAAGCGCCCGCCGAGCCCATGCCCTCCGTCATCCGCTGCGCCGCCGGCGAGATCCTGCAGCCCTGCAAGGGCCAGGTCATCGCCCGTGAGGAGATCCCCGACGAGACCTTCGCCGCCGGCATTCTCGGCGACGGTATCGGCGTCATCCCCGAGGACGGGATCGTGATCGCGCCCTTTGACGGCACCGTGACCTCCGTATTCGACACCAAGCACGCCGTCACCCTGGAGAAGGACGGCATGGAGGTGCTGATCCACATCGGCGTCAACACCGTCAACATGCAGGGCGAGGGCTTCACCGCCTTTGTCGAGGAGGGGGCCGAGGTCAAGGCCGGGCAGAAGCTGCTGGGCTTCGACCGCCAGGCCATCAAGGCCGCCGGCTACAACGATACCGTGGTCATGCTCCTCACCAACTCCGACGACCTGGAAGGCGTCGAGTGCGGCCTGAAATAATGCACAACAACTAACATAAACGGAGGTAACAGCATGAAGACTTTTGAGTACACCATCACCGATCCCGTGGGCATCCACGCCCGCCCCGCAGGTCTCCTGGTCAAGGAGATCAAGAGCCACGCAGGCTCCGCCGTCACCATCACCAAGGGCGAGAAATCCGTCAACGCGCTCAAGCTCATGGCCCTGATGCAGATGGGCATCAAGCAGGGCGATACCGTCAAGGTCGCCGTCGAGGGCGGAGACGAGGAAGCCGTCGCCGCTGCGATCGAGGGCTTCTTCAAGGCCAATCTGTAAGGAAACGGAAAAATACGGCTGCCGCAACGACAGCCGTATTTTTCTTCCGTTGTGAAACGATGCTCCGTGGTCACTCGCGCAAAGCGCACAGGACTTGCGAGCGGCATGCCCCGGCGCTTGGCGCGAGGGCGCGCCTGACTCGTCTTCCCGTGCTTCTGCGGCGGCAAGCCGCCTGAAAACGCTTCATTTGCACGCAGAAATCAAGGAAAAGCAATTTCGTATTTGTTTGCTCAGAGAGGAGACTAGTTTATGATCACCATTCAGGGAAAAGGCGTATCCACCGGCGTGGCCTCCGGCCCGCTGTATTTCTACCAGAGAGCTCAGGGCACGCTCCGCCGCTATGAGGTGGAGGATCGGGAGGCGGAGTTCGCCCGCTTCAAGGAGGCCCAGGCCAAGGCCATCGAGCAGCTGGGCGTCCTGTCGGAGAAGGCCAGGGAGGAGGCCGGCGACGAGGCCGCCATGCTTTTTGAGACCCACCAGATGATGTGCGAGGATCTGGACTACGAGGAGGCCATCGAGGGCTTCATCAAGGAGCAGGGCCTCAACGCCGAGGCCGCCGTCACCGACGCCGGCGTGATGCAGGCCGAGGCCTTCGCCGCCATGGACGACGACTACTTCAAGGCCCGCGCCGCCGACGTGAAGGACATCTCCGGCCGCATCGTCGGCATCCTCATGGGCGTGGTGCAGGGCGGCATCGATTCCCCAGTGCCCGTGATCCTGGCCTCCGACGATCTGGCCCCCAGCGAGACGGTGCAGCTGGACAAGTCCAAGATCCTGGGCTTCGTCACCTCCGGCGGCTCCGGCTCCAGCCACACCGCCATCCTGGCCCGCACCATGGGCATCCCCGCCATCATCGGCGTGGGCGACCAGCTCAAGGAGGAGTATCAGGGCCGGGAGGTCATCGTGGACGGCGGCACCGGCTCCGTGGTGCTGGACGCGGACGAGGATACCCGCGCCCGGCTCATGAAGAAGCGGGCCGACATCCTCAAGCGTCAGGAGATGCTCAAGCAGCTCAAGGGCCAGCCCAACGTGTCCAAGGACGGCCAGGAGATCCGGGTCTACTGCAACATCGGCAATCCCGAGGACGTGCACGCCGTGCTGGAAAACGACGGCGGCGGCATCGGCCTGTTCCGCAGCGAGTTCCTGTATCTCAACTGCGACGACTATCCCACCGAGGACTACCAGTTCGAGGCCTACAAGAAGGTGCTCTCCGACATGGGCGGCAAGGAGGTCGTCATCCGCACCCTGGACATCGGCGCGGACAAGATGATCGAGTACTTCCAGCTTCCCCACGAGGAGAACCCCGCCCTGGGCAACCGGGCCCTGCGCATCTGCCTGAACCGGCCGGAGATCTTCAAGACCCAGCTCCGCGCCCTGTACCGGGCCTCCGCCTACGGCCGCCTGAGCATCATGTTCCCCATGGTCGCCTCCGTGTGGGAGGTGCGTGAGGCCAAGAAGATGTGCGAGCTCGTGAAGAAGGAGCTGACCGCCGAGGGCATCCCCTTCTCCGACGAGGTGGACGTGGGCATCATGATCGAGACCCCTGCCGCCGCCGTCATCAGCGACCGGCTGGCCAAGGAGGTGGACTTCTTCTCCATCGGCACCAACGACCTGACCCAGTACACCCTGGCCTGCGACCGGCAGAACAACGACCTGGGCCGCTTCTTCAACGCCCATCACCCGGCGGTGCTGCGGCTGATCAAGATGGCCTGCGACAACGCCCACAAGGAGGGCATCTGGTGCGGCATCTGCGGCGAGCTGGGGGCCGACCTGGAGCTGACGGAGCTGTTCCTGTCCATCGGGCTGGACGAGCTCTCCGTCTCCCCGCGGGCGGTGCTGCCCCTGCGCCAGAAGGTGCGGGAGACCCAGGTGCGCGTGGTGCGCGAGAAGCTGCTGGCCGAGCTGGCCAGCGACAAGAACGAACTCTGATCCCACCGGCGAGAGCCTGGGCTGACAGGCATTCTTGAATCTGCCGGGAACCCCCCACCAAAAAACAGAGGAGGAGCCTATGAAGTTTTTGTTTGCATCCGATTCCTTTAAGGGCACCCTGACCAGTGAGCAGACGACAGAATTCCTCACCCGCGCGGCCCGCGAGGTTTTCGGGCCGGACGCAGTGTGCAGCGGCGTGCCCGTTGCCGACGGCGGCGAGGGCACGACCGACGCCGTTGTGGCGGCCGAGCACGGAGAGTGGCTGGAGGCCGAGGTCTGCGGCCCGCTGATGGAGAAGCGGATCGCGCGCTACGGCAAGCTGGATGAGCGCCGGGCCGTGCTGGAAATGGCCGCGGCCTCCGGGCTTCCGCTGGTACCCATGAACCTGAGAAACCCGCTGCGGACAAGCAGCTACGGCACGGGCGAGCTGATCCGTCACGCCCTCGACATGGGCTTTAAGGACATCTCCATCGCCATCGGCGGCAGCGCCACCAACGACGGCGGCATGGGCTGCGCCCGTGCGCTCGGCGTGCGCTTCCTGGATGAAGAGGGGCACGAGCTGGAGGGCCGCGGAGAGGATCTGGAAAAGCTCCGCGTCATCGACGTATCCGGTCTGGATCCCCGCGTGAAAGAGACGAGCATCACCGTGATGTGCGACGTGACCAATCCCCTTTGCGGCAAGGACGGCGCCACCTATACCTTCGGCGCGCAGAAGGGCGCGACGCCGGAGATCCAGGCCCGGCTGGAGGCCGGCATGGTCAACTACCGCGACATCATCCGCAGGCAGTTTGACATCGACCCCGATGCGATCCGCGGCGCCGGCGCCGCGGGCGGCCTGGGCACGGCCCTGATGGTTTTCTTCGGCGGCAAAATGAAGTCCGGCATCGACACCGTGCTGGATCTGATCGGCTTCGACGCGCGCCTGGAGGGCACCGACCTCGTCGTCACCGGCGAGGGCAGAACCGACTGGCAGAGCTGCTTCGGCAAGGTCATGCAGGGCGTCGGCGAGCGCGCCAGGGCCAAGGGCGTTGTGGCCGTCGGCCTGAGCGGCTCTCTCGGCAGAGACGCCGCCCGGATCTTCGATCACGGCATCGAGTCTCTCATGACGACGGTAGACGCGCCGATGCCTCTGGAGGAGGCGCTCGGCCGCGCGGAAGAGCTGTATTATCTGGGCGCCGTGCGCATGTTCCGCTTCCTGAAGGCCGGCATGCAGTTGGCGCAGAAACAATAAGGGAGGGCAAATATGGACGCTCAATTTACGACCATCGGCGCCCTGATCGGGCTTGCCATCTCCATCGCACTGATCATTCTCAAGCTCGCGCCGGCCTACAGCCTGATCCTGGGCGCCCTGGTGGGCGGCCTGATCGGCGGCGGTGGCCTGGCCGACACCATCTCGACCATGATCAGCGGCGCCGGTTCCATGATGACCTCGGTGCTGCGCATCCTCACCAGCGGCATCCTGGCGGGCGCGCTGATCAAGACGGGCTCAGCCCAAAAAATCGCCGAAACCATTGTGGATAAGCTGGGCGAGAAGCGGGCGGTCATCGCCATCGCCATCGCCACCATGATCATCTGCGCGGTGGGCGTTTTCATCGACATCTCCGTCATCACCGTGGCCCCCATCGCCCTGGCGATCGGCGAGAAGGCCAAGCTCTCCAAGAGCGGCGTGCTGCTGGCCATGATCGGCGGCGGCAAGGCCGGCAACATCATCTCCCCCAACCCCAACACCATCGCCGTTTCCGAGGCCTTTGAGCAGCCTCTGACCTCCGTGATGATGAAGAACGCGCTCCCCGCGCTCTTTGCCTTGGTGGTCGCCATCCTGCTGGCCTCTCTCCTCACGAAGAAAAAGGACGATCCCATCACCTCCTCCGATCTGGAGACGGTGGGCGAGCAGAATCTGCCCGGCTTCTTCTCCGCCATTCTGGGGCCGCTGGTGGTCATCCTGCTGCTTGCCCTGCGCCCGATCTTCGGCATCACCATCGACCCGCTGATCGCTCTGCCCCTCGGCGGCATTGTCTGCATCCTGGTCACCGGAAAGGCCCGGCATCTGACGGAGTACACCGCGTTCGGCATGAGCAAGGTCATCGGCGTCTCCATTCTGCTGATCGGCACCGGCACCATCGCCGGCATCATCAAGGCCTCCGCCCTGCAGTACGACGTGATCCAGCTTCTGGAGAAGCTGCACATGCCGCCCTTTATCCTGGCCCCGCTCTCCGGCATCCTGATGGGCGGCGCCACCGCCTCCACCACCGCCGGCGCCACCGTGGCGGCCGAGACCTTCTCCGGGCCTCTGCTGAGCGCGGGCGTGCCCGCGCTGGCCGCCGCGGCCATGATCCACGCCGGCGCCACCGTGGTGGACTCCCTGCCCCACGGCTCCTTCTTCCACGCCACCGGAGGCTCTGTGAACATGAGCATTTCCCGCCGCATGAAGCTGATCCCCTACGAGGCCCTGATCGGTCTCACCAGCACCGTCGCCGCGGTCGTGATCTACCTGATCGCCGGCTGACGCGCTTCTCCGGGCCCCGGAATGGGGCCCGGAGGATTCCAGAAAAACAGGAGCACAGAAGATGGACACCAAACAGTTTGACGTGCTCGCCCTGGGCGAGCTGCTGATCGACTTTACACAGAACGGCCGCAGCGAGCAGGGAAACCTGCTCTTTGAGGCCAACCCCGGTGGCGCGCCGGCGAACGTCCTGGCTATGCTGCAGAAGCTGGGCCGCCGCACCGCCTTCCTGGGCAAGGTGGGCAAGGACGCCTTTGGCGAGCTGCTGGCGAAGACGGTTACCGACGCGGGGGTCGACCTGCGGGGCCTGCGGCGGGATGAGGAGGTGCACACCACCCTGGCGGTGGTGCAGACCCTCCCCGGCGGCGACCGGGATTTCAGCTTTTACCGCCGGCCCGGCGCGGACATCCTGCTTCGGTCGGAGGAGCTGGATCGGGAGCGGATCAAAGACTGCCGCATTTTCCATTTCGGCAGCCTCTCCCTCACCGACGAGCCCTGCCGCTCCGCCACCATGGAGGCCCTTGCCCTGGCAAGGGAAAGCGGCGCGCGCATCTCCTTTGATCCCAACCTGCGCCCGCCCCTCTGGCGGAGCCTGGAGGAGGCCCGGGAATGGATCGCCTGGGGCCTGGCGCGCTGCGACATCCTCAAGATCGCGGACAACGAGCTGCTGTTCATGACCGGCGAGGCGGACTTTGACCGTGGCGCGGCGATCCTGCGGCGGCAGTACCCCAACATTCGGCTGCTGAACGTCACCGCCGGCGCCGAGGGCAGCTATTCCTACTATGGGGAGCTGCGGGTTTTCGAGCCCGCATGCAAAAAAGGCGGCGTCATCGAGACCACCGGCGCGGGGGACACCTTCTGCGCCTGCGTGCTGAACTTCGCCCTGGAGCATGGGCTGGAGGATCTGGGCGAGACAGAGCTGCGGCAGATGCTGCGCTTTGCCAACACCGCGGCCTACCTGGTCACCACCAAAAAGGGGGCCATCCGCTCCATGCCCGAGCGGAAGGACGTGGAAGCCCTGCTGCAGGACAGCGGGGAATGAGCACAGGAGTGAGGGATCGGCCGCACAGCGCATCCGAGCTAAGCCGTCCCGCCCATGGGGGCGGGACGGCTTTCGGCGGAGGGAAAGGAGCCGCGAGATCCTTTGTCCTCCCTGCTCTGCGCAGGCGGTGCAGCCCCGGACAGCCTGGAACGGAAACGACTAGAGAGAAGAGGCATCGATTATGAGAAAAACCAAAATCGTCTGTACCATCGGCCCGTCCTGCGAGAAGCCGGAGGTCTTCCGGGAGATGTGCCTGAACGGGCTGAACGTGGCCCGGCTGAACTTTTCCCACGGCACCCACGAGGAGCACCAGAAGAAGATCGACATGATCAAGGCGGTGCGGGAGGAGCTGAAGCTGCCTGTCGCCATCATGCTGGACACCAAGGGCCCCGAGTACCGCATCCGCACCTTTGCAAACGGAAAAATCAGTCTTAAGGACGGGGATGACTTTTGCTTCACCACCCGGGAGCTCGTGGGGGACGAGCACATCGTCTCCGTCAGCTACAAGGGCCTGGCCGATGACCTGGAGCCCGGCGACCGGATCCTGGTCAACAACGGCCTTGTGATCTTCGAAGTGAAGGAGATCGAGGGCACGGAGATCCGCTGCAAGGTTCTCACCGGCGGCATCCTCTCCGACCGCAAGAGCATGAGCTTCCCCGGCAAGGTACTGCGCCAGACCTTCCTCAGCGAGCAGGACAAGTCCGATCTGCTCTTCGGCATCCAGAACAACGTGGACTTTGTGGCGGCCTCCTTCGTCTCCTGCAAGCAGGATCTTCTGGATCTCAAGGGCTTCCTCGCGGCCAACGGCGGCGTGGACATCGACGTGGTCGCCAAGATCGAGAACCAGTCGGGCGTGGACAACATCGACGAGATCTGCACCGTCTGCGAGGGCGTCATGGTCGCCCGAGGCGACCTGGGCGTGGAGGTGCCTTTTACGGAGCTGCCCGCCATCCAGAAGCATCTGATCACCAAATGCCGCATGCTGGGAAAGCGCGTCATCACCGCCACGGAGATGCTGGAGAGCATGATCACCAATCCCCGGCCCACCCGGGCGGAGATCAGCGACGTGGCCAACGCCGTCTACGACGGCACCAGCGCCGTGATGCTCTCCGGGGAGTCCGCCGCGGGCAAATACCCGGTGGAGGCCCTGCGGGTCATGGGCGAGATCGCCGAGGAGACCGAGAAGCACATCGACTATATCGAGCAGTTCCGCACCCGGCCCTTTATCATCCACAACCGGGTGGACGCCATCTCCCACGCGGCCTGCACCATGGCCATAGACCTGAACGCCAAGGCCATCGTGGTCACCTCCCTCAGCGGGCTCACGGTGCGCATGGTCTCCCGCTTCCGGGCGCCCATCACCATCCTGGGTCTGGCCACCGGCAAACGGGCCTGGTACAAGCTGGCTCTGAGCTGGGGCGTGGTGCCGCTGCTGACCGAGCAGTTCCCCAACATGGCGGTGCTGTACTACTACGCCCTCAAGGCCGCCCGGGAGGCGCTGGATCTGCAGCCCGGGGACACCGTGGTGGTTACCGGCGGCGACACCAAGGGCGAGAGCGGCAACACCAACGAGATCCGCATCGAGACGGTGTGAGCCATGTCCATCCGGCGATTTGTGGCCTTCGACGTGGAGACGCCCAACCGCTTCAACAGCCGCATGAGCGCCATCGGCGTCAGCGTGGTGGAGGACGGGCGCATCATACAGGACTTCTACTCTCTGGTGGATCCGGAGCAGCCCTTCGACTGGTTCAATGTTAAGCTCACGGGCATCAACGAGGAGACGGTCTTCGACGCGCCCAGCTTTCCGGAGCTCTGGCCCAGGCTTGAGCCGCTGCTCTCCTCGGGGATCCTGGCTGCCCACAACGCGGGCTTTGACATCGGTGTGCTGCGCAAGTGCCTCCGGAGCTATGAGATCGAATGGAAGCCCACGGTGAAGGCCGTCTGCACCGTGACTATGGGGCGCAGCCTCCTGCCCGGCGTGGGTCACAGGCTCAACGAGCTCTGCGACTACTACGGCATCGACCTGAACCACCACCGGGCGGACAGCGACAGCCGCGCCTGCGCCGAGATCCTGCTGCGCTACCTCCAGAGCGGAGCTGACCCGGAGAAATACGTCCGCAGCTACCGCATGGACTGAGCACGGCGGATCGTCAAGGCTGAGATCTGCTTGAGCCTCGACGCCCTCCCGCGGCAAGCCGCTTTCCTTCCGACGGAGAATCGGCTTGACGGGGGAGAGGGATAGGAATATGATAATAAATATCACGGCTTGCGGGAGGAACCGTTATGGGCAGAGATGAGACAAGAGACCGTCTGTATGCGCAGATTCTCCGGGAGGAGTTGCTGCCCGCCATGGGCTGCACCGAGCCGATCGCCATCGCTTACGCGGCCGCAAAGGCTCGCGCCGTGCTCGGCGCGCTGCCGGAGCGCCTGCTGATCGAGGTCAGCGGGAATATCATCAAAAATGTGAAAAGCGTTGTGGTGCCCCATACCGGCGGCCTGCGGGGAATCTCCGCGGCGGCTGCGGCGGGCGCCGTGGCCGGCGATGCGGCTGCGGAGCTGGAGGTGCTCTCCCGGGTGACCGACGAGCAGATCCGAGAAATGGCCGCCTATTTGAAAAGCGCGGAGCTGGAGATCCGATACGCCGAAACACCCCATATTTTCGACATTCGGATCACGGCCTACTCCGGAACGGATCACGCCTGCGTGCGGATCGTGGACTATCACACGAATGTGGTCTACGTGAGCCGCAACGGGGAGGTTCTTCTGGAGCGGGAAGTGGAGCAGAAGGAGGACGGCCTGACCGATCGGGGCTGCCTGAACGTGGAAGGGATCGTGGACTACGCGGAGCATGCGGAGCTGGAACCGGTGCGGGAGCTTCTGGAACGGCAGATCGCGTTCAACATGGCCATTGCCGAGGAGGGGCTGCGCAGCAGCTATGGCGCCAACATCGGGAAAACCCTGCTGAAGGGGCATGAGGACTGCCTGGACACCAGGATGCGGGCCTATGCCGCCGCTGCCAGCGACGCGCGGATGAACGGCTGCGAGCTGCCGGTGGTCATCAATTCCGGCAGCGGCAACCAGGGGATCACGGCCAGCGTTCCGGTGATCGTCTATGCCCGGGAGACGGGCAAAAGTCATGAAGAACTGCTGCGCGCGCTGCTGGTGTCGAATCTGATCACGATCCATCTGAAAACAGGGATCGGGCGACTGTCGGCCTACTGCGGCGCGGTCAGCGCGGGCTGCGGCGCCGGCGCGGGCGTGGCCTATCTGCAGGGCGGACGCTTTCGGGAGATCGCCCACACGGTGGTCAACGCGGTGGCCGTCACCTCGGGGATCATCTGTGACGGCGCCAAGGCGAGCTGCGCGGCCAAGATCGCCGCGGCGGTGGACGCGGGGCTGCTGGGCCTGGCCATGTTCCGCAACGGGAACCAGTTTTACGGCGGCGACGGGATCGTCAAGAAAGGCGTGGAGAACACCATCGCCAATGTGGGCCGCCTGGCCAGAAGAGGCATGGAGCAGACGGACAAGGAGATCATCCGCCTGATGATGGAAAACTGAATGTGCCTCGACTGAGAAGCTGGCCCAAACACTGAAAAGTGTCGGGAAAAGCGGGTTCCCAGCAATCCACGGAGTGCGCAATTTGAAAAACATATAAATAGGAGGCTCTACAATGGGCAAGAACGACGAGTACAACGCAAATGAAAACTATGGCGCATATCAACAGAACACCTGGCAGGCAGCGCCGGGAGCGGGCGTATACCCGGCGTATCCGCCGATGGAGCCGAAAAAAAGCAGGAAAGGTCTGATCATCGGGCTCGTGTGCGGGATTGTGGTGCTGCTGGCCGCGGTGACGGTGCTGCTGATCCTGTTCCTGGGGAAGGACGATGCGCCCCAGATCCCCATCCAGGTACCGGACGCTGCCGGCACGAGCCAGAGCGGGGAGGGAAATACCCTCTTCGGAGAAGAGAAAGAGGCCAAAACGGGGGCCCCGGTGGGCGAAGCGGCAGAGGCCCCGGTGGGCGAAGCGGCAGAGGCCCCGGTGGGCGAAGCGGCAGAGGCCACTGTGGAGAAACCAGAGGAGTATCCTGCGGAGAAACCAGAGGAGTATCCTGTGGAGGAAGAGCACAGTATCGCTCTGATCCTGGACGGGAACACCCTAATGGACGGTTCCTACAACCAGATGGCCTGGGAGGCCTGCCGGGAGCTGAGCTGGCCCGTCAACTACTACGCGTCGGACTGGGACACGGACTCTCATAAGAAGGCCATCAGCCGCGCGGTGGCGGACGGCTACGATACGATCCTGCTGCCCGGCTATTCATTTGAAGAGGCCGTGGTGCAGGTGGCGCCCACCATGCCCGAGGTTCGCTTCATCCTGCTGGACGACACCTCCAGCATGCTGAGCTTTTATGTGCAGAATCCGGATCTGAGCAATATCCTCTGCGTTTCCTTCCAGGAGGCGGACGCGGGCTATCTTGCGGGCTACGCCGCGGTGAAGCTGGGCTATCGGAACCTGGGCTTCCTGGGCGGGATGGCGGTTCCGGCGGTTGTGCGCTACGGCTACGGCTTCATCCAGGGGGCGGACGCCGCGGCGCAGGAGTTGGGACTGACCGACGTTACGCTGCGCTTTGCCTATGCCAACCAGTTTTTTGGGGATGCGGATATCACCGCCGCGATGCGCGACTGGTACGCGCAGGGAACGGAAGTGATCTTCTCCTGCGGCGGCGGGATTTGTACCTCGATCGCGGAGGCGGCCGCCGAATACGACGGCAAGATCATCGGCGCGGATACCGACTTTGCGGAGATGGGAATGGCCGACATGGCGGTGACCAGCGCCTGCAAGGACTTCGACGCCGCGGTCAGGATCGTCACGAAAATGATCGACGAGGGCTCCTTCCAGGGCGGGGATCTGTATCTGGGGGCTAAGGAGAGCGGCCTGAAGCTTGCCGACTCCACCTGGTTTGGAGCAGGCTTCACCCGCTCGGACTATGCCGACCTGTTGGCTGAGCTGGCAAGCGGAAAGCGGAAGGTGAGTTACGAGATTGCGTGTACCCCAGACGCTTTTGCAAACCGGATCACGGTGCTGGATCTGGGGAACCTGAAATAAACACAAAAACGCCTCTCACGGCTGCAGGGCCGCGGGAGGCGTTTTCCGTATATGCAGGGGCTCAGCCCATAAAGGAAACCAGGGACTGGAGCAGCGCGTTGCCGTTGAGGGCGTCGTCCTTCTCGGCCTTCTTGCTGCTGCCGCCGAAAAGGCCGCCCAGCAGTCCGGTTTTGCGCTTGCCGCCGCCCAGCAGGGCGGAGAGATCGGACAGATCCAGCCCGTCGGACAGATCCACCTTTTTCTTTGCGGAATTCGTCGCGGAGCTCAGACTGCTCAGCAGCGCGGGGGCGATGCTGCCCAGCGCCTTGGAGACGTCGGCGCCGGGGAGACCGGACTTCCGGGAAAGCTCCGCGATGGCGGCGTCGGAATTGTCGCCCAGAATGTGCCCCAGGATTTTGCCGCCGTCGGTTTCATCCGCCTCGGCGATCTGGTCGGGCAGAGATTTGGCGTTGTTGTGCTGTCCCAGAGCACCCAGCAGAGACAGGGCGCCGGACTGGGAGGAGGCGTTTCCGGTCAGGAATTTGAGCAGCAGCGGAAGCGCAAGAGGGATCAGCTTTTTCAGCTTTCCGGCAGAGAGGCCGGTCTTTTTCACGAGGGCCGCCAGGGTGGAGTCACCCAACAGGGATTTTAACAATACACTTAACAGGTTCATGGGATAACCTCCTTTTGCAAAATGTGGGGAATTCTGCAAAAAGTATACCGCGATCCGGCGCGGAATGCAACCGTGACCGACCGGGCAATTATAGTTTTTTCCTTAGGTTCCTCTAAGGAAGAGGGCGTATGCTTGGTTCAACCAAACAGAAAGGACGGTTGAATCATATGAAAAACAAAAAAGCAGTGAAAATACTTGCGTTGGTCCTCGCCGTCAGTGCATGCGCCATCTTTATCCTGACGGGGATGGGCTCGGCCTCGGCGGAGAACGCCAGTCCTGACCTGGTCACTTCCGCGACTAAGAGCGGAGAAAGCAACGGGCAGACCACCTCCTCCGACGATGCGCTTCAGAGGGAGGGAGAGCTCTTCACCGAGAGGGATCTGGAGCAGGCGGCGGATCTGAGCCAGGCCGTGACACTCACGCTCAGCGACGGAAAAACCATCACCGTCAGCGAGGAAGGCGTCTACCTGCTGCAGGGCGCTTCCCGGAACACGACTGTGGTCGTGGATGCGGAGGAAACGGCCAAGGTACAGTTGGTACTGGACGGCGTCAGCATGGTGAACGACAGCTTTCCCTGCATCTACGTGAAGAGCGCCGACAAGGTCTTTGTGACTACCTCCGCAGACAGCAGTCTCTCCGTTACCGGCAGCTTCAGCGCGGACGGCGACACCAATACCGACGGCGTGATCTTCTCCCGGGATGATCTGGTACTCAACGGCACTGCGATGCTCACCATTTCATCCAGCGAGAACGGCGTGGTCTGCAAGGATGATTTGAAAGTCACCGGAGGAAGCTACTCCATCGACGCCGCCTCCAAGTGCCTGGAGGCCAACGACTCCATCCGCATCGCAGACGGCAGCTTCACACTCACCGCGGGCACCGACGGCCTGCATGCCGAAAACGGCGACGACGACAGCAAGGGCTATATCTACCTGGCCGGCGGCAGCTTCAGCATCCAGGCCGGCGACGACGGCATTCACGCCAACGCCTTCATTCGGATCGACGGCGGCAATTACACCATCCGGGCTGCGGAGGGAATCGAGTCCACCTACATCCAGATCAACGACGGCACCATCCGCATCGACAGCTGGGATGATGGCATCAATGCTGCGCGCAAGTCCTCTGCCTATTCCGTCTGCGTGGAAATCAACGGCGGAGACATTACCATCAGCATGGGAGCCGGCGATACCGATGGCATCGATTCCAACGGAAACATCATTGTGAACGGCGGCTGTATCAACATTACCGGCAATTCCAGCTTCGACTATGACGGCACGGCCCAATACAACAGCGGCACCATCGTCGTCAACGGTCAGCAGCTCAGCACCATCCCCAACCAGATGATGGGCGGCGGTCAGCCAGGAAGCGGCATGGGCGGCGGACGCGGCGGCAGACGCGAATAGAAAAGAAAAAGAACCTTGGGATCCCAAGGTTCTTTTTTATATGCGTTCCCGGCAGGGCTTATCCCCAGTAGACGAGCACCCAGTCTCCGTCGGCGGTACATCCCAGCCACCACTGGACATCGGTGTACTCATAGTCCGAGATCCAGACGCCGGCCTTCTGCGCTTCCAAAGGAGTGTGAAAGTCGGTGTAAATGCACATACAGTCGGTGAAGGTCTTTCCCATATCCTGATCCTGAGCTATGACGTTAATCCATTCCAGACTCTCCGGGGTGCACATCTCATCGCCCCCATAGCGGATCGCATGCATCTCAAAGCCGTCCCAGGAGGAGAACTCCCGCTGGATCTGATGGATCGCCCTATCCACCTCATGCTGGGAATAGCGCTGGGAAATACCGTAGTCGATGGGATAGGAAGGGGAATCGGATATAACGCCACAGGCGCACAGAGACAGGCAAAGCAGGGCGCACAGAAGCAAAGCAATCCTTTTTCGCATGGGGGTTCCTCCTTTTCCTTCATGGATGGGTTCAGTATAGCATGGATCGGGGCTTTCCGCAACGGACGCGGCTAAAAGTCCAGCACGCCCGGCTGCAGGGCCGGGTCGTGACTGCACAGGATCGCGGCGCAGGACGGATCTGCCTCCCGCTCCCGCAGCCAGCGCAGACTTTTGCGCTGCTGTTCCCGGTCGAAGCCGAAGCCGGGGGTGATATCCTCTCGCCAGTTGCGTGGGGAAAAGGCCGCGTCACCGGCCAGGATCGCATAGCGGCTGCCGCTGCGCAGGAGCACGGAGGCGTGACCGTCGGTGTGGCCGGGGGTATTGATCAGCAGAAGGCTCTCGTCGCCGAAAAGGTCGATGGCCCAACGGTTCGGCCCGAGGGAGGAGCCGCGGTAGTAGGGACGCTCCATGGGAAAGGGCAGCCACAGGCGCTGCGGCTGTCTGGCCTTATACACGGCGCGGCAGGACCAGAAGTACTCGTCTTCGGGCAGGATGATCCGCTTGGCGCCCTGCAGATGCCGCAGCCCCGCCACGTGATCCGGATCCAGGTGCGTAAGCACGACCGCGGACAGATCCTCCGGACGGAGAGAGCGCGCGGCAAGCTGCTCGTGGATCGCCTGACCCGGGGGCAGCAGCGGCCGATAGAAAGCGGATAGATAGCCGGGCAGCACCGAAGCCGCAGCCTTGGGGTCGTAAAGACCGGCGGGGGAGATCTCCCGGCACCAACCGGTGTCTACCAACACGGGGCCCCGAGGCGTCTCGATCAGAAAACAGAATACCGGAAGCTCCACGCGCTTCCCGTCCGAAGCAAACAGCTCCCGCGCGGTGTTGCCCAGACTGATCCGATCGCCGAACGCCACGGCGGGGGATACCCGCATGCTGCCGCAGCGCAGCAGGTGGATTCTCATGTCAGGCGCTCCTTTCCCGTGGGGCTGGAGGGGGGACAGACAGCCTGCGCGATGCGGCGCTTGCCGGGAATGAGGCAGCGATCCCCGTCGGAGACCGGCGCGGCCTCCAGATGCAGCTCCGCCTTCGGGAAAAGCCTTCCCGCCGCGTCCAGGATGGCGGAGCGATTCGGCTCGCCCAGCGTCAGGGCACGGAGCAGCAAAGTCTCGCCCTGACGGGCGGCACAATAATCCACCAGCTCCGGAAGGGAGAAAAGCGCCTCGTCCAGCGCGGCGCTGCCGCCGTCCGTCAGACGTCCGGAAACCTCCAGGCGTGTCAGCTCGCTGCCGCAGGGACAGACCCCGGGCAGGATCCTGGCCCGATCCCCGGTTCGGTATCGGAGCAGGGGCATCGCCTCCATGCCGAAGGTGGTGATGACCAGTTCCCCCCAAGCCCCCTTGGGCAGCGGCTGGCCCTGGGGATCCACGATCTCCGCCAGCGTGTGGTTCTCCCGCAGATGCATCCCCGCATGGGCAGGACAGGTCACCGCCCCGGCCATGCCCATTTCCCGGGAACCGTAATGCGGGAACAGAGGCGTTCCCAGGATCCTCGCACAGCCGTCGGCCACGCTGTCGGGACAGGAATCTCCGCTGACCAGCGCCCGCCGGAGACTGCCGCGGCCGCAAAACCGCAGCATACTCAGCAGCGGCGCCGGCATTCCCACGTAGGTGTCCGGCCGCTCCCGCCGCAGGAGCTCCCGCAGCTCGCCATAGCGGAGGGCGGGGCCGACCCGCAGAGGGCGGGCCCCAAGACCTTCGACAGCACGGGCAATCAGATCCCCCAGACCGAAGGGGCCGGAAAAGGGGAAACAGATCATGGTCACGCTGTCGGGAAAAACCAGCTCGCCTAGACCGGCTTCATACAGCGCCACGGTATCCCGCAGGTCTTCTTCGGTGTAAAACACCCGCTTGGCGGCGCCAGTGGTGCCGGAGGTGGCGTCGGACAGCACCCGCGTGATCCGGCTCTGGGAGCAGAGCAGGAGAGAGGCGGCGTGGTGGGCAAGATCCTCGTCGGTGGTGAAGGGAAGGGCGCGCAGATCCTCCAGACGCTCCAGGCGCGCCGGGAGCTCCCGATAGAAGCCGCCCCGGGCGCGCTCCCGCGCCAGAAGGCTCTCCAGCTCGCGGAGCTGGAGAGCCTCAATGTCCCGACGCGTCAGGCTTTCCAGTTGTTCTCGTTCCCGGATGAGCGTATCCAGTCTTGTTCGCGTCATGTCGTCTGTTCCTCCGGTACGACCTGGCCGGCGCGCCGGCGGTAAAGAGCACGCCCGTCGCTGTCGGTCAGATTGTAGGCACAAAAGGGTACCATGCCGAACCGCGGATCCATCTCGCAGATATAGCAGCGCCGCAGCCGTTTCAGATCCAGATTCCAGGCGTCCTGAAAAACCATGCCGGACACGGTGAAGCTGCGCTGGCGAACCTGCGCCAAAAAAGCGTCCAGCGACGAGGTCTCGGCCAGCTCTCCGTCGGCGGCGAAATCCGCCGTGCCGCCGCTCCACTGTTCGGCCACGGCCTGGCGGGAGTCGTCGGAGCTGACACAGCAGCAGCCGCTGGCGGCCTTGCGCGGCAGGGCCTTCAAGCTGCCGTCCGGACGGATGAGATAGCTCGCGTGGAAGGAGCAATATGGGCTCTCAGCCCCTCCGCCGCTGAAATCCGCGGCGCGGAGCAGACCGCCGCTCTGTTCTTCCATCAGCCGCAGCATCCGCGGGATGGTCACGGGCCGTTCGGGGCGGGGGAGGCCGCAGCGACCGAAATAGCTCAGAGGCTGAAAGTGAACCCCGCGCACCGCCGGGCTCTGTTCCAGCGCAAAGCGTAAAATAGGGCCGATTTGATCCTCGTTGACCCCCGCGGCGATCACGGGAACCAGCACAACGCCCAGCCCGGCTTCCCGGCAGGCCCGGATGCAGCGCAGCTTCTCCTCCAGCAGAGGGCGTCCGCGCAATGTTATGTTAACCAAATCGTCCAGGCCGTCGAACTGCAGAAACACGGTGCTGAGTCCGGACTCCTTCAGCTCCCGCGCGTAGCCGGGCTGGGCGGCCAGACGCAGGCCGTTGGTGTTGAGCTGGAAAAAGGAGAAGCCTTTTTCCCGCCCCAGCCTGATGATCTCCGGCAGATCGTCCCGCATGGTGGGCTCGCCGCCGGAGAGCTGAATGTTGAAGGGCCCGCCGTGCTCCATCAGGTACGTATAGCGCGCGGAAAGCTCCGAGAGGGGGAGGTCTGGCGCTGCGTTCTCTCCCGCGGAGGCAAAGCACACCGGACAGCGCAGATTGCAGCGCTCCGTCAGCTCCAGCAGCACACAGCAGCCCTTGGTATGGTGTTCCGCGCACAGTCCGCAGTCATAGGGGCAGCCGTTCTCCGTCGGCTTGGGGGATATGGGGGCCTCCCGGGCGCTGTTTTCGCTGCTCCAGCGCAGATAGGAGCGCAGATCCCCCTCCCAGAGCAGGGCGGAGAAGGCCCCGTGCTCCGGGCAGCTTTTGTCCATCCATATCCCGTCCGGCTCGCTGCGCAGGCTTGCCGGCAGCACGCGCAGACAGCGGGGGCATACGCTTTCCGTACGACCGATCTGCATTACAGCAGCTCCCTTTCCTGCAGGATCTCCATGCACTTTTCATAGGTGGCGGCGATGATCTGCGGGCAGAGCTCCACCCGCTTGGCGGGGTTGCCGCCGGTGATGTCCCGGCAGTCGATGCCGCCGTAGTCCGCGGTGATCTCGTCCTCGAACCAGCGGGTGAACTCGCCCAGGGCGCTCTTGTGCTGGGGGTCGTCCATGCCGGTGTCCTCGCCCTTGCCGGTGAAGTAGGAAATGACGCAGGCACCGCCGGTCATACAGCCGCAGCAGCCCTGGGAGAAGCCCACGCCGCCGTTGAGGCCGCCCATGGCCTTCACCAGGCCCGGGTTTTCCTCGCCCACGGTCTCCAGCATGAGGATGGCCAGGATCTGGCTGCAGAAATAGCCGTAGCGGCTCAGCTCCATCACTCGATCAAAGAGATCCATCTTGTTCCTCCTTTTCCGCGATCAGCAGCCAGTAGCTGCATTTGCCCCGGGGGATCTCGCAGCAGGGCGCGTCCTCCCGCCACAGGGCCTCCAGATAGTATTCCCGCCAGGCGGCAGTCAGATCCTCCCGCCGCAGCAGGCGAAAGCCCGCCTTTTCCAGCAGGGGGAGGGGATCTTCAAAAAAGACGTCCGAGAGCAGCAGCCTCCCGCCGGGGCGCAGGAGCCGGGCGGCCTCCTTCAAGGCCCCGCTCTGGTCTCCGGAGACGAAGAAGGCGCACTGGCTCAGCACCGCGTCGAAGCTCCCGGCGGGGAAGGGGGCGTGGAGCAGGTCGCCCGGCTCCACGTTCCCGCCCGGGGGCTCCCGGTCGAGCCCCCGGGCCTCGAAGCCCAGGGAGCGCAACAGGGCCACCGCCTCTCCGGCGCCGGCGCCCAGATCCAGCACCGACGCGCCGGGGGGCAGCGCCGCCAGCTCCAGCATGCGGCGGGTATGCCCTTCGCCGCCGGGGTGGCTTCTCATTTGTCCTCCAGGGCCCGCTCCACCGAGGCCACCTTGCCCAGGGCCAGCTCCTCCGGCACATAGACAAAGCCGCACACCGGGCAGACCGGCAGCTCCACGGGAAAGCCGTTGTCCAGATACATGAACTTGGCCTTGCCCTTGATGAGGGGCACCCCGCACTTGACGCAGGAGAGCTTCCCCTGGGGGTCTATGGTGTAGTAATTCTTCTCAATGGCCATGTTCAGCCCTCCCGTTTTTCCACGCGCATCCGGTGGCTCCAGGCCCGGTGGACCCGGAAGCCCTCGCCCTCCCGGCTGAACTTCACCCAGAAGGTGGCGTTGCCCACCCGGCGGCGGGCCACCATCAGACCGTCGTCGTCCAGAATGGCCTCGCCGGTTTGCCGGAAGTCCTCCAGCACGGCGATCACGTCGTCGGTAAGGATCATCCGCTCGTCCATCATGCGCCGGGCCTCGTCGGTCCAGATCAGGGGATAGTCCAGCTTCTTTTCCATAGGCTCCTCCATCCACAGCTCGCGCAGCAGCTCGTTTTTCAGGGTCAGTCGGTTCCAGCGCTTCTCGCTGATATCCGGGGGCGCGCCGGCGTCGGTGCCGTAGCAGAGCTCCAGGATGTGCCGGGATTGGCGGCCCTGGCGGGCAAAGCGATCCCGGCAGGCCATGCAGTAGGAGATATAGGGCGCGTCGCTGCGCTCCAGGCACTTGTCCGTCATCTCCGCGGCCACCTCCCGGTTGGCATAGGCGGTCAGGCCGCCGTAGCCGCAGCAGGGGGCCCGATCCCGGTCATAGGGGGTGTCCATGAGCGTGCAGCCCAGGCGGCGGGCCAGCTCCCGGATGGCGTCCTGGGTTCTCGCGTCGCCCCTTGCGCCGCAGGAATCGTGCAGCGCGGCGGGCCGATCCAGGGCTCTTGCCCCGGCGGGCAGGCCCAGCTGAAGCAGCAGGTCCCAGATCCCGACGATCCGCAGACCCTCGTGACCCTCCAGCTCCTTTTTGCAGCTGGGGCAGCCCGCGATGACGATGGGCTCGCCCAGCTTCGCCAGCTCCCGGTCCAGAAAGTCCCGGGTCAGCTGCTCCATCTCATAGCGGCCGGCCCAGTCGCAGATGGCGCCGCAGCAGCCCAGCATCAGGGCCACGCCGCCGTCCAGCCGCTGGCAGAGATCCAGATAAGCTGCCTTCACCGTCTCCGGCGCGACGGCCGAGGCCTGGCAGCCGGGGAAGAAGACGTACCTGCACTTCTCAAAACCCGGCTGGGGCCGGGCCAGAAAGGCCTCGTCGTTGGAAAAGAGCATGTCCAGCAGGGCAAACTCGTGGGGGGCCAGGGGCATTTTATCCGTAGAAACCATGTTCCGCCGCGCCATGTGGCAGACACGGGCCATATCAAAGCCGTTGGGGCAGACCACCGTGCACTGCCCGCAGAGGGAGCAGGCGTTCATGGGCTTGTTGAGCTGGTGGTCGCCCATGATGATCTGGGTGTTGTTGTAGATCTCCTTGCCGAGAAGGCCCGGGTGCTTCTTGTAGTGCTTCAGATAGGCGCAGGCCTTCATGCACTCCTCGCAGTGGCAGGCGATGCAGCGGCCCGCCTCCCGCACGGCCTCCTCCTTGCTGTAGCCCGCGCCGCTCATGGGGACGCGGGAAAGCTCCTTTGCCTCGCTCAGATCCGTGTAGAGGCGGCTCTCCACGGCTCCCTCCTGGCCCCGGGTGTTCCGGGGATCCAGATTCTGGGCCAGCCGATCCACGGTGAGCGCCGCCTTTTTCGCGCCGAAGGCCGCTTCCATCACGCCCTCGGTGGGGCCGGTGACGAGGCGCTCCTTCTCGAAGATCATCAGCTCCCGTACGCAGTCCGCCTCCGGAAAGAGCGCCTTCGTCAGCTTCCAGGAGGCGCAGAGCACGTCGGCGCTCCGGCGCTTTTCTTCGAAAAAGGCCGCGTCCAGGCGGCAGGAGAATTCGAATTGGATGTCCTTGCCCCGGAGCCGCTTCAGCTCCAGGCGGAAGGCCTCCTCGTCCAGGAAGGGGGCGGCGGCGCGGAGATAGCTCTCCTCGTCCGCCTCCGCGCAGCAGACGGTGATGGGGTAGGCCTTCTTTTCCAGCTCCCCCGCCAGTAGCAGGGGAAAGAGCCCGGCGCCCAGCACGGCTACCGTTTTGCGCTTTTTGGTGCGGAAAATGCCGCCCAGCTTCGACTGCTCGCCGAAGCGGGCCACGGCCTTCTCCACCTCCCGAACAGCCAGCCCGTCCCCGAGCTCCGACAGGCGGCATTTGCCCTCGCAGGGGGCCTCGCAGCCGGAGGACAGGATCAGGGGGAAGGGGGCGATCTTCTCATAGAGCTGCAGGGCCTTCTTGAAGCTGCCGGCGGCCGCGGCCTGGAGAAAGGCCCGGGCGTCCAGCTTCAACGGACAGGCGGCGCTGCAGAAGGGCGGGTCCTCGTAGACGCAGCGGGCCACCATCCCGTCGACCTCCTCCTTGGAGATCTTGTTGACCTTATACACATGGGTGGAGCCCCGCTCCTGGATCTGACTCATATCGATCCCTCCCAAGGAAAATTCGGAATTCAGAATTCGGAATTCAGAATTGAGAAAAGCTTCACCGAACTCGCACAGAGTGGTATTGCTTTCTTTGTCGTTGTATGCTATACTGCATATGAGCCCGAAGGTGGTTCCCTCTAACGGCACGGTGATGCCGCAGACTTGGAACCAATCCCGGGTTCTTTTTTTGTCTTCGTTAAGATGAAGAATTATGGAGAAAAAATCCATTGTTTTTGCTGTGGCTTTGCCACAGCAAAAACACCCTGAGGCGAGCACTGCGAGCCCTCGCGCCGACCAAACGAGGCGATCCCCCGCATGCCGGGTGCGATAAGCGCGAGTATTTCATTTTGAAGCATTTGCTTCAAAATGAAAAAACCGCACAGGATAACCTGTGCGGCAGTCAGCTTATGGATCAGCTTTCTATGCGCCACAAATTATCCTTACCGAATCGCGCCGGTAAAGGTATAATATGCGGCATAATAGCAAGCCTTCATGGGTTCAGCTCTCCTTCGGAAAGTCTGCCCTCACTATAGCAAGTTCGCGAAACGCTGTCAAGTCATTTTTCAGTCGCGCCCGGCGGGAGTTCCCCGCTTTTTCGCGGCGCGGTCACGACTGCAGGCGCTCGCGCAGGCGCTCGACCGCGCGCTTTTCCAGCCGGGAGATCTGCACCTGCGAGACGCGCAGCACGCGCGCGCAGCTCTGCTGGGTCATGCCGTGGTAGTCGCGCAGGGCGCTC
>JAEEGF012343286.1_pt1 | contig 45189 bp, 38 predicted proteins | sample 9134171 | NCBI WGS metagenome assembly JAEEGF01 (sample SAMN16246542, study PRJNA631951) | gut metagenome | biome: gut microbiome; feature: rumen; material: AP-attached | host: Bos | place: Iran: Karaj | collected 2018-10 | reverse complement strand
GTCATCACCATATCGGGGCTGTAGATTTTCAGCGACACATACATCCTGTCGGAATACTTGCGCGGAATGATCTCGTGGACATAATAGTCGCTACACACGACAATATCGTCGCACTTAAGCTCCACCAACTGGGTGGCAAAGAGTTCGTTCAGCTGATCCTTGCTGGGGAAGGCCTTAACAACCTTATTATCGATATCCTCAGGCTTGATAAGGATATATGCCTCAATATAGTTTGGGCTATAAATCTGCTTGTGGAACTCTGCAAACTGCAATGTGAACAGAAAAGTCAGATCCTTCTCTTCGTGCTTTTCGCCCCACGAAGTATCCTTCTTGCCCTTTGTATAATATTCTGCCTTGAGAATGCTTCGACCTGCAGCCGCTTCCGCACCAGTGGTCATCGACAAGCCTGTATCCAGTTTCTTTCCAGAACTATCTACTGCACTCGCTTTGGGAATTGTAAGTGTCATCTTTGCCATAACTCTTCTCCGTATTTATTTTATAAAGTGGCTTGTTAAATTATTGTCTCTACCTAAGTAAGTCACATTCCGAACTAAGACCTTCACGTTAAGCAACATCTGTTGGTCAACGCCGTTTATATTCTTGCTGCTATGATACTCCTCCTCAACGTGTACCACATAGCCGTCGGCCACTAATCCGTCCTCATAGCCTGACAGCCGGTTGTCTTCCCGCCATGTGACATTGAAAAGGAACGAAAACTGGAAATGATTGTTCAGGATTGACTCCATATAGAACTGCTTGGCGTGATGCGGACTGTTCACCCGTATGCAGAACTGCAAGATGACAGGCTCAACAGCTCCATACACATCGCCGGCATGGTTGCGCCTATGGGCGCAATCGTAGGAGAAGCTCTGTACCGTCAGGGCATTCTCCCTAAGGATACTGGCGGGATTCTCTATCACATTCTCATGAATCAACACCGCCTTCAGTTCTTGTAAATGAAATGCTGCCATAAAAATCTAAACACTAATCACTCAAAACATACATCATCAATACATATCTTATTTGCCAAAATGCTAAGTTTCAGCAGCCTGCGCATGGAAGAGTTAATATCGTACATCTCGGAGAGCGCGAAGCATACAGCTTCCTCGAATACAATCTCCTGAGAGTCAAGGCTGTTGTCGCTAGTCGCACCGAGACTGATGGTTACACGTCCGTCAAGCACGCTCTGATCGGCGAACCATTCGAACAGCGTCAGGTCTTCCTTGCCTGGAGCCACCACAAATAGTTCCATCCGATCGCAGCGGGTATCGCCCTCCGGGCAGAAATCATTATAGGATCTGTCGAAGACAAACCGACAGTCGGCCACCATGAATTGCTTTGAGTAGCGTCTGATATCGTTGTCGCCAAATTCCAATACTGCTGTTAATGCCATAATATGCTTTGCTTTTAGTTTTCTGTGGCAAAATTACGAAAAAGAATCGAAACTACAAGCAGAAAAAGCAGAAAAATGCTCAACGTTGTTCGGACAAATGCCCTTTTTTGCGACAAAATGGAGACATCATGCCCAAAAAATGTCGCAAAAAGAAGTTTGTATAAAGAAAAAGATGTATCTTTGCAGCCATGTAAACTAAACAATATGAATACAAATAGAACCTCAAAAGCTTTTATTGTTCGCGCAGCAATAACGCTACTTCTGCTGCTACTCACCTCGGCCACGGCGTGGGCAGACGAAGTGTCTTACATCAAGGCCGACGGAACAATAGGCACGGCTACCCCTACTAAGATCACTAACAGTACTTCCCTCAGTGGGGGCTGGTACATAGTGGACGATGACATCGATGGACCGCTTACGTTTACTGGGGACGTAAATCTTATCCTCGCTGACGACGCTGACGTCACTATTGTTGGGGATAACGGCATCGTAGTTAACGGCAATCTAACCATTTACGGTCAGAGTGAAGGCACTGGCTCTTTATCAATCAAAGCCCAAGGTTATGACAACACCTCTGGTGATGGCATCTTTGCCCAAAATGGACAAATCACCATTAATGGCGGTATTCTCTCCATCACCGCAAATCGATATGGTATCATAACCACTAATAATGATATTACAATCAACGGTGGTATAATCAGCGTCACCGCCACTGGTAATAATAACGGCATCAATGCCAGTGGTAACATCACTATCACCGGCGGCAACGTCATCGCTAACGGTGTAAACTATGGAATATTTGCCGAAGGTACCGTCAACCTCAGCGGCGGAATTGTTACCACCAACAACATAGGTAATATTTCTCTTTCAGGTGCCATCGTCACTGCCAGCAGCTATAGTGGCACCGTCACAGTTCAGGGTGGTGTGACCTACACAAAGTATGACCTCACCACAAACTATACTGGCAATATCGGCGGCTCATCCCTTAACGGCATCACCCTCTTCCCAACCACATGTTTCGGCATAGCCTCTGGCAATGAAGGCAGTCAAGGGAAGCCTTATACCATCACGTCCCCCGAAGAATTACAGCTGCTGGCTATCGTTGTCAACAAAGGAAACACATTAACAGGCAAGTACATCCAAGTATGCAATAACATCGACATGTATGGGATTGCTTTTCGTCCGATAGGAGTTGACTCGGGCTCTAAGTTTTGTGGACATTTCGACGGCGGTGGCTACATTATCAGCAATCTAAACATCAATATAGATGATATCTGCATTGGACTTTTCGGCTTAGTCGATGACAATAATGCAACCATACAAAATATCACGATCTCAAAAGCAACTATCAACGGCGATGAATATGTTGGCGGTATAGTAGGCTCTCTTGACTACGGATCTATCATGAATTGCTACGTCATCAATTCCCAAATCACAAGTTCAAATAGAGTTCATTATTATGGCGCTATCGTAGGATACAGTAATTCTAAAAATCCCCTCAGCCACAATTATTACGGCAACAGTATTGTTAATGAAGAAGCTTCCGACGTTGGCTGTGGAACTGCCGACGGCTCATCAGACGTTCCCAATAATGACGGAGCCGTCAGTGCCACCATCCTGAGTGAGTCTGAGAACGTACCAAGCACCCTAAGTGGCAAAGTTCTCTTCTATCGTGAGTTTACGGGCGGCAGCGCATCCACTATCTGCCTTCCATTCGCCTATACGCCAAATGGCAGCGAGGGAAAATTCTACACCTTTAAGAGTGTTGAATATAGTGAAGGGCAATATATAGCTACGATGGAAGAGGCTAATAAAGCCACATCACCACTCTCTGCTAATACGCCATACTTATTCATGCCTGCAGGCACAGGAACCAAGCCCGTGCTGTTCCACGGCGATGCTGCCTATGCCTCCAACCCCTTAACTACGAGTGGATACTGGACCTTTAAAGGTACCTATGAAGAGAAGAAATGGGATTCTGAACCGACGGGCATCTATGGCTTTTCTGCACAGGCAGTAGCAGATGATAACATCAGCCAAGGACAGTTTGTAAAAGTGGGTGCCTACGTTAAGATTCGTCCTCTGCGCGCATATTTGGAATATACTGGCAGTAATTTTCCAAATACCCGTAGTTCCTTGCCTGAAGAGGGGCTGCCTGATCGTATTATCGTGCGCCTCGTAGGCGGTGAAACCAGTATCGGCCAACTCGACATGAAGACTGGTCAGGTCAACTTCGACGGTGTTTGGTACAACCTCAACGGCATTCGCCTCAGCGGAAAACCTACTAAGCACGGCATCTACGTGCATCATGGAAAGAAGGTAGTGATTTCTACAATGAATAATGAATAAAACAAAGGAGGACATAGCGATGAAGAAATCAATCGAAAACGTTACTTTGCCCCGCAAAGAATATGCGAAACCTACAATGAAGGTTATACCGTTGCATCACAAAAGACTTATATTGTGTGGTAGTGAACCCGTAACACTACGGGGCAAGAGCGAAGAATATTATGAGCTGCAGTAAAGCACAGCCTCTCCCCCTACCTTTTCCTATACATATTATATAATAATTGTAACATGAATGCCCTCCGCTTTCTGGCTGAGGGCATTCATGTTACAAGATTAATAATTATGTAAATAATATCAGAGACGGACGGCAATGCTGCCCATGAACCATCGGCCCTGCTGCGGGATGAGATTAGTGTTCATGCCGCTGCGGTAATAGCGAGTGCCCAAAAGGTTGTGGATGTTCAACCCGAGGGTGACAGGGCCAATCGTATATTCGCCTCCGACGTTCAGGATGCAACGGGCGGGCATCTCCAGGTGAGTGATGTTCTTTCTGGCAGCATCAACTGCGGCCTCCCAGGCGGCGGATGCCTTCTCTGCCGTTTTAGGGGAGAATTGGTTGATGGCCCATTCTATGATATAGGTATTGGCTAAAACGTCTTGTTCAAGGTCGGGGTTATAGGACGTCTGACGCCCTTCAAAGAGCACATGAGTATGAAGCTTCAACTTCGGCGTAACCTGCCAGCCAAGCACAAGGTTCGACATGATGGCGGGTGTGTTATTATTGTCATCGATGTCATTTTGATAGTAGGGGGACAATAATTCAAGCACTCCAAAGTTAATGATGTTTGCCTTGAAGGTGTGAGTCCAAGTGAAATTCCAGTCAGCGGTAAACTTTGGCTGTCTGTAGTTAGCCATCAATTCCACACCACAGGTCTTGTTCTGGCCGACATTACTGTAATCGATAATAGTGGTCATAATGAGGTCACTGGCGTGGTTGTAGAAGCCGTTGACCTCGAAGTTCAGACCCTTGACCCAGTTGTTGCCGGCAAAGGAGAGCTGGAAGGAGTGGGTGCGCTCTGGAGAGAGGGCGATGGGGTCGCGGTCACGTAAGAGTACTGCCAGTACGTTGGCCTGGCGGTAGATGTAGGGGGCATCGACAAAGGACTTGGAATAGCTCAGTCTGACGCTCCACCGAGGTCGCTGAAGGATGAGGGCTGCCCGTGGCGACAGCTCGCGCACCTTGCTGTCGTCGTAGCGGTTCTTATAGTCGAAGCGCAAGCCTGCATTGGCGATGAGTGAACACCGATGACTGAAAAGTGAAAAGTTCCACCGGTGTTTCAACTGAAGCCAGGCATCTACCCTGTCCTCGCTGCCTTTTCCTATCTCTCGCATCTGCTTGTCCTCGGCGAATGTCTCATCGAAGTTATAGCCTATCTGATATCGGATGTCGTCGAGCTGGAAGTGGCCATATTCGGCTCCGAAGCTGATGTTGCCACTATGGTTGTCGCCCAGTGTGTAGGCATGGTTGCCCATCAGACGGAAACCGTAGTTCTGCTCCTGGCCGTTGACGTAACGGGAGAGTCCTCCGCAGCTGTCGAACGCCTGTATCATGTAACTGGGAAACGGGAATGCCAGGGCCACTGCGGCCATGGGTTCATCGCCGATGGCCTGGTAGCGTGTCAGGTCTGACTTGTCGTAGTTGGCACTAACCTTGAACTTTGTCTTCTGAATGTTGAACTGCCAGCTGAGGTCGGCATGATGTGAGCTGGTGCTGAAACATGGTAATAGCCCGTTGTAGGTGCGGTATCGGTCGTGGTCGTACGACAAGGCGAGCGTACTCATGGTGAAGGGGGCGACCACCTGCGAGAAATGGGTGTCGTACATGAACTGCAGACCCTTATAGCCCAATTGCAGGCCAAAGTCATAAGTGGGGCGATTGCCGATGTGCCTGATCCAGATCTGGTCATAAGGCATGCTGTAGTAGCTGCTCGCTTCCCGCTCGTCGGACGTATTTCGACGTTCACCGCTGTTACGGTAGATGCTGCCCCAGACGAGCAAGTCAACGTCGAAATAGCGCTTGCCAAAGACGGCATCGGCCTTGATCTGCCCGTAGTTACCCACTCCCAGCTTCGCCAGAATACCATCGACATCGGCTCCTTGCTTGGTGATAATGTTCACCACACCTGTCAGGGCCACGTCACCGTAGAGCGAAGAAGCAGGTCCGCGTAGCACCTCTATCTGCTTCACATTCTCCAGGGAGACGCTGAAGTCGGGGGCGGCGGTGTTAGTGGCATAGCTGTTCAGGCGGTGCCCGTTCAGCATGATGAGTATCTTTTCCTGAGTGCTGCTATAGATGCCACGCATGGCGATGTTGATGTCGTCGTTACAGTCGATGATGTTCATGCCGGGTACATAGGCCGCCAACACTTCCTGCAGATTGCGGGCGCCACTGTTCTGAATCATTTCGGCGGTGATGAGCGTGGTAGGTACAGGTACCTCGTCGAGACTCTCGGCCTGACTGGAGGCAGTGGTGATAGTGGCGGTCATGCCGGCCTTGATGCTGTTCACCATATCGGCAAAGGTTTCCGGATCGCCTGACGACGGACTGTAATAGGGATTCTCCTGTAGCATCAACGTGGTGTACCGCTCAGTCTGCTCCATGTCGAAACGGGCCAGATAGCAGAGGGCGACAAGACGGAGCACGTTCTGGCGCAGATTGCCATGAAAGGTGTTGAGATTCTGCAACAGGACATCGCGGGCCTGTTCGATGCGGCCTATCTGGTAATCACTCTCGGCCTGGGTGTATATGTCACGCATCTTCGTGTCAACCTGGGCGTGTGCCACATAGGTGCCGACAAGCAGAAATAATATATAAAAAAGCCTTCTCATGCTGTCATTTCGCTTTTTGATGTGGGTAACGTGATGGTAAACTCTGTGTATTCGTCCTTGACACTTGTCACACTGACGTCACCGCTGTGGTTCTGTATGATCTCGCGGCACAGATAGAGTCCTATGCCCGCAGCCTCACTGGTGGTCTTGGTAGTGAAGAAGGGGTTGAAAATCTTGTCGAGCAACTTCTCGTCGATACCGACTCCGTTGTCGCGAATAGTCAGTACATACTGTCCTTCGGAGACCGTGACGGTCAGAGAGACCTCTGGGACGTAACTCTCCATCTTTTGAGTTTTTTTGACTATGGCATAGACTGCGTTGTCCAAGAGGCTCATAACGGCCTTGCTGAGCATGGCTGGATTGCCGTACAGGGGCATCGCGCTGTCGGGCAGGGTAAATCTTGTACGGATATGATACTGTTCCTTCTCATTGGCGTAATACTTGGCCAGCATCTCCTTGTTCTGCTGAAGCACGGGCAGGAGGTCCATGTCTACATACGCCCCGGTACGGTCTCTCAGCATCTCCTCCATAGCCTTCAGCATGCGGCTGGTGTTCTGGCCATACATGTCCATATCACTCAGGTTACCTTCCAGCATGTCAACGATGTCAAGGGTGTCTTTATAGTCGTCCTCGCTGATGATGATTTGGCCATCGGTCTTCACCACCGAATGGTCGCCGATGTTCTCCTTGAGGTCTTTCAACAGGTCGTTGGATAACTTGGAGAAATTGATGATATAGTTCATCGGATTCAGGATGCGATCTATGAGTCCCTCGGTCAGCTTACCCACCGTAGCCATCTTTTCCTGACGTATCAGTTCGTCTTGGGCGTTACGGAGGTCGGCGGTACGTTCCTTGACGATCTGTTCCAGTTTGATCTTCTCCTTTTGCAGCCGATTCAGCCGGTAGTGGAACAACAAGTAGACGATGCAGGCAAAGATGATGAAATAGAGCAGCACCATATACCAACGCATGAGGAGCGGATAAGCAATACTGAAGCCAACGGAAGCCACCTCAGACAGTTCGCCATTGGCCAACCGGGCCTGAACGCTGAGTATGAACGAGCCGTAGGGCAGGTTGAGGAATTCGACATCCTGCTTGTCGGTCCAGGCACTCCACTGTCCGTCGGTGCCCCAGATGCCCTGATTGCTTAACTTATAGCGGTACAAGGTCTTGCCCGAGAGCGGCGCATAATCGAGCGCGTAGAAGAAGTGCAGATGTCCCTCGTCGCTGCCTATCTCATGCAACTTTCCGGGCATCTCGCCATAGCCGCCCCAGAGCACGCTATCGCTGCCCATGACGATGGAACGGAAGCGAACGTTACGGCTGTCGCTGAGAGCGGCAAGGGCCTGCTTGTCAGTGTCGACGACGGCCAACACCTCATCACCGCCTATCCACACTTGAGCACCGTGACGATACTGGGCTTTCACCTCAATATCGCTGACGGGCATGTACAGACGGCTGGGCAAGTCGGCGACGGGGTCGTTGGGCTTACCGGGGTCAGAACCTCGGGTCTTCCCGTGAACATTCCGGAACCAGAGACCGCCATGAGCATCCTGGCGGATGTCCGTTACCAACGGGAGGTCATCCACCAACTGTACTTGGCCCGCTTGATAGCAATAGACACCATCGGGTTCTCCTGCATATACTTTGTCACCATCCACCAGTATGGCAGTGGTTGCGTTCGACGTCAACCTACTGACGTGGCCGCCACATGCGATTTTGTAGATGCCGCTGGAAGTGGCAGCGAGCAATCCGTCACGACTATGGTGCAACGCCCAACAGATATTGTTGATGTCGGCAATACGATTGCATCGCTGTGAAGTGATGCTGTAGAGACCGTTAGTGCCGCCCACGTAGATCTTACCGTCGAAGGCTGTTATGGCATGAATTTCACCTAAGAGACCGTCCTTGGACAAGAAGTAACTGTAGACAGACGGTATTTCAATCGAGAAAATGCCATGCGACGTGGCGCCCCAGAGCATACCATGACCGTCGTAGGCCACGCAGGACACCTGATTGGAGCACAGGCCGTCAGCCTCTGTGATGGAATAGAGGTCGTGGCCATGGTCATCCATCATGATCAGACCGTTGTTTTTCTTGATTTTGACTTGAAGTCCGCCGTCCAGTCTGACCGTCTGTATCATATCATCCAGCGTGGTATTTCCATCCCCTTTTTTCAGAGCCTCTAATGAAACGATTTGGGCTTCCACACCAGGACGGAACTTGGCATTCGTACGCATCTTCAGTGAAATGGTGCTGCCGTTGACTTCATAGATATTGTTGTCGCTGGCAACAAACAGCAACGAGTCTCCTTCCTCAAAGATTTCCATCACCTCGCCTTCGAACAGACCGTCACGTCCCACCTGCTGCATAAACAGTTCGCCGTTGGCCCGTTTCTGTAGGCGGGCAAAGAAGTTGTAGCCGCCGATCCAAATAGTGTCTTTGCTGTCACGGTAGACCACCGTGACACGGCTGATGTCAGGCGAGTGGATGATGCGCCACCGGGAGCGGTCGTAGTAGAGCAATCCCTCGAAGTTTGCCACAAACACCGTACCGTCCTCACCAATCACTATATCGTAGCAACGGTTATGCCCGCCATAATCCGCTGCCGTATAGTTATGGATCAGTGGAAGCCCTTGCGCATAAAGATTTAAAATTGAAAATTTAAAATTGAAAATTACTGCGCACAGCAAAAGCCGCAGCACTTTTCTCTTACAAATATTCAGTACAATCACCTTCATCATCTTCAATTTCCAATCTTCAATTTCCTAATTGGAATTCCCTTTCCCACATAGTAGTCCCATTCCTCTTGAGTGAAATCGCGCTTCACATTCTGACGGAGGCGCTGGGCAATCATGGGCAACGAGATCAGGTATTCGGTGACGGTACCGTTATATTCGCCCGTCCAGATGTAATTCATGTCTTGACTGAAGGTGAAGTCGTTAAGCCAGCTGTTAGACTGGAATAGCGTGATGGGCTTGATCTGCGGGCCACTGGTCATCCAGAAGAGCAGTTTGCCGTCGAAACTCGACGAGTAGAGACGGTAGGCGTCAAACTCCAGTTTCGTCACTTGCGAGAGATGTTCCATGAGCTTGTAGGTCTTGCCCTTTCCGTCGAGCAGCCAAATGGTGCCGTCGAGCATGCCGTAGGCTGTGAGCCGACGGCTGCTGTTCTTGGCAAAGGCTGTGACCTGACCTGAAACAGGCACTTTCTCACGGGTTATGTCATCAAGACTGTTGACAAGGTGCATGCCGCCGCGATCGTCGAAAAGCAGGGGTTTGTTGTCGCACCGCCCTGTACTGACGACATGGAAGTCGAGGCGGCGTGTGCTGATAACCTTCTCGGTGGCGATATCGAACAGTGCCACACTATTATCGCCGACAATCAGCAGCTGGCGACCGTCATGAATGTCTTGCAGACTGAAGGGGCGGCTGACTTGCTCTAAATAGACGGTGCTTATCTGACTGCCATCGGCAACCACCAGATGACCGGTATGGCTGATGGCATAGTCTTTGCCGTTATTGGCCGCATAACCGTCGCGGAAACAGTAGTTCCTGTCGCTCATCAGTCGCTTGGTTTGCATCTGGGTGCCGTTCATCCTATGGCAGAATATCTCGCCATAAGTGCTGGTTGTCAGCAGATGATGGTCTCGGGGTGAAAACCTTGTGCACGACACACTGCCGTTGTGGATGCCGAAATGGCGACGGCCGCCTGCCGATTGAATAAGGGCCTGGAATACGGAGGGATTGAGGAGGTCGCCGCCGTAATCGTTTGTAAAGAGGTAGGAGGCATAAGCCAGCATATTGCCAAGTTCCGTGTCGCCCGTCTGATAGATGGAGTATGCTTGTGAACCAAGTGTTCGCCCTAACGAGATGTAGTTCAGTGTGTCGGCCACCAGTTTGGCGTATTCAGCCCGCTGGCGCTGCTCGTCGGCCACCACACGCTGATGCTCAGCTATCTGGTAGGCATTTTTCGCCTCTTGGGCTGATGTCTCCGCAATCCCCTGGGCAACGATGGCCTTCTGTCGTTCGGCCTCCGAGCGCAGTGTCATCTCCTGGGCAATCTCCGATTGGCGGATGGCTTCGTTGCTGCGCTCCTCGGAAAGCAACTGCTGACCATAAGCGATCTCCTCCATCTGCTTGCTCACGCGGCGATCGATATCCGACTGTTTCTCCTGTTCACGCAGTTCACCGATCTGCGACTCCAACTCACCGATGCGCACACCATCAACATGATATATGTAGAGCACTGCCGCCGCCATTAACAATAGCAGAACGCCCATACACCCCATGATCATGTTGTGTCGCTTCACCTTTTTCACTTCCTCTTGACTACTAACATCGTGATATCGTCACTCTGTTCGGCACCGTCCGTAAAGTCTTTGATGGCGGCCCTGACCCCTCCGATGATCTGCTGGCTGCTCTTGCCGACCAGTCCACCAAGGGTCATCTTCAACCGCCCTGTGCCGAACTCCGTCTCATCAAGATTCATGGCCTCGGTCAAGCCGTCGGTAAACATCACCAGCGTGTCACCAGACTCCAGTTGCAAGGAATCCTCCTCAAACGCTGTCATATCGAAGACTCCCAACATTATATTATTTGACCGGGGCAGTTCTTCGACGGTGCCGTCGTTCCGCAGCAGGTGAGGCGGGTTGTGACCGGCATTAGCATAAGTGACGATCCCTGTCTTCGTATTGTAAATAGCATAGAACACGGTGACGAACATACAGTCTGCCGAGTAGGCCTCCAACAGGCGGTTCGATTCCGTCATACATGATCCGGGAGTGCCACACTGCGCCCCCTTTGAGCGGATGATGGTGCGACTGACGGCCATGAACAGGGCTGCGGGGATGCCCTTGCCGCAGACATCGCCAATTACGAAAGCGATGTGGTCGTCATCGATACGGAAGAAGTCATAGAAGTCGCCACCGATATCCTTGGCAGCCTCCATCGAGGCATATATATCCAGTCGGTCGCTGTCTTCTGGGAATGGCGGGAACATCTGCGGCAGGAAATACTGCTGGATGTCCCTGGCCATCGTCAGGTCTTTCTTCAGCGACTCCAGTTGCGAGTGCTCCTTCTGCGACTCGTGTACATAGTTAATCTGCTCAATGGCCTTCTCGATGGTCATGCTCAAGTCAGCCAAGTTAATGGGCTTCATGACAAAGTCGAAGGCCCCGCTGTTCATGGCCTGACGAATGTTCGCCAAGTCGCCGTAGGCACTGACCATGATGACGCGCAGTGCCGGGTTTTGCATCTCATTCACCTTAGCCAGCATTGTCAGACCGTCCATCTCGGGCATGTTGATATCCAAGAGAATAATATCGATGTCGGGGGTGCCTTTTAGGATATCGAGACCCTCCACACCGTTACGGGCGAAGTAGAATTCATACTCACCACTGCGTATCTTGCGCCTGAAGAACTGCTTCATCATCGACTCCATTGGAGCCTCGTCGTCTACACTCAATATCTTTATAGGAGACATCATTCTCAGCGCTTTTCAAAAGTGATGAATGGACGGATGCCGACAATGTCTAACACGTCGAGAATCTTATCGTTGCAGTTCAGGAATACAATATTGGAACTGGTACTCAGGTACTTCTTGCAGAAAATAATGACACGGACACCACTACTGGAAAGGAATGTCAATTTCGTCGCATCGAAAACCACTTTTCCCACATCTTGATCCTTATATGATGTCACTTCATCCATCAGTGCCGGAGCATTAATTCTTGTCAGCTCCTCGCCCAGCACCACAGTCAGCACAGAGCCATCCTTTATTACTTCAAAATCTTTTTCCATAATTATTCATGATCATTTTTCAATCTTCAATATTCAAATCTTAACCAGCGGATAAGCCAAGATAACAGCGGCGACGCCAGTGACGGTGACGATGAGCGTCAAGGGAATGCCAATGCGCATGTAGTCGGTGAAGCGGTAGCCGCCAGGACCATAGACCAGCATATTGGGCGACGCTGCAATGGGTGTGGAGTACGAGGCGTTGGCTGCTATCATCAGTGCAAGGAGGAAAGGCGCGGGTTCGTAGCCCACCTGCATGGCTGCTTGATACATGATGGGGAAGAACATCGCGGTGACAGCCACATTCTCAACTAACTGGGTAATCAGCATGGCCGCCAGGCACACGCCAAGCATCACCATAATGGGCTGCGTGCCGACTATACTAATGACAGCGAAAGCTATCTTCTGTGCTATCCCCGTCTTCGCTATCGCCGTGCCAAGCACAATAGATCCGGCTAAGCTCATCAGCGCACGCCAGTTAACAGAGTCCATGGCCTGATTGATGGTACAGCAGCGGAAAAGCAGCATGGCCAGGGCTGCCAGCACCGTGCCATGTAGCAAGGATACCACGTTCATGGCCGTGAGAATCATCATCGCCATCATAATCAGCGATGAAATAATGGTGTTCGGACCAATTTTTATCATCTCCTGGAAGTCGGAGAACTGCAGCATCGGCGCAAGATGTTCGGCATAGGTATTCGTCTTTCGCGGACATTCGAAGAGTAATGTATCGCCTGCCTGCAACTCCACCTCGCGAGGAGCTGCCTCAATGCGCTTGCCACGTCGTGCCACCGCCACCAGTACCATATTATTGTCCTGTTCAAGCGTGCTACCGCCGATGGTCTTCCCGATGAGTTTGCTATAGAAATTGACAAAGGCGATGCGCAGCTCGTAATTCTTGTTGATCTCGTTCATCGAACGGATGTGATGGTCGGAAACGACTAGATTATGAGTCTCCTTCAACTCAAGGATCTCATCTATCTGACCAGAGTATACCAACCGGTCGCCGCCCATCACGAACTCATCCTCGCTGAGGATTGACGGATCATGGTCGAAATGGCGAATATTTATCAGGTTACCGCCTTTCACATGGAACAGACCGGCCTCGCCCAATGTCTTGCAAATGTTCGGATTGTCGGAGGGCACCAACAGCTCCACCGTATAGTCGAACGCTGCCTCGAAAGCCTCCTCTGGGGACTTTCGCTCGGGCAGCCATCGGCGCATGGCCACGATGAACAGGATACCGACTACGAGGCATGCCGCTCCAGGCATGAGAATGGAAAACATGTTCATGGACCTGCCAGTGGCACTTTCGTAGAGATCGGCGACGACAATGTTCGTCGAAGTACCTATCAGCGTACAGACACCACCCATCTGCACCGCATACACCATCGGAAGGTACAACTTCGACGGTGCCGTTTTGAGTTTCCTCGCCCACCGTTTCAACACATTACCGAAGAGCACGGTCAACATCGTGTTGCTGACGAAGGCACTTAACATAGAAACCGGCACCATCATGCGCAGGAGAGCCGTCGGATAATTGTCAGGCAATCCGAACACATGCTTCAACATCCATTGCAGTACACCTGTATAGCGCAGTCCCGCCATCACCACGGCCAGAACGCCCGTCACGACAACTGTCCCCGCGCTGAATCCCGAGCATGTCTCCTTGGCATCGAGCACGCCTGTCACGAACAGCACGCCGATGGCGATGAGCATCACGGCATCGGTACGTACCTTCGTCGTCAGCATCACAATGATGACAGCCATCACCGTGGCGATGGTCATCCAGGCGTCTATACTGAAGCCCCACAACAGGATATTGTCATTGAGCAATCCCATTTTTCAGCCTCCATCATGATTTCGAATCCAAAAGTACACATTTTTCCGCAATAAATAATAAAACGCGCGTACTTTAACATATTTTTTGCTCGTCGCTCAACGACTTCATCAATCGTTTAAAGCCAAGTTTTTATACCTTTTGCGACAGATTTCGGGCCTTTTTCCGGAGTTTGTCGCAAATTCGGCTTTCTGTCGCAAGCATTTCAACAAAAAAGTGAGAAAAAAGTTGGAATGAGGCTAAAAACCATCGTATCTTTGCAACATCAAACAAATCAACAACAGTATTAACAACTTAAAATTAAAGAAAGGAAAAAAATTATGGCAAAGACTCCAGTTTCAATGAAGGTTGACGGTTACAAGGACAGAGAGGTCCTCATGGTAACTTACGAGTTCGATCAGGCAACTGACGTAGAAGGACAGATGGCAGGTATCCCGCGTGGCGGCAAGATCCAGGTTCGAGTGAAGGCTCTGAACGACGGCACCCCCGACCTGCTGGCATGGATGATAGAGCGTAATCTGCCGAAGAACGGCAAAATCGAGTTCCTCGAGACAAAGACAGGCAAGGCCATGAAGACCATCGAGTTCACAAACGGATATTGCGTAGAGTTCGAGGAGAAGTGGGAGGACAAGATGGGACACTTCGAGGAGATCACCATCACATGCAAGGATATCGCAGTCGGAAGTGTGAAGTTCGAGAACGAATGGGCATAGAAAAGCTCAAAGTTCAAAGTTATTATTTCAAAGTTCAAAGTTTAAAATTAAAAAATAGGAAAGGAAACATATTATGGCAGAAAATGTAACACCAGTAACCCTTGAGGTGAAAGATTTCGAAGCACGTGAGGTAATGATGATTGACTACAAGTTTGATCAGGCAACAGACCGTGAGGGGCAGATCGCCGGTATCCCCCGTGGCGGCAGACTCACTATCCGTGTAAAGGCAATGAACGACGGCAACAGCCAGATGCTTCAGTGGATGCTCGCTCCGAATGATCCACGTGATTTTAAAGTCACATTCTTCAACACCGTCGACGGCTCCACCATGAAGGAGCTGAAGGGCACGGGATGCTATTGCGTCAACTACAAGGAGAAATGGGAAGACGGTGAAGAGCACTTCGAGGAAATGGAGATCGTGTGCCAGAAGCTCGAGAATGGCCCCGTCGCTTACGAAAATCCTTGGAAGTAAAGTTCCAGTGCCAAATAATCAATTGGTTCAGCCCAAAAGCTGGATCAATTGATTTGCCGTGTTAATACGATTGTATGAGAAGAGTCATCATTACCTGTCTGACGCTATGCTTGACTGTGGCAGCATTCGCCCAGTATATCCCGGCATTCCCCAATACAGAAAAAAGGGATCCCGGCACTGATTATTGGGGTAGAAGAAATACATTCAGGCATTTGGAGATATCGCTGACTGCTGGAACATCTGGCATCGGTCTTGATATCGCAGTGCCGTTATGCCGGTTCATGCAGTTCAGGGCAGGTTATGACTATATGCCTCAGTTCAAGAGGTCGTTCAATATAAATCTTGCTGGCGGTGGTCAGCCTGCCAGGCAGTATAACGATCAGGGATATCGTGTCAGAACTCCGTTTGATAAGATTGAGCAATATGTATATGAACAGACGGGGATGGATTTGGACGACCATATTGTCATGACAGGAAAGATGACCATGCACAATCTGAAGTTTCTGTTGGATATCTATCCTCTGAAATACAATAAGCATTGGCATCTCACGGCAGGTGTGTATTGGGGGCCGGAAGAGTTTGCTTATGCGGAAAATACCCAGGAGTCATCAAGGACACTGAATCTTATGGAATCCTATAATCAAGAGTACAGTCAGGCAGGTCCTGATGATGCTATCAAGGGCTATGGTGAACTTGCCCTTTATCCTGGTAATTATGCTCACGACATCATACAAGGGTTGACGGTTCATCGAACGGGAGATCCTTATTTGACAGAACAAACGGAACAAGGGAAGATAAGTATCAGTAGCAGGTCTAATGCCGTCAAACCCTATTTTGGTATTGGTTACACAGGACGGTTGGTGAAATACCGAGATGACTGGAAAGTATCGGCTGAACTGGGCGTTTGGGTATGGGGTGGTTCTCCATCGCAGCGTATGCACGACGGAATGGACTTGTCAAGAGACGTTAAGGACATCCCCGGTGTGTTTGGTGATATTGTGGGAGTGATAGACTTTTTGAAGGTCTATCCAGTCTTGAATGTCAGATTTGCAAAGACATTGTTTTGAGAAGTTGAGAAATTATAGTTATGGGAAATTTTGTATGTCAGGGAGCGATGCTCCAATGTAGTTTTGGTATGGCGCCGTCGACACTGAACGTGATAGTTCCTTTGCGCCCAAAATGCGGCAATATGCTGATGGCAAATATTATGGATTTCGCACCAATGGTGAACATTATGCCTTTTGGCATGTGTCAGTCGATGGCAAATCCGCAAGTCGCCTCTGCTACTGCTGCGGCTATGGGGGTTCTCACGCCTATGCCATGTATACCTGTGATAACTGCACCATGGAGTCCAGGAGGACAGGTGAAGGTGATGAATATGCCAGCACTCATCAATAACGCAAAGTGTATGTGTACCTGGGGTGGAAATATCTCTATCGTCAATCCCAGTGGAAGCATGATGACGCAGGGAAAATGAAAAGATTCTTACCTCTGCTCATCGCTCTTTGTTTCTCATTTGTCGCTTCATTGGCTCAGGAGATGCACATCGAGGAGTTTGCAAAACTCAAGAAAGGACCTTTGAACATGAATCATGTGGTGACAAATAAGCAACAGGCCATCATTGACTTGAAGACCAGTGAGAAGGGGTTCGCGTTCTTGGCTGATGGTAAAATGGAAATTCAGGCTGAGGAAGGTGATGGTGTACTGACACTAAAGACGCCTGACAAGACCGCTTTCATAGTGGTAAAACATCCTGACTATGGCCAACTGACGTGGAAGGTGCCGACGAAAAAAGGACTGCGCAGGAAGAAACATTATGCGGCTAACCTGCTGACATTCAGTCCGGATAAGGAATTTAAACTGCAGAAGCAGTGGGTGATCTTTGAAATACAGCCTCAGGATGCTATACTGACCATCGACAGCACAATGACGCTCGTACAGGGTGGTAAACAGCAATTCTATCTGCCTATCGGAAAGCATGCTTATATAGCCGAGTCGCCGTTCCATCAGCAGGAAGAGGGCTCATTCGAACTGACCGAGGAAGAGCGGCAGATTGTGACAGTTGCCCTGCAGCCGATCTACTCATATCTGACTGTACGGACATCTTTGGAAGGCTGTGATATCCTGATTGATGGCCAGCAGATTGGCCAAACGCGTGGTACAAGTGGACATCTCCGTGAAGGTATCCACCGACTAACGGTGTTAAAGGATAGCTTGAGGTATTATGATGCTGATTTCAGTATAGGATGGCGAGAGAAGAAAACTATCGAGCTGTCAGCAGGTGATTTGCGTCCGATATTTAAAACGGGAGGTCGAGAGAGGATTGTCAGGAGCCAGGAAGAAGACTTTCTGGGGGCAGACTCCACCACTCAAATATCCGTCGCATCCTTGAAACCCATCACTGCTCCAGTGACCATCAAGGCATTGGATGATAATACAAGTATCTGGGTTAATCGTGAACTGAAAGGCTATGGCAGTTGGGAAGGAGAGTTGGCTGTGGGCTTTTATCTGATCAGTACAGAAAAAGACGGGCTTGAGTCGAGGTCTATGACCCTTTGGGTTGACGATGAAACACCAAGGAATATTGAACTCCTTGCCCCGATGGGCAGCTACGGCATGGTAAACGTGCATAGCAATGAGATAGGAGCGGATGTCTATATAAATGGCAAGTTGGCTGGGAAGACTCCCTGTGTGGTCAAGAATCTGCCTTCTGGCAGCAATTGTCAGGTGAAGTTGGTAAAAGCCGGCTACTATGAGGCTGAAAAGGAAGTTAGAATAGTTGGGAATGACCTGACAGACATTAATTTGAAATTGAAGAAAAGAAGATAAACGACTATATGAGTACAGGTTTCATACAGAATCGGGTCAGTGCCACCCATGTTATGGTGGTGGGCTGTGGCGCCTTGGGTAACGAGGTGCTGAAGAACCTGGTGCTGATGGGTGTCACTCATATTGTGGCCATCGACTTTGATGTCGTTGAGATGGGTAACCTCCCCCGTTGCGTTCTCTTTTCAAAAGCTGATGCTGAGAACCATCGGCTGAAAGTGGAGGTAGTGGCAGAGCGGCTGAGAGGGATCAACCCGCTTGTGGATATAAAAACGATCTGTGGCGATATTGCTTATGATGTCGGCTTGGGATTGATTCGTCAGATGGATGTCATAATAGGTTGCGTAGACAGCCGTTGGGCACGCTACTGCATTAACCGCCTTTCAATGCGGGCAGGCATACCTTGGGTGGACGGGGCTATTAACGGACTCGAAGGGACTGCCAGAGTGTTTATACCGGGAAAGAACTGCTATGCCTGTAATCTCGGACCAGAGGGTCTGAAAGACCTGGCAAGGCGTATGCCTTGTTCGGGCATCATCCGGCGGCAGGAACAGGCAGGCTCGGCTCCCACAACCTCCATCGTTGCCTCTGTCATAGGAGCCATTGAGGTTCAAGAAGCCCTGAAACTGATACAGACCGACTTTGGCACGTCACTCTGTGGCAGGATGTTTTATTACGATGGGGAACATGCAACCGTTCGTATAGCAGACTATCAGGCATACGATGACGACTGCCCGGAGCATGAAGAGTGGACTCCAGTCCGACCAACTGAGGTCCGTGTAACGCAGACCGTCAGTGAGGCGTTACAACAATGGGCGCTTGAATTTGGAGTTCATGACAAAGCCCAGTTGCAAAGCAAGACGGAATCAGTGACACTCTGTCTGAGCAACGACTGCTTCGTTGACTATGTGTCGCGTCGCGACGACGATGAACGTGTCTCCGTCATGCAGCCAGGCCATGCCGTAGAGGCTTTTGTGGAACAATCAGATGCCCTGAGAGGATTACCGCTTAATGCTCTATATCAGCACGAGTATCGCCATGTGGGTTTTGATTTTCCCTATAAGAATCTGACCCTGGCGCAACTCGGTATTCCGCAAGAAGATATTGTGCGGGTGAATGTTGATGGACAGGATTATTATTTGAAAATAAAGAGTGAAAAGTGAAAATAGTTAATGACTTACCTGAGATACGGGCAGAACTTCTGCTGAACTACCTCTATCCAGAGGCAGACAGGCAATGGACTGTCCAAAATGAGGGATCTTTTTACCGAAACTACAATAGTGACCTGCTTGCATTTAACGACGAGCGAATGGAGGCCCAGACGGCACGCGACAGTTTTATGAAATTGTTGCCACAGGGTATCCTTACTTTGGACGATGACATGAAAGGTGAGGATGCGGCCGAGAAGTTTAAGCAGATGGAACTGAGACTCAGACTTCTTCGAGAGACATTCAAGCCAATTGATTCTTTCCGGTTCCGCGACAGCCTTTTAATAGAGCGTCAGGTAGACAGTCTGCTACAAAATAAACTGTCTTATATCCTGAATACTTATTTCGGCATCGACCTTGAGCAGATAGAAAACCAATACGTCCGTGAGGCAGCCATGTTGCTGCCCTATGTGAGCCGCCGTCGCGGAGACTTTGGATTCATTGCGAATCTGCTTCAGACGTTGTTCAGATGTGAGGTGCTGACAGACACAGGCCGCTATAGCCATACCGACGATACACGGCAGTGGTTGCCGATGGTCAGATACAAGCTGATGATATCCGGACTGACCCCCGAGGAATACCGTGAGATGGACAAGGAGATCGAACCTCTGCGTGAATTTATCTCAGAGTGGTTTATGCCTTTTGAGGTATGGTGCCAGATAGTCATTAAAGAGCACAATGTGCCCCAGCAGACAGACACACGCCTGACACTGGGATACAATACAGAAGTTTTGAGTGTATAGATAATAGTTTATAGATATATGGATATTAATGCGAGAATAAACTGGATGCCTGGTATGGAGTTGACGGCTGAGACGTTCTCCGGAATGGAAGAACAGTGGGACTTCAGTCAGAGGCTTGCGATACGCGCGGCATTAGGCAGCAACCATATGGGCTTGGTGCCTGGCGCACCATTCAACTGCAGTGGTACGTTTGTCACGAACCGCTTCGAGATTACCGGTTTCCAGTGCATGGCTCTCCTCCCTTCGGGCAGGATCATCAATGCCGACGAAGATGTGCAGGTTCCTATTCCCATGCTCTTTGGCGACAAGTATTATCTGACAGTAGGATTCGCTAACGATCGGGCGGAGTTCGAAAAGAAGGGAGTCCCATTCGTAAAGCCACGCTATACTTACGCTATCAATACTATGGAGGAGGTCGAGGCTGATGACCTGTTCCCGCTGGCTCGCTTCCATTCCGTGGATGGGGTGTTTTCCATCGACCTTGACTATATGCCGCCCTGTTTGTTGCTCACGGAGAACTCGCGTTTCAAGACTTATATCGACAAATTTGCCGAGCAGATGAACGTCCTTGCGACCCATGCCAATTTTGAGGATGGTGAGGGCAAGCGCGCGATGTTACGCTATGTGTTCATGCTGAGGGGCTATAGGCTGCAGAACACGATGCATGACTTTATCCTGCTGACACAGGAAATCGCTCAGGCCATTGATTACTACATTGTCAAACCCAATAGAGAAGAGACCATCGAAGTGCCTGTTCCAAAACAGGTTGACATACAGGAGTGGTTAAAATGGCTCGAAGATTATATGTATGGTGCAGCCGTTATCTTAGACGGTGTGGTGTTGGAAGACAATACCATAGATTATGAAATGTTGCTCGCCCAGGCTAAGAAGGAACTATACGATAAATTGCATCCTGAACTGATCCAGAAACTGTTGGCCGACATGAAGGAGGAATTGCAACAGGAGATGAGACAGCATGCAGAGCAGATGACAACTTATATTAATGAGACGCTGAAGACCGAAATTCTGAATCAGTTGAATAATGAGATGGTTGACCAGCGTACCAAATTAAGTGAGATGCTGACAGAGAAGTTTAGTGAAATGGGTAAACAACTAAGTGAAACACTTTATGATAAGTTGTACTTCGATTTGTTTGAAAACCTGTTCAATGCTCTTTATGTGCCGGAACCCGAAGAGGAGAAGTTCGTACCGATGATATAAAATTGTAAATCTGAAATAAGAAAATCCGATGACGAGTATAGATATTCCATTACAACTGACTCCCAAGGGACTGCGAAGAGAGGATGACCCAAAGCGGTCTATCGATGCATCCATCAGTCTCATCATCTCAACAGAGCGTTTCAGCACCCCTGCCGATCCTCAGTTCGGTTTCGTGTTCAACAACCTGCGTTTTGAGATGTTCAACGAGAATGAAGGCGTGATTTTCGACTCAGGCGACACCGATACAATGAACTATGTCCAGGGAATCTATGACAAGAAGATTTCCGGTTCTTCGAAAAGCATTAACACTTTTGCTGCTGAACTGAAGACAGCCATTATGAAGTATGAGCACCGGTTGGATGATATCTCGGTGTCGATGACCTATATCAGGGAGGAACGGAAAATCTATATCACCGTAAAAGGCATGATTGCAAGCAGTAAGGAAGACTATGTTTTTAATAAGGTCATCAAAGTCTGGAATTGACGGAATGACAAAAAAATATAATGTTCAGAGTGAATGAAACAAACCATATTTGAGACAAGGCAAAGGGCAGAGGAGTTGTTGCTTGAGGCCATCAATATCTGGCGACAGAGCGATGACAACGATAAACTTGAAGGACTGGAGAACGATCCGGTGCTCAGGCTCATGATAACAGCCCTTGCCTATCAGACAAACGAAAGCATCAGCGACGTGGAAATGATGAAGACCGAGGTTCTGGAGGAATTTGCCCAGTTGCTGACGCCTTATGAGGTAGGCCATGCCGTACCAGCTACCGCTGTCATCGAGACATTGCCGCAGGACTCACTGACGGAGATTGATGTTGATGACCAGAGTAGTTTTCTTCTCTCTGGAACGAATTTCACGTTTATGCCACTGCTGAAGACGCGTGTTCTGAATGCCAAAGTGAATTCCGTGCTCAGAATCGATGGGCGGCGATGGAAAGTTGGACTCAGTTTCAATTCGCCAGTGCGTGACTTGTCTGGTTTCGCATTTGCTGTCAATAGTCCTAATTTCCAGGATCTCACTGTGAGTCTCAAAAGTATGCAACTGCCGCTCATAAAGCCATGGAACTATTCTGAGTTGCCACTGTCCGATAATTTTGGGTTGGATACGATTATCTACAACCGCTCACAGACTTACGAAGCTTCGAGCACTTGTCTTGACCTGTTCGCCCGGCAGAATATCCGCTATTTCGTCATACAACCATTCACCCCTTCGCAAGAATTAACATCGGGAATGGAATCGGTCGACCTAACCTTTGAGTTCTTTGGTATCACAGATAAGTTTGTCTTCAACGAGAAGCATCTTTCACTGAATCCCGTTATTTTAGTGAATGCGCAGAAACATCAGACGACATTGTCGGGACAGACGCCTATTGTCCGTGTGGCTGGATTCGATAAAAACGAGAGTTCCCCCAATCAGCAGTTCCTTCATGCCGTTCGTCCTTCTGAGGAACAGATATACGGCAACAGCCTCGTTGAAGTACGCAAGGTGGCTGCCGACCGCTTCAATCAGGGGCGGCTTGTTAGGCTATTGAATTCTGTCATAGCAAGATTCTATTCCGACTACTATGCCTTTCAGAATCTTCAGGGTATCTCAGGAGACAAAACAATACAGTCCCTGCAGGAGATTCTTAGTCGACTGATGGAAGCGGCCAAAAAGGATCAATTCCGTCAAATTCCTGGAGTCTACCTCCTTCTTCGTAACTCCAACCTCATCCAGTCAGGGAAAGGCAGTGTGGATGTCAGCTATCTTACGACGGCAGGAGCTGCCGTCAATTCTTCCCTCAATGCAGATAGTGTATTCACGGTGCCGGCGGGGCTGGTAGCCTCACAAACGCATCAGATTGCAACTCCTGTCTTGGGTAGGGATGAGATTACGGAAGAGAGTGCCTTGGCCAGCCTTTCACGGTATTACATTGCTACGTGCGACCGTATCGTGACGCCAGCCGATATCAAACTCTTCTGCTATAACGAATTGTTGACCCGCTATGGCATTGTGCGTAACATGGTCAAACAGCTCTCTGTTAACCGCCGTATTCAAAAAGATCGCCACAGTTGCGGTTATGAGATAGTGGTGGATATTGTCTTGGCCGACAATCCTTTCGTTAAACGTAGCTTTGCAGAAAAAGTCCCCCAGGTGGAGATACTGATGCAGAAGATGATAGAGGTAAGGAGTACCAATATTTATCCGGTGACAGTAACAATCAGAGTTTTATAGTTAAAGATATGGATGATTTTTTATTGGATATTGTGTATAAGAACAAGACCGTTCGGTTCAAGGTCGTCAATCCTAGTGCACCGCTGAGTGCGCTGATGACCAACCTTCGCCATGCTATTGGTGAAGATGGCAAGTTCATCTTCGATTTCCCGTCGGTTGATGAAACAGGAGCACCGCTCGACTATTTCTTCGGGAAAGAAGATCCCGAGGTACATGAGATACGTGTGCTTCGTCCGAGAATAGGCCGTAATGACCAGACGCTTCTCGACTATAATGTTCAGAGCGGCGACAAAGTGTTCTTGATGCCAGACCCGTTCCCGGGGTAGGCCTAGCGGGCTTCGCCCTAAATGATAAATGATGAATGATAATTGATAAAGGATGAAGGAGAGCGACCGATATGAGATAAGCCAGTACAGGGGACGCAACCGGAGACTATTGTATGAGTGGCAGCAGCTGGAAGTCAGGTTTGACGGACGGCATGACATCTCATGCCAGCCCATACGGTATAATGCCGCCGGTCTTCCTACGGCCTATCTCGTCAACTATCAGATGAAAAGTATCTGTGGTGTCGCTGACATGGAACATTTCGGAGAACGTGACGTGCAGAACCCGCCCATCTTCGCTACAGATTATCAGATGAGGATAAACTTGACTGACGGCTATCCGTCGGTCGATGCGCCACCAGTGTTCCGATTCTTGACCCACGATGACGAGGGGTGTCCCATTCCCCATCCTTGGCATCCGAACATTCGCTTCTTTGGCGACTTTGCCGGAAGGGTCTGTATCAATATGCCAGACACTTACACAGACCTGGCTTGGGCTGTGCAGCGCGTGGCTCAATACCTGCGCTATGAGATTTACCACGCCACGAACGAACCACCATATCCCGAAGACCAGAAGGTAGCCTCATGGGTCATCAGACAGGGAGAACCTAACGGATGGACGGTGTTTTAAAAGCGGGCTTCGCCCTAAATGATAATTGATAAATGAGGAATGATAAATGATAAATGAGGAAAGAGGAATAAGGAATAAGGAAAGAGGAAAGGTAATACTTATTTTGCTATTTTACCTTTTTGCCCTTTTGCCTTTATCGGCTCAGACCGTCAAGAACATTGCGGTTAGCGGAGATAATGCCTATACCGATCACATCAGTCTGGAAGGAGATGTCACAGACAAGGACATCATGGTTAAGTTCGTATTCGATGAGGCCGCCAACCAACTGACGGTTAGTCTCATTTCCCACCGGATGATCTTCGTGTTCAGGGAGGATGTCCGTTTCAAACCCCTCTTCAAAGGGAGGAAGCTCCGTCCGGATCAACTCCCATACGTAGTGACCTATGACCCGACGGATAAATACATGATTTCCAAACTATTCAAGTCTACGGTGCCCAAACCCCGAAACAAATACGTGTTCCACCGCTGGATTGACTACGAAGGACTGCAACCTGCCCCACAGGAGTATTCGATGGTCAACGACTATATCAGTCAGACGTTCGACATCCTGAAGAAGCGGAACAGTGTGGTGGTAAGGTTACGTGACGTGATGCTGATGAATGATGTCAGCAAGCACTTGAACAAGAAGAGATACGAGATACCGTTCGGGCGCGACCTCTACACAGAGTATCATGTTACCATCCAGCGCAATCCTTGTTTCGGACATGAGGATGACATAGCTTCAGCACAGGCAGCCCTCGACGGTGCCAGAAAGAGTTATCGAAATATCCGCAAGAGATTCGCAAACGGCACTGTAGGCAGTGAGGAGGGACTGGCTGCCTTCCAGGAACTGAAAGAACTGCTTATGAAGCAGTATCCTCGTAAGGATGTCCAGAGCCCTTGTTCTGATGTGCAGCAGTCATGGGACACTTACAATATGTATGCCGACTCCATCTCTGGCCTGAAGTGTAGGCTCGTTTCTACCGGCGGTGATTCCAGGATTATTTCTGAAGGCATCAGTGCCAGACTACTGCTCTCGAGAGCCCGTCAGATAGATACTGCTGTTGCCCGATGGCTGTTGTCAGCCGATCCCATCGAGCGTCGTGACATCGTTCTACGGATGGAGGAACTGATTAAGACTGTCAATACGGCCGTTAGTACTCAGGGTGTCTATTCGGCTGAACAGCGCAAAGCCTTGTCGGTATTCCGTGAGGCAGAGCGATATTACCAAAAGAATTGCAGGCGACAATGAATAGAATGAAGAATCTGCTACTGCTCACACTCTTTATGTTCGTATTGCCAATGGCAACACGAGCACAGGAAGAGATGACTGTCTATGAGGAGATAGACTCCACTTATACAGCCATCAGTGAGCACTTGCTTCTGTTCCAGGAAGATCTGGTACAGTTGCATGCCCTCAGCAGGTTCCGCGTTGATGTTGACATTGATATGCCCCTGACGGAACCCTTGCTCGATGTGGTGGGTGAGCGGATGAGGACGCTGACAAGAGCCATGAACTCCTTCAATGCCCGCTGGGATGCCTATTCCCAGGCGCAGCAGGTATATATTGCCGACAATGACAGTTTGTTGAATAAGTTGGCTGAAATACAACAGATGCGCCAAATCGTGGCCGACACGTTGGCTTCCCGTCAGAAGCAGTACGACCAGCTAACGGCGTTTTCCAAAGCTGAGTCTTTCGTCTGGGGTCAGGATAAGGCTTACCGCCGGCTATATAAACAGGCGCAGCAGTATTCTGTGTCGCCGAAGCTGGCAAGCAGACTCGAGAAGGTAAAAGCCGAGGAACAGGCACTCTTTGCCCAAATACAGACTTCCTATGGTCAGGCCAAGGAAGCCGCCGAAGCATTCCCGGGCTTGGAGTTGCGGATGAAGGGTATCGATAATAAGTTTTTTGAGTTGCAGACCGTTTCAACGAAGATTCAGGAGATGGTTTACAAACCTTTCATACAGCGAATCAGGGACTATCTGATAGGATTGGCAGCCGTTGCCATATTGCTCATGTTCTTTAATCTTCTGAATGCAAAGATCAAGACGGTCAAGCAGGCTCGTGAGCAGGCCAAGAAGATGCGTGAAATGATGAGTGGTCAGCATAATTATCCGACGATATAATAATTGAATATGAACAGAATTGAATCAGCGATAAGACTTTTGCATGCAGGAGGACAACAGGTGTTCGCCATTGGATTGAGGGTGCTGGCCATTGTCCTCACCTGTCTCCTTGTCTCTTGTGACGAGCAGGGTAATCAAGACATCGATGATATGTTGTCGCCCCTTGATAAGGGAGAATCTGTTGGCGAAGCCCTGCAGATTATCGACTATGATTTCTCCAATGAATACAAGGACATGGAGTTGTCGATGCGCCTGCTGCACGATGTCGGAGGCTATGATCTGACTGATTCCTCTACGGTTGTGGCCATACCGAAGCAGCAGGTCAGGTTGTTGCCGGGTAAGTTTGCCGATGAGACGCAACCAGTCATCATGAGCGTGACCAACACTAGCAGGGATGCGCTTCTGAAGCTGAACCTCAAGTTGCTCGTGCTGGTTGACCTGAGTCTGCCTCAGGCTCAGGTAGATGCTGAACAGGAAGCCGTCAAGGAAATCAAGGCCCTCTTAGGTCAGAAGAATTTGTATATTGCCTTCATGCAGGGCGACAATGTGTCAGAGACCTACGAAGCCACCGACTATGTCATTGACAACTATTTCGAGCATAAGGATCCATCGTCAGTCTTCCTCTATAGGTCGATATTGACCAAACTGGCAGAATTTCAGGATCCCAAAATGACGCTGGGCCAGGCTAAGTACAAAGTTATGGTCATCTTGTCGGGTGGAAAGACCTACGAGGACGACCATCCCGTCGACCCTATGCATTTTGAGCTTCAGCAGTTATTGGCCGACCATGCCCGTAGGCTTCAGGGAGGTATGCTGCGTCTCTACTATGGCAGTTTCGCATTGGCCAGTCAGAGTGATTTGGATTTTCTGTCTATGTCAGACAACAACGATGATACCAATATCATCCATTTCATGTGCAAGGACATGGGTGGACTCTATCAAACCTCATTTAACTGGCAGGAGATAGAGGACGACATCTTTAAGGAATTCAATATTGAGCTCTCCAAATACAAGGTTAAACTGGAGAATCCTGACGGCAAAGTGTTCCGTGGAAACCTCCATCAGTTGCAGATCGGCTTCTACGATAAGAAAAGTGGAGATCTGATAGCCAGCGGCACAACATCTTTCTCTCTCGGTACGGTTTATGACCCCATCATCATCCGCGACCGTCCAAGGATTGATATCATTATTGCCGGTTTGCTGATAACATTCTTCATATTCCTGTTGACATGGATTGTGTTGCAGTTCATCGAACCATACATACGCTATCTTATATTCAAACACAAGTATGTCGTGGTGTACAGTGGTAGTAAAATGAGCTACAACGGTCAGGCTGTCTCTGAGTCGTGTTATATCTGTAAGTCTCCCTTTGAATCTGGCGACGAGATTGTAGTTAAGTGCAAGCACACGTCGCACAAGGAATGTTGGGATGATAATGAATACCATTGTCCGGAATATGGACGCCATTGCAAGGATGGCTCCCACTATTATAATACCCACAACCTGACAGACTCCCGCAATGCCCTGTTCTATTTGAAATGGGTGTTGATAGCTATCATGGCCGGGTTCGCAGCGTGGTTAATCTTTACGATTCGTGATAATCCCGCCTCCTCAAAGATCATCGAATACGTCAGTCAGATGCTCTCCGACCAGGAGGCTGGCACTCAGGGTGCGCAGTCCTATTTCCGCGACTATGGTTCCCATCTTAGCGACTTGCCGGGCTTCGGCCAGGTCTTGGGATTCCTGCTTACCCTGTTCCTTTCCATGCTTACCGTCCGTCGTCGCAAGTGGCTGTACCGGATTGCCGAGATCCTCCTCCGTGCCTTTATAGCCTCTGTGGTTGGCATCATCAGCTGTCTCCTGGGCTGTGTCATTTTCATAGTTCTTCACATGGACAGCAATACGTTCCTCATCGACTGGATCCCCTGGGCACTCCTCAGTTGCGTAATCATGCTGTGTGTCACGGTGAAGACGCGCACGCCCATACGAAAGTCGTTCTTCCTGATGGCCCTTATCATTGCTGTCCTCTCCATGTTTATGTGGGCTTTTATCTATTATAATTCATTTATCGACTATCGTCAGACGCTTCTGGTGGGATTTATCGCCTATTCTGTGGCTATCGCCGTGTGCATCGCCCGTATCACGCCCAGTTCGGAGCGTTATTTCCTCCACATCGAAGGAGCCGTCAAGGAAATGGATATCGCCCTTTACAAGTGGTTACGGGCTAATCCCGACTGCGTCATCACCATTGGCAAGTCGGTCGACTGCAGCATCCAGTTGTCGTGGGATATCAATGGTACTGTGGCACCCGTCCATGCCGAGATAAGGAAGTATAGTGACAGTCTGCGCCTGGAGGCCATTGAGGAGGGCGTGATGATTGGCGACAAGCCTATGGCTGTCGGCAAGAAAGAGTGGCTCTATCATGGTCGTAGCTTCACCATAGGGAACACAACGTTTACCTATATTGAGAAAGACCTGAAATAAAGAAAATAGTGTAATAGTGAATCGTATGCTTAGATATAGAAGGTTTCCGATAGGATTATCATTTATCATATATGTATTGTCCATGAGCGTAGCGCTCTCATCCTGCTCAGAGGAGGGCTACCAGAGTAGGCTGCGTGAATTGATACTCGAAGACCTGCAGTTCGACAATGGTGCGTCATCACAGGAACTGGTCTTCCGGCATGAGGACCTTTCGGCCTATGAGTGTGAGAGTAGCGAGGAATGGTGTAAGGTCAGCATCGATGCGCCAAGCCGCAAGATGATGGTCAGTGTGACTGCTAATGACACCTACGACCCTCGTACGGCTGTTATTACTATTGCCGACAAGAATGATGCTACTAAGCGTTCGTTCAGCGTGTCTCAGAAGCGCAATACCGGACTCTTTATTGGTGAGACCGACTTCCAGGTGCCGATGGAGGGCGGTAGCGTTACCGTTAATCTGGAGAGCAATGTCAACTACGAGGTGGTCATACCCGGCGATTGCGACTGGTTGTCGCTGGCAAGCGATGAAGCGAAGTCCCGTGGGCTTGAAGAGTCGTCGTTCACACTTCTGGTCAATGCGAATAAGAGTTATTATAATCGCAGTGCCATCGTCAAGGTGGTCAACACCGATGAGGGCCTCTCGGGAAGTGTCTCGGTCTCACAGTCGTTCGATACCGTGTTCACAGTCGATTCCACAGACTTTGAGATTCCGATGGATGGCGGCACCTTCACGGTCAACGTGGAGAGCAATGTCAGTTATGAGGTGAAGCTTCCTGAAGGCTGCGATTGGATAACTCCGAGTATCAAGAAGAAAGATCCTGACTTTAAGACGGAGGCTACGGAAATCGTGTTCACCGTGAAGGAGAATACTGGCTACGACGCCCGCGATGCCATTATCACTCTCGTCAACGAGAATGCAAATATCGCCACGCCCCTGACTGTCCATCAGCCGTTCACAGCTGTGTTCAATGCCGACAAGAAGACGTTCGATGTCCCGATGGAGGGCGGTACTGTCACGGTCAATATGGAGAGCAATGTAAGCTATGATGTGAGCATTCCCGCCGACTGCGACTGGGTGACGCTTCCGTCATCATCCCGCACGAGGGGAGTGAAGTCGTCTGTCGTTACGTTGGATGTGAAGGAGAACAAGAGTTATCACGACCGGGATGTCATTGTCACCATCAGCAATAAGGATGCCGGCGTCTCTGTACCCATCACCATCCGCCAGCCGTTTACCACCGTGTTCACCGTCGACAATACCGCCTTCGACGTGGCGATGGAGGGCGGTACCGTCACTGTGAACCTCCAGACGAATATCAGCTACGATGTTATGATTCCGGACGACTGCGACTGGATCACCCTTCCGGCTACCTCTAAGTCGAGGATGGATGGTGAGAAGGCGAGAAAGAGTAAGAAGAGCAGGGCTGCCACTACGGAGGCCATCGTACTGAGGGTCAAGGAAAATCCAGGCTATAAGGATCGCGATGCTGTCGTCACCATCGGCAATAAAGATGCCGGCGCCGAGATTAAGATATCCATCCACCAGCCGTTCACCACTGTGTTCAAGGCCGACAAGACTGCCTTCGATGTGGATATGGCCGGCGGCACCATCACGGTCAACATGGAGAGCAATATCAGCTACGAGGTAAGCATCCCCTCCGGCTGCGACTGGATTACCATGCCTACTGCCGCCAGGAGCAAGACCAGGGCCAAGTCGAAGTCCAGAGGCACCTCGACGTCGGCTGTCGTGTTCCGTGTGAAGGAGAACCTTAGCTACAAGGATCGCGAGGCTGTCGTCACCATCGCCAACAAGGAGGCTGGTGTCTCTATCGCCATTTATATCCATCAGCCGTTTGCCACTGAGTTCAAGGTCGACAAGAATGAATTCGAGGTGCCGATGGAGGGAGGCACGGTGACGGTCAATGTGGAGAGCAATGTTGACTACGATGTCAGCATCCCCTCTGGTTGTAGCTGGATTACGCGGGTCAACACGGCGCGCAGCCGTGCGACCAAGTCGTCAGTCGTCATGCTACGCGTCAGCGAGAATACGAGCGGGAGCGACCGCAGAGCTGTCGTCACCATTGGCAACAGTAGCGCCGGCGTCTCAACCAGCATCACCATCACCCAGCCGTTTACCACCGTCTTCAAGGCCGACAAGACCGCCTTCGATGTCGATATGGACGGCGGCACCGTCACTGTCAACATGGAGAGCAACATCAGCTACGATGTCATCATCCCCTCCGGCTGCGACTGGATTACCCTGCCCGCCGGAGCCAGGTCGAAGTCCAGGGGCACCACCACGTCGGCCGTCGTGCTGCGTGTGAAGGAGAATACGAGCTATCAGGATCGTGAGGCGGTCGTCACCATTGCCAACAGGAGCGCCGATGTGTCTGTCGGCATCTATATCCACCAACCGTTCGCCACTGTGTTCAAGATCGACAAGACAGAATTCCAGGTGCCGATGAAGGGAGGCACTGTGACGGCCAATGTGGAAAGCAATGTGAGTTACGACGTGAAGATACCCTCCGGCTGCAACTGGATCTCCCTGGTAGGAGGCAGCCGTACCCGGGGTGCGAAGACCTCCGTCGTCATGCTCCAAGTCAGCGAGAATACGAGCGGGAGCGACCGCAGCGCCGTTGTCACCGTCAGCAACAGCAAGGCAGGCGTCTCTTCGGGCATCACCATCACGCAGCCTTTCAATACGAACTTCAATGTCGATGCGACGCCGCTCGAGGTCGACGAACTGGGCGGCACCCTTGGTGTCAGCGTGGCGGCCAATGTCAGTGTCGATGTGAAGTCGCAGGCTGACTGGCTGAAGGTCGGTGGGAAGACAGGTGTCGGCGACGGCTACTGGACGCAGCAGATCGTCGTATCGCCCTTTACCGCCAAGACGGCCCAGCGCACGGGCAACGTGAAGTTCCTCTATGCTGCAGCCAACCAGTCGGTTCTGGTTCCTGTGACACAGAGTCGTACGCTGTATATCAGCGAGAGCGACATCACGATGACCGAGGACGGTCAGACGCAGGCTCTCACGCTGACGAACAGTAAGGCAGCGGCTGTCAAGTGGTCGTCATCGAATACGGCTGTGGCCACTGTCAGCAGCACGGGAACAGTGACAGCCGTCGCTAACGGTAAGGCCGTCATCACTGTCATGTCTACCGCCAACAGCAAGTACACCGACAAGGTCAATGTCGTCGTCAACATTCCGCCACCACCGCCACCTCCAGAGGAACCAGCCGGCGGTGATTCTGACGAAGGGAATTCAGGCAACGGGAATCCTGACGACAACTCCAGCGGCAACTCGAACGTCGATTCCAATGACGACTCTAATGGTAGCGGTGGCTCAAATAGTAGTCCGTCAAGAACCCGTCGGAGAATCAGGAGATAGGTGTTGGAATAATGAAAAGCAGCCAGCAAGTGAAGACATTAAAATACATCATGTTGGTCGTTGGCATCGGCTTCTGCGGTCAGGCGACGGCACAGGAAGGCCTATGCCACCAACGTGGAGAAACTGATGGAAAATCCCTACTTCTGGGACCCCACTACGACTAACGAGGAGTGGGACGAGTGGTTCTACAGCAATGTGCATATCACTCCCATGGGCGACAAGACCTTCAACAGCGGCGTCAGCATAGGCTTTGATGGCCGTGTGTCGCTAACCTACAACTTTGGCCGCTATTTCTTCAATGCCTTCGGACAGTTCAACAACATCCGCTATCATCACAACAGCACCAGAGGATATCTGAACGACTGGTTCGTGAATACCTCTATTGGTATTCGATTATGACACACCAGGGTCAGGACAGCTTTACTGTTGGAGAAATTGCGCTCGCTTGACGACAGGTAAGCCGCTTATTGCGACAAATTTCGGCCTCCCCCCTAACTTTGTCGCAATTTCAAGTGGTTGTCGCAACAAAACGAGAAGAAAAACACAAAAAAAGTTGGAAAGGGATTATTATTGTTCGTATCTTTGCACCAGAAATAACAAAAGTATAAACATTTAAATAATTACAATTATGACAACAAAGAATTTCAATGCAAAGAAGATGCTCATGAGTACAGTTGCAGCAGTAGTTTTTTCATTCGTGTTCACCACCAATGCAAACGCACTTCCCTCAGAGAATACGCAAGGGCACAATCTTGAAGTCCGAGTCAAAGGGTGTGCTAATGAGAATAGTCAGAATAAGCAGGAAGAAGATTTTGATATTGTATCCTTTATATCCTATGTCCTCCAAAATATTTTTGGCGTACGAGTATAGTGACCAGCTTCTGTTCATAAGACAATAAACTAGGCGTTCTGGAAATGAATCCAGAACGCCTATTTCTTTTCTATGAGTGTGTACTCGGGGACAGAGGTGCTTGGGTATACCAAGGAGAAACTGGAAGAACTTGCTGGTCGCTTGCTACCGTAGGGACGCAAGAAGGCTGAATGAATAGATAAAATGATTATGGAAGTCACATTGCAAGAGAGGCGGCTTGGGAACTGCTGAGAAAAAGGGGGATAAAAAATAGGGTCGGCAATACCGGCTGGACTGGTATGCGTGCTTATCACGACCAGGCACTCATCGACGAGTTCCTGCGTCGCGGCATTGATGTGTCAGCCATCTATGAAGGGCTACGGATAGGCGACGAAACGTCGGGAATCGGCAAGGTCATCAGTTTCGCCCATCCCGTCAGGTACGATATTGCCGACAATCGACGACCACCATCGGCTGAAATCCCTCTTATATCAAAGATTCCGCCTTTGCCGTCTGCTCTTGGCAATGGTAGAGTTTATACCTCTTAATTTATAAATAAAAAAACGAATGCAATGCAATATTGCAATATGATGAGGAAGCATTTCATTTGCTGTATCGCCCCCTTAGTTCTTTATCCAACACCTTTGCTTTCGTAGCAAAGCGTTTCCATGTAGATTTTAGAATGTCTGGGTCATTCCATGCCTTTTCAAAGTGGCGTAACGGAGCCTGTATCATAGCCGGGCCCCACACCAGTATTCCTGCTTCGTGATTTCTGCTTCCACTTGCACGCTTGCCGATGGCAGCAGCAGTTATGTTCGCTGAGCCGATGTATGCGCACTCATCGTCAAAAACAAATATCTTCATGTGATTGCGCTCGTTGCAGCGCAATTCGAAAAGATGGCTCTCAAGGAGCTGAGGGCAGTTTTCCTTTGTGTACAGGTAGAATCCGAAGGGTTTCATACACACCACCTGAACCTGAACGCCACGCTCCACAAGTGACAGGAAGAAGTCGCATAAGCGTAACGTTTCATTTCCGCCATCAGACTCAACGATGACGTTGAAGTTCTTGAGATTTGCCGTTGCTATCTTCAGGCTGCGCTTCACCTCTGTCATCCGTTTGAAAACCTCCGTGTAATGCTCTTCATCTGCCACATAGGAAACACAGTCCTTCGTTTTGGTCTCCTCTGCTATAGAGTCAGCCCTTTCTTCATGAATAAGCCCCAATGTAAACAAGTCTTGTGGGGAAATACGCCATCCGCTTTTGGGGGCTTTGCGGGCTGGAAGCATACCGCTGTGAATAAGGTCGTAAATCTCCTGCGTTGAAAGACCTGTTAGACGGACAGCATCTTTGGTATTTATGTATTTATTGATGGGCATTTATACTGATGAAATAATTTATCTTTATGCAGCCAACAACAATGCGGCTAGAATGCCTAACCCCTCTGCAGCGATCTTCCCGTTCCAAAAACCATTTGTCAACTTGTGTTCTATTATATATTCACGCAATTTCGCGCGCCATACTTTGTTCTGAAGCATTATCCACAGAGGTTCATCGAAATAGGCAAACTCGACATTGTCTTTTAACCATGCTTTTGATGGAGTGTGACTTTTACCGAGTTGTTCTCCTTGATAGTTCAAATGCCAGAATCCATCAGTTTCTAAATGCCAGAAAGGTTTCTCAATTCCAGTCGTTCCATCAAACTGTGAGTTCTTAGTGAATTGCATCATCAGTTTCTTATATCGTTCTTCAATCCAATCATTGAGGACAAACTGGTTATTCATAAACTCATTCGCATCAATGCCATCAATGATTGCCACCATCAGAACTGGCTTAGCGACAATGGTTTCACCATTGATTCTTTTTTGGCGAATGCTCTCTATGCCTTTACTATAATATCTATAGCATTGTTCATAGTCAAAGAAACGAATTTCCCTATTCATAACTCTCCCTTTTGTCTAAGCTTTTCTATGACAGAATCCTCATCTTTTCCAAATAGCTTTGCGAGTTGGTCTATTGTCATACCTGCCTGAAAATAACCAATCAGATCTTTCTCTTCTTTGAACGTCCAACGATGTGACTTCTTTGGTGTTGGTGCTGGCGTTATAGGATTGAAATCCTCTGTGACATCTTCTTTTATTTTTTCCTTTTGATTGTATGCTTCTTCAGGTACCACGTATGACTCTGGCTCAACCTTTGGTATTTCTGTACCTAATTCATCATAGTTGCGTGAAAAAATTTCCTGCTTCACCTTTTCCAAGTCATTGAATGAGTTTTCACCATTCTCCATCAACTTCATAATATGATAAAAACCGCCATTGGCATACTCATTAATCAGATTGATGGCATCTTGCGGTTTTTTCATAATATCCAAAGAGCCTGCTTTTGCTATCGCAAGACAGATTAATGCTTGAGCATCTTTTTCTCCACCGTTGTTGAACATAGTGTTCAAACTAAAAGGCTTATCTGCAATGGGTGGTGTTAATGGTCTTTTCTCGTTTCTGAGGAATCCAATGATTGCTGCCCATACGAAACATTGCCAATGGAAAGAGAAAACATTATAATCTCCACCTTGCTTGTTGGAGAACTTGTATATCACTTCTTCTTTTGTTTTCTGCTCAAAAGAGAACCTAATCTCGAATATATTATCCATAACGAACTGTCTATTTGAGTGATTTTACAATAGTAGATACTTCCCATATTTCAGGTTCCTTTGTATCTTCACGATATATCTGACTATCGAGTTGGAAAATGTGAGATACATTACTTTGATTGTATAAGTCATCGTACTTGTCACTTCCAATCTCGACATCCTTTGTCATGATAATTGATTGGCCAAAAATATCCTTAATACCCATTAGGTACTTATGGGTTGTACTTGGGTCAAAACTCGAAGTTGGCGCATCGCTGATGAAGGGATAGTATGTGCCAATAGCTTCCTGATTCAAAGCAAGCAACGCATTGATAATACTCATTTTCTTTCTGTCCTCATGGCTCGTATTCAAACCGCCATCGAAAGTGATTGCATAATCCTCATCAATCTCTACACGACCTTTATAGCCTTTGTCGTGTTCTGTAAACTTCTCGTAGAATTCATTTGCACGCTCTTCGATTTTCTTAAGCAACTCCTTTCGTGCCTTTTCCTGAACGTCCTTACAAACAGCCTCAAGGAATGTGGATATATGCTTCCATTCAGTTTCTGCAACTTGTGTCACAGTACCGGTACTATTTGCGCCCAAGCCGTTCAATTCGCGCTCTGCATCCTGCTGCTGTCTTGTGTAGTCAGCTATAGCAGACTTACAAGATTCTAAGAGTTTTTTCTGTTTTTCAAGATTTGTACGAGAGGCTCTAATATTGCTAGACAACGTTGGAACGCTACTGGCTTCTCTATGTGGGTCAACACCATATTTCTGTTTTACAGACTCTATCTGTTTATCCAGTTCGGATTTCTTTTCAAGTTGCTTTCTTCTTCTGGCTATAAGCCTATCCATTTCCTCTTCCGTTTCCTGGAACTGACGGTCAATCCCCTTAAGACTTCTCAGAACAAAGTCTGGATAATCTTGTATTTTGCCAACAAACATGTTAAACTGTTTGGAGAACTCCATGTTGTTGCGGTAGTCTTCCAATTCTTTGTAATATTCCTCTTGCATTTTTAGACGATTCATAATCCATTCGACAGCATGAGGATGTGCTTCATCTACAGGAGAACCACATACAAAACATTGATGGTCTTTATTCAGAATCTCTTCCAGTTTTGCCCTGCTTGGTTCATCGATATATTTTCTTTCAGGCACAGCAGTTTCAACTTCAACATGTGAAGTGATTATTTGCTTGCTTTGCTCAACAAGTTTATCTATCCCTCGCAAAATCCAAAGCGAAGGTAACAAGCTGCGCTGATTGTTGTCGATTTCAGTTAGTTGATTATTAATCCTAATTATTTCTTTCTCACAATCCTCATAATCCTTGATGAGTTTTGAGAAACCAGCAAGCCCTTGCATTTTTGTCTCATCGTCAGCCAAAGCGATTTCTATCTGAGAAATATTACGCTCATATTTTTTCTTGTCTTCCTCCTCAGATTGTATACGTCCTCTCAGAAAATCTAGTTTCATTAAAAGACTCCGAACATTAGTATTTTGTTCATTAGCCTTCTTCAATTTGGAAACCTCTTGTTTTGCAATTTTGTTCTTCGCCTCCGAGATAATTGCTGTTAGCTTTTCGTAATAAGGATAATAAGATATGTGTCTAACAGCATCTTTCAGGTTTTGTTTCTTTCTGAAATCTATAAGGCTATCCAGAGATTCGCCTTGGAACCAGATATAGCCTCGTATGCCCTCGGGGAATAGATCTGTGATAATGCTTTCTGCCATAATACCATTGACATTCTTAGTACCAGTCGCAACATCGTATGTGACCTTCAATGATGAAGGACTGACATTCCACGATTCTGGTTTATCCCATTCTTGTACAGGCTGACGTATAGCACTTGCTTGACGCTCAATAATGTAATTGTGACCTTTATCGTCAGTCAAATCTAACTGGACATAACAATCTACCTTACCATCAATTTTGGCATCATACAATGCTTTTTTGTTGATGTACTCAAATTTGTGAAGAGCCTTGTGTGAGCTCAGATATAGGTCATCTGTAGTACACCATCCTTCGCTCGTTACGTATATCTTACCAAACAATACCCAATAAAAGGCATTGAATAATTTGGACTTTCCTTTTCCTCCGTTTCCAATTATAAGGTTCAGACCATCGCCAAACTCTATAGTCTGTTCCCCATAATAAGACTGGAAATTGTGAATAGTAATACTATTTATCTTCATATCGGTTATGAGTTACAGATGTTCTTTATATTCGCCATATACTGATTGACCAAGCTATCGGCTTCAGTCTTCTCCACACTTAGTTCTGTCAACATCTTGGCAACCTCTTTGGCTTTCTTGATGTCAACGAGGACTTTTTCCCGTTCTTCTTTAACAACAAGATCGATTTCTTGCGCTATCATTTTGTACATTTCGTCTTGTATTGCCATAGTTCTATATCTTTAGTTATATTGTTCTTCTTCTGTATCAAGTAAATCAAACATGGGAATATTCAGAGAGTCGCAAACCTGTTTCAGTTCGCCATAAAGTATATCAATCTTGTTGTCTGCCAACGCTGCGAAGTTAAGAATTCTCCTTACTTCACCTGTAAACAGACTGCGTTCGACAGGCGATGCATATTCTGTAACGTTAGGCGGCATCACTATCAAGTCCCAGATATAAGCCATATCTTTGCCTTTGCAGGTTCTGAGTACACGTCCACGACGTTGGATGAATTGTCGAGGATTTCCCGTACTGGATATGAAAATAGCATTCTGTGCCCTTGGAATGTCAACACCTTCATCTAAGCACTTCATCGAAAGCAGAATCTGTATGTCGCCACGCTCAAAGGAATCGAGTATTGACGGTGCATCGTCAAGTCCGCTGATATATTGATGATAGGAATACTTGCGGTCACGAAACATTTTGGAGTATTCGTCAATGATGTGAATATCCTCATTGTCTATCTCGTAGTCATCGATTTCTGCATAGTCAGGTTCGTAACCTTCTGGTACAAACACAAAGGTATAGTTGAGATTGCCTTTCTTCTTCTGTTGGTCAAGCAACTCTGCAACCTTCAATTTCTTGTTTGCAGCCTTGTGTATGATTCGCTTCCTGGCCATCAGAAGCATTTCCGCTTCCTTCTTATATTTACCTGTTACAGGGTCGATAAACTTCCTCAGCTTTTCCGTGATAATGTTGTATTGCTCCATTTCATCAGGTGTCAGACTGATGAATAATGGATAATACTCATAGTGGCAAAGGATGGGAGGATCAGATTCCCATATCGCATCCTTCATCGTAAATCTGTATGTGTACTTGGGTGGTTCAGAATCGAAGAAATCATAGAGATTCTTGGAACCTCCTTCATCATAAATACGTTCTGGTGTTGCAGACAAGCCAATTCTGTATTTAATGTTGAATGGCAATTTTCTGATTGGGCCAGTTGCGCCCAAGTTATGTGCCTCGTCAGCAATAAAGATAAAGTTCTCAATTCCCTTCGTACTCCTTATGAAGTCCTGAATATACTTGCGAATGAAGGTTGCATAAGTCGTAATGATGACGATGTTCCTTCGCTGGTTCAGCAGACTCTTCGTAGTATATCGAGACAGCAGATTCTTCCAGTCTTTTTCTGTGTGGGTAGAAACGACATTTTGGAAATTGAAGTGTTTTACTTCATCTTCCCATTGTAACGCCAATGCTCTTGTTGGAACAACGATTATTACTTTATAGAACCCGTTCTCACGATATTGTTTGAGAACGCAGTTCAAGGCAGTAACCGTTTTACCTGAACCTGTTGCCATTGCAAAGATTCCATTTCGATTATTTTTTATCCATGCATCATACGCATCAATCTGAATAGACCGCTCTGAAGGGAATGGGAATCTTGGCTCTTGCTCCTTAAATTCCATCTTCTCAACCAGACGGCTGGGGAGAGGTTTGGATGTAATTGGGTCAGAAGAGTCAATCTCATTTACTTCTCGCAAGTCTATTTCACTATCAAGTAGTTTCTTTAGCTTTACGCCACCAAACTTATCCTTGATATACGATGTCACCTTGCTAATGGGAATGTGAATAAGATGAGTGTTGTCCTGACCCCAATTATCATTGAACTTATCCTCCAAATCCTTTACGTAGTCAGGATTCTTCCAAGAAGTAAATGCCGTAATGGTTTCTCCGTTTAGCTCCATTGCTGTTTGCGAGAAATTTGCGGAACCACTAAATGCTACTTTATTTCCATTCTCATCTGTAAAAACGCCATACTTATCGTGCCCAAGTCCACCTTGCGTTGAGATTGTAGCCACGAATTCTATCCTGTCTATTGATATGAGGTAAGAAAAGCACCTGAAGAATTGTTCGTCTTGACGAGATAGCGTATTGCACAGTTGGGTCACATCGTTCAATATACGGTCTTCAAAATCATCTATGACCCCAGTCTGTCCTTTCACTATCGCCATCTTGTCCTGTTCGCTAAGTATGTGATTGATAACGACACGCATTTTGCCACCGTTAGCAATGAAGAGCGCAAATCCATAGGCTAAGCAACGAATGCCAGAAGTCGAAAAGAATCCCAAGCCGAGGTCGAACGATTTGCTTTCTATTAGCGCCTCAGTAAAGAATTCTTTTGGCTCATGCTGCAAGCCTGTAGAATATGTCAGTTCAAACTCACACTCTCTTAGCATATAGTTTCCAGTCCAAATTGTATCTTATCAAACAAATAGTCAAAACCCACAAGATTCGGATTATCTTTCACATCTGCCATTATCCGCTCCAAACCGTCATCGAGATGTAATTTGAAGTATCGAGGCAGGTCTTTGTCAGACATCTTTATATTATAGTGTTTGCACATGATGGCAGCATACATAGAGTAAAGATTACCAAACAGAACATTTTTGGAATATTCCTTGCCACCAGAATCCTTCACATCCAATGGAGAGAAGTGAACACCGCTTTGCAATGAATAGGTAATAGCTATACGAGCTATGACATTCTCTGCCCCCAAAGCGAACTTTCGAGTGAGAACAGTTACTGCTTCTTTATTCTTGGCACTTGTCTTTATCTGGGTAAACATGTTTATTCCTTGTTTATAAATTCATCAATTGGCACCTGTTTGAACGAGGAATGCGTCACCTTGTTCTGAATTAGGTATGTTGCGTTCACTAACGGTTTCATTACCTCATATTCATCTGATGTTAGCTCCTTATAAAGCAAAGGGAATAGGACAACCTGTTTTGAAATCTGAGGATAGAACTCCGTGATAATCTTGGTAGCATGACTCTTATCAAACTTCTGCAATGGAGAGTCGATGAATACAGGGAATTGGATTCCTGACTCATCTACCAAGGCCTTTAATATCGAGGTTGCATATAACTGCTGTTCACCTTTTGAAAGAGAGTCTTTGTTGATAGCATCACCATTGACAGAATACAATTTGATATCCATGTCTTCGCCATCAACGACAACTTCAACCCTGCCAATAAAATCCTCCTTGTGCATCAAGGTATTAAGTGTTGACTTGATACGTCTCTCCAGAGAGTATTTCTTCTCTTGCTTCAGCGATACCAAGAAAGTGGAAAGCTCTGCTATCAGTTGTTCAGCAACCTGGTCCTTTTTAGCATCGCTGTCATCGAGGCTAACTTTCTTGCTTAGTTCGCTTACTTGCTTGGTTGTGGTTGCCAGTTCTTGAGTAATTTCTCCTATTGTCTCATGCAACTGGCGTATCTCTTTATCTTTTTCAAGTATATCTGCCTCGACCTTGTTCTTCCTTGAACGGATGTCCTTGATAAGTTCATCCTTCTCCTTGCTATGGATGTTAGACAGTCTGCGACTATTGCGTTCAAGCACAAGTTTGTTTTTTCGATAGTCATCTGCCAAGTGCTCGAACTCAGCCTTGTATGTCGTAGTCAAGTTATTGAACACAGCAACAAACTCTTCATATTCCTGTTCAGAAACAGAGAGCAAAACTTCTTCGTTGACCACCTCATGCTTGTATTTGTCAAGCACATCCTGGACTTTCAAAATAAGATCTGATTTCTCCGTTGATGCTATGTTCGAATGCTCAAACATCAACATAAGATCTGAAGTAATTTGGCTTACAATCAGATTCCTGCTCAACTGGTCATTCTTGGTTTCTTTCAACTTAAAGTCATATTCTATCTGGTCACGAGTATCTTTAAGTAACTTGCCGGTTATAACAAAGGGGGCATATTCAATGAAGTTCTTCAACTTAGATTTGTATTCTTCATCCTTCTGTTTGGTGGTTTGAATGAGTTTTTCCAATCTGGCTATTTCTGACGAGGTGGCATCATTACCTTCTCGCATCAATTGTAGCTGGAGTGCTTCATCGTCATTCCTCAACTGCTGTAACTCGGATTCAAGATTAGACAGCTTCTGCCTGCTGTCTTCGCTTTTCTTTTCCAGATGTTCTTGCTTTGAAAGAATACCCAGTAATTTCTCTCTACTTTCTATATCTGATGACTTCTTGCGGAAACGCAATCTAACGTTCTCCAGATTCTTCTTCAAATCTTCATACTTACGCACTCCAAGCACCTCATTGTAGGCAGAACACAAACGACGCTTTTCTGTTGAAGTATTCGTTTCCGCCAATGCCACAATCTGTTCTGAATCGAAGAAGAAGAAACGGGCGATGTCTTTGTTTAGGATAAAGTCATTAATGAAGACTTCTGAGCCTATCGATGCTGTCAACTCATTCTTCTTACCATCAATCAATATGTCAACCGTTTCCTTTTCAGTTATCATGTCGTATGAACGGATAACCTTCAAAGAGGTACAGGGAAGAGATGGGATGATAACATCTTCAAACTCTATGGCTACATAATAAGTGGTGATTTTCTTCAAACCTTCATTGTCAGAAGAATATCCTCTGCGTTTAATCAAATCTTTCTCTGCTGAATCTAATGCTTCGAACTTCGCTCTGACATTGTGATTCAAATTGTTTTTCAGGAAGGCATTGTATCCGCTATTGGCGATGTCCTTTCTAACCTCTGCTTCAACCTCTGTAATCAGTCTGCCATATAAACACCATATCAGCGAATGAAGGAAGGTGGTCTTACCAAATCCGTTCTCACCAGATATCAAGAAAATGGGTTTCTCATCATCCTGAGTGAACTTGATGATGTTCTTCCCCTCATAGAGGCGATAGTTGCCAAGTGTTATGCTTTTGATAATCATGACTCTACCTCCTTTATAAATGATTCAAGACGAGATTCAAGGTCTGTTTGCAAACCATATCTTCGCATCAATAGTACTTTATTCTTCTGCAGTGCCAGCAATTCTTGAATTAACTGGTAGTGCTGAGGATTGTCTTCACATGCTTTTTCCAATAATATGCGTTCTTGCAACCCTATATTGGTGTTTGGGATGTTGTAGCCATAAACTTCATTGTAGATGTCATTCACAGTCGTTGTGAAGTTGCCATCACGATACCATAACACCTGAATGGCTATCAGCTCTTGGTTGGTAATAAGGTCTATGCTGGAACGGTAATTTTGCGTATCCTTCTGAACGGTCAGCAACTCACGCAGCAACTGGATTCTGTATTCCATCGTATAGTTGCCGAGATTGTGGCCCGTTTCATCGACGGCTTTTTGGCCGTTTCTTCGAGTTGCATATCTGAGTTCCGACACATTACGATTCTCAACAAGCCTGTCCCTGAAATCCAGTAATGGTTTCATCCATTCAACTCCGTTCTTGATAAGGGATGACATAGACTTATCTTCCTTTACTACAGTACATATCCAACATCCAAAGCGACTTTGGCCACAAGAACGATGGCTATCATCAGTGACAACCGTGGGGCATTCGTAGTCATCGGCAGATGCATCAAGATATATCTTGTAAAGAATCTCATTGTCAAAGCCCCAGGGAGATGGGATCGTGTTGATTATCCACCAAACCTCTTCAAGCATCAAGTCCTTAATTGGAGCGTATGTAAAGGTATTGGGATTCAACGGGTGCTTTGACAAACGATGCCCCTTTATCTCATGTCGTTTAATGGAGCGTTCACGTTGTTGGCTCTCTGTAAGTCTTGTGCCAACAAGAACAATTGCCTCTCCGTCAGCAGCCACCTGATCAGTTATAAATTTGGAGGTGGGTTTAATCTTCATCTTCTCCGTACAGAAACGGAAAGAATTGTTGGGGACAGGATAGCCTTTGCCAATAACGCAGCACCAAAAAGAATCTTCCAATTCTGGCGTTGTCGTTGCTACAGATATAGGCATCTGCTGCTCCTTGGCAGCCTTTGATATCATGTCTAAAACCTTGGTGACATACTCCTCAATAATAGGATTCTCAACCATCGTATCATTACAGACCACATGCACATTACGATTCAAAGGCTTCCCTTCCTCACGTAATCTTTGCAAAGCAATCCAGACAAGAGTAAGCAGTACCGTAGAGTCTTTACCGCCACTAAAACCTATAATCCAAGGGCGGGTGTAGCGGTCTTCTTCCAGATACTGGTCCTTCAATTCCTCAATAATCGCTTCAACGCGTTTGCTCTTTATTGTCATTGTCCTAAGTCCTTAATAATAGCTGCAAACGGAAAAGATCACAAAAATGGCGTGAAGCCATCCTTATGCACTTAACCTGAGGGGCGGTGTCTGGAAAACGGGACCCCTAGAACACTACTAAGAATGCAACACGCCAAAGCGTGTGCAAAGCTATGATGTGTTCTTTTAGGATACCATTTTCTGGCCTCCTCTGCTCAATGAACGAACTATCCCAAATTGAGTTTTCCAGACACCTTCGGTTAAGTGCGTATCAATAAGCAATGCATCATCAGTCCGGGATTTCTCCCCCGAACCAGATGCAAAGATACGAAAAAGTTTGGAAAGTGATTCTCTTTTTGATGAAAAAGTGAAAATAATAGCTCAAAAGTTTGTTGGAAGATATATGTTACGAGTTTCGTGAAGGTCAAATAATACCACCGATTAGGCGTATTAAGACCCTTGAAAAGTTATTTATATTTAAAAATATCGTGAATTCTTCACAAAATTGAACATTATATTTTGTATTTTGGCTTTTTTGAAGTAAATTTGCCGCAAAAATCTATTATATTACAGCGACGACTATGATACAGGAGTTTCAAGTACAGAATTTCTACAGCATCAGGGAGCGGCAAACTATCAGTTTTGTGCCGAATAATGATGATAATATGCGTGGGCAATATGTCCATCAAGTGGCTGAG
>JAEEGF011968413.1_pt1 | contig 45229 bp, 21 predicted proteins | sample 9134171 | NCBI WGS metagenome assembly JAEEGF01 (sample SAMN16246542, study PRJNA631951) | gut metagenome | biome: gut microbiome; feature: rumen; material: AP-attached | host: Bos | place: Iran: Karaj | collected 2018-10 | reverse complement strand
ATAAACTGGACAGGGAGTAAGTCTGCGAAGACATGCCGAATGCCCAATAAAAGAACAAAAGTAAAATGAGACATAATAAGAAATTCAATCATCTCGGTCGTACTGCCAGTCACCGTAGCGCCATGCTCGCAAACATGGCTATCTCGCTGATCATGCACAAAAGAATCACTACGACCGTTGCCAAGGCAAAGGCCTTGAAGAAGTACGTGGAGCCCCTGATTACCAAGGGTAAGGAGGACTCTACCAACTCGCGCCGCGTCGTGTTCAGCTACCTGCAGAACAAGGATGCCATTAAGGAACTCTTCTCTACTGTAGCTGAGAAGGTGGGCGACCGTCCCGGTGGCTACACCCGTATCATCAAGCTCGGCACCCGTCAGGGTGACGCCGCTCAGGTATGCTTCATCGAGCTCGTCGACTTCGATCCCGAAATGGCTAAGGGCGAGACGAAGAAGAAGACGCGTCGTTCGCGCAAGGCTGCTGCTCCAAAGGCAGAGGCTGCTGCTGAGGCTCCCGCCGCTGAGGCTGCTGAGGCACCCGCTGCTGAGGCTGCTGAGGCTCCCGCTGAGGAGGCAAAGGCTGAATAAGGCTCAGAACTAAGTTATCAATCTGGGGACAGGTTTTGATTGGATGTTGACATTCAAATCAATCCTGTCCCTTTGATTTTTGAATGAGAATTTTGAATTAAGAAGTGTTGGCTGACGCCAAATTTATTGGGGTATGAGACGAATTCTTTTCTTTCTGACGGCGCTGCTGCTTGCTATTACGGCTACCGCCCAACAGACTGCCGACTTCACCAGCGAGGCTATCCCTGACAGCATCTGGACGCTGATGCAGGGTAAGACGTACCACGACAACCCGCACATCGGCCGTTCCGACTTGCGTTACCTGCGTGTGCTACACTACGACCAGGAGGGACGCGTACATCGTGGTGAGATGGTGTGCAACCGTCTTATCGCCGACAAGCTGCTGACCATCCTGCGCACGCTCTACGAGCACCGCTATCCCATAGAGCGGATGGTGCTGCCCGACGTCTATGATGCCGACGACGAGCGTCAGATGCGCGACAACAACTCGTCGTGCTTCTGCTACCGCGTCATAGCCGGCAGCAATAACCTGTCGTACCACGCCCGCGGCCTGGCTGTCGACATCAACACGCTCTACAATCCCTACTGCCGGCGGCGTAAGGACGGCACACTTTTCGTACAGCCCGCGACGGCTACGGCCTATTGTGACCGCAGTCGCCAGTTCCCTTATAAGATTACGCGCAACGACCTCTGCGTGCGGCTGTTCAAGAAGCACGGCTTCCAATGGGGTGGCGACTGGACCACGCGCAAGGATTACCAGCACTTCGAATACGTGGTGAAATAAGGTCTTTGAATTTGTCGTGAAATAAGGTCTTTGTGACGTCGTCTTCTGACCTATCCGGTGACGTCGTCTCCAGGCTTTCCGATGACTATAGGGAAATGCCTACGTCGATTTAGGGAAAATCCGTTTGGAACTTTCTGCTTTTTGTTGTATCTTTGCACCGTGAACATATAAAACGGTATGGCTATGAAGAAAATATTGACCTTGATCTTTGGCGTAACGCTGCTGCTCAGCAGCTGTGGCAGTTACGAGGCTTCCGGTGCTTATACCGGAGCACAGCTTGGTTCCATCCTCGGCTCCGCCATCGGTGGCATCTCTGGCGGATGGCGTGGCAGTAACGTGGGACAGGTGGTCGGTATGGCTGGAGGTGCCGTCATCGGTGCTGCTGTAGGTCGTGCTGCTGACCAGAAGGCTGAGGAGCGTGTGCAGCAGCAGCGTGCACGTGTCATGCAGCGTCAGGCTGCGTCGCAGCAGGGACAGTCCAGTCAGGGTCAGACGACACCGAAGCAGGGACAGTCCACGACGCCTCAGGACAATAGCGGCTACGACCCTACGAACAGTGGCAACGACGTTCTAGACTGGTAAGCCGTTTTAGAACGACGCTCTTGACTGGTAAACCGTTCTTGTGATGCACGCTTGAAATACGCAACAAATAGGAAAGAGGCTGGAAGCAATCGCTTTCAGCCTCTTCTCTGTATAATGGGATACCTGTTCGGTATCCGATGGTGTGTCTTTGTTAGAAGCAGAACCGCAGGCCGGCATAGAAGCCCACGCCTTCGCGTGTGTAGCCCATCGGCTTCAGGAAGGTCTTCTTGTAGTGGTCGTAGCCCCATGCATTCTCGGAGTTCTCAGAGTCTTTCGCTCCCTTGACCTTCAGATGGTACTCCGCTCCCACAGTCAGTTGCAACGGGTACTTGATGTTGATGTTTGCTTTCACACCCAGCGGCATTCGGTAGAGGTATGACGAGACGGTCTCGCCGTTACCGGAGTACACAGCCGTCTTGCCTTCGATGTCGATGTCGATGCCGTGCATGTAGATGGCATCCAGCTGGTACATGGCATAGGCCATGAGCTGGAAGTGGTTGGCGTTCAGACCGACGCCCAGACCGATGCCTAAGTCGATGAAGTCCGGCGACTTCACGTAGTCATTGTAGCCGGGCAGCTTGTACAGTCGTTTTCCGAACTTCTCGTAGAGACCGAACGACGCGTCGAACAGGAAGTGGGTGGAGATGCCGGCACGGTTCAGGGTCAGCATACGGTCATACTGGATGCCGGCGCCGATGGCCTTGTCCTCGTAGCGTCCCATGACGCTCAGGGCCGTACGGTGGTCGCGCGACCATACGAGCATATCGCCCATTTTGTATGACGGCGTCTTACCCGAGATGGGCACGTAGCCGGTGGTGTTGTTTCGCAGACCGGCAGCCCTGACGGTACCAATCTTTTCCGATACGATGCTGGAGTCGGTGGCCTGCACCTGGCGATAGACGTCCAGTCGGTCCTTCCTGCGCAGTCCCTGGTTGATGCCGACTGCGGCACGACGGCCTTTCAGGGCCTGTCCGCGTACTGCCAGCACGGGCACTTCCTTCGACAGCTGACGCATGACCTTGTTCAGGTTCTTGTTGTCTCTGAGCTTGATCTCGCGCTGGCCACTGGCCACGTACGACAATGACACGGGGATTCTGTCGTAGGCCTCCAGATTGTCCCAGTTCGATTCCACCTGATGGATGACATCCTCGGTGATGTTCACCTTGTAGAGGAACCACAGGATGAACGACTCCTTGCCCGAGTAGGTGATGGTAGCCCATTTCGTCTTTTTGACGGTGCCAGGACGGGGATGTGCCTCGTACTGCAGGTAGATGTAGTTGTTCTGAAGTATGGGCAGGATGTCGTCGCTCAGCAGGGTTCTCGTGTCGAGGAAGCTGGCGTCGGCAATCTCCTCGTCGGCCAGCTGTGCGTTCTGCAGGGCGCGCTGGCGCAGGAGGTCGTACGACAGTTTTCCTGATTTCCTCTGCAGCAGCATGTCGAGCACCTTCTTGCCCACGTTCTGATGCTCCAGGTCCAGCCTTATGCTGTAGCCCCGCGGGCTTTCTATGCTGGGAAACTTGAAGTCTATGTCGTTGTTATTGAAGAACTTGGCGTTGATGCCGCCTCGCGACAGTTCGTTGTAGGAACCGGTGATACCCACGATGTTGCTCTTCGAGTCATAGAACACTTTCGTTTTCTTCTTGGCGCTGACACCGGCACAGACGAGTACCATCAGCGCAACGAGTATGTATTTTGTATGTTTCATTGTAGTCTTGCTTCTTAGGTTCTTCTCTACTGTTTACTTGCTCCTTACCGGACGCACCATGGCCGGGCTTTCGGCAATCTTTGCCTTGATGTTCACCTTCCGGTCTTTGCCGACGACAAAGCATTGGAAGCTTTCGTCGTCCAGCCGGTGAGTCGTCATGTAGCAAAAGTGGTAATCCCTGTATTCGCTCTCTTTCTGGGCAATGGTCGGGAAGAACAGCTGCTTCTTGGTCGTCTTCGACGTGAAGAGGGCACCGTACTGCGTGTTGGTCTTCATGTTGTTGTCACCGGAGAGGTATCTGACGGTGACGGTCAGCATCTTGTAGGTGCAGTTGTCCAGCAGCTCTTGGAACATCTCGGGTGTGGGCGTCTGCCACTTGCTGCCCCAGTAGCGCTTGGCCACGTCGTTGCTGGACTGGATGTCGCCGGCGGGGATCTTCGACAAGTCTACCACATCGTCCTTCTTGTACAGTTCCGTCGTTCCCCATGTGAATCTGTGGAAATCCGTGCTAACCATATAGATATACTTTCTGTAGTAGTAGTTGGCCAGCTGGCGGTACTTCAGACGGTCGTTCCACATGTACTCCTTACAGTCCTTGATATAGTCGTCCACCAGCTGCTGGTTGCTGCCCGTGTTCTTCTTGTTCAGGTAGTCCAGCAGCGGCATCGACTTCGCCATGCCCGAGTAGTCCAGCTTCGGCTCCTCAGGATAGTAGATCAGCGAGTCGATCTCCAGCAGCGGCTCCATCTCGTCGCCCACGTTCATGACGGCCCAGTATACCGATGTTCCCATGTCGACATAGCCTACCGTCGTGCCGTCGGCCAGCGTCTCGGTGACGTCGGGGGCATACGCTGCAAAGGCGTTGTCGGGACACTCCTTGCTATTCTCAAGGTTAGTTAGCGTGCGCTCCTTGAAGTGCTTGATGGAGTCGCTCCACACTTTGATGGTCTTCTGGTACTCAGCGAGGTCTTCGTCTCCCGATACTTCCGTCAGGAGGTATACCTCGTCGAAATCGTTACACGATGTCACTACCGGTCCCGCTATCAGCAGGGCGCACAGCAGTTTCAGGTAGTTTCGTTTCATTATTTCTATATGTGTTTTGTTTGTTATTCTCCTTACAACTCCCCTCTCAATGGGAGAGGGGGTGGGGGTGAGGCTTTACTCCCCTCTCAATGGGAGAGTGGGTGGGGCTTACCACCAGTGGATATGGTAGACGCGTCGCGGCTGAGCCTCATAGCGGGCCACGGCGACGGCAGCGGCGGCGACGGCCTCGGTCGTCTCCTGGTCTATGCGTGCCAGCATCCGCTCATGCTCCTGGTCCATGGCTTTCTCCAGCAGGCGCCACTCGGCGGCCTCGTCGGCCTGCAGCTTCTGTGCCATAGCGCGTGTCAGCTGCTTAGCCTCCGCCAGTTCGGCGGCTGTGGGGTTCACCATCTGCTGCAGATAGCCCTTGGCCGTGCGTGCACCGTCCTCGCTGAGCGACCCGCTCCAGGCGGCACGTGCCTTGTTCAGCAGTTCGCCGTTGACCCGTGCATAGTACTTCACGCCGTACTGGCCGATGAGCTGCTGGGCCTCGCCATACTGTCGGCTCGTCGAGGGCAGGGCCATCAGCGTCTGGATGGCCTCCACGTAGCTGCCGGCTGTCGCCAGCGCCTTGGCGGCGGCAACAATCGACGTGCTCTCCTTGGCGTAGAAGTCCAGGATGCGGCTCTTGCCTTCGGCAATCATGCGCTGAATGCCGGCATCGTTGGCCGAGATCTTGCGGATGGCGTTCATGTAGGCCTTGTCCTCATCGTTGCCGATGCCCTTGACCTCCACCTGGTGCGACGTGAACAGCGTGCCGCTGACGCCGTTGCCGATGTAGAACGTTATCGAGAGCTGGACGGCGGTCTTCTGCGGAATGGTTCCCGTCACCTCCTTCTGTACCGACTGCACGTGGGCTGTCATGATGAATTTCTCATCGACGCCGTACGACGACAGTCCGGCCTGGGTGATCATCTGCCGCATCTTGTCCATCAGCGTCTGGCGGGCTTGTGGCGTATAGCTGTCCGTTGCAGCGATGTAGGGACTTAACACGATGGTACCGACCTTCACGCGGTCGCCTTGTGCATACACCCCGCTGAGGGTGATGAGCATCAAGAGTAGCAATGCTGTTCTTCTCATGGCTGTATCCTCCTTATTAGTTTATTGTCTGCCTAAGACCACGTAGACCTTGCCGATGCCCACGGGTGTCGTCGATACCGACAGTCCGAACTGGCCAAGGAACGTGCTGATGGGCTTGATGAAACCCTCGGCGTTGATGGCTTTCTGGCGTCCGAAGGCGGCCTTGCCGAAGAGCGGGAAGCGCACCTGCTCGAAGGCCAGGCGGTTACGCGTCTTGCCCTGCTGCGTGAAGTTGTCGCTCTTGGCGTGCTCTGCCAGCCAGTACTCAATGGCGTCGGCCAGCTCGCCCTGCTCGCCGTTCAGGGTGACCATCGACTCGAAGTTCTTCGGACAGTCGCTGGCCGTCTTGAAGATGATGGTGCCCTCGCGACCGTTGGTGGCCACGTCCTCAAAGTGTCGCATGATGCGCTGTGTGAAGTTGTCCATGAAGCCCACCACCGACTCCTGCAGCAGCGAGACCACCGGGGCTGACGACACCGAGCTCGTGCCCACATGACCGCCAATCTGCTTCTGGGTGGCAGCGTCGACCGACGTCACGCGGAACTCCACCTGCGAGCGGGGACCCTGCGACTTTCTGGTGAAGGCGATGTTCACCAGGATGTCGGCATTGGCCACACGCAGCAGCTGGTCCAGCTCGTCCTCCTGTATCTCGCCGTCGCCGCGCGAGCGCAGCGCCATGTCCATGGCAGCCTCGTTCTTCAGCTCGTCGAGCGTGCTGCTGAGGTGCTTCAGCGGGTAGCCACGCTCGGCCATGATGTCGCCCATCTTCGTGATGACGCTCAGGATGTCGTTGTTCAGCAGCGCCTTCTCGTAGTCCACGTTGCGGCCGTCCTTGCTGTAACCGCTGTTAATACACCATGCCTTCTCGGGCACCACCATGATCACCGGCTTCTGGGCGCGGCCCTGGCCCCATGCCTGCCCGCACAGCAGACAGACGAGGGCCATCATCAGAATTTTCTTTCCCATATGCTTTCGTTTTTTGTTTATTCCCTGAGGTTAAAAACTGTCCAGCGAACGCTGTATGCCGTCGCGTTCCAGCATCTGGCGCAACGCCGTATACTTCACGACCAGGTTCACGCCGACACGGTGGTCGCCGCCAACCTTCACGTTGTCCTGTCCCGTCGGGTAGCGCGACGTCACCTGACTGACATAATTCAGGAACTCCTCCTTGTCGAAGAAGCGGTCGAAGTACTCCTTGTTCTTCTCGTAGTCGGCCGTGCCGTGCAGACAGACGGGCAGTATCTCGTCAGAATTCTCGTTGGCCGGTACACCGTGGAACAGGCAGGCGGCCACGGCGTCGAGCTTTGCCTGCTCGATGGCTTTGTCTACGGAGCCCGCTGTGGCCCATGCCTTCACCAGCTTCGTACCCTCCTGGGCCACCCTCACTATTTTCACCTCGCACGTCCTGTTGATGTCAAGCCTGTGCTTCTTGCCTGCGGCGGTCATGACTGCCAGCAGCAGACATGCCAGACACAAATATTTCTTCATAATTGTTTGTGATATTTTAGATTTAGTTCACAAAAGTACAAAAGAAATCCCTGAATTCCGGCTCTTTGCTCGTTAAAGATTCTTAATCGACAAGAGGCTGTGCGCACAAATGTCAGTCACCTGTCCCTATGCCATCTTGGATAGCCAATTATTCGCCATCGAATGGCAATTCGCCCAGATATTTGTCAAAGTCACTTTGAAACAGACGATCTTGTACTATACGATATTTCTCGAACTCTGTTTCTGCATGTTCCTTTGCTTCTTCGGCTGACACGCTCCCTGCTGTCTGCAATACCTCATTGCCACCAGCCGCTAAGATGGTGTCAATCTGTTTGGCCCAATCTTCCATTGTCATCGGAATATGCCGCTTAGCCATTCGCTCCGCCAATTCGAGGACACCATTTACCAGTTGTCCCATATCAGCTAACTCCATTTCCTTCAGATAATTCTTGGCTATTGATACATCCGTCTTGACAATCTTTCCGTCTGGTGCGTTTTCCCAGGTCGTCAACCCCATGTGTTCTTGTTCTGCATCAGCACGCTCAACTATCAACTCAGCGGCTGTCCGGCCATGAACCGCATAATGCATCTTATTCTGCATCATCTTGAAGAAGAGTCTTGTCGTCGGTGCATCGCGATTATAGTCAATAGCGGTAGCATAGATGTCCGTCAATTTCTGATAGAAACGTCGCTCTGACAGGCGAATCTCACGAATCTCTGCTAACAGATGCTCAAAATAGTCCTCATCCAAGAATGTGCCATTCTCCATACGTTTCCTGTCCAACACATAGCCACGAATAGCATATTCTCGCAGTACACTTGTGGCCCATTGTCGGAACTGAGTTGCCCGAATACTATTGACACGATACCCCACGCTGATAATCGCGTCGAGGTTATAGAACTGAAGCATACGATTAACATCCCTATTACCTTCACGTCGAACTACCGAAATTTTCTCGGTAGTTGCCTCCTTTTTCAGTTCATCAGTATCATAGATGTTCTGCAAATGCACACTTATATTGTCAGAGGTACAGTCGAACAACATTCCCATCGCTTTCTGAGTACACCACACAGTTTTGTCCTTATAGTACACCTCCACGCCCTGTTCCTTTCCTTCTATCTGAAAGATGAGGAACTCAGCCGTACTGTTTCTTATTTCTCTACGTTTCACCATATTTCGTTTCGTTTGCAAAGTTAATAATTTTTATGACACAAAGGGGTCGGTTCCGTTGTGTACTCGAATTGGAGACCGTACTCAATTCCACATTCTGCTATAAATTGCGTTCAATGAACACCCGAAGATGTGCCACCAGCCGTTTCATGACTCAACTTCGGGTGCAAAGGTAATCATTTCCTCTGAATTCACCAAATGGATTGCTTTTTTTCGCTACACATTTTGCTTGATTTGTTTGGAAGTTTCAGGGAAAAACTGTAACTTTGCACTCATTAATTGAAACGGCCACCGCTCTCCGAGCGAGAACTGTGACAGGTACTTTTGATATAATCTCTTTTAAAAGGTAGTGTAATTACACATTGTTCCTGACCCCTTGTGTACAATACACTGATACACTCATTAATTTCTCGGATAGCCTTCCATATCAGCCCTCTCATCGTAATTGCAATAATAGTCTATTTTTGTAGTTTTTATCCGATCATTAAATAAAAGATTACCATTGATTGTTCCCTTATGTACTTGCATATAATGACCTGGATAGATCACAAAAGTAACAAGATCTCGTGAATCATAGTCATCTTTAGGTTGTTCTTTGTATTTCCAAAATAGCTTATAATCGACTGTGATAGAATGGTCCCAATCTTCGTAATTATTACTACTGTATTCTTCTTTATCTGTGAACCAGCGTAGCGGTGTCTCAAACCTATAATGCTTATATCCATCTTTCTCAGTTTTTCTGTTGAGTTTTTTAATCGTATCATAAGTAAATCTTTTTGTTTGACTCTTTCTATCATTTCCATTCTTATAAACAGTATATTCAACATACCAGTAATCGTATTGTTCATCACCTGCCACATTAATATCGATACAAGGCGTGATTAAATTTTCAACTATATCATAAAAAATGTTCTGCTTGGCATCTGTATAACCAAAGTCTGAACAAAAAAGCTCTCTACTGATTGGCGTGACCTTTTGGGGCTGATCAATAGCCCATGGGTTTTTATCATCGAATGTGCAGAAAGTGGGATATATTGAATAAGTTTTGTCGAATTTTAATGTCGGAATTTCAAAATGATAGGTGCGTTCTGATTTAACCTGAGTGTTTTCCCCTTCTATTGGGAAAATTGTGTCTAATCTTTTTACTCCATCACTGATGCAAATGGCGGGCCTGTACTTTCTAAAGGTGGTAAGAATACCCTCATCCTTTATTTTGTATTCTGCCGAATATGACAACCCCCCTTTTTCAATATCTGATTCTTTATAGGAAGGAACTACAACAAACGTCCCACTCTTAATAACAGGGAGCCACGTCCAATTTTTTTTGCCGAAAGGAAACCATGGTCCCAGCGTAAGGGGGAGGCCATGCAAATCGCTGCCATCATTACTGTGTATATCTTGACTTCGTTTTTCATTCTTAAATTTGCCGTTTTTGTAAGTTGCTGTTTGCTTCTCATAAAAACTTGTTTCTTTATTTATTTCATCAACAAATTTATTCAATTCTTCCTGACCCTCTTTTTTGCCTGAATTCCGGAAAATCCATAGTAGGTTTGAAAAATCAAGATCTATGAATACCCCAATATCAATAGTGAATTCGAGAGGGCTGAAATAGATGCCAGCATCATTCGATGTAATATAAGCCCCTTTGAACTTATCAGAATCAATAAGCGGCGCTGTTGCTTTAAAATGCATTATTTTGAAGGTGGGTATGATTCGGAAAGAAATAATCTTGCCGTAGAATCCTATGCATAAATGGAATTTATAGGTGAGGCTACAGTCAAACGAAATGGCAATAGCAAAAGACAGCGGCGTTTCTTTTATGATCCTGGGTTCATTAGGCCTTGATGTGGGCTTGTAGTCGTTTTTAGGATCGCATAAGTCGTGCTGTATGTACTGCTCTGTTATACACTCTTTGGTAAAAGTTGCTTCGGCAGTGAGGGTAACGTCCAAGCTACACTCATGTTGTGCAAAGAATACCAATACCAGATAGCCGATTGCCTTGACCTTTCCACTTAATTTTGGAACATTTTCCAATGGAATAATATCCTTATGCCATTGTCCGCCTCCCGCAAGTGTTGCTGTAAACTTCATTTCCTTTCGACATTTTTCTTCGACCAATAATCTGTCGTCTTTCAAACTGAAGTTCTTAAAATCGAAAGTCCACATTACATTATATTGTAATTCAATGGATACTGATCCATAGGCATTATAAGACGGTTTGTCTTTACCAGGCTTGTACAGTTCTCCACTAAAATACTTTGATGCATTCACCGGGAAGTAGACGCCAATGCCATTGTTGTCCAGAAACGTCATGTTAAACGCTTTGGTTTTTGATATCTTATCGGATCCAAAGGGAGAGGGGTTGATCTTATATTCGTCATCATCGTCATCACCACGGGTTTGGCTTCTTCCTTGTGGAGCCTCTGACACCTCGTCCTCTTCTTTTGGCCCCAGGTCATGTTCTTCTGTATAGGTTCCTTCTTCCGATCCTATCAGGGGACCGTCGAGGCGCAAATCCTTATAGGTGTCTTTGAGTGCGCATGCTGTGAGGAGAAAAACATAGCTCCCATCCCTGAATTCCCTGGCTGCCACCCTATGGTTACATCCATACGGCAGTTTTTCGGTGGCTGTGCTCAGATAGATTTCACCGGGCACGGGTAACAGTTCCTCAGGCGTGTTGGCAGCATAGCGTAACTCTATCACCGCATTGCCTTCACTGCAGTTTATACTGACAATGTATTTGTTCTGCTCTTCTTGTTCCACCACGCGCACATCGCTGTTGAGCTGATAGGTCATCTCACATCCGCCTTCGTGGATGGTGACGGGCTCGTCGTATCCTACCCCTGTGTGTACAGGCACCACCCACTTCGTATTGTCGACAACAAGGTCATCGTCGACGAACACGTTGCACGAAACGAGCAACATGATGAGAAAACCGCTGAAAGAATGGAGTAACTTTTTCATATTCGCTAAGTTTTTTGATAGGATTTATATCGTGATGGTATCTCCTTGAATAATGTTGGTATTGTCTTCGCTTGGTATATATTCCTCAGCATTGCTGTCAAAGTTCAAGGGGTAGAGGTCGGAGAGCGATCCGTGTGTCTCACCGTCGAAGTCCAGGATTTTGTGGTACTGTTCCACCAGGGCCTTTCCCCGGTAATAGCACCGCAGGGCTATCTTGCCAGAATCCCTGAAGGGGTTCCAGATGCGGATCTCCATATAGGGTTTGCCGTTCCACTCGCGCATCTTCCCGATGCCCCGGAGTTCATCGAAGCTGTAGGCGCAGATGAGCAGCGAGTCCTCGTCGGCTTTGGTATATTTCTTGCCATGAACCGTGACGTCGGCATAGATGACCATGTCGTAGGGGTATTGGTGCGGGTTGACATAGGCTGTGGGCAGCACGTTCACCAGACAGGAGTCCATGAGCCGGTCGCTGACACTGACGGCATAGACCCACGAGAGGCCCTCGTTCACACCCACCACACTGTCGTTGCTGAAGCTGACGATAGAGGCGTATTCCACCGACCACCACACCTGGTGATTGGAGAGTGAGTCGGGTTCGAAGACAACGGGGATCTTGTATTTGTCGCCCACCATCAGGGTCACCGCCTTGCGTGGCAGCGTCATGGTGCCTGCCGACTGCGGCTCACTGGCCTCCCAGAAGTCGCCGCAACCAAAAAGTAACAAGGCAAAAAGGTAAAAAGGTGAACCCATTTTTACCAACCTTCTTACTTTCGACCTTAACCTTGCTATCTCATTCATAAGCCTACCTTTTTTATTTCCTTTTCACTTTGATCACGTTCGACATGGTGCTCTGGCGGCCGTCGCGCCATTGTATCATGACGTAGTATTCTGCCTGCTGGTCTTTCTCCAGCATCTTATCGCTGTATTCCGTCTCTTCGGCCGGTTGGCTGACCACAAACTGGAACTTTTCGTCGCCCGCTCCCTTGCGGTAGATACACCAGTAGTAGGGAGCCTCGAAAGGCAGTTTGCCCGCCGACCACACCATTCGTGTCGCCTTCTCCTTTTCCATATAGTCACCGGCCAGCTCAATCTTCACGGGCCATACCTTCGGTCCCCTGTGCAGCCAGTTCACGGCCAAGCTGCTCGATGTGTAGGGCGACGCGTTGTAACTCTCCACATAATAGTAGTAGCGGCGCTCGCGGTCGTAGGTGGGATTGTCGTCAATTGTGATGCGGTAGCCCTTGCTGGCGAGCGAGTCGGCATCATAGCGCCCGATGACTTCCCACACGCCGTCCTCGCCGGTGCGGCGGTAGGCCAGGTGGTATTCCATGTCGGCATCCATTCCCACAATCCATTCCATGTGCATGCCTGCCTCGTCGCTATGGCTCGACTTGTCGAGGTGGGGCTGTGTGGGCGGTGTCACGTGCGGTCGTTTCACCTGAATCCAGCGGCTCCACGGGCCGATGTTCGTCGAGTGATCTATCGCACGCACCTTGTAGTAGATGAATTTCTGGTTGGCGTTCAGCGCCAACGAATCCACGAAGCTGGTCTCGTGGATACCGCCCTCGTTGCGGATGATAAACTGGTGGGTGCTGTCGTTGGCAAAGCTGATGTCGTAGTAGCTGATGTCATCGTCGGGCAGCGGTTGCCAGCGCAGGATGACGTAGGCATACATCTGGTTCATGGCCGTCAGGCTGTCGGGGTTGGGCATCACGATCTCCGCGCGCAGCGAGTCGGGTGCTGCCGGTGGATTATAGTCCTGCAGTCGTATCTGCTGCACCAGCGAACGGCTCTCGTTGCCCGACTCGTCGAAGGCCGAGATGCACAGCATGCCCGTGGTGAGCTTGGTGGCGTCGATGGTATAGATGGTGTCGGTGGGCGCAATCATCTCGTCGTTCAGCGTGCGCCACTCGTTGCCCGTCATCCTCACGTTGTTGTAGTTGATGCAATAGCCCACGAGGTCGGGCTCCAGTTCCGGCTTTTGCCACACCACGTGCGCCTTGACGGTAGCCATGGGGTCTTTCTCCGGTCGTTCAATCACGATGTATTTCAGTATGGGCGGCGATGGCGGGTCTTTGTCATAGACCACCACGCGGTGGCCCGAAGCGGGCAGGTTCAGGTCGGCAAAGGCATCGTAGCCTAAGATGCGGTATTCCCATACGCCGAGCACGGGCACACTGTCGGTCAGCGCGCAGAGGTTCTCGTCGGTGGGGTCAGCCACCATCGAGGCATAGGGCTTGGGGGTGATGCGCTCCCACAGTCCGTCGATATTATTGCCCTCTACATCCTGCAGCAGCCGTCGCTCCACCTCGAAGCTGGAGTGCTCCTTGTCGCGCCAGCGCAGCGTGACATGCTTCTGCATCCCCACGCTGTCGGTCATCTGTGTCCTGAAGGGCTTTGGGCTGTAGGCCTTGTTCACCACCTCCTCGGCCACGCCCGGCTCGAAGATGAGCATGCCGCCGTTCTCCCAGACCGTCGGCTGGATGTAGTAGTCATAGGTCATGCCCGGCTGTGCCGTGCGGTCGGTGAATCTTACGGCCATGGCCTCTGCCAGGTCCTTGCGCCACTCGGCCACCATCATCGCGAATCCGAAGGCCACGTCCTGCTCACTGTTGTATTCCATCGTGCGTCCCATCGTGCCTTCGCGCTCCTGCTTGCGGTTCTCCGTTTCGCCATAGAGGGCTCCCATGCACACCAAGGCGAGGGAGTCGTTCTCGGGGTAACGTTTCTGGAACTGCTCCAGCGTGAGGGGCTTCAGGGCATAGGCCAGGGTGTCGATGCGGAAGGGGAGTACCGGCAAGTCGCCCGTATTGCTGTCGGGGAGACTGTCGGGCAGGGTGATTTCTCCTGTCGGAAAGGCATTAGGCACAGCACGCTTGGATACGCGGAGGATGTTGACGCCGACATCACAGAGGTACTGCCACGAGGCGAAGTCCTCGGCACTCCAGCGCAGCACCACGCTGTCGCCGTAGGCGCGTGTCAGCAGTCCTATCTTAGTGGTGACCAGCGGCTCCTCATGCTTCTCCACCTTCGCCCCCTTCTGTCCCGGCCTCACCGGCAGCTGGGCGGTCTGGGCGCCGGTGGTGAGGCTGGCGGCCAGCAGTGCTATACAGATGACAATTGACTTGTAGTTCATATTTCCTGTTTTCCTGTTCATTTCGTATAATTAAAAGTGACCGATGGTACTGTTGAAGCCCAACCTGTTCACATGCGTCTTTGTTGCTTCCGGACATGTCACCCAGAGGTTCTTGACGTCTGTGAATACCGATGATTTCTTCGTCACGGCCGTCGTGCTGAAATTAGCACCCAATTGCCATGATTGCAGGCTGGTGCAATTGTAGAGCAGTCCGCCCATGTCCGTCACCTTCTTCGTATTGAAGTTGGTCATGATGAGCGTGCCGAGCATCGAGCAATTGCTGAACATGTGGTTCATCGTCGTTACATTTTGTGTATTGAATACCGACAGCCCCAAATCAGTCAGTTTCTTACAATTGCTGAACATATAGCTCATGTCCGTCACACCGGCCGTGTTGAACTGTCTTCCGAACGTAAGCGTGGTGGCGGCTTCACACTGGTAGAACATGTATTTCATGTCTGTCACCTTGCTCGTGTTGAAATTGATCTGCCAGTAGGCGAAGGTCAGGCTCTTGCAGTGGGCGAACATCGATGCCATTGTCGTGACCTTCGATGTGTTGAGCGTCTTGGTCACGTCAGTCAGCTTTTCGCAATAGTTGAAAAGAGCGCTCATATCCGTCACATTGCTCGTATTGAATCCCGACAGGTCGATCTTGGTAATGTTCTTACAGTTATAGAACATATATCTCATATTCGTCAGCGCCGGCGTACTCATTGTTCCGCTGTTGCCTTTCCAGACAATCGACGTCAGATTGCTACAGCCGCTGAACATCTTCTCCGTGGTCGTGAGCTTGGTGGCATCGAAGTTGGCGAAACTTACGCTGCTCAGACTGCTGCAGCCATAGAACATGTTGCTCATGTCTGTCACATTTTTCACAGACCCTCTGAAGGTTACGTACGACAGTTTCGCGCAGCCATAGAACATGTCAGCCATGGAGGTGACATTCTGGGGCGACCCGAACGACTGCCCGCTCTGCAGCATGGCGCATCCGCGGAACATAGAGCTCAGATCTGTGGCATTGTCGATCTGGAAAGACGGCACACTGGTCAGCGACTTGCAGTTGTACAACAGCATCTTCATCGACTTAACCTGCTTGGTGTTGGCTTCCCAGTTGCTATACCGCGCCACGGTCGTCAGGTTTTCACAGTCCTTGAACATCTGCTGCATCGTCGTGTTCGCCGGCATGTCGAAACTCATGGTCACGGACGTCAGATTCGGGCATCCTTCGAACATGGTGGATGTCGTTGTCACTTTCTCCAACGAGGTGCCTAATGTCACGCTCTTCAGGCCGCAGTGGTAGAACATCGAAGCGGCAGTGGTCACATTCCCCATTTTCAGGGCGTGGGTGAGGGTGGTCAGCTTCCCGCAGTTCCGGAACATCGAGCTCATGTCGGTGACGTTCTCCGTGGGGATGCCCGACATATTGACGGTGGCCAGCGACGTGCAGTCCTGGAACATCGACGCCATGCTCTTCACCTTCGAGCTGTCGAAGCTGCCGAAGGTGACCGACTTCAGGGCCGTACATCCCTGGAACATCGACGCCATGCTCGTGACATCCTGCAAGTTGAGCTTGCTCACGTTGATCGAAGTCGATACCAACGCCGTACAACCCTGGAACATCGACTTGACGTTGTTGGTGTTCAGGTATGCCAGTCCGTCGACCGAACTCAGCAGCGTGCAGTCCTGGAACCACGAGGCTGTTGACTGCGCTTCCACTTCTGAGAACGATTTCTCGATGATCACCTTCTTGATCTTGCTCTTCACGCCCGACCAGCTGTTCTGTTTAGCCGACCATACATTGGTGACCGTCTTGCCACGCCAGATATAGTCTCCCTGTACGAATGGCGCCGTTCTTACTAAGTACAGTGTATTCTGGTCTGCCACCCACAGGGCATAGGGACTATAGGAAGTGTTGACAGAGATGTGCCCCGTGCTGTTGGTCCATCCCAACTTGTTCGTCAGGGTCGCCTTCAGGGTGGTCACAGCCGTTGTCGACGGTGCGATGACCAAGAGGAATGGCACAGAGGTGAATACGGTCTGGGCCTTCGTGCTCATGGCACTGAAGGTGAAGCCGCTTCCCACCTTGATCATCTTCAGGCCACTGCATCCATAGAACAGGTTCGTGGCCGATGTCACCTTCTGCGTATTGAAGGTCGAGAGGTTCAGTTCCGTGAGTGCCTTACAATTCGTGAACATGTTGTTCATCGCCGTCACATTGGCCGTATTGAAGTGTGACAGGTCAATGCTCGTCAGGCTGCTGCAGTCGTGGAACAGGTCTGCCATGTACTTCACTTCGCTCACATTCAGGTTTTCCATGCCCACTATCGACGTCATGTTCTTGAAGCCGTTGAACCACAGTTGCATGGTCTGCGGCTTGACGGTAGCAAACGACTTGTCGAAGACCACCGTCTTCACCAGTCCCTCGATGCCGCTGTTTCTCCAGGCTGCGGCTTTATTGGTGACGTTGGTGCCGCTCCATACCTTCGTGACGGTCTTTCCGCCATAGGTCTCACCCTCGTTGCGCAGTTTGCCGTAGTAGAATGTCAGCGTTTCGTTGTCGGCCGTCCAGATGGCCTGTGCCACCGGCTGCGACTGCGTCTGCTCTTCCGGCAGCCCTTCGAACCATCCGTGGTCGCCGTCGATGAATCCTAAATGATTCACAAATCCGAGATGTTCCTCTATCCGCTGCTCTGCAGGGGCCTTGACAGCCATGTCGGTGACCCCATCGAAGACGAGCAGCGACGGATGTATCTCATAATTGTTCTTCACCGTGTGGAAGTCGGGGCCGATGATGAGCTGCTTCAGGGCCTTGCAGCCTTTGAAGAGTGCCAACATCGACAAGTCACGAAGTGGGCTCGTCGTGCAGCCCGTCGTGTTGAGCATGCTCAGGTCGAGGCGCTCCAGACTCGTGCAGTTCTCAAACATGTGGTCCATAGCGGTCACCTTGATGTCCTTGAAAGCACTCAGGTCGACGCTCTTCAGGGTCTGGCAGCCTTCAAACAGACGGCTGAAGTCACCGTCAAAAACGGCCGCGTTGAAGTTGCCGAAGCTGACGCTCTCCAAGGCTGTGCAGTTGGTAAACATGCCCTGGATGCTCTCCAGTTTCTGCTTGTTCAGCAACGAGAGGTTGACGCTCTTCAGCTTGCTGCAATACTCGAACATGCGCTCCATGTTCTTGACATTGGCGGTGTTCAGCGAACTCAGGTTTATCTCCTTTAGTGAACTGCATTGCCTGAACATCCTGTCCATCATGGTCACATCGCTGGTATTCAGGTACTCCATGCCTTCGATGGTGGTGAGCTGGGTCATACCTTCAAACCAACTTGCCGTGGTGATGGGCTGTACACTGGCGAAACTGCTGTGGAACACCACTTTCTTAATCTTGGTCAAGGCATTGCTGCCATTGTATGTGTCCATCTGCCATTCGTTTGCACCCATGTAGCTGTCACTGGGATTGGACATCACATGTTTGTAGATACGGTAAATCTTAGAGCCGTCGCTGTATGTATCACCGTATTTGGTCCTGTTGCTAAGGAACACCATCTTGTAGCCATTGCCGCCGTTATCCATCACGAGCACCTGGGCCGGATGTACCAGCTTCAGGTTGGGGAAGGTACCCTCGTGGATCTGGGTGGGATAGACCTTGATGCCGATGTCGTAGGGCAGCCATACCGTACAGCTGCTCTTTGTGCCGTTGAACATATACGTGGCAGACGCCAGCTTCTCTGACGTGAACTCGTTGAGCTTGAGCTTGTCGAGGCTGGTGCAGCCGGCAAACATATAGCTCATATCGGTCACCTTCTCTGTGTTGTAGCCGATGAGGTCGAGCGTTTTCACAACCCTGCAGTTACGGAACATGCTGTACATCGTGGTCACATTGCCCGTGCTGAATTTATTTGCCACCTCGTCAAGGTTTTGGAGTTTGCTGCAGCCTTCGAACATGCTTGACATAGAGGTCACCTTTCCGGTATGAAGGCTGGCTGAGAGGTTCGTCAGATTGTTACAATTCATGAACATGCTGCTCATGGTCGTGACGTTGTCGGTCTTGAAGTTCCAGATGTCGAGCTCCTTGAGGGCATTGCAGTTGTAGAACATAGCGCTCATGTTCGTCACCTGCCCGGTGGTGAAGTTGCTCAGGTCGAGCACTTTCAGCTTTGTGCAGCCGCTGAACAGTTCTTTCATCGATGTGGCCTTTGAGGTGTTGAGAGTTGTCAGTCCTACGATTTCCTCCAAGTTGCTGAATCCCTTGAACCATCCCTCGATGTTCTCAGGTGCATCGGTGAAGTTGTCGTCGATAATCACCTTCTTGACCGACGTCCTGTTTGAGTAGCCTCCCCAGGTGCTCGAGGCTGCCGACCGCAATACAGCGTCGGCTGTCCACTGCTTCACTACTTTCAGGTTGCTGTAGGTCGTGCCACCGGCCTTCACCGTGAAGGTCTTGTTCGCCTGCGGGTTGTTGCCGTCGGTTGCCTTCATGAGCACGAACACCAGATTGTTGTCCTTGTCGTTGGCCATGATGGCGCGGTTGGGGTTGCCCACCTGTGTGAGCTGTCCCGGAATCTGGCTCTTGATGCGCTCGTCCAGACGGTAGTGGATGGTGGCCTTCAGCGAGCTGGGCACCGACGTGAACATGGCATTGTACGTTTCAACGTCGAGTGGCGAGAAATTCTGTATCGACAGCGTCTGCAAGGCCTTGCACTCATAGAACATCAGTTTGCAGTCGGTCACCTGTTTGCCTTCGAGTCCCGTGAGGTTCACGGTGTTGAGTGCCGGACAAATATAGAACATCCTGGTGACGTCGGTGAGCTTCTTTGCATTGAGTTCGCCCATGTCAACGGTCTTCAGGTTGGCGCATGAGTAGAACAGATCCCTCATGGTCTCTACATTCTGCACATCGAGCTTGTTCAGGTTGATGTCAGTGATTGAGCCGCAACCTGTGAACATGCTCGACATGTCGGTGGTCTTCTCGGTGTTCAGGTTCTCTATACCGTCGATGCCGGTGATGTAGCTGAAGTAGGCGAACCAACCTTTGGTGGATGTGATTTCGGCCTCTTTGAACGACGGGTCGACAACCACCTTCGTCACTCTCCGTACCTCCTTCGTATAGTCGCTGCTCTGCCAGTTTCCGTTCAGGCAGTCATCGCCCACCCAGAGTCGGGTGACATGGAGTCCGTTGTAGTCGTCGCCCTCCTCGATGATGTCGTTGGTGCGCAGCAGGGTGAGCTGTCTGTTACCGCTGTCGTAGAGCGCGTGGGGCTGTGGCGTGTCGTAGTGCGATGCTAAGAAGGCCTCGTTCTCCTTCACCACGCCATACATGTCGTTGAGGTTCTTGGCCTTGCCGTTGTTCTTGTCGATGGCGACATCCTTGTATCTGGGTGATGCGCCTACGCCGTCGTTGAGGGTGTAGAGCCCGGTGCTGATGTTGTAGGTGTTGACGCGATAGATACGTGCCTTGAATTCGTTGACGGCTTTCAGGCCGGTGTTGGCATCATAGCTGTCGAGCGACACTTGCATGCCCTTCTGGTCGCTGGCGGGGTAGAGGTAGTCGCTGTTGTGCTGCGACTTGTAGCGCATCAGCGCCTCCGGCACCTGTCCCGGTACGCCCATCATGCCTGGGGTCTTCTGGTTGCCGGTGAGTCGGAAGAATAAGAGGTTCGACGCCTCCGACTTCCAGCGCTCTCCCGTCAGGTCGTTGGCACCGATGGAGGCCCCGAAGGAGCGTTTCTTGTGGTCGAGCTTGATGCCCTTGAAGGTGGCCTGCTTGCCGTCCACGTCGTGTCCGAAGCAGTCGCCGAAGATGAGGGGCAGCTGGTAGTAGGGCACCTTGGCCGTGACGTCGCCGACCGTCGCCTGGAGGTATTGTCCGCGATGCAGCTTGTTCCAGTTGAGGATGCAGCCGTTCAGGGCCGTGTTGAAGTTGATATTGTTCATGGTGCTCTGTACCAGGCAGTAGATGAAGCAGTCGTACAGTTCCTGTGCCTCTTTCTTCAGCTTGCTGCAGATCTGGCTGGCCACGTCGTAGGGGGCTGCATAGTCCTTCACCAAGTCGCTGAGGTTCAGGGTGTAGTCGGTTTCATAGTTCACGTTCAGCGGCCGGATGGTCGATGCACGCTCGTCCTGATTGGGCGTGGTGATGCCTCCCACCGTCTGCTGGGTCATGGGCAGCGGATACTTGGGCAGGTCCTTATTGGCGTAGGCCCATGTGTTGCAGATGCTGTCCATGACGGTTCGCTGCTCGAAGAGCGACATGTTGTTGCCCTTGTCGTTGAGCAGGTTGACGGCGTTGACCAGCGTCGAGCCTTTCTGGAAGGTCAGCGACTCTGAGCCGAAAGGTATCTCCACGTCGTCGAAGTCATACTTGCTGATGGCCCTGTCGGCAATGAACGTCCACTTCGAGAGGTAGGCCAAGTAGAGGTACGGGTCGACGAGACGCATCGGCAGGTTGTTGTACGACATGACTTCGCCGCTGATGTTCTTATGGTTGTTGAACACGAAGGGGAAGTCTTCGCTCCGCTTGCTGTCGGTATTCAGGGTGCTGTACACCTTCTTATAGTCTACGGTGGGGTCCTGCCACGGTCTTGCGCCGACGAAGGGGGCTGCGTAGGGCAGCAGCTGGCCGGTGATGCTGCTGTTAGTGCTCTCCAGCCAGCTGTCGTCGTAGCTCTTCCCGTTCACCGTCACGTCGTGTGGCGCTGCCGTGAGCCACAGGTTGACCAGGCACACCACGCTGTCCTTGCCATTGGCCTTGTAGGTGTAGTTCAGCTGCAGGTTGTACAGTTCGTCGCTGAAGCTGTAGCGCTGGCCGGCCTTGGCGGCGCTGGCAGCAGCTGTCTTGAACACGCTGAACTTGGTGAAGGCCCGCTCCGGCTCGATGTTGATGCAGTTGCCGCTTTCGGTGGTCTTATAGATGGCATTCACGGTTTGTTGGTCAATCCGCTTGTCGGGTTCCGATGCCTTGTAGGCATTCAGCGTCCACTTCATCTTGTCCTGAGGCAGGGCCGTCTGCAGGTTGCGGTTCAGGGCGATGGTGGGATGCAGGATGTCGCCGATATAGGCCGTGGTCGACGGCTCTCCGGGATTGGTGGTGACACGCGTACCGTCGACACTGGGGTAGGCCAGTGCCACGTAGGGCGTCAGGTCGCGCAGCGAGTCGGTCTCAATCTTGTCCTCAGCATCGCTCTTCACGCGGAAGAACCAGAGCTTCGACTGCTTCCACTTGATGGGCACATATTCGTACTTGCCATTCTCGTTTTCGTTATAGTATTCCACCCACTGCTTGCGGCCGTTCTTGATTTCGTAGGCATCGCCGAAGAGCACGAGCATATAGCTGTGGCCGGGCTTGAGGTTCATGCCGGTGAGGTGGAACTGGGTACCCTTGTCCTCACGGAAGCTGACGGGCACCTCCACAGCATCGTTCATGACCAGTCCTGCGCTGTTCACGTTGTTGTCGAGGATATAGTCGATGTAGGAGGCCACGCCCGTGTCTTCCATGACGCGCTTCTCGCTGCTGTTGATGTCCTTGCTGTTCATCACGGTGCTGGTCTCGGCGGTGGTGTTCTCGCGCTTGTCGAAATAGGTGGCCAGGAACGAGGTCATCGTGGGATAGGAGCCGGAGAGACGTGCCATCTGGCTCTTGTCCTTCACGTTGCTGATCCTTCCCACGTAATGCCCGTCGTCCTTTTTCTGAAGCTCGTGACTGAAGGCATCCTCATCGTACATCTTGTCCTCGCCGGCCATCTGTGTAGGCTTTACACCGAGGTCGAAGAGGCGCACGCCCATCTTCATGCCGTTCACCTTGTCCTTGTTCATGTCGAACACGTAGGTACGGCTGTTGTGCATGTTGAGGGTGGAGTCGTTACCGGTGTAGGCCTTATACGACGGGTCGACCAGTCGGTAGTGCGTGCCCAGCGAGGTGTTGGTGCTGAAGGTCATGTGGCTGGCTTCGGTCTTGCTGATGGCGAACTCCGGCTTGTAGAGGGCCTGATAGAGGCTGTCGCTGCCGTGACTGACATTCTGGAACATCTCGAAGCCGTCGAGGGCATTGCCCACGAACGGTACGCAGTGGTCGCCGGCAGAGAAACTGAATTTCTTGTCGATCTTGACGAGACCTGACAGGAGGTTCATCTTGACGCGCAGCTTGCCTTCTACCCATGAGGGGTTGGGCAAGCCCATCTCCAAGAGTCCGCCGATGCCGGCGTATAACAATGGCACATCCTCGTTGATGAGCTTGCCGATCTTGATGCGGATGCCTATTTTGGCCTCTAACAGTGCATACAGCTGTCCCATGGCATACCAGCCGTTATAGCCCATGCCGGAACCCGTGTTCACACAGATGGCGTTGGCACCGTAGTTCACGAGCGAGGCGTCGAAGCCTGCCAGCGAATGGATACCGCCGTAGATGAGGCCTAAGTCGATATCGATATTGCCCCAACAGGAGGCACCCACCATCACGCCGCCCCTTGTGTCGGCTGTGTTGAGCATGGCCTTGACGGCTTTCGCACGCGATTGCTCTGCCTCCTGGGCGTTGGCACCCATGTCCACACCGTCCACCTTCTTGCCGCCTAAGAATTCCAGGATTTCAGGAGGAATGGGCGGCAGGGCCCCGTTGTTGGGCAGCTCGTTGCCGATACACAGGTAGCCGTTGGCACCGATATCCACCGAGCAGATCTTGCTCTTGAATTTCAAAATGGTGAAGGTGCATCGCTTGGTCAGTTCCGGTTCGCCGATGTACAGATGCCACAAGGGCTTGGTGTAGGCTGGCTGATCCTTCTTCTTCCAGGTGATCTTGAACTCGAGATTGATGGATATCTGACCGGCCTTGAACTCGTTTTTGTCGCTGGTGGATTCCGCCGTTGTCGTTTTATCATCGTTGCTCTCATAGTTGCCTGCCAGTTTGCCCAAGTCCGACATGGGGGCGCCGACAGGTATCTGTTCCACCACGTCTTCGATGTCTTTCTGGAAATCGTTCAGGGTGGCCTGTATCTTCTCTAACTGGCCGTTCGCGCTCAGGATCTTTTCTTTCAGCGATTCGCTGCTGATGCCTGCCTCGGCCGTGACGTTCAGGCTCAGGTAGCGCTCGATGGTCTTTCCGCTCAGGTCCTTGCTGTTCTCATAGACCAGGCACACCTTGGCGTCGATGATGCCCGAGAGGGCTTTCAAGTCACCCTTGAACGTCAGTGTGGAGAGGCAGTCGAAATGCCGGTCATAGACCACTAACAGGTCGACATTGGCCTGAATGGTCTCCTCACCGGCCGTCGTGGTGAGGCCCACGCCTAAGGCAACGCCTATCATGCCGTACTGTGCCTTGGGCGTACCTCCGAATTTGTCTTCTTTGCTGTCGCCTGGCGTGGGTCGGCAATTGAAGTAGAAACCACCGGCAATGCGGTTGATCACCACCGGGTCTACGCGTAGCAGTTCGCTCGTCGCCGAAGCCTTGAAGTAGCCCCACGAGTAGTTGCGGTCCTGATCCAGGTCGGTCGCCTCGTTAAACTTGCGCCCTTCCTTCTGGGCCTTTTCCTGTGCAGCCGTTTTCTTCTCTTCCATGTCGGCATCCGTAGCCTCATGCTCGAAGAAACCGCCCTCGCACTTCAGACCGAAGAGTCCTGTAATCTCGATGTCGATGTTACCCTTATAGCCCTTGTCGCCTTTGTGTTCCTTGTCGTCCTTGTCAATGCATTCGAGTTTGCCTGCGAAGTGCATGAAGTCGGTAAAGTCGAGGTCCAACGACAACTCCCTGAACTTCACGTCGCCGTCGGAGACGCTGATATCCTTCAGCCCGTCAGCGATATCCACCTTCGCCGCGATGGTCACGCCGCCGCCTACACAGATGATGTCATCCACCAGGCCTACGCTGCCATTGATGTCGAGGGTGAGGTTACCGCCGCTATAGCCCGGCTTGAACTCGTTGATGTTGAAGGAGAACGGACCGATCTTCTTCTTGGCCGATGCCAACGACCATTCGCCTAAGTCGAAGTAGCAGTCTTTCGTGATCTCTATCTCCTCGCTCTCCATGAGGGTCGCCCACGTATGGTTGTCCTTCGCCCACTTCTTGTCGTAGGCATCGCGGGCATCCTGCAGGCGCTTCACCGACGCATAGGTGGAGTGCCAGTCGTTGCGCTTCTTGTTCGAGAGGCGCATCTTGGCGAAGTGTACGCCCGGAATTTTCAGGGGGATATTCAGACTCTTGCCTAATTCCTGCAGATGCTCGTTGGCCGAGTCGATGCCGCCGATACTGATCTCGCCGCCCACGCATAGCTCTACCCGCGTGTCGGTATCTCCGGTTTCTAAGTTGTCCTCTGCCTCTACCACGAAGTAGGTCTGCTCCTTGGTCAGCGTGGCCTCGGCAATGAAGCAGCTGAAGTCGAGGTCGCCAATCTCCTCGGTGGTGAAGATATAGGCGTAGCGGCTCTGATCGCCGTAGCTGCGACGGGTATGCTCGATCTTCTCATATTGAACGGCGCCCTTCTCGTCTCTTACGGTCAGGCCGTTCTTGTCGCGCTTCTCGTGCCAGGTGTAATATTTCTCGTCCTTCGTGGGGTCGGTCAGGTGGCGTATCTCGCAGGTGTAGCGGATGTCGGTCTCCTGATGCTCGGCCTTCTTGTCGTCCTTGCCGTCGCCCTTCTTGCCGCCGTCTTTACCGCCGCCTGAAGTACCGCCAGCGGTGTTGCCGGTCTTGCTACCCGATTTGTCGCCGGTCTTGCCGCCCGATTTGTCGCCGGTCTTGCCGCCCGATTTGTCGCCGGTCTTGCTACCGTCCTTCTTGTCGTCTTTCTTGGGCTTGGCCTTGAAGAGCGGCACACCGATACCACCCTGGATGGTACAGTTGTCGAAGTTGTTCTGTACGATATCCACAGCCGCATGGTCGATGCTGAACTTCCATCCGCCCACGGATGCGGTCTCGGCAGTGAGCAGACTGTCAGTAAACACCTGACAGGTAACACCCGAGCCGTCGATGATCATGTTCTTGGCACCGATCTGTACACCCTCCTTATTACCGCCTAAGACGGAGAACTTCGGGAAGCCTACGCTGACGTTCTTGATGAACACGCCCTGCCAGGCATTCCAGTCGGCCTCGACGCCTGTGCCGCACTGCTTGGGGTCGAAGGTGCTCGCCACTTCTTTCGACTTTCCTTTCTTGTCCCCGTCCTTGTCAGCGTCTGCATCCTTCTTCTTACCTTCGGCGATATTTGCCGAGAAGGTCTTGCGTATCTCGTCGAGTGTCGGCATGAACACGTCGTTCTCGCTCATGTTATGGTCGAAGACGATCTCGTCGCCCACATGGAACGACCATCCGGGCAGATCCTTCACCTCGAACGGTGTCAGCGTGCCGGTGGCGATGAAGTCGCCGGCGCTGTCGTTGCCACGGATCACAGTCTTCAGGTCGAGGAGTGCCGGCACGTCCTTCTTCACCTTGCCGTCCATGATGCGGTTGGTGTTGGGGATGGCGGCTGCAATCTCCAGGCCTAAGCCGCCGAACTCACCGTTGGCCCAGCGCAGGAAGCAGCCGTCGTCAGGCTCCGGGTCGAGGGGATCGGAGGGTGCCTTGAAAATCAGTTTGAAGTCGCTCGACGGGTCTTTCAACGGGAAGTTGCTGAGCAGGGCCAGCACACCTTCGTCGGGGAAGAACTGATCGGGCGAGATACAGAGGCGCGGGGCACCGAAGATGAGCACGTCCTGTCCGTCGAACACGTCGCTGTTGGGCAGGGCCACCTCGGCGATGAGGTTCATCTGCGCCGACTTGGGCGTAAACTGGATGCTGGCAATCTGCACGCTGAAATCCTTGGGCAGGAAACTCTTGATCTCACTTGGCAGCTCCACCGGGAAGTAGAGGTCCATCACGTCGCCCTTCTTCCAGTCGTTCCACAGCTGCTGGCCCTTGCGGTAGTAGCTGTAGTATTTGCCAAGATTGTAGCTCTGGGCCAGGTTGGTGGCCATGTCCTTGCCGTCCTGACCTGCCATGTCGAGGCCCATGTTGGTATAGTTGCTGATCTTCTCAGCCACACCCTCGTCGAGTCCTAACGTGCCGAAGATGTCGCTCAGGCCGTCGGACGAGAAGACGGCATCGACAAACTGGTCGGCGGTATATTCGCCCACCTTCATCGAACTCTTGGAATAGGTCTGGCACTTGCCGTCGTAGACCTCGTAGCTGGTGTTGACTTTCAGCTTCTCGAACTTCACCGCCACGCGGGCGTTCATGTTGAAGTAATTGTCCGACTGCGGGTTCCAGCGTATCCAGCCCGTGCCGGTGTAGCTGTTGTCGTCTTCCTTCTTCACGGCATCGCCGTCGTTGAAGGTCAGGTAGAACTCGCCTATCTTGATGTCCTTGTCGGAGCCGGGCTTCGTGGTCAGCGGGGTCTTGTTGGCAATGTCTACGTAGTCGCTACCGCACTGGTAGTCCTCGTTGAAGCGGTCGACAATGGCAAAATTGATGAAGTTCAGCGAGTCGGCTTTGATCTTTATCACCGAGTCGGCAATGTTTTTGGCCTTGGCGGTGATGCGCAGGTAGAAGTAGTCGCCCGACTTTACCTTGTCCTTGAGCTTGTCCCACTTGATCACGTGCTCATACTCGTCGACAATGTCCTTCTCGTTCTTGTAGATGGGTTTCGACTTGAAGATGGTCTCCCTCGAATCGGCCGAGTTGCCGGTATAGAGGGCCACGGTGTACTTGAACTGTATGGTGTCCTGACGCTGTCCGTAACCGCCAATCAGGTTGGCGCGCTTCCATTCGGCCTTGATGCTGTCGCCCATATAGACCTTTCGTCCCGTCATTCCCGCAAACTGGGGACGGGTGAGGAGGGGCTGGTCGAAGGTGTACTGAATGGTGTCGACCTGTAACGAAATATTGCCGGAGATGTCGATGGAGTCATTCTTCTCCTTCTTCGGCTTATAGTTGGGGTCGTAGAGCTGGAAGAGGATGATGGGGCTCTTGCCGTCGTTCTCGAGGAGCGAGAAGTTCAGCACATTCTGGCTCTGGTAGCTGTTGCTGGCGGTGACCTGCAGGGCATACACCTTGCCCACGGAGTCGGTGGCGCCGATCATCTGGTTGACGTAGGCCGTAGGCAGGGTGAGAGAGGTCGAGGTGGTGTTTTTCTCATAGAACGTGATGGTGTTCTCCTGCATGGCCTCGTCGGGCGACATGGCTACCAGTTCCACCACGCGCAGCTGGTATTTGTAGTCAATGGCAGAGAAATTGCAGTTCAGCGTGGGTGCCGTCCACTGGAAGGTGGGCATGTTCTTGTTGATCTTCAGCACTTCCAGGTTGGTCAGGCCGTCGATCACCGGCGGCTGCATGGGCTGGATGAAGGAAGGCGGCTGGGCCGCATAGCAGATGTTGAAGAGCGTATTGCCGCCTTTCGGGTCGCTGAGCACCACGGGTGACGTGAGCTCCGGGTCCCACTTATAGGCCGTGAGGAACAGTTCGTACTCGCCTTCAGGCATGAGGCCGAACGAGCCGTCGGTCACGTCGAAGTGGGAGCCCTCGCGGATGAAGAAGTCGGAAGCGGCGAAATGGTCGAGCAGGTGCTTCGACTCGATGCTGTTGAGCGTCTTGTGCTGGTTTGGCTGCAGCACGATGGGCTGGCGGGGGATATGGTTGTTGTTCACGTTGGTGCTCACCCACAGGCCCTGTTCGGGGTAGCGCTGTTCCAGCTGGAGACCCAAGTGCAGCTGCTGCACCTGGTCGGTATTGTTGATGAGGCGGATGGTGAAGAAGCGTCCCGGGTTGTCGATGTACTGACCAGCCTGTGGCGGCAGCACCTGTTGCACCGGCGTCACCTGTACGGTCACTTCCTGAGCAAATAAAGGTAAAGAAGTAAAAAGGGAAAGAAGTAAAAAGACGATACTCTTTATGCTTTTCCTATTTGCTGATATATGTATTGTTTCCATCTTCATAGTCAATATAATTTGCATATCCCTTTATTTCTCTTCTGTTTTCTTAGCTTTACGTTCCAAGTGCACCAGCGAGAAGGTATAGTTGTAGCCCACCGAGAGGTTCAGCTCGGTGGTGCCGTGGCTGCTCACGTCGTCGCTGATGTTGGTATCGCTGTATTTGTTGAAGCCGGCGGTGAAGGAGAACACGTGTACCTTCTTCAGCGTATAGCCTGCCGAGAGGTCGGCACCCAGCGAGAGGTTGCGCGTCTGGTCCTTGATGTTGTTGTAGCACACCGACAGCGTGGCCGAGGTGCTGAGATTCCTCTCCTTGAGGAACGAGCGCGCCGTGCCCACCGAGAAGATGTCGCTGGTGTAGCGCGTCTGGTAGCCGTCGCTCTGCTGGTGCGAGAACGAACTGGTGACGCTCATCTCCCAGAGCTTGATGTCCATGCTGTAGCTCAGTCCGGCAGCCAAGGTCGTCACGTCGCTCACGCCCGTGGCAAACTTGTTCAGGTCCTTGTTCTGCGTGAAGTTGGCAGACAGGGCAAAGGTGTGGCCCAGCATCTCGCCGTCGATGGAGTAGGTGGGGGTCAGATAGAGCGAGTGCATGATGCGGTCGACACGCGTGGAGTCGTTGACATGCGACTTGCCGTCGGTCTGGTACTGGCGATAGCCGCTGTAGCCGGCGGTGAGGTTGATGCGCTCGCCTAACTGCGTGCTGGCAGAGGCGTTGTACACCAGGCCGCGCGTGGTGTACAGCTGGTTGCGCGTTATGTTGTCTTCCTGACCGCTGAAGCTGGCCGAGAAGCTGATTTTCTTAAAGAGGGTAGTCGAGGCGTTGATGCCCAACGACTGGTAGTTGTTCGAGGTGTAATAGAGGCCTAAGGTCTTGTAGTCGGGCTGCACCATGCGGTAGAACACGCTGGCGTTGAAGCCCGGCAGGGTGAGGTTGGCGCTGATGTCGCCGGCGATACGCATCAGGGTGGTATAGCGGCTGTCGAAGATCTTGTCCCAACGCTGGGCCTCGCGGGTCTGCACCTGGCGGGCCGCCTTGTCGTTGGTGAAGGCCGAATAGGCCAGGTTGCCGCGCAGCGACAGCCAGCGGGTGACACCTAAGCCGCCGCGCAAGGCCACGGCCAGATTGTCCTGGGGACGCAGCGTCTCCTGCCACCGCTCGTCGAGCGACCCTATGCGGTCGTAGGCGCGCAGCAGGTAGAGGTCCAGATAGTTGCGGCCGCTGCCATAGCCCACCTTGAAGCCCCAGCCCATGCGGCTGTACTGCGGGGCGCGGGCGGCAGGGTCGGTGGGATCGTCGTTGATGGCGTTGCGCAACTCGCCGTAGAAGACGCCGAAGCGCAGCTTCTGAGAGTTGTATTCCACGCCCACACCGTTGAACGACATGCCCATGATGTAGCTCGACATGGCCATGTTGGAGCGACCGAAGTGGCCGCGCCAGTTCTTATAGGTGGGGTCGATGTGGAACGAGAGGTGGGGGAAGCTCCAAGAGGTGTTGTTGTTCGAATAGTAGAAGGCGAAAGGCATCGAGATGCCGTAGATCGAGATGTTCAGGTTGGCATAGAACGAATTACCCCAGGGCGAGCGGTAGCCACCGCCCACCGAGGAGTGATAGTAGGTGTGCTGGGTGCCGATGGCACCGGTGATGATGAGCGGGTCGCTCTTGGCGATGTTCGAGATGGTGTTCTCGCCCAGCGTGATCGACTGGGCATGGAGCCCTCCCGTTCTGCCTCCCCCGAGAGGGGGGAGGAGAAGGAGTGCCGTTGCAATACATAATATATTGTATAATGTACGCGAGCCAAATTGTTGCCTGCTCATCTTGTCTGCTTTTTATTTTTACGTCACTATTTCACTACCACCTTGCGCACCGTGCCGTCGGTTCTGCGCAGAATGTTCACACCTTTGCGCTGGCTGTTCAGTTGGTGACCATTGAGATCGTATAGCTGGCTGCTCGCCGCACTGCTGTTGACGGTACCGATACCAGTGAACGTATTCTGTCCGGAGGTCATCTTATAGGGCGACCCGAGCGAGCCGACGCGCGTCTGCGCCCTTACCGTCTGATCGATGTCGTAATATTCACCGGTCACTTCGTTGTGCAACTGGAAGCTCACCAGCTCGTCAGTGTTGCAGTGGACGGTGACGAAGCCGAAGCCGTCGTCGAAGCTGCCCTCACCACGGCACTCACCATCGACGAAGGCGCCAATGGTGTAGTTCTCGGCATCCTGCAGTTCTGGCATCTTGACGACCATCGTCATGTTGTCGGCAAACTGCGAGTGGTCGTACTGCCATACCTTGACACTGCCGGCACGGCTGAAGCTGCGGGAGCCGGCAGAAGTTTCGTTGCCTTGCGTCATAGTGGTCTCGGTGGGCAGTGTGATCGTCTTGACGGCGTTGGTGGGGTTGTAGACCAGGTAACCCTCTTTGGCCTTCAACAGGTCGAGGTCGCCCTTCCAGGCGGTGCCGTCGTATTCCTTCTGTCCGTCGCGCTTCGACACAATCACCATGCCCGCCACCAAGCTCGACTGCGATTTGATAGCATTGCTGAACAGACGGTCGTAGAAGTAGGGTGAGCCCATCCAGTTCCAGCCGGGCTGCAGTTTCCAAACATTTTTTCCGTCGACCGATGCCGCATCCTCTAAATAGAAGAAGAAATCGTTGGCGTAATTACCCACTTCAACCTTATACATCTGTTTCTTGTTGATACCGCTGTTCAGCAAGGAACCATAGAAGCCCCACGATGGGTCGTTAATGAGTAAATTATCATAGGTACGAGCCTCTACAACTCTGCTATTGAAGAAATTTTTTACTTTGTTGCCTGCCAAATCGCCATAGGGGATGCTGCACCACTTCCAACCACCGAAGTTATAACTGATGTGGGCAGGAATGTCTATGTCCATGGTACCATAGTTTTCACCGTATCTGGTCACGGTGAAGGTATAGATACCCGGCAGCGAGGTTACGAGTTCGCAATTATTCGACGACATCCAATTAGTTCTCTCAATACCAGTCCAACTCAGGTCGGTGTATGCCTGGGGTTCGCTGAAGGTCTTGGTGAAGTCGCTGATATCGTATGTGGCATCTGAAGGTACGGGCGTCAGCTTGATTTTGCCAGTGGTCTTGTATTGGTTTGGGCTCCATTCTATGTCGAAGTGATCAAAGTTGGAGACTTTTGCCGTGAACGTGGTGTATAATTGAGGAGTGACTTTGATCTGACTTTCCAGACCATAGTAGTTATCATAACTTATTGTATTATGCTGCCAATATACGGTGTAGGTACCTGGGTCCAATTTCAGAGGTGTGCCGCCGTCACTGATCACGGTTTCACCGGCATCATTGATATACATACTGGCATCCAACCAGCCGTCGGTCTTGTATTGTATGCCTCCGTAGGGCTTGGAGCCTTCGGGTTTACATACAACAAATTCAACGATGTCCGTTAAGGCATCGGCAGGCGCCATCTTGCTGTATAACGTCAGGTACGACGACTTCCTGAGAGTGAATTGTTTTGTATAATTCTCGATGCTCACCGGCACGAGGAATTTCTTTTCATCTCCATTATAGCCATTGGGCACTACCCGGATGTTGATGGTGCCGGTCGTAGGCGCAAGGGCCTTGATGGAGCTGTTGTCGAGGTCGATTTTGAGATATTTGCTGTCCGAGGCGTTCTCCAGTTCGATGGTGTACGTCTGGTCGGCATCCGAAGGCTCGATCTTGATACGATTCTTGAGGCGGGTATAGATGTTGTCGTCTACGTTACACTTCACGTCAATCACGTCGGCATCCCACTTGAGGTAGGCCTTCTCTATCGGCACATTGATAGTGACCGTCACCCACTTGTCGTTGGCAGGCACGATCTTCGTGGTACCCGACATGAAGTAAGGACGCATCTTGACGGTGCCGCCCTTGACAGGATTCCAGGGATTGTCGCCCGTATCGGAATAGGTGATGTAGGCGGCGTCTGCTATCTCCCACTGCACCTTGGCGGTGGAGCCGTCGGGCGTCAACTTGTAAGTACCGCCATCGTCTTTCATGAAGCCTGAAAGTGTAGAGGCGTCATCTTTATCTACGGTCAGTTCGGTCTTCAACAGCTCGATGCCCGTGGCCGTGGTTAGCGTGCCAATGATCACATCGAAATCCATATCCAACTGAATAGCGCTACACCCCGCACCACCATAGAGATGATATATATTATACTTCATCATGACGTGTACCGTGTGGGTAGTCTCCTCCATGGTTAGGGGCAGGTCGCCGTCTTCGGCCACAATCTCATCGGCAGCATTGGCATATACGCGGGCGTTCATCCAACCTTCTGAGGTGAATTTTATGTCACCATTGGGTAATGAACCCTCAGGCGTCCAATACACATTGTTGATAATGGCCTTGAAAGCATCGGCAGGCGACATCGTACTGCTTAATACCAGCGGCGACTCCTTGTATTTTAGGAATTTGGCTTGGTTCTCGATGATTACATGCACGAGGAATTTATGTGCTTCGCCATTATAGCCATTGGGCACAATCCATATGTTCAGGCCCTTATTGCGCTCAAGGGCCACGACGGACTTATTAGCGTTGTCGATTTTGAGATACTTGCTGTCCGACTCGTTTTCCAGTTTTACGGTGAAGGTCTGGTCGGCATCCGACGGCTCTATCCTCATTCGCCCCTCGAGATTACCCCAGATGTCGTCGTTTACATTACACTTGAAATCAATCACATCGGCCTCCCACTTGAGCCAGGCCTTCGTTACCGGCACCACAATGTCGACCGTCACCCACTTGTTGCTGGCTGGCACAATCTTCGTGGTGCCCGACATGAAGTAAGGACGCATCTTAACGGTGCCTTCTTTGACGGGATTCCAGGGATTGTCGCCTGTGGTTGAATAGGTAATGTAAGAATCATCTTCAAATTCCCACTGCACATTGGCACTGGAACCGTCGGGTAGCAGCTTATAGGTGCTGACCGCGTCTTTCATGAAGTCAGAAAGTGTAGAGGCGTCATTTTTCTCTACGGTCAGGTCGGTTTTTAACAATTCAATGCTCGTCGCTGGCTGCACGACTTTGAACCACAATTCGCAAATCGTGTTAGATCCATCTGGGTGCATCAGATGAAGCGTCGCAAAATCGATGATCTTCTTACCCGTGAGGACGTCGCCTTCGAGCGTGGCATAATCGGTGAAATCAGATTTCAGTTTGAGGGCGTTTTGCGGTATGCTGGCGTCGCTGGGCTCGATGTTCGCAGCTATCAGGTCGCGCACATTGACGCTCTCGCCCACACCAATCTCCCATCCGGAATTGATGCTTGTGAATGACTTCATCGACAGCACCACAGGACTGGTTGGCAAGCCATAGGCATTGCCGTCGCGGAAGGTAATCGTTTGGCTGGCATTGAGCTTGTAGATCTCACCGTCTGCGTTGTTATTTTCGTTAATGTAAACCAAAAAGGTGATAGGCTTGCCTGTGTCGTCCTCATCATCGTAGTTGCCTGGCACCGCGAGTGTTAGGAGCTTTTTTGTTCCATCATATACGCCAGCAGCATTATCGAGTGTAACTAATCGGCACTCATCGCCTACGAAAGCTGCGATGGTATAGTAGCCTTCATACGGGTATGGCACGGGATCTCCGTACCCATCTTTGAGATCCAGCTTGGCATGGACAATAGTGGTAACGGCAGGCTGGTTGGTGTGTGGATTGACCCACGAACCATTGAATTGTGCCATCGCTCCGAGAGTGGTAACGAGAAACACAAAAAGGGAACATATTTTCTTCATCATGATATACTTATTTAATTATTTTACTTGGAAATCACCACCTTGCGCACCGTGCCATCGGCTTTGCGTAGGATGCTCACACCCTTGCGCTGGCTGTTCAACAAGCGGCCGTTGAGGTCGTAATAACGGCTGGCACCCACTGTGTTGTTGATGGTGCCGATGCCAGTGTATGTGCTCTGCCTATAGGTCAGCTTCAACGGAGCGTCCAGCGAGCCGACACGCATCTGCGAAATCACCGTCTGGTCGATATCGTAAAAATCGTCGGTCAGTTCGTTGTGCAACTGGAAGGACACTACCTCGCCATTGTTGCAATGAACGGTGATGAAGCCGAAGCCGTCTTCGAAGACACCCTCACCACGGCACTCGCCATCGACGAAGGCACCTATGGTGTAGTTCTCCGCATCCTGTAGATCTGGAATCACGACAACCATCGTCATATTGTCGGCATACTGTGTATGGTCATACTGCCATACACCGACACTACCGGCGCGGCTGAGGCTGCGGGTACTGGCACTGCCCTTACCAAAACCGTACTCACTGGGCAGAACCAGTTGCTTTGCCGCTGTGGCGGGGTTGTAGACCAGGTAGCCCTGGCCAGCCTTTATATTCTTCAGGTTGCCCGACCATTTTGTACCATCGTATTCTACCGAGCCGTCAGACTTGGAAACGATAACCATCTTCTTGACTAATCCTGTATTCGACAGCGGCACGGCCTGGGCGAGCGTACGGTCGTAGAGATAGGGTGAACCGACCCAGTTCCAACCGGGCTGCAGCTCCCACGCATTCTCACTATCAATCGAGGCTGCTGCATCCGACATGTAGTAGAAACTCTTCTGTTCACCGCCCATCTTCACCTTGTGCATCTCTTGCTTGGCGATGCCAGAAGCCAAGAGCGACCCGTAGAATCCCCACGAAGGATCGTTGATGAGCAATTTGCTATAGGTGCGGGCTTCCACAACTTCATCTGTAAGGTAACGCTTCAGGGTGTTGCTGTTGACAGGCGTAAGGTTTTGGTCACCGTTGAGTTGATTCTGTACAGTTTGTAGATCGGCGCCAATCACTTTGCCGTAGGGGTTGCTCTTCCACTGCCAGCCGTCGCTGAACGAGATGGCGGCAGGTACATCAAACTGTTTGGAGCCATAGTTATGGTCGCTGGTATCCTCATCCTTCTTGATGCTGACACCATAGCGGCCGGGCAGATAGGCTGTATAGTTGAAATTCTCAGTGGGCCACTGCGATGAAGTAATATAAAGGAGCTGGTGAGAGTCATCGTCCCAGTTCGCATCTATGTAAGCCTGCGGTGAGCTGAAGCTGACGGTATAGTCGTGCAAGCTGTAGGTGCAACCGTCGGGCTTCGGAGTCAATGTGATGATACCCTTTGTCTGGTCGTCTTCATTGGGTGTCACCGTGATCTCAAAGTGGTCCAGCAAAGATGTGATATTCACCGTGAAATAGATATCCATTTGCGTATCGCTAATTTGACCTGATCCACCATAGTAGAGGTTATATGTTTTTTTGTGCATCTGGGCATGCACTTGGTGTGTACCTTCCGACATTGTCAGAGTCAGGTCGCCGTCTTCTATCACAGTATTTCCGGCATCATTAACTGTCACTTTGGCATCCAGCCAACCTGTTGACGTAATTTTTATTCCTTCTCCGTATGGTATAGAACCTTCTGGGAGCCAAGTCACATTGGCAATTATCGCATTGAAAGCTTCGGCTGGGGTCATTTTGCTGTCTAAATACAGCGTACTTTTGATGTAACTGATGTTTTGAGCCTCGTCCTCGATGCTTACCGGTACGAGGAATTTATATTCATAACCTCCATAGCCATTGGGTATTACCCATACGTTCAGACCTTTATTGCGGGCAAGGGCCACAAGCGACTTCTTATCGTTATCGATTTTGAGGTACTGACTGTCTGACGACTTCTCCAGTTCGATGGTGAACGTCTGGTCAGCTTCTGCCGGCTCAATCTTGACACGGTCCAAAAAGCGCTGGTAGAAGTCGTCACCCTTATTACACTTCACGTCAATCACATCTGAATCCCATTTCAGATAAGCTTTCGTTATCGGCACCACAATATTGACCGTCACCCATGCGTTGTTGGCCGGCACTAACTTATTGTTGTTCACCAACACGTATGGACGGATGCGGACCGTGCCGGCCTCGGTGGGCTTCCAGGGGAATTCATGGGTATCATAATAGGTGATGGAATTATAATCCTCCTGCCCATTCAAGTCCGTGATCTCCCATCGTACTTTGTCGTTGGAACCCTCTGGCTGCAATTTGTACGTATTAACATTGTCGGTCATGAATTTGGTCAGGGTCTCATCGTCATTTAGATCTACAGTCAAGCTCGTCTTTAATAACTCTACGCTTGTGGCATGTTTTATGACGTTGAAATAAATGCTAGTTACATTACCTCCCGTATCGTTGTTCACAAGATAAAGTATCGCATTATTGACGGGTTTGACACCTGTAAGGACATCGCCAGTGAGGGTTGCGTATTCGCTGTATTGATCAGAGATCTTGAAGGCGTTCATCGGTTTGCTTGCAGTAGAGGGAGCAACATCCAGTTGTTCACGCAGATTAATACTTTCATCCACGCCTACGTTAAATGCAGCGATTGTGATGTGTGATATCATCTGCATAGACAATATCACGGGGTTGGTGGAGGCGGGCGTACCATAGGCATTACCCTCGTCTCTGAAGGTAATCGGTTGGCTGGCATTGAGCTTATAGATATAGCCGTTAACCTTCACCATAAAGGTGATAGGCTTGCCGTTATCCTCGTCGTTTGTGTAGTTGCCTGGTACTTGGAGCATCAGGAGCTTGGATGAGACATCGGATGCATCAGGCTGGACAAGTACGTTTTCAGCATTGTCGAGCGTCACTAATCGGCATTCTTCCTGACCTGCTTCGCCTACGAAAGCAGCGATGGTATAGTTGCCTTGATAGACATTTGTCAAAACTTCCCCGTTAGGATTCTTGATTTGCAACTTGGCATTGATGACAGTGCGAGATTTGTGCCCGGTGCGGGTGTTTTCCCACTTTCCGTTGAGTTGCGCCATCGCCCCAATGGTGGTGGCGAGGAGCACAAGCAGTGTGAAAAGTTTTTTCATCGTTGTTAATGGTTATAGAGTTATTATTATTTATCGGATAATACGGCGGACGGTACCGTCGGAGCGTTGCTGGATAAACAGGCCGCGACGCGGTGACTGGACCTTGCGGCCCGTCAGGTCATAGGTCTGTGTGACAAAGGGTTCCGCTGTGTCTGATGGGACGCTGCTGATGGCGGTTGCCTGATCCCGTGACGTAAACGACAGGGGTTGGCATAGCGAACCGAGGCGCAGGCCAGTGCTTGTGACCATTTGGTCAACGACGTACTGACAGCCCGATGGCTGGTGATACAGACGGAAACTGATGCGCTCGCCCTGACGGCAGTGGACGGTGGTGAAGAAATAGCCTACGGCATACCGGCGTCCCGTCACATAGTGACCTTCGCCACGACATTCGCCATCCACGAAAGCGCCAATGGAGTAGTCGGCGGGCTGCGCTAACTGAGGCACCTGTATCACCAGCGTCATGTTGTCGCGGAAGCGGGGAGCGTCGTAGTACCATGGCGTATCAGCGATGCCACGGGCAGCGGCGGACATTTCACTTGGTGTATTCGGCGCTTCGTCGTTGCCGTGCGTCATGTTGGCCTCTGGCTGGTAGGTCAGGGTGACAGACCCTTCTATGCCCGCATAACAAAGGAAACTCTCGTAGGCTGGCAGCACCTGCATGTCGCCGACCCATTCGGTGCCGTCCCATTCAGCCGAGCCGTTCTCCTTGGAAATGATAACCATCCCCTCGGGCAACTGTGACGGGTCGAAAACTTTGGTAAGCAGACGATCGAAATAGTAAGGCGAGGGTATCCACGTCCATCCTTCGTTCACTGTTACGGCGTAACCAGAGGTGTAATGGCCCCGCGTCAGGCTGCTGTTCAGTTCACTGGCCATAAGCACTTTGTAGGGTTTATTCTGAGGCAGTCCTTCTTCCATCAGTGTGCCGAAGTAACCCCAGACAGGGTCGTTGTAGAGCAGACAGTCCTCCGTACGAATTTCCGTCAGCGCATTGGCACCATAGACCTGCCCGAAGTTGGCAGTCGACACGTCGCCGTAACAGTTGGTGCGCCACTCCCACCCCTCCTTCAGGATCAGCGGTGCGGCCACCTCGAAGCCCGTGAAGGGTGTCTGGCCGTCGGCCTGATAAATGGGCAGGTCTCCAAGGCTGAACTGATAAGGGCCGGGAATGGTAGATGTTATACCATATACAAGAGGCTCGCGAGAAATTAATTCACAACTGACCGTATTCCACGCTGCGAGGTCGCTGATGCCTGAGAAGGTTGGGGTCAGGTCGCCGACAAGGAAGGTGGCATCGGCGGGAATGGGTGTCAGCTCGAGCCGACCCTTCTGACCTGCTACCAACGGATCGACACTGACGATGAAGCCCTCCAGCGGGATCTCGACGGTAGAAAACGTCAGAATGAGGGGTGACGACGGTATGCCAAAACTCCCGCCTGTGAAGTTGACAGGCTGACTGCTCTGACAGTCGTATTCCTTCTGGGTAGACTTATGACAGACGGAAAACGTGATGGGCTTATTCTTGTCGGCATCACGATCGCCATAAACCCTGAGGATGTAGAACAAGGATCCATCGATACCAACTGACGGTTCACGGGCCTCAGCACGACATTCATTGTCGATAAAGGCTGCCAATATCCAGGATTCAGGCGTGTCGCCGGTCTCGTTACTGATGGTGGCATAGACAATGGTTTCATCGTTATACTGATGAGAATTGACAGCTGTCCAACTCTGAGATGTCGCTGACAATGAGCAACATAGCACAAGGACAAGAAAGAGATGTCTGCACATAAGCCGATTAGTTAGGGACCTTAAAGGTATGGTTATAATTAATTTCGGCTACAAAGTTAGAAGAATAAATTAACACTTTATTGCAATATTAGAACAAAGTGTTGTAATATCTGAACAAAAGTTAAAGAATCACCCAACCTGACCCTTTAACCATGTTTGGTAAAATATAATTACAAATTGGGGGGGGGTAATTCTGCTTTTTATATATTGTAGCGGTGTCAGTCCTGTAAAACGATGGAACACGTTAGTGAAATAGGCATTATCGGAAAAGCCGCAACGGTAAGCCGTGTCGATGATGGTCACATCGGGATAGAGTGCAAGGTAATGCTTCGAAAATTCTATACGCAGGTACAGCAGATAGTTGGAAGGCGTAAAGTTGGTCGATGCCGACAGCTTGCGCCGTAACATTGAGGGACTGATAGCCAGTTTGTCGGCAACGTGGTTGATGTCAGCATTGCCTGATACCATCAATTCCTTGGTAGCATTAGCCACAAGCTGAAGGAATGGAGTTGCATTTTCTTTTACAGAAGAAGATAATATAAGAGCATCGCCCATTTCCTCTCTGGTTTTAGCCTGTATCCGCTTAGCATGATGCTCAATCAGCTGAGCTGCCTGGTATACTTCCTTGAAATCGTGCGTCTCTTTATGAAGTAGGTTGTTACATGTATCCTCAATCACAGACAAGGACTCATGGATTAGAGATAATAATAAATCGTTCATTTTATCATGATTCAATAAATCAAGTGCAAAATTACAATAATATTGTAACATTTCGTTGTAAAATCTGAACAAATCATTGTAATATCGTGAAATTACCAGTTGGGCCCACACCCTTAAACTGCCCGATAGTCTGCAGGGTAAAGATGTGATATTATTGTTGGCGTAACAAAAAAAAACAAGTTTTCCTTTTGTATTTCTCTCGTTTTTTCGTAACTTTGCAAGAAATATCTGACAACATAATAAAACGAGACTGATTGATATCTCTGGCAAAACGATCCTTAATATGAGGAAGACAACTTTGATTCTGGTGTTATTGTTACTGTCGCTGATGATGAAAGCCCAAGTGGTGTGGTTCGATGGTAAGACACCCATTACATATAGTGTACCCAAGAAAGTCGAACCTGTGGTTAAGACTGCGCTCGACATGTGGAAGAACGACATGCAGCAGGTGACGGGGTTCACTCCTGTAACTTCAGCAAGACCAAAGATCAAAGTGATACAGGGTAAGGGCACTGCCGACGGCTTCCGTATTTATACAAAAGGTAAACAAATTATTGTTGAAGGTAATAATGGCCGAGGCATGGCTTACGGTTTATTGGAGCTCTCGCGAATGGCAGGCGTGTCGCCTTGGGTATGGTGGGGCGATGTGACGCCTGAGAAAAAGGATCGTTTGACCATCGATAGTAATTTTACGACTGAACAACAACCCAGCGTAGCGTATCGTGGCATTTTCCTGAATGACGAGGACTGGAGCTTACGCCATTGGAGCTACTCAACATTCGAACCCGCACCAATTGGTCATATCGGTCCCAGGACTTATAAGAAGATCTTCCAACTCTTATTGCGACTCAGAGCCAACACCATTTGGCCTGCTATGCACGCCGGCACTACAGCTTTCTTTAAGATCCCCGGAGCCAAGGCAATGGCCGACTCGTGCGGTATTGTGATTGGCACATCCCATTGTGAGCCGCTAATGAGGAATAATGTGGATGAGTGGGATGTGAAAGAGCGCGGCGACTTTAACTACCGTACCAATCGTGGGGCTGTTCAGCAATATTGGATAGAGCGCCTGCAAGAGGTCAGCAAGTCGAAGGACAATATGTTTACCATCGGCATGCGTGGCATTCACGACAGTTCGATGGAAGGCTATCATACGGAACAGGAAAAGTTCGAGGGGCTGCAACAAGTGATCAACGACCAACAGGAATTGATTCGGAAGCATATTGGTGACCCGTCGAAGCAGATGCAGGTGTTCGTTCCTTATAAAGAAGTGCTACAGCTCTATGAGAAGGGCTTGCAGGTGCCGGATTATGTCACACTGATGTGGTGCGACGACAACTATGGTTACATGACACGTCTCTCCAATGTTGAAGAACAGCAGCGAAAAGGTAGTGGTGGTGTCTACTACCATCTGAGCTATTGGGGGCGCCCGCATGATTATCTGTGGCTGACAACAACCCAGCCTGGCCTTATCTATAATGAGATTCGGCAGGCCTACGACCATAATTGCCGTAAATTGTGGATAGCCAATGTCCACGATCCTAAGGTTGCTGGTTATGACTTGGAACTCTTCTTAGATATGGCTTGGAACATTGACTGTGTGAATGGTGAGTCCATCAACGACCACTATAAGGCCTGGCTATGTCGTCAGTTTGGAAAAGAAGTTGGCGAACGGCTCTTCCCTGCGATGCATGAGTTCTACCGTCTTTGCGGCATCCGCCGTCCGGAATTCATGGGATGGACACAAGTGGAGTTGGATAAGAAGAAGTACCCACGTGGTCTGTCGCTTGTATCAGATATACCTATTACAGCCCAAGAGGCCGTTATCCGTATGGCTGATTATGAACGCATTAAGACAACAGTTCAGGAATGCCGATCACTTGTCCGTCAGGAGTTACAAGATGCATTCTTTACTGCCATCGAATATCCTGTTTCCGCAGCAGCGGCTATGAACCGTAAGATTCTCAGTGATTCGACAGAAAGTCATAGAGCCTACGAGGAGATACAATTGTTGACCAAACAATACAACGAATTGCGCGGTGGCAAGTGGCGAGGATTGATGGATGCTGCCCCACGCAAATTGCCTGTGTATGAAGATGTGCATGGGCATCTGACCGGAATACCAACGAACACCATAAATACCATTAATGCCTGCGATTATGCAGAAGTCTCAGATGGAGCACGTACCATCCAGATGTTGGGCCACTCAATGAAGGCTGTGGCATTACAGAAGGATGGCGAGCTGACTTATCGCTTTGATGTGGAGAAAGATGGGGATTATATCATCCGCACTGCCATGATTCCAACTCAACCCAACGACAATGGCGACTTGCGCTTCAGCGTAAGCATTGACGGACAGGCGCCTGTTGTATATAGTCTGAAAGAGCCTTTCCGTTCAGAACGCTGGAAGCTGAATGTACTCAGCGGACAGGCGGTGCGTGATACAAAGGCACATCTATCAAGAGGTGGTCACACTCTGACCATCCGTGCCCTTGATGACCATATCGTGACAGATCAAATATCTATTGTTTTGCCTGCGTATCTTTGGGCTATGTCTCGCCCAACACGGGTCATGAGTTCCTGACCTGGCGCCGCAGCCTGAAGGAGCTGGCTCAGCTGCTGTTCAGATAAGACAAAGAAATCCCCCCCTAAAACCTATATGACACCATGTGTCTTTAAAGGTATTACAATAGTTTCACAATAGCATAGGATGCGGCGGGCATATGGATGGTCATATCGCCCGCCTTCCTATTGTGAAGAATGGTGAAACGGTCGCCTGCCAATACTTTGGTCAGGTCGCCATCGGTCTCGATATGCAGAAGTTGAACGACAAGAAACAGCGCTTCCTTAATGAGATTGTTCCCAAATAGATTGATGAAGCAAAAGAATGATAAGCTTATTTTTTAAAAACCATGCGCCCGTCTTTGATAAAGATACCCTTGGCAGGAGCCTTTGAAAGACGATTCCCTTGGAGGTCGTATATGGAAGTCTTTTCAGGGGCGGTGGATAAAATCGCAGATGATAAGATGGCAGTGTAGGTGTCCCAACCGGCAGAGCGGTCTTCGAGAGTGATGACACGATCATCGCCCATACACTTAGTCCATTCTTCCTTGCTGGTCTTGTCGACGAAGTTACCACCCCATGTCTGATACCAGGGCATCCACCACGACCAGACGGCATCTTCTGCGAACTCCTTGTCGATATCGGGGATGGGACCGTTCTCAGACAGGGCGATGATCTTCCTGCCGGCGGTGAGCGTCTTGAGCTTGTCGAAGGCAACATAGTTGCTGGAGTAGTCGAAGGCGGCATTGTAGATGTCTATGGAGACGACATCGTAACAGGCCTCGCCGGGATTCCAGTCGGCATCGTCGACGTTACAGGGGTTCCAGACCCAGATGACGTTGTGGACACCCTTCACATTGACCATCTCGTCGACAATCAACTGATAGAGCCTGGCGTAGTTGGCGCCACCGTCTGTTCCCCACCAGAACCAGCCTCCGCTGGCCTCATGGAGCGGACGGAAGATACAGGCCACACCCTCGTTCTGCAGATCAAGGAAGTAGTCGGCTATGGTGTCGATGTCCTTGATGATGTTGGCATAGAGATCCGAAGAGGTGTTCCAACTGCCGTCAGCGTTCATGGCTTCGGAAATCTTCACGGTGCATGGTGTCTTGACCTGATCATTGCTGTAGAACTCACCCGTCTTGCGGCTGGGGTCGCGCCAGTGCCAGGTGAAGGCGGGCAGTCCGCCGCGACGGTAGAGGTCTTTGGCGAGGGCGATGCTCTTGTCAGTGTATTCCTTATACCAGGCATCTGCCTCGTGGAGGCCTGTGGCATTCATAAAGTCGAAGCCCACGAGCGCGGGATATTTGCCTGAGGCCTGATAGACGGCCTGCACGTCAGGATGCTGGGTAACGTCACCATTGGCTTTATCCATATCGCCAGTCATGATGCCCGAGATGGTCTTCTTGCCGAAGTTGTCGTAGAGGAACGTATAGACGGTCTTGGCAGCATCTGAGGCCTTGGCGTCGACAGGTGTCTGGGCGATGTCGAACTGTACGGTACTCTCGCTGTTGGCGATGGTGATGTAGTCGATGCGGAACCAGGTCCAGTTGGGTGTGATCACGATCGTATTGTCGCCCTGACTCATGAGGTAGGTACCCACAACGGCCTCGCCTGGTCCTTTCTCCGTCGTGTTGAAGGTGGCGGTATTGCCGTTGACAGACAGGTTGACCACCTTGTCGCCATACAATCCGTCGTAGCCGACGGTGATGGTGTACTTGCCGCTTTCGGCAGCCCCATAGGTAAAGGTAATCTTGGCATTGCTCTCTGTGAGTTCGAGGGCCTTGCCTTCTGAATACTTCCCATCTTCGACGAGTTTGCAATTTTCGTAGGCAGCACTTTCGGCTTCCATCTTGGTAGCAGTCTGGGCAGCGGCAGAGAGGACCCCGCATGCAGACAGCAGCAGTAAAAGAATAGTTTTTCTCATTTTGTTTTAAATTATAATTCGTTTGTAGTTGTCGTAATCTGTTGCAAAGATATGAAGAAACCAATATCTGCAAGTCCCCCACTCCTTTAAAAAACATTAAACGAGCAAAATAGTCACATCATTTGCAAAAATCTGCAAAGAATCAATCATAAGGAGGGCCGACAGCTTCAACTGCCAGTCCTCCTCTCTCGTTAGTTACTGTTCGTTCTAGAACGGACCCACGTCCAGACAGCTGCTATCTCTCTCCTTTTCATCAGTAAGCAGACAATTGGTGCGCACGTCATTCTAACTTTCTCAGTTTCTCACTTTCTCATTTATGACAAGAAGGTTTTGTAATCCTGCAAAATATTCAAGTATTCATGTATTCAACTAGGACAAGAAGGTTTTATACTTTTGACGGACAAAGAGTTTTATGCCAAAGAAGAAAATTCCTTTTTATTTACATGCCTATATTCATTATTTATATATTATTATATAATATATTATATTATATGTATAATAAAATGAATAATACAAACTATTCATAATTACTTACAAATGCGATTAAATGCAATCCGATTGTCACAAACCAGAAACCTTCCTGTCATAAGTGAGAAAGTGAGAAACTGAGAAACTTTGTACTACGTCAAGTACATTTAAAAACCTTCTTGTCCTAGTTGAATACATGAATACTTGAATATTTCGTTTGTCTTTTATAAATAAGAAGAGATATTAGCAGAAAAAACAAAAAAAATTCTCGAAATATTTGGAGCTTATCAAAATATTGCTACCTTTGCAGCAGAAAACAGCAGGATTCCTGAATACCGCGCCGGATTGCAGATCCGGAGGGAAGGGTTCAGGAATCCTGTTTCTCGCATAAATGCGGGTCCTTTATA
>JAEEGF011107709.1_pt1 | contig 45252 bp, 41 predicted proteins | sample 9134171 | NCBI WGS metagenome assembly JAEEGF01 (sample SAMN16246542, study PRJNA631951) | gut metagenome | biome: gut microbiome; feature: rumen; material: AP-attached | host: Bos | place: Iran: Karaj | collected 2018-10 | reverse complement strand
CTAGAGTCTCAGACTTTTTCCAAGAATCTTGGAGATTCCTCCAACATCTACAAGAATCTCTCCAACTTTTTCGGAGTATCTTATAGAATCTCACAAGACGGGGTTTACTGATGGCTTACTTTGATTTTTCCATAGCTATCGGAAAGGTCTGACTCTGTAGTTTCAACGTGATTAGGATAATAATTATGGTTTTCTTGCCTTTGTTTAGAATTGCAGGAACTTAAAACCATGATTGACACCCCCAAAATAATGACATTATATACCTTTTTTATCATAATTAAATACCCTTCATTCGTGTCGGGCGCAACTTCTTCTTGATTATTATTTGAAATCTTTGTTTTTATTTATCTTCACCTCGTATGGCTTCTTTCGAAGGTCATCAAGTGTCTTGGCACCTTTCCAAATTGCACGGCGATAAGTGCCATCAGGCATCAGATCAATTTGCTCGATACCGTCAACAGTTATACGATTGCTGATGGTTCGCTTATAGTTGCGCAAATCAGGATTGAGCCACCATGCCCCATCATCGTCAATAAGAACGAATTCCTTACCATTGAACTGCAGTACTTCGAAGCGTCCAGTATATCGCAAACAACTCGTATTAGCATATTCTGAATCTGGGTCATGCCCTTCCAGAATAGGATAATACAAACGTTTCGTGAATGGGTCATAATGAAGGCCGAAGCGATTCTCGTCAAATGTGTCGAAGGGAAAACCATCACAGGCCTCCAACGGTTGATCATACCACATACAACTCACGACACTATCTCGTTTATCCTCTATTGCGAAAAGGTTTGCAGGTTTAAGGCCATCCTCATCAATCGTACAGGTCATAGCCTCATCAAGATAAAGAAGATGCCCAAAAGAATAAATAAACAGAAAAACCGTAGAGCCGGCTGAAGCAATGGAATGAACTCGCTTCGGATAAGCCTCTAATGCCGGATCATAGTGTTTCAGCGTGTTTACAAGCGGCCCTCCTGCTGCACTAATATAGCTCAGAATGGCATAGTTCACCGTATCCACCTCCATCCAGGCCTCACCGTCTTCAGAACGTTCAGGGAGATAGGCTGGTAGCATAGGCTCCTCCTCGCCATCCTGCTCCACCAATGCTTGAGCCTCTGATGAGAGATAGGAAAATATCTGACTATAGGGAAAGTCTGTAAGTAAGAAGTGATTGCCACAACCCTCTATGACAAGAGTAAAGCAGTCATCTAACAGCCCATAGCACGAATTGTCAAATCCGTATTCTGGTGAGAACTCCCATCCTGGTTCGCCCGACCATGCATCAGCCCCAATTGTACTGTATTCAGTATAGTCCTCAAAAAAACGTACTAGATTATCATGGTTGATGATTTCCTTGATTTGATGACCGTCACGTTTGTCGAAAGTATAGTAGAACTTCTGCGAACTGCAACCTGCTCCACAATAAAAGAACTCTAAACCATAGGTTACGTATTTCTCCTTTTGAGCCTCCATCTTTATCGTCAGGCCAAACACCCTCCACAAACTATCTTGAAGCTGTGGTTTATAATTCTTCATGTAGTGGCTGAGCAACCGTTTACCATCGTCAAAATACATTTTTTCTCTGCTGAACGTTAACGCCTTTTCATCCAAATGGGCATTACTCTCGCAGGCGTCATACAGTTCTTTGTTGACGAATGCCATTACTGAATCAACAAGCTCCTTTGGACCGTTAACAGGTACATCAACAGTGAATGCTGCCCATTCGTGTTGGTTGTCCTCATTGCTTCCATACACAGTATCAGTCTGTTCAACAACAATCAAATCCTTGGAATGCTCTATCTTAGCGCTCCCACATCCCTGTAAGCCTACAAGAACACCTACAAAGACCAACAAAGAACAATTTCTCTTCATTATTATTCCTTAATTCATATTGAGTGCAATTATATGCCATGAATAATTATACATACAGAATTGTGAGCATATTGACCAATCACATATTCCTATTATTTAGATAGTTGTTCCTTTGTTTTGATTGAATCAGAGTTCCACCATTCATCGCTTTGATTTTGATAAAGTTTTTTGTAATCTCTAATCAATTTAATGTCTGTATCATCTTTATATCCCCCAACAATAGCGATTTCCATATACTTTCTATAATTCCTTTTATTCTCTTTTACATTAATCCCTTTTTTAAAATCTAACTCACAGCAAAGTGCCGCCATATATGCAGATTCGAGATCTCCATTATCTGCTGCTAAAAATAGTGATCTTTTAAAATTATTCCGGTATTTCTCAACAATTGTTGTCTTTTTCTGGGCGTCAACATCACCATGTTCAGCTTTTTCTTTTAACTCAACATATTCAGATTCAGAAATAGGGGGTACATTATTATTATAATAATCTCTCAATTTAATAGCTGCTTCAAGATCGCCATTTTCTGCTTGGGTTTCCAAATTCTTCAATTCTTGTTCTGATAAATTGCTACCACAACTCAACACAAACAAGCATCCAAATAAAATGCACATGTTTTTTATCATTTTCTTCATAATTACATACCCTTAATCCGTGTCGGGCGCAACTGTTATAAATAATTTCAGTTATTTGTTGATCTTTACCTGCGAGGACAAGACGTCAATATGTTACTCTTTGAAGGTCTTTACTATTACTCCCTGAGCATTAGCATAACCATTTTGTTCGTTCTTTCCGAAAGCAATCATGCCAGTATCATAAATAGAGAGATAATCATAGCTAGGATCGAGAATGTATTTCCCTGTTTTGTCAATAACTCCATACAATTCTCCTTTTTTTACAATTGCCAGCCCACATTTTTTAAATGAATCAGCATAATCAAATGCTGGTTGAATTACAAATTCTCCTGTTTTGTCGATGTAACCATATTTATCGTTCTCTGTTTTTTGTGCCCAAGCTAATCCTTCAGAAAAGTCACATGAGTGGGCAAATCGAGGACTTATGATGACCTTACCATTCTTGTCGATAAACCCCTCTTTGTATCCTGAGCTATCTCTAACACCAAATTTAATCAACTCATTTTGCATGTCCCAGAGTCCTAATTCTTCATAAGGCCCAATAATGGTATTCCCTAATGTATCAACATATGCGTATTGGAGTTCTTCATTAACCCAAATTTTAGTATAAATTAATCCATTGTCATTAAAACCATCAACTAAATCGTCAAATTGAGGTTTGACAATAACATCTCCCTTGCTATTAATAAAAGCGTATTTTTCCCCAATTGCTACAGAATATAGGTTATGGCCCAAATGAAATACTATTGATTCATATTCTTGTTTAGTAGTCCTATTTCCACTCTTATCAATCAAATAATATATCCCGCTTTCATTATCTTGAACACTTGCTATACCATTTTGAATTCCATAAACAGAAGCGTATTTTGGCTTGATGAAATTGCCATCCTGATTTAAGAATCCCCATAGACCTTCTTGCACATCATGATAGGCAAGCATTCCGTTACGCTGAAAATCCTCCATAGTTGTAAACTTAATATCGTCATAATCAATGTCTCTGTCCAATTTTGGGAAAGGTCTTTTCCCATCTTTTATGTTTATTAAGTTTAAACACTCTATCTCACCTATTGTATGTCCTAGACATCCAACTGCATATCCATCTGTAGTAATACTTATATCACCATAGAAAGGGCCATGATCCTTTAATTGTATCGTTCCTTTCTTATTTATAATGCACCAATGTGACCTATGCCAGACTCCATCTTCTGAAAATTCAGAAGACATCAAAACAGAGTCAAGAAGCACAGCGGCATAGTCGCCCACAAAATCTTCCGCCATTTCATATTGAGGCTTAATAACCACGTCTCCATTCTGGTTGATATAACCCCATTTCCCATTTTCGCTAAATGGATATAAATCCTGGTTGGAAGACAGGTCTGAACAAGCAGTTAAGATAAGCGAAAATGCTACTGTAAGAATTGTAATAGATTTTTTCATAATTATAACCCTTGTTCCGTGTCGGGCGCAACTTCAAAATAATAATAATTTAATTATCGTACAATTGGAAGTTCTAAAGATTTAGAGAAATCTCCCTGTTCTAAAATAAACATCGAATTTAGATCGTCCCTATTCATCTTTATTATACGAATCATTATCTTCTTCGTCATCATCTATAATGTCGGCCTTCCTTGTAAGCTTTTCCAGTTCATTGTTATAATAATCCACGTCAGAGTAGTTACCTTCAGCTTCAGCATTGTCTCGCTTCTCTGCTAACTCCTCCGCTCTCTTATTTATCCAATATATTAATTCTTCTTTGGCTTCTTCCATGTCACTTTTTAATTGGCTTATTTGTGCCCGTGACATACGAAATGTCAATCCACTTTTTTCTTTAAGTTGACCATAGGTGTTGTACCAGCGTTTAACCTGGTACTCTGCATTGTCAGCGTTTTCCTCTTCCTCTTTTTGTCTTTGGATTTCTTGCTCTTTTTCCTTCTTAGCTTCTTGAATCTGTCTCAAAGCATTTTCACGCTGATAATTCTGCACACTTCTTGCCACCTCGCGTTTGTTCGATACAGATGCCATATAAGCATAGGCTCCTATGATGCATCCTACAACAATTACAAAACGAATGATTTTACCGATACTCATAATCTCAATTTATTAGATCCTGCTTTTAGTGGGTAATATTGCCAGAAACTATTTCTCCATGATAAAGCTATTCGTAAGCAGGTTCGTTCATATTGTCAAAATCGACGATGTCCTTCCATTCATCTATGGCCTGTCTTGTCTGGGTTTCATCAAGCAGGATAGTCATGGAGCTGTCATCGCGTCCATTTATCTTTAGCCTGATTCCAACCCAGTCCTTTTTTAGCCGGTTTAACACTTTCAAAACATTTTTATATACAATATCATCGCCATCATTACCTGATTCTCCCTGGTCGCAAATATAACCAGCACCGGTAAAGTTTGCCACTATCCATTGACCAAATTTTATTTTCCCTTTTCTTTCACAATCTCTAAAGTTGTAAGAATCGGCTTTTACAATAGTAAACTCCACAACGTCGTTGTCGTCATCGTACTTTAGCATCTTCAACTTTTGTCCGTCCCAAATGTTGCCAGGAAGCACATTGTTTGCTATTACAACTTGTTCTTTCAAAGCAGAGCAATTCCCTGCTTTGGTTGATGTCCCAGCACCATCGGCAACTACCTCTAGTGATTCATCGATGTTGCTCGCTACGGAGGATACTTCTCCATTAGAAGACCTGTTCTCGCAAGCGGCAGACAGCAACAACGATAATATGAACATCGCAACAGCAGACTTTTTCGTTTTCATAAATTATCCCTTATTCGTGTCGGGCGCAACTTCTAAATGTTATTACTATTCGCCTCGTCGATATTGCGGACAAGACCGTTTTTTTTCTTTGGCGTAGAGTAGAAGGTGGTAACAGTTGTTCCCTCTATCATTTGCATCATTCATTCTTTCAAAAAAAATTACGTCGGAATATCAGTTTCTTTACTATTATCTTAATATGCATCATTAAGAAAGGACATCATTCCCATCATGAGTAGAGCAATGATGGCAGCTCCTCCTAACCAGAGAAGTTGGAGTCCACTTTCACTGAAACTAAATGCTATGACTACACAGGAAATGATGCAAATTACCAAGAAAACAATCATTCCTAAAACAGCATTTCTCCTTTTTTCTCTTCTCATAACCCCTGCTATTAGAATAAAACAAACAACAGTTATTACAATACCGAGAACTGTGCCGAAAGTTCCCCACAATAATGATAAAAAGATAGGGGCTATCAAAGCAACCATAAATGCAAGTAATATGCTAAACGCCCTTGCTAATTCTGCTCCACTATCTCCAAAAGGAGAAGAATAACAGCCATCTTTAGCGATTTTAATTATCCAAAGAATCAGACATGCCACTAGTGCTATTCCTAAACCAATCAAATGTATCATTTTTTTAAATTTGATCAACTAAAGGCAGATATAACTATTATTAAGTGCAGTTTATATAAATTCAAAATCTCTATTAAATAGCTATTGAGCATTCTATGCTAAGATAATTACTACTCCGAATACGAAATAGTACGAGTGGCATGTTCATATTCGTCTAACTGGCCGAATGGTCCATATCTTTTAATGGAGAATAGTACTTTATACGAATTGTTACCAAGATCATCAACAAATGCGTTAAATGGAGAATCATTATGGTTACTAAATACTCCTTTAAAAGAGTGCTTCCCTTCTACTTGCATATTCCAACTGATTACATGCCCGTTTTCATAATTGCTTTCATATGCACTCATTTCATCTACAATTAGACTGCCATAATGATATTCACGTCCACTAAAGCAGCCATTATAATATTCTTGGCAAAACTTTTCCAATAGTCTTTGATAAAAGATAATAGGTTTTTTCTCTGCATCTTTTACCTCTTCTTTAACGTATTCTGTTTCATCAGAATCAAAAAAATTGGAAGTTCGATGGCTCTTGTTTCCGCTGCAAGAGGGAAAAGCTATAAGTATCATAGCTACAAGCAAAACTCTTACAATTCTATTCATGTTTTTTCCCCTTTATTCGTGTCGGGCGCAACTTCTATTTTAATAATACAATATCTTCATAACAACTACTTGCTTCTTTTTCACCAGCATCTATCATTTCACGAAATGCCTTCTCGTTGAAACTAAGAATACCATATCCTTGTAAATCCGGACGGAGCTTTATGTCGGCATCCTCAAAATTACGTATCCTTTTTTCATTACTTTCGCGATGATCAGAAAGCCAATCAACTAACCATTTTATACCAAGGATGTCTTCTATAGGGATCGTAATGCCAATATAGCTTCTGATCTGAGAAATACTTAGAGGCAACTCTCCGTTACCTTTGTCTGGGTTTTCCAAATCTATAGCAATCACTTTTTTGGCACCGATCTTTCTAACTACATCAACAGGGAGATTATTTAACATACCGCCATCAACTAAACTCAAGCCATTCCATTCTACAGGCTTGTATCCAACTATTGGAGCTGGATATGTCAATGATGCTCTGATAGCTTTGGCCATATTGCCAGAATCTAAGTCAATCTCTTCTAAAACTTCTTTATCAATAACGTTTGTCGCAGTACAACAAAACTTGATATTATTTATTTTTTCTGTATCTTCTATTTTGTAACATCCTTTTTGAGCTAATACTTTACTCAAATGTTCTTGGAATTCATCTCCTTTGATAAGTCCAAAAATAGTTCTTTCTGCGTATTCAAATGTGAAACCTAATTCATTTCTATCAAATAAAGAGAGCCATTCTTCTGATAGGAACAATGAATCAATGTCTTTCGCAGAGTATCCCGCAGCGTAAAGTCCTCCTATTACAGCTCCCATACTACTGCCTGCAACATAATTAATAGGAATACCTGCTTCCTCTATTACTTTTAATATACCTATATGTGATACTGCTTTTGCGCCACCTCCCCCAAAAGCAATACCAATTTTAGGAGAAGCTTTTTTCAATAATACTTCCTTGCCAGATAAATCTATAGGTGGAGTTCTATTAATGTTGTTACACGACAAGAATAGAATTGGAACTAAAAATGTCACAAAGTACTTATTCATTATTTATTCCTCTGGATTATATCTAAACATTATATTGCCAGTGTCTTTCCACTGTCCAGTTGCCCATCCTCTCCTTCTAAATAAAACATTGTACTTGTAGTTGCCAAAATCACGTATTGTAGCAACAAATTCTCTTTGCTCAAAAGTCTTGATTAAACCTTTAAAAGAGTGAGAACCCTTTACCTCTACGGTATTTTCATCTTCTTTTGTCACCCTTTGTACTAAGATGCTACCATAGATGTAAGATGTTCCTTTAAATTTCCTATAATAATACATTTTGCAGAATTCATTGAGTAAATTATAATAAAATTTCTTTGTTTTGATTGTATTGGTTTCAACTATTGGCATATCTAATTTTATACTTTCATCTTTATCTGCCTCTTGAGGATAATATTGAACAGGATCAATGTGGTTGTCATCAGTTGAGTTTTTAGATTCTGTTACTTGAACTGTTTTATTCGTTCCACGTTTTAAGTTGACAGGTGGACTTTTTCTTTTCTCTCCACAAGAGATAACCAAAGAAATAATGATAATATAGAATAGATATTGTTTCATAAAAATCAATACAACGTAAATGTTTTAGATCTCAAGCACATGTTGCCATACCAAATCTCATAACGATATGAGCCTCGACTCCAAAAGCCTTTATTAGAACCGCCCCATCCTGACATTTGGAAAACATTATCGTTCCCTTCAGAAATTGTAAGGCTATTAGAAAAAGTATATCCATTGGGGGAACTACTTCCTTTCTGCAGAGATCCAGAAATGCCATATAATTTTGCGTATAAAGTAATGCTTTCTCCTTCCCTTATTCCCGTATATTTTATTTGGGGTTTTAAATACATTGAATTTGAAGCGTATATGGAACTCCCGTAATTTGTTTCTATTGTTCCATCGCTATAAACATTAGCAATCTCAATATCTGTTATTAAGACCGGTATAGAATAGGAAAAAGAACTTTTGAATTCTTCAAATTTTTTTTCTGTTTGCTCGCGTAGCTCTTTTTCATCAGCCAAAGATGTCTTTAAATTATTAATTTGTGAATTTTGTTCGGATATTTTGGTGTTTTTTTCATCAATAACGGCATTTTTAGATACGATAGTGTTGTTGGCTAACTCTAACTCATTTTGGGCAATATTAAGAGAATCGTTAAGAAAATAGATGCCCACTCCACAACCAATGACTGCTATACAGAGAAGAATTACATACAAAAACTGTTTTTTTTGTCGTCGGATCTTTGTGTTTTCATCTTTGAGGTCGTAATTCTCTTTCTTTAAGGAATCGTTTTCTTTACTAATCTTAGACAACACTCCTTGATAACTGTCTAGCTGTGCTGTATTAAAGCCTTCGGATTTGTATATGTACGTAAAGCCATTTGTGTGAGAAGATCTTAGTATCTCGGAGGAATTATCTTTAATTGAAAATTCCTTGATGGAATTAATATTTACTGCATAATCCACAGGTGGCAGTTTAGTATAATTAAACTTACCATTGTCAAATCCGTGAATTAAGGTTTCTGTAACTAATTCCACTTCCTCACGTTTCATATATAAACGCTCAGTATTAGAAATAAGATTGCCATATTCGTCAAATTTTATCAAATATCCTTTTGTGACAAGGTTAGAAATAACACTTTCAAAGAATGAAAACATTCCTTCAAAATGTGTTGCCATAATGCCATTAAGCAAGACACATAGACCAAGATACTTGTTTTGCTCGAGTTTACGAATATATGCATAGTACATCAAATCGCCATCTCTATGGATGGCTATCTGGGTTGTTGCTTTTGCGTTCGAATAGAAATTCTGGAATAAAGACAAGGATGTACTCTCATCAGGATATTGAGTATAACCTGATGAGAGCTGTCCAAATATATAAGCTGAACTATTCATCTTCAGCGTTTCTTGAATTTAATTGTTTTACTGATATTGTCAACCTCAACTGATGCTACGGCATCTATCACTCCATTACCCAACAATATTGGAGCGACCTGATTCAGTGCAACATTTGCTTGGACATTGTGAATTTTAATACCATCTTTGCCGCCAATTTCAACTTCGCTAAGATTAATAATACCTGTTTGTACAACGCTTCCGTCTGCGATAGTGGATGCGGAAATGCCAACAACATCGTTTTCTGAGAATTTTCCGTTTTTCTGCATGGTCAGCAATTCATTCAAGGAAATGCTCATACCGGAACACCCCGTATCAAAAATCATATCCATGCTTACACCATTCAGTTTGACAGGAATAGTTTTTACGCCGCTCAGTTCCGTATAAGGCACTTCAACTTCACCGTTCAGTTCCACCTTCTCTTTCTCTTTGAGATTGACAGGTGGTTTTTTCTGTTCGTTGCTACATGATGACCAAATTAGTCCGAACCCGGCAATTAATAATAATGATATAGCAATTTTTTTCATTTTACTTAACGTTTTCTGTTCTTTCCGTGATTACATCTGTACCGTGGTAGTAGGTAATTATAACCTGAGCACCTGATGAAGACTCGACTTTAAATCTATTCCCTTGAATTCTTCTCTCTCCATCTATTATTACCCAATAACCATTCTCTGGGTAGTCACCACCTTTTATTCTACAAGTATAGGTTTTTCCATGCTCTAATTGTCCTGGGCCAGGACATCCTTGAATGTCAATACCCAACTTGCTCAAATCATATTTTGCAAGTTCACCTGTATTAACGTCAGTCTCGTCAGTTCCAACTTGCTGTTCTTTTGCCCCTGAGGGATTTGACATATCTTTAATACGTTTTTCTAACTGCTCTATCCTATCTTGTTGTTTTTTTATAACAGATGACTGATCAGCACCTTCAGCACCACCCATAAACCATATAGAACCAGCAAGAGCAAGAGCAAGAATGCCGCAAATAGCCCAAGGTAACCAAACTCCGAGTTTATTGTCTTTGCGATTTTTTTCAGCAAATGGAGTAACTTTCTTATTACTGTTTTTGCTATTCTCAGGAAATCGGGAGGCCATGAGGCCTGCCAACTGAATAATGGGTTGTTTCACTTCTGCAATCTTATCTATGATGGACCTGTTGAGATCTGCAGTCTGGATTTTCTGTTGCAACTCCTTATAGTTATTAATTGCTTTGTCCCTTGCTTCTTCTAAAGCTTTCTTTTCCTTTTTCCAACTCTCATACTCAGATTCCCTTTGAAGGCGTGATTTGTTATGTGTTTGCTCTGCTGCTTCAATCCTTGCATTTGCATCGTCCTGTGCAGCTTTTGCTTTTGCATTTGCTTCATCAATCTTTTGTTGTGCATATTTCGACTGATATTCAGGAGAAAGATATATCTTTGCCCTTTGCTTTACAGCCTCAATAGCAGTAGGTATCGTTATCTCTGAAGCATTAATGCTTAGTTTGGAACCTTGGGATGCATAGTTCTCTGAAATCTCAACGAAGTCTTGGGGTGAAAAGAATGCATTAAACATATTTGAAAATTGGGCCTCAACTTTCTTCAGATAATCACTATACGTAGAGAATGAATCTATCGAATATTCATATTTGCCATTATTCTTGGATAAAAGAACATTTCCAACAATCATTTTATTATAAAGGTTATCAAGAATCATATAAATACTCTTAACATCCTTGCAAAAAGCTCCATCAATTCTTACTGTCATACCGAAATATGAACCATCTCTTGCAGATAAAATAATGTTGTTGAGCAGATAATTGTAATATGTCGATATGCCATGAGGGCGGTTTACAATCTCCACTATCATCAAGGTATCTACCGTTTGACCACTATAGAATTGAGTATAGTAGTCTTTATCTTCTTGTTTCCAACGCGCTTGGCCAGAAGACAAGACACCATGTATTTGAAACTCTACATTCATTTCTTATCCTTTTATTAAGTTTTGAATGGTGTTCCACAATTTTTTAGGATACTCTACTGGCCCTTCCTGGAAGGAATAACCACCTGCAATTTTTTTACTATAGTCTCCTGTGTGGAAGGGTACTAACTCAAAATTATCTGATGTTCCAAAAACACCCTTTACTTTAAATGGAGTAAATATGCCAGGATACAAATCCTCAATTTCTTTCCTTGCAGACCTCATGTTAACTTCGCCAGGGGTAATAACGAATGGCGTTAGGTCTATCTTGTTAAAAATAAAGACAGCCTTGTCACTTGGACGCATCGTACGCTTTAGTGTGTGAATTTTTGTTACGTAATTCCTACACTGATCAGCATACTGCCATCTAGGCTCCACCATATAACACCAGATTTTCCGATTGCTACTATTTTTAATGGCGTTTACATATCTGGGGAAATCTGCCATTGGCTCCTCTGGATCATCTGGATTATAATAGTACTCACCAGGAGCTTCAAGTATCTGACATTTAACATGTCCAACAGAATCTAGAACACGTACAAGCATAAAACTGATGTTTTTGGTACTGTTGGCAGCGTCACTACTACCTATCATACCAGGGAAGTCCCTGCACATTTTTGCATAATGTGCATCTGCTGAAGGACGGAAAGTAGGTACGGGTTCAACCGTGAAGTTTAAATCTCTTAGATAACGAGTAAGTCTTACTAACGTCATTGTTTTGCCACAAGACGGGGGACCAAACAATACTACAATAGGAGTGTTTTGATCTGCTATTGTAATAGTTATTTCATTGGGATCTCTCGTCTCTTCTTGAGTTAGGCCTAAAACTTGAGGCTCATCACTTTTAGTACCCACATTTGTCGAGTCAATTGATGAGATTTCTTCTGTCACATCTTGATTTGTTGGCTTTGTAACTTCATTGGTTTCCGCGCCAAGTTGAGGATTAAGTTCCATAATATTTATTATTTTAAATTAATAATTAGTTTTCTCTCTTTTTAAAAGCGAAATCAAAGAATATAAATGCTGCAACATCCACAAGGATAGATAAGAGTACATAGAAAAGGAAAGAGATAGGGTACTTCCCCTTGAAGAAATCAACCCAAACATCAATAACTGACAACATTCGCTTTGTATTCGTTTCCAAGTTTTCAGCTGTATATAATTCTTTGTCTTTTGGATTATCGAACTTTACATATTTCTGATTATTCTTTACATTGGAATATCCGCTTAATATTACTCCTTCTGCTTGCGTGATTACATCTTCATGTATACTACCAGTCTCAACCATTACCTTAATAGTATCTGTCATGAGCCCAATTTTGCGAATGTCTTCAGCGGCTTCACCAGCAGCAGTTTTGGAAACTTTGTAGTTCTGGTCTTTAATTTGCTCCAGGGCGCGATTCATCTGATTCTCATAACTAGAAAGGACACGTGGATCAAATTTGTTCCAGTTGGCATCATTAAACGTAATGGAAGAGCCTGACTTTTCTTTTTCTAACTTTGCGTTTATTTTGCGTAAATACTCACGAACAAATTCGCCATTCCCATATCGGCCACTGGGTCCTCTTCCATTATACTCATTGGTTAACTCAGTAAAGATGGATTGAACATCATCATGAACAACAAAATAAGAAGAATCAACATTTTGTCTAGTCTTTATCTGCTCAAGATATGAACTGGTGGTTGTCAAATCCTCTTGAACCTTGTTACCAATGTTGTGATTATAGAAGAATGTATGAGTATTTGTAGGCATACTCATTAGAAGCCAAAAAATTAAAACGAGGACAACTCCAATCCAGAAAGTACGACGACGATGATCCATCCACAAATCTTTGTTAAGCGCATCAACAATCATTTTTGTTCCATACGAGGCAACAATAAAGAATGCGATTGTAAGTCCCCACACAAATGGTTCTGGCATCCATTTAATCAGAAGATGAAAAGAATGCTCGGTTGCCCAACAGCTAATTACTGCTAAGACGATGAACCCAATTAATGCTCCCCATTTTTTTTGATTTTCTGTTTTCATTTTTATAATTGTTTTGTTAATACTATTATTCTTATAAAATCATTTATTAAAATATAACCAGTGTGTTATCTATAAATATCAAAAACGCAAAAAGCCCTCCTACGTCGATCTTATGGTCAATCGTTGAGGACTTTTATGTCCCTTCAATCCTTTTCTGATTCCTTTGTCTTTGAATACAAGCAGAACATCCATGTTTGCTCTTTGCTTTAGGGTTAGTTAATCTCGTTAATGGCTTCTTAATCAGCACTAAACTCATGCACACAGAGAAAGCGCAGACAACTGCCATATCTCTCACCAGATTCAGCACAACCCCAAGTAACTTATGGATGAAGTCTACGCTTATGCGCAACTCCAATAGTTACATGTTTTTGCTCGTTTATTCTCTTTCGAGGTGCTGATTCGGTGAGAGAATTTGAGCAAATATAACTTGTGAAATCGTGGCGTCTCGATCTAAAAGGTCGACATGTCATTCGAAAACACAATTGCAAAGATACATTATTTATATAAAACAGAATCAAATTAAATCTAAAAAAATGCAAAAAGTGACGATTTTTGTTTATTTTATGGCCAAAAAGGCATTCAAATGACGAATTTGACTGCAGAACAGCACACAGAATGCCCCAAACTATTACTTCATCTTGTCATAGTTGCCTATGTTCTATGTGTACTTAAAGTATAATAAATGACTCCCCCACTTTGTTCGCCCTGCCTTATATAAAATAGGTGATATACTCTTTCTCCACTTTCCTTCTAAAGAAGGATATAGGAGGTGCACTTTGGGATTAGAAATGAATATTTATCGCATGAGAAGTGCATATTTGCAAGAAAGAGTGTCAAATATGCACTTTTTGCAATATTTTTTTGGCTTTATGAATAAAAATGTATAATTTTGCAGCCCGAAAGTTAGTTAGTAAACAAAGATATTATGTCAGAACAATTAGAAGTGAAGGAGCTCGACCAGGTGGTTGTACGCTTCTCTGGTGATTCTGGCGACGGTATGCAGCTCGCTGGAAACATTTTCTCTACGGTCAGTGCCACCGTTGGCAATGGCATCTCCACATTCCCCGACTATCCCGCCGATATCCGTGCTCCGCAAGGTTCGCTGACGGGTGTCTCTGGTTTCCAGGTTCACATCGGCGCAGGTAAGGTGTACACCCCTGGCGACAAGTGTGACGTGCTGGTGGCCATGAACGCTGCTGCCCTGAAGACGCAGTATCGTTATGCCAAGCCGGGGGCAACGATCATCATCGATACCGATTCCTTCGGTCCCAAGGATCTGGAGAAAGCACAGTTTGCTACCCCCGACTATCTCGGCGAGATGGGTATCGACCCAGACCGTGTTATCCAGTGCCCTCTGACCACTATGGTGAAGGACTGTCTGGCTGATACGGGTATGGACATGAAGGCCATGATGAAGTGCCGCAACATGTTCGCCCTCGGACTCGTGTGCTGGCTCTTCGACCGTGACCTCGACCTTGTGGCCAATTTCCTGAAGGACAAGTTCGCCAAGAAGCCCGCCATCGCTGAGGCTAACATCAAGGTGATCCAGGCAGGCTATGACTACGGACATAACACCCACTCATCGACGGTTAACGTCTACCGTGTGGAGTCAAAGCATAAGGAGCCCGGACGCTATATGGACATCACGGGTAACAAGGCTACAGCCTATGGTTTCATCGCTGCCGCAGAGAAGGCAGGCCTGAAACTCTATCTGGGTTCTTATCCCATCACCCCTGCTACCGACGTGCTCCACGAACTCAGCAAGCACAAGTCGTGTGGTGTGATCACCGTTCAGTGTGAGGACGAGATTGCAGGCTGTTCTTCAGCCCTCGGCGCCTCGTTCGCAGGTGCGCTGGGTGTCACCTCTACCTCTGGTCCTGGCATCTGTCTGAAGAGTGAGGCCATGAACCTCGCTGTCATCATGGAGCTGCCACTTGTGGTGCTCGATGTTCAGCGTGGCGGTCCTGCTACGGGACTTCCCACGAAATCGGAGCAGACCGATCTCTTGCAGGCGCTCTTCGGCCGTAACGGTGAGAGTCCCATGCCGGTGATGGCTGCTACCAGTCCTACTGACTGTTTCGACGCTGCCTACCAGGCTTGTAAGATAGCCTTGGAGCACATGACTCCTGTTGTGCTGCTCACCGATGCTTTCGTGGCCAATGGTTCCGGAGCTTTCAAACTGCCTGAGATGGATAAGCTCGATCCCATCAATCCTCCCTATGTTCCTGAGGAATTGAAAGGCAAGTGGACACCGTATATGCGTGCTGAGAACGGTACCCGCTACTGGGCTGTGCCTGGTCGTGAGGGATTCACGCATATCCTCGGTGGACTGGAAAAGGATTCGAATACAGGTGCCATCTCTACGAATCCGGAGAACCACGACCTGATGACTCGTCTGCGCCAACAGAAGATCGCCAATATACAGGTTCCCGATCTCGAGGTTGATGGCGACGCTGATGCCGACCTGCTCATCGTTGGTTTTGGTTCCACTTACGGCCATCTGCACTCGGCTATGGACGACCTGCGCCAGAAGGGTTACAAGGTGGCTCAGACTCACTTCAAGTACCTGAACCCGCTGCCGAAGAACACGGCTGACGTCCTTCATAAATATAATAAGGTGGTAGTGGCTGAGCAGAACATGGGTCAGCTCGCCGGTTACCTCCGTATGAAGGTCGATGGCTTCACGCCCTACCAGTTCAACCAGGTCAAGGGTCAGCCGTTCGTTGTCGAAGAACTCGTCAATGCATTTACAGAGATTATTAACAAGAAATAGAATATAAAAACATGAATTACCACGAATTGAACATGAATTTTTCATGAATAATATTTTTGATAATTTATGGATATTGATGATAATTCGTGTTAAAAGAATAATAGTATGAGTAATTACAGCGCACAAGATTTCAAGAAAGGCCAGCCTCGTTGGTGCCCTGGTTGCGGTGACCACTTCTTCCTGGCTTCACTCCATAAGGCTATGGCCGAAATTGGCGTAGCCCCTGAGAACGTAGCAGTGATCTCTGGTATCGGCTGTTCGAGCCGTCTGCCGCATTACATGGCTACCTACGGCATGAATACCATTCACGGTCGTGCTGCTGCCATCGCTACAGGTGCGAAGGTGGCCAATCCCAACCTCACAGTCTGGCAGGTGTCGGGCGACGGCGATGGACTGGCTATCGGTGGCAACCACTTCATCCATGCCAACCGTCGTAACATCGACCTGAACATGATCCTCCTGAACAACCGCATCTACGGTTTGACGAAGGGTCAGTACTCTCCGACCTCTCCCCGTGGCTTTGTGTCGAAGTCGAGCCCTTATGGTACTGTCGAGGATCCTTTCCGTCCAGCTGAGCTCTGTTTCGGTGCCAGAGGACACTTCTTCGCCCGTGCCGTCGCCACTGATGCCAAGGGAACGGTCGAGGTGCTGAAGGCTGCCTATGAGCACAAGGGGGCTTCGGTGTGTGAGATTCTGCAGAACTGTGTGATCTTCAACGACCACTGCCACGACATTGTCTACAACAACGAAGGCCGTAAGAAGAACGCCATCTATGTGCGTCATGGAGAGAAACTTGTCTTCGGTGAGAACAATGAGTTCGGACTCGTGCAGCAGGGCTTCGGCCTGAAGGTAGTGGAGATAGGAAAGGATGGCTATACCCTCGACGATGTGCTCGTGCATGATGCTCATTGTGAGGATAATACGCTGCAGCTGAAACTTGCCTTGATGGGCAATGGCGACGGCTTCCCCATCGCCCTCGGCGTCATCCGCGACGTTAAGGCTCCTACCTACAATGAGGCTGTCCATGCCCAGCTCGCTGAGGTCAGCGCCCAGAAGAAGTATCACAATTTCACGGAACTTCTCGAGACCAACGACATCTGGGTTGTAAAATAAGGATTTTGTAAACTCCACATATCAATCATCCCTCGCCGCTTTTCGGTGAGGGATGATTTTGTGTATTTATACACTTAATATGCCGAAGAATTCAAAATACATAACCCATAATACATAATTATTTTCGTACCTTTGCACACGATTTCGAGATAAATTGATTAAAATCAACAAACAGTTATAAGATATGTTTCACATTTACGAAGGCTTCCATCTGGTTGAGACGTACCATAAGATGCGTCACCAGCGTAAGTATCACCCAGAAGACAGTACCAAGCGTGTCATTAAGATTGCCCTTGTGGCATTAGTAACCCTCCTGCTCTGGAATATGCCTGCTGAGTGGTATGGCATCCAGAACCTCACGGTCATCCAGCAGCGTATCATCGCTATCTTTGCCTTTGCTACGCTGATGTGGATTCTCGAAATCGTTTCTTCTTGGGCCACGTCGGTGGCTATTATAGTGCTTATGCTACTATTCTGTACAGACAGCGGTATATTGCCAATGGTCAATGAGGAAGAAGTGGGCAAGCTGCTCTCGTACAAGGGTGTGATGGCAACGTTTGCTGATCCTGTTATCATGCTGTTCATCGGTGGTTTCGTACTTGCTATCGCTGCCACGAAGACTGGTCTTGACGCTCAGTTGGCCAAGGTATTGCTGAAGCCCTTTGGTACGAAGAGTGAGATGGTGCTTTTAGGTTTCCTGCTCATCACAGGTCTGTTCTCGATGTTCGTGTCGAACACGGCTACTGCCGCTATGATGCTTACATTTCTTACGCCTGTGTTCCGTCAGCTGCCTCCCGAGGGTAAGGGCCGTATCGCTTTAGCCATGTCTATCCCCGTAGCTGCTAATCTCGGTGGTATGGGTACGCCCATCGGCACTCCTCCGAACACTATCGCATTGAAATATCTGAACGATCCTGAGGGGCTGAACCTTGGACTTGGCTTCGGTCAGTGGATGATGTTTATGTTTCCACTGGTCATCGTGTTGCTGTTCATCAGCTGGCGCATCCTGCTCAGCACTTTCCCCTTCACCCAGAAACGTATCGAACTGAATATTGAGGGAGGCATGCAGAAAGGCTTCCATGCCAATGTGGTCATCTTCACCTTCTTCACCACGGTAGCACTCTGGTTGCTCGATAGTGTGACAGGTATCAATTCTTATACGGTAGCTATGATTCCGTTTGCCGTGTTCGCCTTGACAGGTGTCATCAATAAACGTGACTTGGAACAGATCAACTGGAGTGTCATCTGGATGGTAGCCGGTGGCTTTGCCCTCGGTTATGGTCTGAATGCTTCGGGTCTGGCCCATAACGCTGTTGAGAGCATTCCTTTCGGCGAGTTCTCACCCATGCTCATTCTGCTCCTCGGTGGCGCTATCTGCTATCTGCTGTCGAACTTCATCTCAAACTCCGCTACTGCCGCCCTGCTGATGCCGATCCTGGCCATCGTCTGCGGTGCCATGGGTGACAAGCTCGCACCTATCGGTGGCACACCCACCGTTCTCATCGGTGTAGCTATCGCAGCATCGTCAGCTATGATCCTGCCTATCTCCACTCCGCCGAATGCCTTGGCTTTTGCTACAGGTTTTGTTAAGCAGAAGGATATGGCCAAAATGGGAATCATCATGGGTGTCGTTTCGATGGTGCTTGGTTTCGGGTTAGTCTACCTCATGGGAACACTACATCTGATATAAGAATAAAGTTTATGGAAATAAAAAACCGCAGAGCTCAATCTGCGGTTTTTTCATTTTTCCTTAACTAATTAGGAGAAATCAAACAGATGTGTGAAGCCAGTCATGGCAAACACTTGTTTGAGACTATCGTTCATGCTGGAAATCGTTACTTTGCTACCCTTGCTCTTGGCAATTTTCAGCAGGCCGAGGAAGAGCCTCAGACCGCTTGATGAGATATACTCCATCTTTGAGCAGTCGAGCACGATGTTGTGGCCCTCACACTCGTGGAGCACCTTCATTTCTTGTTCTGTTTTTGCTGCGGCAGCTGTGTCTAAACGCCCCTCAAAGTACATGATGTACTGTCCGTCTTTCTCTTCAAATCTTGTATTCATAAAGCTTATCTAATTTATTAAATTATCATTTATTCTTTATTAGTGTCAGGATGTTGCGTCCGTCTTTTCTCTCATAATTGATTTTATCCATCAGTTGCCTTACTAAATGAATCCCTAGACCGCCAATGCGACGTTCTTCAACGGGTAGCGAAATGTCGACATCCTCCTTCTTGGTAGGGTCGAAAGGTGTGCCGCTGTCGCTGATGACAAACTCCATGTGGTTGTCATAGATAGTGACCTTGATGTCGATAGAACCCACAGTTCCAGATGGGTAGGCGTAGTCGATCACGTTGACCACTGCCTCCTCTATGGCGAGGTTCATGCGCATGGTTGTTTCCATGTCGCAGCCCATGTCCTCGCACACCTCATCAACGAAAACATTCAGCCGCGGTACTTCCTGTACATCGTTAGTCAGTGTGATAGACCGATGGCTTATTATCTTACTATTGGTTTGGGGCATATCTATCGCTTGTCTGCTATCTTACGGAATGATTGTAACTTCTCACCATAGCAAAGGTCACCGCAGTCGCCGAAGCCTGGCACGATGTATTTCTGCTCATTCATGCCCTGGTCAATGGCTGCGCACCAGATATGGCTGTTCTCGGGCAATGCTTCCTTTACTACCTCCAACCCCTCTGGAGCAGCGATGACGCAGCAGAGGTGGATCTTCTTGGGCTTGCCTGTGGCGAGCAGTGAGTCGATGGCTGCCGCCAGTGATCCGCCTGTAGCCAGCATAGGATCCACAATCAGCAGCGTCTTGTTCCTTACGCTTTGAGTAGCAATATACTCTGTATGGATACCTACTTCAGTATGTTCGCGGTTGATGTACATACGGAAAGCGGAAACGAAACCATTGTCGGCTTTGTCGAACACGTTGAGAAATCCCTCGTGGAAGGGCAATCCTGCCCGCAGTACGGTGGCGATGACCATATCGTCCTTCGGAAGGGGAATATCTATCGTACCTAATGGGGTTGTCACGGTTTTGGGCTTATACTCCAAAGTCTTCGACAACTCATAAGCCATCATCTCGCCAATGCGCTTGATGTTATGCCGGAACAGGAGCCGGTTCTTCTGGTAATTCTTGTCGCGCAACTCAGACATATAGAGGTTTATCACTGAGTTGGTGAGACTGAAATCAGTTACTTCCATTTCCGTTGTGGTTCTAAGTTCGGTGCAAAAATACGCAAAATATCTGAAACGATGAACTTTTTTTTGAAATTTTTCAGAAATAAGTCTTATTGGCAATAAAAAGCCCCGCCGGCTGGCGGGGCTCATCGGGTTATTTGAACTTGTATGGCAGGTCGCCCTTAGCCCAGTTGGTGCCACTGCCCCATCCGGGGTTCTGCTCGAGGACACCATCAGAAAGAGTCACCTGGTCTTCGGGAATCTTGAAGAATCCACCACCAGTCTCGTTGTAACGTTGCATGAAATCGTTGGTGAAGGCATATTCACCCTCAATACCCTGATTGAGGATATGGTTGCCCACCTGATTCTTCACCTTCTCACTGACATCACCCCAGCGGCGCAGGTCGTTCCAGCGCAGGGCCTCGAAGCAGAGTTCATAACGGCGCTCTTTCTTCAGGTTGGTGAGGCTGTAGGGGATAGCAGGCAGCTTGGCGCGCTCACGGACAGCGTTCATGCCGTCGAGACCGTTGTAGACGGCTTTACCGTCGGAGAGCTCAGCGTGCATCAGCAGCACATCAGCGAAACGGAGCCATACGAGCGACTGTGTCAGACCAGTCTGACGGTTGTTCTCACTGCCGTAGAAGTAACCGTAGGAGAGCATGCGCTGACCTGTTTCGGGGTCGTAGGCCTCACAGCCGATATACTTCTTTGCAAGGAGATTGGTGTTCTCCACTTCCTTGGCCTTGTCGCCAGGATAGTTGGGAATCTCAACGGCACGGTCACAGATGGAACCTACACGACGGTAGTCGCCAGCATAGTCGGGATCCTCAGCCCAGTCGGTCCAGAGCTTCTCACAGACAGGACCATTGGAGTAGCCCTGTACGGAGAACGGGAAGCAGTCGGCTGTGGTCTTACGCAGGCCATAGAACTCCACGATACGGTTGTGGCGGAGTTGCGCGTCTGCGCTCCATCCTGGCTTATTCGACATCTTCACGGCGAACATGTTCTCCTTGTTCTCATCGGTCTCCCAGTTCAGGCCGTTGTCAATGTCATACTGGTAGTCCTTGCCGGTGTAGGGATTGGTGTAAGGCCAGAGGTTGCGCTGGTCGGACACGAGGCCGAAGCCACTGTTCTGGATGCAATCCTCCAGCCAGCTGATAACTTGGCTCTTGGAGATGCTGCCACCTTCGGCGAGGGGAAGCTCAGACTTGCCGTAGAAGCCGGTATAGAACAGCCATACACGAGCCATCATACCCTCGGCAGCCCACTTAGAGGCACGCCCTATACCGAAGTCGGGATACTTCTGCGACGGACCGAGCTCGATGGCGTTCTTAAGGTCGGAGGCAATCTGTGCATACACTTCATCGGCAGAGGATCTCGGAAGGTTCTGCGGAATGGTGCTCAGCACGAGGGGTACGCCGTTGAACACTTGGACGAGGTTGAAGTAATACCATGCACGGAGGAAATAGACCTCACAGAGCAACTGTTTCTTGGTCTGCTCGGAGTTCCATCCCGTTACGTTGTCGATGGTCTCAAGAGCGTTGTTGGCACGGTTGATACCGGCATAGCGCTGTTGCCAAAGGGGTTTCATCCAGTCGACGTAGGCGTTCATAAGACGGTCTACACCCTGGGCACCGATGTTACTCTGGCTACCACCGCCCAGACGGTCGTCGGAGGCGATGTCGAAGATGAAGAAGGGGTCTTCCTCAGGATCGGCTAGGTTGCGGTTCATCACCGAGTAAATGCCGTTAACCATCTGGAAGGCGTCGGTCTCGTTGACGGGGAAGTTCGAGGTGTCCTTCATCGTGAGGTTATCGGTGTCGAGGAAGTCGTCGCAAGACCACAAACCGCAGACTACGCAGATTGCGCAGATTATATATTTGATATTCTGTTTCATAATCTTTTATTATCTATAATCAATATTCAATGAATTAGAAGGCGACATTCAGTCCTACCTGCCATGAACGGGATGAGGGATAGTAGCCGCAGTCGATACCGGAAGCCCAGCTTGCGCCGTTGCCGTAACCCACCTCAGGATCCATACCAGAGTAACCGGTGAAGGTGAAGTAGTTGCTCAGGGAAACGTAGAGACGGCACTTGTGTACCGGCAGGAACTGAGCGATGCGCTTGAAGTCGTAGCCCAGAGAGATGCGAGAGATCTTGAAGAAGTCGGCATCCTCAATCCATACACGTGAGATCTCGGACATGTTGGCTGTCTTACCGTCGGAGAAGCGTGGATACTCGTTGGTGCTGCCCTCTCCAGTCCAGTACTTGGTGTATACATCGGTGCAGTAGTTGTCGTCGGGATGGTCGGAGAACTGACGATAGCTCTTGGCAACCTGCTGTCCGAAGGAACCATAGCCGTTGAGGGCGAAGTCGAAGCCCTTGTACGACATAGTGATGTTCAGACCCACAGTAACATCGGGGTTCGGGTCGCCGATCATCGTCTTGTCGTCATCACCCTTGTCGATTTTACCGTTACCGTTGACATCGACGAACTTTACGTCACCAGGTTGCATAGACTCACCCTGCAGGGAGTTGGCCTTGTCGCCGCCACAGTTGCGGTTCAGGTAGTCTTGGAGATCCTGCTCATTCTGGATGATACCTTCCATCTCGTAGCCCCAGAAGTAACCGATGGGATAGCCCACTTGTATGCGGTAGAGCTCGGCGGTGTTCTGTGCGATGGCGTTGGATCCACCGTGGATGATACCCTCAGAGTTGGCCAGACGGGTGACCTCGTTCTTGTTGTGCGAGAAGTTGAATGTGACACCATAGCGGAAGTCACTGCCAATCTTGTCGTTCCAAGAGAGCTGTACCTCGATACCCTTGTTCTCGATGTCACCACCGTTAATATAAGGAGCACCTGTACCGTAGGAGAGCAACATCGGGGCGCGTACGAGCCAGTCCTTAGTGGTCTTCTTGTACCAGTCGAATGCCACTCCCAGGCGGTTGTTCAGGAAACGGGCGTCGAAGCCGAAGTCGAGCTGCTCGGAAGTCTCCCACTTTACATCTTCGTTAGGAAGGATATTGGGGTAGGCTCCAATGCCAGGATTATCCTTATTGTCGAAATAGTAAGGATCGTCGAAGGCGATGGTGGCGAGATACTGGAAATTGGAAATATTACAGTTACCGTTCTGTCCCCAGCTGGCACGGATCTTGAAGAAGTCGAGCCAGGTTTTGGTGCTTTCAAAGAACTTTTCGTTGCTCATTACCCAACCGGCAGACACAGAAGGGAAATAACCCCAGCGATGGCCACGGGCGAAGTTAGAGGAACCGTCGGCGCGGAGCACAAGCGAGAGCAGGTAGGTCTCGGCGTAGTTGTAATTGATACGTCCGAAGAACGATGAGAGGGATCCCTGATCTTGAGGGCTGCCGCTGATGCTCGTATAGGCGGGGTCAACTACATTGGCGTTGACGATGTAGGCATGATCGAACGATCCTGGGAAGAGTGAGTTGGAGTTGGTGATGCTCAGGCTGTTGCCGTATCCCCACTTCTCTATTGACTGACCTAGCAGGATGTCTATATTGTGATTTCCAAAGGTCTTGACGTAGTTGAGGGTGTTCTCCAACGACCAGCGGATGTTGTATGACTGTCGTTGTGTGACGTCGTCGGCGGGGTTGGACTTCTTGGTGCTCAACTCATATACGGGCACGTAGCGACGGCCTTCAGTGTGATGGTAGAGCCATCCTGCGCTGGCACGGTATGTGAGATCTTTGATGGGTTGGAACTCGAGGAAGAAGTTCGACTGCAGGCGGTAACCCTTGGTGTAGCTGTTACCCTCGTCATAGAGCATGGCTGCCAATGGGTTCGACATTTCTGCGCTGAAATCCCACTGGTCTGCCACGATGTCCTTATATTCGTAATATCCTCCGTCCTCGCTGTAAGCAGGCAGCAGCGGACTCATGGCGAGCAGGTTGCGGATACTGTTGCTGTAAATACCGCCGATGGAGATACCCTTCTTGTCGGTAGCACTAAAGGTGACGTTTTCACCGAACTTCAAGATGTCGCGATCCTTGCCCTTGATAAGGGTGTAATCGGAGTTCATGCGGACTGTGGTACGGTCGTACTTCGGGGTTGCGGGAACACCTATGGTACCAGTCTGATGATATTTGCTGACACCGAGAGAGAAGCGAGAAACGTCACTTCCACCAGTGATGTTCAGTGAGGCATTGTTCACAGGAGCATCATGACAGGTGGTCTCTTCCAGCCAGTTAGTACCGTTCCATGTGCCGTTCATGATCTGTGCATATTGCTTCGGGATGAGCTTCTGCCAGTCGTATGTAGCCACGCCCTGAATCTGGTAAGCCTTATCGTTGATCTCCATATATTGCTTGGCGTTCAGCGGGGTGACATCGTTGGTGTTGGGGTTCTGCCAACCGAGATAGCCGTCGAAGGTTACCTGGATATGTCCTACTTTACCCTTCTTGGTGGTAACGAGGATGACACCGTTAGAAGCACGGGCTCCGTAGATGGCACTTGATGCGGCATCCTTCAACACGTCAATGCTCTCAATATCATCTGGGGAGATGTCGGTGAGTGAGCCACCAGGTACTCCGTCGATGACGTAGAGGGGAGAATTGGAACCTGCGGTACCCATACCGCGGATGGTAACTTTGTAACTTTCACCAGGCTGCCCTGAGTTCATAACGATGTTCATACCGGCAGCATGGCTCTGCAGAGCACCGAAAGCATCGACGGCATTCACGGCAGCGATGTCTTCTGATGTGACGTGAATAGTGGAACCGGTAATGAGTTTTTTGCGCTGCGTACCGTAACCTACCACCACCACATCGTCGAGCAGGTTGCTGTCCTCGCTGAGGCTGATGGACATGTTGCCTGAGGCTGTGGGCTTAACGGTCTGGCTCTTGAAGCCGATGTAGGAGATGTCCAGCTGTGCGTCGGGAGCTGTCTCGAGTACGAAGTTTCCGTTATAGTCGGTAACGGTTCCGTTTTTCGTGCCTTTTTCCATGACGGTGGCACCAATAACTGGATCACCGTTGGTGTCTTTCACCGTACCTGTCACGCGGCGCTTCTTGCCCTGGGTGGGCGTGCCGTTCGTGGCACTCTTACGCTTGATGATGACGTTCTTGCCTTGGATCTCGTAGGTCACATCCTGACCTTGCAGGATTTGGTCGATGGCATCCTTGGCATTTTCGGCATTGACACTGATTTTCTTGGCTGTGTCTACGTCACTTGCTTCGAAAACAAATGAATACCCGCTTTTCTGTTTCAGTTCCGTCATGGCTTTCTTCACCGTCACGTTGTCGAGTTTGAGTTGCAGACTCTGAGCCCAACAACTTATTCCGACAGTGAGCATCATGCACAGAACAAGCATTTTTCTTTTGCAGTTCATAAAGAAAGAAATTTTTTTGGTTTTTAATTGATTAATAATAGTTGATTTGTTTCCCGGATAATGACTAATCCGGGGATGCTAAGTTTTGTTTTTTGGGTCTTTTCTCATTGGCAATTGGTTTTAAGTTATACATTATTGATTATTTATGGATGATAAAGAGTCACGTTCTTTCCTTCCTGCCGGTATCGGATTTTCTCTGTGGATGCCAATGCGTCGAGCACCTCGCTGAGTGTTTGTTCCTGACGTAGGAAGTCACCGTAGAAACGAAGGGTTAGTAAGTTCTTATCTGAAATGGTAATCCGGACGTTGTAACTGCGCTCAAGGGTATTGACAATTTCCTGTAGTGGCTGGCCGTCGAAGATTAGTCGGCCGTTGGTCCACTGACGGGAGTTGGCTACCTCGTAGTTCTCCACACGAATCTGTCCTGTGCGTTTGTCGACGGTGGCACGCTGTCCGGGCTTCAGTAACTGGTCATCGGCAGGATGCTTGGGACTGTTCATGGCCACACTTCCTTCTGACAACGAAACGGTTGCCTCTGGGTCAGAGGGATAGTCGCGGAAATTGAACTTCGTACCCAACACTTTCACCCAGACATTGTCTGACTGGACACTGAAAGGTAGCTCCTCGTCATGGGCTACCTCAAAATAGCCCTCTCCAACGATTTTTACAGATCTGACTGTATATCCGAATCCTTGAGAGTAGGAGATGACAGATCCTGCATTCAGCCACACCTTGGAGCCGTCGGGCAGTGTCATCTGAGTACGCGAACCCTGAGGTGCTTCAATCACGATATCGCCAAAAGCGGATTCCACATTGCTCTGTCCGCTTTTGAAAGAGAAATAGCCTATGGCCACGACGGCAGCTACGGCAGCGGCATATTTCAGCCATCCGAATCTCTTAGTCTCTTTGCTCTCCTGGCTTCTGACACGCTTCTTAAAAGCAGCGAAAGCAGCCTCCTTGTCATATTTGGCAAGGGTTTCGTCGCTGACGGATGAGAACCAAATCTCGTGTTCGAAGGGTGTCTTGTTGTCTGACATATGGAACTTTCTGTTATATGACAGACGACAAAAACAGTCGTGTGGGTAGTCGAAATCAGAAAAATATTCAAAGATATTTCCCAAGATCCTCATGTAGAAGAGTGAGGGCGTGCTTGATGTGATATTTCACGGTGTTTACAGAGATCTGCAGTTCATGGGCTATCTCCTCATATTTCTTCTCATCGAAGCGGCTCATGCTGAATACCCTGCGACAGTCTTCAGGCAGACGGTTGATGGATTTCATGACTTCTCCTTCCAATTCCTGTTCCAGCAGGCGTCCTAAAGGGTATTCATCCTGCCGGAAAAGACTGAACTCCGGGAAATCCTGAAGACCAACGGCCGATACCGGTACCTCACGCTTATTTTGTTGCGACTTCAGGATGTCCATACATCGGTGGCGCACACTGGTCATCAGGTAACTGCGTAGGCTTGTAGTGATTGACAGTGTCTCTCGTACCTCCCAAAGATGGAAAATCACGTCGCCAACGATGGTTTCTGCCAGGAAGTCATCTTTCACGTATTGTGCTGCAACATAGCACAATACCTGATAATGGCGGTCATACAGATATTTGTATGCCCGTTCCTGACCCTCTTTCAGTTGTTTGACGATGAGTGACTCCGTCTGATCCATTTCAGGTGCAAAGATATAAAATAATGGATAATTTATAATGTTTGTAGCATAAATTTTACCACCAATAGTATTTTTTTCTCTATTCTCTATCCACTATTCACTTTTTTTCGTACCTTTGCAGCGGAAATATAGAAAGCGACTATGCAAACAAACACTCATCTGGCCCGGTTGATTCACGATCAGGCAAAGCATTATGGAGACCGCGAGGCACTTATCTATAAGGATTTCGGCGGAAAGGAATGGAAGTCGTATTCCTGGAATCAGTTCTCGCAGACGGTTAAGGTCGTGTCGAACGCGTTGCTGAATCTTGGCGTAAAGGTGCAGGAGAATGTCGGCGTGTTCTCGCAGAACTCTATTCAGTATCTGTTTTGTGATTTCGGTGCATGGGGCATCCGTGCTGTGACTATACCGTTCTATGCCACAAGTAGTGAGCAGCAGATACAGTTCATGGTGAACGACGCGAAGGTGCGCTTCCTCTTCGTGGGAGAGCAGGAACAGTACGACAAGGCGCAGCGGGTGTTCTCTACTTGTCAGACACTGGAGAGAATCATCATCTTCGACAGTGCTGTGCGTATTGCTGACCACGATGCCAACGCCATGTATTTCGAGGATTTTCTGAAGTTAGGCGAGAACCTGCCAAGACAGACAGAGGTGGATGCTTTACAGTCGAAGGCTTCGATGGACGACCTGGCAAATATCCTTTATACCTCAGGAACGACGGGCGACTCGAAGGGCGTGATCCTTACCTGTGGACAGTATCATGCCGCCTTTGAAGCCAATCATAAGTGTGTGCCGGTGGGAGAGCAGGACCGTGTGCTTAACTTCCTGCCATTTACACATGTCTTCGAGAAAGGATGGAAGATTCTGTGTCTGACAGAGGGTGCCACGCTGATAGTGAACACCTATCCTTTGGAAGTGCAGCAGTCGATGAGGGAGACTCATCCCACGTGTATGTCCTCCGTGCCAAGATTCTGGGAGAAAGTATATATGGGTGTGTTGGAACAGATTGATAAGGCTAGTGCCCCTAAACGTAAACTATTCATGCATGCCCTCAGTGTGGGTAAGAAACATAACATCGACTATCTGTCGAAGGGTCGGCGTCCGCCACTGGCTCTGCATCTGGAGTATGAAATGTTGAACAAGACTGTCTTTTCGTTAGTGCGCAAGGAGCTTGGTCTTGAGAGGGCGCACTTCTTCCCCACGGCAGGAGCTACGGTGAATCCGAAGGTTGAGGAATTTGTCCATTCCATCGGTATAAACATGGTGGTAGGCTATGGTCTTACCGAGAGTCTGGCTACTGTCTCATGTAACCACTTAGGTGATCCGTTTACAGTAGGAGGCGTGGGTATACCCATTGAGGGTATAGAGATTAAGATTAGTGATGAAGGAGAAATCCTGTTGAAAGGTCCGACCATCACGAAGGGTTATTACAATCGTGAGGACCTCACGAAGGCAGCCTTTACTGAGGACGGTTTCTTTAAGACCGGTGATTCTGGCTATCTTTCCGGTGGTGAGTTGTTCTTGAAGGAGCGAATCAAGGACCTTTACAAGACTTCTAACGGCAAGTACATCGCTCCTCAGATGATTGAGTCGAAGCTGTTGGTGGATAAATATATCGATCAAATTGCGATAATCGCTGATCAGCGGAAGTTCGTGTCGGCACTGATTATTCCCGTTTATTCGCTTCTCGAGGAATATGCCCGTGAGCATAAGATTCCTTTTGAGAGTCGTGAGCAACTCTGTGCCAATCCGCAGATCAACGAGATGATGAAGGAGCGCATAGACACTCTTCAGCAGCAACTTGCCCACTATGAGCAGATAAAGCGGTTCACATTGCTACCCCAGCATTTCTCGATGGAACGGGGAGAATTAACGAACACACTGAAGATCAAGCGTCGGGTTCTAAATGAGAACTACAAGAAGGAGATTGACGCTATGTATGAAGAGTGATTCATGTGAAGCGCACTGGTTAGTAGATAGTGCTGAATGTTTTCGTGTCTATCAGGTGACGGTCGGTAATCTTGATGTCGGGAATCACTGGTAGGCACATAAATGCCATCGTGATGAACGGCGACTTCATCTGACAACCGATCTCTTTGACCTTCTCCTGTATACATAGTGTACGGAAGGTAATCTCATGCCCGTCCATGGGTGCCATGAGTCCGGCAATAGGCAGAGGGATATCCATAATTTCCTCAGGAGTGACTACCACTTGTCCGCCTCGCATCTCAACGATACGATTGACAGCTCTTACCATATACTCATCGCTGGAGCCGATGGCCACGATATTATGACAGTCGTGAGCAACAGAAGCAGCAATGGCGCCCTCCTTGATATTGAAGCCACGCACCAGCCCTACAACAGGTCTGGCACCTGCGACATAGCGATTGTATACTATAATCTTCTGTACCTCAGTCCAGGGATACTGTGAGTCGAACAGCGGATTTCCTGTTACCTTTACCACATCGTGCGCTGTCAGCAGACTGCCGTCAGAAGCATGAATCACATGAACGGTGTCGCCACTCTTGATGTCCATTGCGATGTCGTCTTTGGTGATAGGTGATGCCGCAAAGTTGTTGGGGAAATGGTCCTCCATCTTGTCATCATGAACAGAATGGCTGGAGTGCAGAACGGCGTTGTAGTTGAACACCTCTTCTCCTCTGATGACCGTACTCTCCACACGGAAATGAGGCGTGATATTGTCTACCGTTATGAATGTGGCAGGGTCGCCCGCCTGAAGCAGTCCCCAGTTCTGGTGATAGTGTTTCTGGGGATTCACACAGGCCGCCTGCAGCACATCCCACAGCTCATAGCCGTCGGCCAGGGCTCGTTTTACGATCAAGTTGATGTGACCATGCACCAAATCGTCGGGATGACAATCGTCCGTACAGAACATGACCATATTGGGATTCTCGGCAATGAGCGGACTCAGTAGCTGATAGTCCGTGGCGGCACTGCTCTCACGGATAATTACCTTCATGCCGGCATTGATACACGAATGGCCCTCTTCCAAGGTAGAGCATTCGTGATCGGTCGTGATACCTGCAGCGGCATACTTGTATCGCTCCTGCCCCGTCAGCCCTGGGGCATGACCATCTACAGGCTTACCATGTTGCTGAGCTGCCTTGATTTTGGTCATTACCTCCTTGTTGCCAGCCAGCACACCGTGGAAATTCATCATCTCAGCAAGGAAACCGATTTCCTCACGCGCCATCAATGCTTCAGTGTCCTTGACGTCGATCACACAGCCACTGGTCTCCATATCACCACCTACTGCCGGCACACAGCTGGGTGCACCGAAGCAGAAGTTAAAGCAAGCCTTACGACCAGAGCGAATCATATAGTCGACACCCTCTATGCCCAGCACATTGCCAATCTCATGAGGGTCGGCAATAACGCCGATCGTACCATGGCTGACAGCGATGTGTGCAAACTTGTGGGGCACCATCATACTGCTCTCGATATGTATGTGGCTGTCGATGAAACCTGGCATGATGTACGGCCATGGATTCACATTCGCAGGTAGCTGGCATCGCTTTACTTCAACTATTTGTTCGTCCTTGATAATCAGTTCGCCATCAAATATCTCATGCCGCACCACGTCGACGATATGCCCTTTCACATTGTTCATGTTTTATTTCTTTTTCAAGTGGTCGTTGCGCATTTTTATGATAAAGATGATAATAGCACAGGTAGCCGTAATGAAGTTGGTGATAAAAAAGAATATACCAGTACTGATGCCCTGCGACACACATAGCATCAAACCTTGGCACATAAAACAGAAACTTCCTACCGCCATCATACAGAAACCGGGCAAAGAGATACCATCAGTCTGACGGGTGCGGATGGTCTGGATGGCTTGAGGCAGATAGCCTAATATGAGACCGATGCTGCCTAACCAGCCGATAATCAAATATAACAAATTATCTCCCATAAGCTTTGATGCTTGAGTTGGGGTCGAGGACAAGTTTAGACCTTTCTCTCGATCTACAACTGAAATTTGCAGCAAAGATACGAAAAATTTCCGAACGACATGACATTTTCTCTTATTATTTGCACAAAATACCTACCTTCATGGAAAAAAACAAAAGAATATGTTTTTTTATGTATCTTTTGTACTTATGTTTAAAAAAAGTAGTACCTTTGCAGCCATGATTACGCAAGACCAATTAAAAGATGTGTTGGAACGGGCGAATGCATTGCACCGTTATTTAGAAATTGACAAGAAACAAATGGAGTACGAGGAGGAGGATCTTCGTACGCAAGCACCTGACTTTTGGGAAGACAGGGTCAGGGCCGAGGAACAGATGAAGAAAGTGAAGGGTATCAAGAAGTGGCTCGACGGCTATCAGGAGGTGCGTACCTTGGCCGATGAACTACAACTGGCCTTTGACTTCTATAAGGATGAGATGGTGACAGAGGAAGAGGTAGAGGATACCTATGCCAATGCGATAAGGGCCATTGAAGATTTGGAACTGAAGAATATGCTACGTCAGAAGGAAGACCCAATGGATGCAGTTTTGAAGATAAACTCCGGAGCAGGCGGTACGGAGGCTCAGGACTGGGCATCGATGCTGATGCGTATGTATATGCGTTGGGCAGAGGCTCATGGCTATAAGGTGACCATCTCCAGCTTGCTCGACGGCGATGAGGCCGGTATCAAGAGTGTGACGATGCAGATTGAGGGTGGGGAGTTTGCCTACGGTTATTTGAAAAGTGAGAACGGCGTCCATCGTCTGGTGCGCGTATCGCCGTTTAATGCCCAGGGAAAGCGTATGACATCCTTTGCCTCGGTATTTGTCTCACCTTTGGTAGATGACACCATAGAAGTTTTTGTCGACCCAGCGAAACTGTCATGGGATACTTTCCGCAGTTCAGGTGCAGGTGGCCAGAACGTGAACAAGGTGGAATCGGGTGTGCGCCTGCGCTATTGGTATACTGATCCTGATACAGGTGAGGAGGAAGAGATCCTTATTGAGAATACTGAGACGCGCGACCAGCCGAAGAACAAGGAGCGTGCGATGGCATTGCTCCGTTCACAACTCTACGACCGCGCTATGAAGAAGCGCCTGGAAGCTCAGGCAAAGATTGAAGCCGGCAAGAAAAAGATAGAGTGGGGCAGTCAGATACGTTCGTATGTCTTTGACGACCGTCGTGTGAAAGATCATCGCACGAACTACCAGACCACCGATGTTGATGCCGTCATGAACGGCAAACTCGACGATTTCATCAAAGCGTATCTGATGGAATTCCCCGTCAATGACGAGGAACAATAAAGAATAACAATTAACACTAAACATTATATTATTATGGCACAAATTGCAAAAGCATCAAAGGCTACCCAGAAAAAGGTGGCTTATCAGAAAAAACAGGAAGACAGTGGTAAGAAAGTGCTGGAGTGGATCTTCGGTGTATTGGTCGTATTGGCCATCATCTTTGTAATCTATTCCATCTTCATCGTTTCCTGATGAGCGGACTTGAGATAGAACGAAAGTTCCTGGTCCGTAATGACGACTACAAACGGCAGGCTTACAGCAGCAGCCGTATTTGTCAGGGATATATCTGCAGTGGTCACGGACGTACCGTCAGGGTGCGCATCCGTGACCAACGTGGATATCTGACTATCAAAGGACCTTCAAATCACGATGGAATTAGTCGTTATGAGTTTGAGAAAGAGATTACCCTTGACGAGGCACAGCACCTGATGCAGCTCTGTGAATCAGGACGGATCGACAAAACCCGCTATCTTGTGAAGAGTGGAGACCACATCTTCGAGGTCGATGAGTTCTATGGTGATAACGAGGGGCTTGTGATGGCCGAGGTGGAACTCCAATCAGAGGACGAATCCTTCGAAAAACCCGATTTCATCGGAAAAGAGGTGACTGGCGACCGTCGATATTATAATGGTCATCTGTCTAAAATACCCTATTGCGTCTGGCGCGAAGACGTAAAAGAATCAGACCGATAATGGCTGCCAATGCGACGCCGATGGCATTGGCCGCTAAGTCGAGCCAATCGCCTCTGCGTTTTTCCGTACAATATTCCTGTAACAATTCAATGATTCCGCTCATCACAATCGGTGCGATGAACGCCCAAATCAATAGTTTCCAGAAGTCTGGCTTTTGGTGCTGACGGATATATTCTATCCATAGTACGGTGAAGGTGCCACCGTACATGACGATATGTACCCATTTGTCGATAAGCAGCACATTGTCGAGGGGTGTCTTTGGTGCCTTAAAAAAAAGTGACAGATACCAAATAGCAGCTATCAGAACGCACGAATAGGGATATTTTCTGATAAAAAGCGGTATAATTTTCATAATTACTTTCATTTTTGGTGCAAAAGTAAGAATTATTTTATACTTTTGCAACGAAAAAGGAGAAAATGTAATGGCAAAACTGGAAAGAGCAAGTTTTGGAAGTAAACTGGGCGTAATTCTGGCAACTGCAGGCTCGGCTGTAGGGTTGGGGAATATTTGGCGCTTTCCCTATATGGCAGGCCAGAACGGCGGTGCCGTGTTTATCATCATCTATGTCTTTTGCGTCCTGTTGCTTGGCATACCCTGTATGATCAGTGAGTTCATTATCGGCCGTCATGGGCAGGCCAACACGGCCCGATCGTTCAGGAAACTCTCTGGTGGAACGGCCTGGATGCTCATCGGTTATATGGGTGTGCTCACAGGATTTTTGATTTCCGGCTATTATGCCGTGGTGTCCGGCTGGTGCCTGGAATATCTATGGGCATCGTTATTGGGCAAAATCCAGGGTGATCCGGAATTTATCAAGACCTATTTTACCACATTCTCTCAGGATCCTGTCAAACCTGTGTTCTGGACATTCCTCATTCTGATGGCCACTTTCCTGATAATTGAGAACGGCGTTCGAGACGGTATCGAGAAGGCGTCGAAGACGATGATGCCTACCTTATTTATATTATTGCTGATTATCGTGGGGGCATCGTGCATGTTGCCTGACGCACAGAAAGGCATCGAGTTCCTGTTCAAACCCGACATCACAAAAGTGAATGGTGACGTGTTCTTGGCTGCCCTCGGACAGTCGTTCTATTCTCTGAGTATCGCCATGGGTTGTATCTGCACCTATGCCAGCTATTTCTCTCGCCAGACAAATTTGACAGGATCAGCCATACAGATTGGTGTGATTGATTTTGTGGTGGCTATATTGGCAGGACTCATCATCTTCCCTGCTGCTTTTTCTGTGGGCGTTGAGCCTGACAGTGGTCCCTCGCTTATCTTTATAACCTTGCCAAATGTATTTCAACAAGCTTTCGGAGGGGTTGCGAGTTTAGGCTATATCATCTCTGTCCTTTTTTATGCTCTGCTGTCGATGGCTGCTTTGACATCACTGATTTCCCTGCATGAAGTTAGTACGGCCTTCCTCGAGGAGGAGATGGGCACCACCCGTAAACGGGCTGCGCTGATGGTGACAATTGGCTGTATCATTATGGGTGTCATCTGTTCACTTTCGCTGGGTGCATGGCATGATTACCAGTTCTTCAGTATGACGGTATTCGATCTCTTCGACTTCGTAACAGGTCAGTTGTTCCTGCCCATCGTGGGTTTCCTCACTTGTATTTTCATCGGCTGGTTCGTGCCTCATAAGATTGTTCGCGACGAGTTTACAAACAACGGTTCCCTGCGCAACGTCGGCATGTTCCATTTCTACCTCTTTCTGGTAAAATTTGTTTGCCCGATCTGTATTCTGTTCATTTTCCTTCACCAGTTAGGACTGCTTAAGTGATTGAGAGAGGTAATTTCGGTAGCAAGTTAGCGATTGTCTTGGCGACGGCAGGTTCTGCCGTAGGACTAGGCAATGTGTGGCGTTTCCCGTTTATGACCGGTCAGAACGGTGGTGCTGCCTTCATTCTTGTCTACTTCGCCTGTGTACTGCTATTAGGCATCCCAGGTATGGTCAGTGAATTCATCGTAGGCCGTTATGCCCAGGCTAATGCAGCGAGGTCCTATGGTAGTATGGGGCATCGCGGATGGCGGTGGATAGGCTATTTAGGCATTCTCACGTCAACGATTATCCTCGGTTTCTATGCCGTGGTGGCGGGCTGGTGTATGCAGTATCTTTTCGCCTCCCTCGGCGGACGGTTGAATGGCGATGCATCTTATGTGATCGACTATTTCACCACTTTCTCCAGCGATCCTGTGAAACCCTGTCTCTGGGCAGTGGGCTTTGTGTTGATTACCCATGCTGTGGTGGCTCAGGGAATCGAGAAGGGTATCGAACGTGCATCGAAGTTGCTGATGCCCTTGTTGCTGCTCTTACTGGTTATCCTCGTCGTGGCATCGTGTATGCTGCCAGGGGCATCCAAGGGCATTGATTTTCTGTTGCGTCCAGACTTCTCGAAAGTCAGCGGCAGTGTTTTCCTGGAAGCCTTGGGTCAGGCCTTCTTCTCGTTGAGTCTCGGTACAGCATGTCTCTGCACCTATGCCTCCTATTTCAAGCGTGACACCAATCTCTTACGCTCTGCTACACAGATTGCCCTGCTCGATTCAGCCATCGCTATCCTCGCCGGACTGATGATCTTCCCTGCCGCCTTCTCCGTCGGCGTTCAGCCTGACAGCGGCCCCTCGCTCATTTTCATTACTCTGCCGAATGTGTTCCAACAGGCGTTTATTTCTATGCCCGCAGTGGGTTACTTCATCTCCATCCTGTTCTATGCCCTGCTGGTGTTCGCTGCCCTCACATCGACCATCTCCATGCATGAGATCGGTACCGCCTTCTTCCAGGAGGAACTGCATTGGCCTCGTCAGCGAGCTACTTGGATACTGACCGTCGTCTGTGCCGCGATTGCCGTGTTCTGTTCCCTCTCCGTGGGGGCGAATACCGAAATTCAGGTATTGGGCATGTCGCTGATGGACTTCTGCGACTACCTGACGGCTCAGTACATGCTGCCTACGGGGGCTTTTTTGACGAGCATCATGTTGGGTTGGTTCGTCGACCGTAAGTTGGTTCAAGAAGAGTTTGCTGCCGGGGGCTCTTCCCGTGAGTCGTTCTTCCATGCCTGGCTGTTTTCTGTCCGTTTCATCGTGCCATTGTGCCTGATTCTGATCTTCCTCCATCAATTTGGTGTGATATGATCCGTGAGTTCTTTTATCTTCAGAAGTCCGACCGTAAGGTGATCCTTGCGCTGCTCTGTGTGATTGTCATTGCTCTGGGGATTATCTTCCTGACGGGAGGAAGTAACGATACCTCAAACGCCCTCGTTTCTGCCGATTCCATCGATAATCCTCCTTCTTCTAAGCGTCATCGTGATAGTTTCAATCGTAAGCCTTACCATGAACGAACGGTTTATGTCCGTACCAAAGTTGTCTATCGTGATACTGCTTTCAGTCGTGGCCGTGATATCCGTCATGTGGAACACGATTCAATAGTGGCCCACTATCAGGTGAAGATCAGAAAAGGAGAGCATGTTGTGCTTAACACGGCTGATACGACTGCTCTGAAGACCGTCCCTGGCATAGGACCATATTTTGCCCGCAAGATTATCCAGTATGGGGAACGCCTTGGTGGCTATGTTAGTGTGGATCAGCTTGATGAAATCGAGGATTTCCCGCTTGACGCGAAGGACTATCTGGTCATTGAGACCCCTTCCCCGAAGAAACTGAACGTCAACAAACTCTCGCTCAACGACCTGAAACGCCACCCATACATTAATTATTTTCAGGCCCGTGCAATCACAGACTACCGCCGTTTGCATGGTCCCCTCAAGAGTCTTGATGACCTCCGCCTCATAAAAGACTTCTCTCCCGAAGCCATTGCCCGCCTTACGCCTTACGTAGAGTTTTAGATGAAAGTGAAGATGATGCGTTTCATATTATTTCTCTTGTGTCTTACGGGTTTTGCACAGGTTTCTGGACAAAAAATGACGGAGTTTGAGCAGTTGGTCGAAGAGCTGCGGCTGGACGAGAATGTGGTCGACTTGTCGGATAGTGGTAATTTCAGTCTCGACGAGCCAAGGTTGGCATACGCTAACCTGACAGGTATTTCCACGATGCCTAGGAGTAAACATATCACCGAACACGCCTGGCTGGAGGTGTACGATGGCGCGGGACACTATTTTCGCAAGCGGATCCTCATTCACGGACAGGGAGGTTATTCCCTGCGGTATCCGAAAAACAATGCATCGTTCACTTTTTGCGAGGACAACTGGAAAGGCGAACTCACCACCGACATACGATTTGGCGATTGGGTGAAGCAGGATGGATTCCATCTGAAGGCGTTTTATACCGACTTCTGCAGGGGAATCGGTGAGATAGGCTACAAGGTGTTTGCGCGGATGGTTGAGGATCGGGTTCCTTATTGGGAGAGGGGAGGATATATGGACGGCAGCCGTGCCCGCTGTTTTCCTGATGGTTTCCCATGCATTCTGTATCTCAATGGGAAGTTTCACGGCATCTATGCCTGGCAATTGAAGAAGCATAGGAAGAATATGAACATGGAGAAGTATGAAGCCACCCATATACATCTTGATGGTAATCTGAACAACACCAGTCTTTTCCGTGGCTACGTTAACTGGAAACAGTTCGAGGTGCGCAATCCCAAGAATCTCTATACGGCATCGGGTTATCTCTATGATGGCAATTATCCTGAGGAACTGATGGGTGAGCAGTCCAGTCAGTATGCCCTCGAGAGTGACTCTGAGGATCAACGTCAGGCCAAACAGCGTAGCGCACAGGTCAAGGCGGCTATCTTGCGTTTGAGCAATTATCACAAAGAATTGGAGAACCTACAAAAATCGGGTGCAGGCGTTGAGGAGATAAAGGCTCGTTTCGAGGAATGTTTCGATTTGGAGAGCCTGATAGACTACGCCATTTTCTTCTATTATTCGGCTAACGGCGACGGCTCGCTCAAAAATTGGCAGTGGTTTACCTACGATGGTAAGAAATGGATGGTCACGCCTTACGACCTCGACCAGTGCTTCGGACTTGGACTCTATGGGCAGATACGCCCCAGCTATTTCCCTATAGAAACCCTCACCTCAGGTCCTTTCTATTGGTTGAATGCCTATTATCAGAATGAGATCTGCCAGCGTTGGCAGCAACTTCGGCAGAGTGGGGTTCTGACTGGCCCATCGCTGATACCCATCGCCGACGACTGGTACACACGCATCGGTGACGGCTTCTACCTGCTTGAACGCCAACATTGGCCTCTGAGTCCATGCTATTGTGAACCGATATGTAATGCCAATTGGGAACCCTATGACAACTGGAAAAACTACCGCTCAACGCCCGATTATAGTAATAAGGTGACTTACGTGTATGGTGATGTTGTGAAGTTGGAGGGCAGACTTTGGATGGCCACGGATTCCACGACAAACGTGGAACCTTTCATCCGCAACGCCACGCCCGACTCCATCCAACGATTAGAGACGTGGATATCTGATCGTATAATCTTCCTTGACACGGAATTTGGATATGTTGAAGATACAGGCGTCAACCGCCCTGCTCCTGATGGACAGGATACAGAAGTCGTGGCTGTTTACACACTCTCTGGAATCCGTGTGGAGCATCCCTCACGAGGTATCTATATCTTCCGTTATCGAAACGGCCTTTCAAAGAAAGTGCTGGTGAGATAAACTCCCATTTTTCATGTTGCGCAAGAAAAACGGCTGAAAGTTTGGCGCATTCGTTTTTTTTTCTTAATTTTGCCACGTGAACTTTACTAATAACGAAATAGATTATGTTTGGATTAGGATTCCAGGAAATATTGGTTATTGCCCTGATTGTATTATTGCTTTGGGGTGGTAAGAAGATTCCGGAGTTGATGCATGGACTTGGCAAGGGTGTCAAGAGTTTCAAGGACGGAATGAACGAGGTGACAAACTTCGAGGAAGAGAAGAAGGAAGTTCCAGAAAAGAAAGATGAGTGATACTGCCCATCCTGAGCAGACGGGTGAAGGCCTCACGTTTTGGGATCATCTCGACGAACTACGCAGTGTCATCATCCGTATCCTCGTTATTACGGTGTTGGCTGCTATCGTGGCTTTCTGCCTGAAAGACGAGCTCTTTGCCATCGTATTGGCCCCTCGTACGAGCGATTTCATCACTTACAGGCTGATGGGGGTAGAGCCTTTCTCGATCCATCTGATGAATACGGGACTGACGGAGCAGTTTATGATTCACATGAAGACGTCTTTCTATGTCGGTATGCTCGTGGCCTCGCCGTATATCATCTACCAGCTCTTCCGCTTTGTGTCGCCAGCACTCTATGACAACGAGAGGAAATACGCCACGGCCTTAGTGGCGAGTGGCTATCTGATGTTCATGCTGGGCACAGCGCTGAACTATCTGCTGATATTTCCGTTGACAGTCCGATTCCTGGGTACGTATCAAGTAAGTCCCGATGTGGCAAACATGCTGACGCTGCAGTCATATATGGACACGCTGATCATGATGAGCCTCGTGATGGGGATCGTGTTCGAACTGCCAGTGGTGAGTTGGCTTCTAGGGAAGATGGGACTGGTGAATAGGCGGATAATGCGTACTTGGCGAAAACATGCGGTGGTTGCAATACTCATTGTTTCGGCCATCATCACGCCAACGACAGATGCTTTTACGCTCTTTGTGGTGGCCTTGCCGATATGGTTGCTTTATGAACTGAGCATTTTGATAGTGAAGAGTGGATAGTTAAGACTAAACAGATATAATATGCTTAAAAGAATCAGAACAATCTTGGCAGCGGTGGTCTTTATAATGATCACACTGTTGTTCCTTGACTTCACAGGGACTGCCCATCATTGGTTGTCGTGGATGGCAAAGGTGCAGTTTTTGCCTGCCGTACTGGCACTCAACGTGGGTGTCGTCGTGGTACTCATTGCCTTGACGCTCATTTTCGGACGTATCTATTGTTCGGTAATCTGCCCGCTGGGTGTTTTTCAGGATATTTTAGCCCGATTCCATCGGAAGAAGAACAAGTATGGCTATTCGAAAGAGGTGCGTTGGCTGCGTTATCCTCTACTAGTTTTGTTCATCATCGCTTTGGTGGCCGGTGTGGGCTCTTTCTTCCAGTTGTTGGCCCCATACAGTAGCTATGGCCGCATTGCCACGATGATCTTCCAACCGTTGTGGATGCTGGGTAATAATGTGCTGGCAGTCATCGCCGAACGGGCTGACAGTTATGCGTTATATTCCGTAGATGTATGGATAAAGTCGCTGCCAGTCTTCATCATCGCTCTTGTGACTCTAGTGGTGCTCTTTGTTCTGGCATGGCGAGGTGGACGAACCTATTGCAATACCATCTGCCCTGTAGGCACGATTCTGTCGTTCTTTTCACGGTTCTCGTTGCTGAAGATTCGCTTCGATGCCGATAAGTGCAAGAACTGCTCGATGTGTTCGAGGAACTGCAAGGCAGCCTGCATCGATTACAAGACACATACCGTGGACTACAGCCGTTGTGTGGTCTGTGGTAATTGCATTTCGAATTGCAAGTTTGGTGCTCTGAAGTATTCTGGAGGAACTAGTCGCACTAGTCATACTAGTCCTGCTAGTTCTATTAGTACTATCGACACCTCCAAGCGTTCGTTCCTAGTGGCGACTGCGATGGTGGCAGGAGCGGCGATGGCGCAGAAGAAGGAGAAACTAATGGATGGCGGTCTCGCAGAACTGGAGGACAAGGTGGTTCCAGAACGTCAGACACCACTGACACCTCCAGGTTCGTTGTCATTCCAGCATTTTGCCCAGCATTGTACGGGTTGTCAGCTCTGTGTGTCGGAATGTCCTAACAACGTGCTACGTCCCTCAAGCGACCTGATGCATCTGATGCTGCCTGAGATGTCATACGAGCGCGGCTACTGTCGTCCTGAGTGTACACGATGTTCGGAGGTTTGTCCAGCTGGCGCAATTAAGCTTGTAGACAAACCAGAGAAATCCTCGGTTCAGATAGGCCATGCCGTTTGGATCAAGAAGAACTGTGTGGTACTGACGGATGAGGTGGAGTGTGGCAACTGTGCCCGTCACTGTCCCTCTGGTGCTATTGAGATGGTGCCGCTCGATCCTGATAACGAGGAATCCCCCATGATTCCCGCCATCAACGAGGCAGCCTGCATCGGCTGTGGGGCCTGTGAGTATGTCTGTCCGTCACGTCCCTTCTCGGCCATATACGTGGAAGGTCATGAAGTTCATAAAAAGATTTAGGAGGAAAGAGTATGGAAAAGAAGATTATATCGAGACGGAGTTTTCTGAAAATATTTGGAGCTGGAGCTGTAGGAACGGCAGCCACATTAGCAGGCTGTAAGGGTGGCGACAAGGCTGGTAGTCAGGCTGCAGAAGAGTATAAGAATCAGGTGGAGCCGCCAGTGGGTCAGATGACCTATCGCGAGAATCCCAAGACGAAGGAGAAAGTGTCGCTATTGGGCTATGGTATGATGCGCCTGCCGACAAAACCCGATAATGACAATGAGTTTGATCAGGACATGATCAATCGTCAGATAGACTATGCCATCGAGCATGGTATGAACTACTTTGACACCTCCCCTGTCTATTGTCAGGGACAGTCGGAGCGCTGTACGGGTATCGCCCTCAAACGCCATAAACGCAGTGAGTTTTTTGTGGCTACAAAGCTCTCGAACTTCAACAGCGACTATTGGCAACGAGAGAAGGCCATTGAGATGTACCGTAATTCTTTGAAGGAGTTGCAGGTGGACTATCTCGACTACTATCTGCTGCACGCCGTCGGCGGTGGAATGGACGAGTTCAACGGCCGCTATGTCAACAACGGCATCATGGACTTCCTGATGGCAGAGCGCGAGGCAGGCCGCATCCGTAACCTCGGCTTCTCGTTCCACGGCAAGAAGACGGTATTCGACGAGATACTGGCCATGCAGGACAAATACCATTGGGACTTCGTGCAAATAGAACTGAACTATCTCGACTGGGACTATGCCGACGAGATCAGTCGTAACAATGTCGATGCCTCGTATCTCTATGCAGAACTCCATAAACGGGGCATTCCTGCTGTCATCATGGAGCCGTTGCTAGGCGGTCGTCTGGCTAATCTGCCGCAGTACCTGATGACAGAGCTTAAGAGCCATGCGCCAGAGCGGTCGGTGGCCTCGTGGGCCTTCCGTTATGCAGGCACCAATGAGGGTGTGCTCACTGTGTTGTCAGGTATGACCTATATGGAGCACCTGAAAGACAACCTGCTGTCCTATTGTCCGCTCGTACCGCTTACAGAAGAGGAGATGCGCTACCTCGACGGTGAAATCGCCCACAAGATTGTCGGTCTGGAGAATATCCCCTGTAATGACTGCAAATACTGCATGCCCTGTCCTTATGGTATTGATATCCCAGCCATCTTCGTGCACTATAATAAATGTAAGAACGAAGGTTCGCTGCCCATGGGCACTGGCGATGAGGAGTATCGGAAGCACCGCCGTCAGTATCTCATCTCATTGGATCGGGTTGTGCCGCGTAACCGTCAGCCTGACCACTGTATCCAGTGTGGACAGTGCGAGCCCCATTGTCCGCAGAGTATCCATATCCCCCGTGAACTCCGTAAGATCGATGAGATGATCGAGCGGCTGAGGCGAGATCCTATGGGCGTGGAAGTATAACTGCTCTTAGAACAGGAACGTAATCATCGGGATGGTAATCATCGACAGAAGTGTGGTGATGAGCGTCACCTCGGTAATTAGTGTAGTGTCGCGATTGTACTTCAGGCAGAGGATGGTGCCGTAGGTGGCCACGGGCATGGCGATGACCACGGTGTTGATGTTGACAACATACTGGTCGAAACCAAAGGCTCTGCAAAGATAGTAAAACCCCAGCGGGATAAGCAGAAGGCGGAACACAGAAGTGGCGTAGACCGTCATATTGCCTAACATCGTTCGTGCGGACAGCTGTGACATCGATGAGCCTATGATGAGCAGGGCGGCAGGTACGGTGATGTTGCCGATCATCGTCAGCGGCTGACTGATCACATCTGGTATGCCGTCGATGCCAAGTGCCACAATCAGCATGGCAAGATAGGCTGAGAGCATAGGCGTGCTGTAAAGAACCTTTTTCTGGAAACGCTTCCCGTCGCCCAGGTCTCCTACAATCAGGATGGTACCGATTGTAAACACCGCAAACGTGTTCACCACATTCAGCACTGCTGCATAGAACACGGCCTGGTGGCCGAAGATGGAAGCAACGACAGGATAGCCCATGAATCCCACATTGCCGAACATCAGTGCGAAACCAATAATTCCTTCGTCATCCTTCTTCCGTGTGAGATAGCGGGGCAGTATCATGGCTATGCCTGTTAGGATCGCATAAGTGAGGATGCTGATGCCCAAAAGAGGCAGGATGAGCCGACGGTCAGGCAATTCGCCCGTCATGGCCGACGACAGGATGAGGGCCGGACACGTGATATTGATGACCAAACTCGACAACTTCTTGTCGAACTCGCCACCCATATAGCCTAATTTGCCAGCCACTAATCCTACGATAAGGATGGCAAACAGCGTCATCATTACTTCTACCATATCTTCGAATCAGGCTGCAAAATTACGAATAAGCGAGCAAAAAGCCAAATATTTTAATGGATGAAAAGAAAAAAATAAAGAATTCTTGTGTTTTTATTTGAGGAAAATATGTATCTTTGCAGCGCAGCAAATGAGAAAACTACTCTTGATGATAAGGTATAATAACAAAACAAAATGACAATGAAACAAATGAAATTATGGGTGCTCACCGTCACCCTAGTATGCGGCACAATGACCTTTATGACGGGCTGCAAGGAAGCTAAAGCTAATGAAGACAATCCCGTAGAGAAAGTGTCGAGTGAAGAACTGATTCGTACCAGCCAGAGCTGGGACGGTGTGGAACTGCCAGACTATTTGCAGGGACGTCCTGAGTTGGTAGCCGTTAAGTATGTGTTCCCTGCCGGACAGAAACTGGGCTGGCATCACCACCCCGTGATGAACTATGGTGTGCTGATACAGGGTGAACTGACCATCATCGGGCAGGATGGCAAGGAGAAAGTGGTGCATGAGGGCGAAGCCGTTGTCGAGATGGTGAACACCATCCACCATGGCGAGAACCGCGGCACAAAGCCTGTCATTCTCTACATGTTCTACCTCTCGCAGGATGGTCTGCCTTTGGCCGTGCAACATCCTGAGATTCCGCTGGAGTAAAGATAACAGCCACGTTTGTGGTTATAGAGTTTGAAGTGACAGAATAAAAGCGACATGGCATCCTTGTCGTGGTGTATCAGCCAGTTCGAGCATACCGCCTTGCTGAATCACCATTCTACGACTTAGAGACAAGCCGATTCCACTACCGCTTCGTTTGGTCGTGAAGAAAGGGACAAAGAGTGACTGGCGATTTTCGGCAGGGATGGGAAGGCCATCGTTACCGATATACAGACTCACTTGTTTATCGTGAAGACAGTCTTCAAGGACATCTATGAACAACTTCTGTGCATTGGCCTCGATGGCATTCTTTACTAAGTTCATCAATACCTGGCGTAGCATACCTGCATCAGCACTGACTTTCAAATCAGGAGAGACGTTTACTTCCCATGCCAATTGGGGATAGGCTTTGCTGATATCGTCAATCATCGTTCGCAGAGTGACTTCGCCCATTTTCGGTTTCTCCAGTTCAGACATTTTCCGGTAGTTAACCACAAAGTTACTCATGTGTTGAGAAGTTTCAAAGATGGCACGGATGCCGTCCTCAAGCGGCGTACCCTTTACATCG